>Ga0126312_10001201_pt1 | contig 16746 bp, 12 predicted proteins | sample Plot104A_FD_92537 | JGI IMG/M metagenome (GOLD analysis project Ga0126312, IMG submission 92537) | Serpentine soil microbial communities from UC McLaughlin Reserve, CA, USA - Plot104A | ecosystem: Environmental > Terrestrial > Soil > Grasslands | place: USA: UC McLaughlin Reserve, Lake County... | reverse complement strand
GAAGTTATGGAAGCAGAGGTTCGCGTCGGTGAGCTCGGGCGTTATGCGCGAGTTGGGCGGACGATACCCCTTGACCCGGAAATCGAGCTCCCGACACCGGTTGAGCTGCCGGGGCTGGCCATTGCGGGCGACCGCGGCCGGTCCCCCCCGCCATCGGTCCAACAGCCAGTAGAGCGGATTCGATAGGCGCCCGCGACCGACCTCGTGATCGTAGGAGTGGAACGCGGTGCAGTGACCCCGCGCCTGGATCTCGCCCGTTACCTCCGGGAACAGCGACCCCAGGAGGTTGTAAGTGGCCCTCAAGCCGGACTCGTCCTCGATCGCGAGCATCTGGTCCAGGCTCCGGGGACTCATCGCGTGGGCCTGCTTCGCGAACGCCGGATCCGTGCGGGCGTGGCCGAAGCCCTGCTCGACGTCGTGGCACAGGCAGATGGCGGGATCGTTGGAAAGCTGCTCGTATCGAATGTCGGGAGCGACGACCCTCCCCCGGACCGCGTCCACCTCGATCGTCCACCAGTCGCCATCTCGACGGGCAGGGAAGAGCTGGACCACGTTGCGGTCGTAGATCCGCTCGAACATCTCCCTCTGAACGGTCCGGGCGCGATCCGTGTTCCGCATCGCCAGACCGGCGGTGGGGGTGTGCACCCGCTCGACGCGACGCTCGAGCGCGAAGTTGAGGATGCCGTTCAGGAGCATCTGGTTCCAGCCGTCGAACTTCTTCTCTACGCGTGTCTTGTGCGGTCGGCGACTGGGAATGCGCTGCACGAGATCCGAGAGGTGGGCCATCGAATAGAGGTCGCGCCCCTGCAGAGCAAGGTTCACCGTCGCGACTTGGCCCGGCCTCCCGAACTGCTGCCGGTGCCAGATCAGGTCGTCGTCGAAGAACAGGTCGGTGGGGAACTCGTCGAGTACGGGCCCCGCCGCGTAGAGGACCAACTCCCACGAGCGATTGGGATCTCTCTCGGCGCACATCTGGTACGCGAGCGGGTAGCCGTCGGGGCCGCATTTCGGCAGGTAGTAGATGCGGTGCGGGAAGAAGTGCCGCTGCTTGTACCCCTTGCCGACGAACTCGTCCCGCCGCTCGGGCGTGACTTCGTGGAAGGTCGCGAGCCTCGTTTCCATCATCTAGGGTGCGCCAATGCGGCGCATCATTTCCGATGCCGCCACTCCGACGCCAGGGGCCGTGGGTGCACCCACTATCACCGCGCTCATGCCCGTCAAGGACTACCACGAGCGATATCTCCGGACGTCGATCGACTCGCTGCTCAGGCAGACCAGCTCGGAGTGGCGGCTCCTGATCGTCGGGGAGAGGGAGAACCAGGATGAGCTCCAGGCGTTCCTCAAGCGAGACCTTCGCGACCCCCGCATCGAGCTCATGCCGAGCGAGGGACGATTCCTGGCCGGCGCGCTCAACACCGGGATGCGGCACGCCCGCACCCGGTTCGTGGCCATTCTCCTCGGCGACGACGTGTGGTCTCCTGACGCGGTCGCCGTGCTTAGCGAGAACATCCGCCGCCATCCGGAGGTCGACTTCTTCCACTCCTCGCGCATGGTGATCGACGAAAAGGACCGGCCGCTGAGCTCCGTGTATCCGAGCTCGGAGAAGGTGCTCCTCGAGAACTTTCCGCGGGCCTCGCCCGTCAAGCATCTGTTGTGCTGGCGCAAGGAGCTGGCGCTCTCCTTCGGTGGCATGGACGAGTCGATCCCGGTGGCCGCGGACGACTTCGACTTCCCGTGGACCATGGCGGAGCGTGGCGCGGTCTTCAGGGCGGTCCCGGAATGCCTCTACCTGTATCGCGATCACCGCGACTTCTACAGGCTGACGACCCACGTCCCCCGGAACGTCCGCGCGCGCCACCTGCGGCGCATCATGAGAAAGCACGGGGTGAGCCGGCTGGAGGTCAGCCGCCGGCTGCTCGCGGCAAGGCGTTCCTACCTGCGCCAGGGCGTATACCGGTCGAGGCTCGACCGGTGGATGAAGCTGAGGTCGGGCTTCGATCCGCACCGCGGCTGGCGTCAGCCCTATCGCTGACGGGTAGGCCGAGCGGTGGCGTACCTACCGTACGTGTCCGTCGTCGTTCCGGCCTACAACGCCGAGGACACCCTCGACGCGTGCCTGGAGTCGCTCCTGGGACTCCATTACCCCGCCGAGCGAGTGCAGCTCATCTTCGTAGACAACGGATCGACCGACGCGACTCCCGCGATGCTGCAGGAGCATCAGCCCGACATTCGGGTGCTGCATGAGCGCAGGCGTGGCCCGGCTGCCGCGCGCAACGCGGGGCTTGCCGTCGCAGACGGCGAGATCGTGGCGTTCACGGACGCCGACTGCATCGTCGAAGAGGAGTGGTTGAGGAACATCGTCTCGCCGCTCGAGGGCCAGCCGACACGCGCGGTCGGTGGCCTGATCCTCGCGACACGACCGTGTAACTGGGTCGAGCGGTTCGGCGAGCGCATCCATGACCACCGCTCGAGCATCGAGCAGCTCGACCCACCGTACGTCAGCGGCGCGAACTGGGCGACGCCGCGGTCGCCGCTTGGAGACAGGTCCTTCGACGAGTCCTTGAGGCGGTGCTCGGACGTCGACCTCGCCTACCGGCTCTTCCAGGCGGGCTACTCGTTCCTCTTTCAGCCCGGCGCCGTCGTCTACCACCGGAACGAGCGGAGCCTCCGCGGGCTGCTCAGGGAGGGCTGCCTGCACGGCTTCTACTCGGTCGAGGCCCGCAAGAAGCACCGAAAGCTGCTCGAGGACCGCGGCCATCGGGGCATCTCCTGGGGCGCCTACGCCCGGGTAATCTCGAGCCTCATCAACGCGATCCGAGGTAGAGAAGCCGCCGCATCGGTCTGCGAGTCGGTCTTCTTCGGCGGCAAAGCGCTCGGGAGGGTCACCGGATCACTCCGTTTTCGCCACCTCGGCCTCTGAAGATGGGCCGAGCGGCCCTATCGCGTAGCGGCCTGAGCGCGAGGCGCCGAATCGCATGGCAGCGCCTTGGCCCGCGAGTGGCCTCCGCGGGTCTTCCGGCGTGGTCGCTCGTGATCGGCGGCCTCGCGCTACTCGTGCGGCTTCCTTTCTTATTCGGCGAGCACAGCGTCCCGCCCCACAGCGACAACGGGTACTACCTCTACTTGGCCGACGGGCTGCTCGATGGCGAGGGGTTCCGCGGCCAGCACTTCTGGACGCCCGGCTATCCCGCGTTCCTCGCGCTGCTCCAGCTCCTCCCGGGCCGCGTGGAGGACGCGACGACGATCACCCAGCATCTGCTCGGCGCCGCGCTGACCGTCGCGATCCTGGCTGCCGGATGGCGGTACTTCGGCAAGCCCGCGGGCGTGCTGGCGGCCACATTCGCGGCCGTCACCCCCGTGCTGGTGGTTCACGAGCACACGATCCTGCCGGACTTCCTCTTCGGGATCCTGCTACTCGTGGGGGCGATTACGCTCGCCGAGGCGGTGCGTCGCAAACCCGTCGACTGGCGCTTGCTCGTCGCCACCGGTGTCGTTTTCGGAGCGGCGACCTGGGTGAAGCCTGCCGGGCAGTTCTTGTTCGCGGCGGCTCCGCTCGCGCTTCTCTTCGCGACCCGCAACGCTCGTCGGCTGCTTACCGGTTCGGCGATCGTCGCCGTGACGCTGCTCGTGGTGATCACTCCCTGGCTTGTGAGGAACACGGTGAGGTTCGGGTACCCGTCGATGAGCAACCAAGGGGGTCGAACGCTCTTCTACAGGGCCTTCGACGTCGACCGGATGCCGATTCCGCTCGACCAGAGGTACGGCCCGTTCGCCGAGACCGTGCGGAAGCGGATTGCCGGCCGGCCGGACGAGCAGCTGACGTATCGCTTCCACTACGACCTGATCGACAAGCGGGGCTTGAGCGAGGAGGAGGCGACTCGAATCGCCCGGAGGCTCGCGATTGTCGCCATTCGCCGGCATCCTTCGAAATACGTCAAAGGCACGTGGCGGGAGGTCAAGAACTCGGTCGCAGACCTCACTGTTCCCGGGGGCTCCCGCCACGAGAGCTCCGAGGTGCTCCTACAGGAGCTGGAACGCACAAGGCCACCGTTCCCGAAGGCGGCGACGAAGAGGGTCTGGGACGGGGCTCGCGTGTTGAACTCCCTCTGGTGGCTGCTCAGTCTCCACGCCGCAGCGGGGCTGCTGACGCTGCTTATCGGCACGAGGGAGGCCAGGAACGCGGCGGCCGCGCTTTGGTCGGTGTGGATCGTGATGGCCGTCGGTACGGCGATGGCCCACGGAGCGCTGTGGCGTTACTCCGTCCAGCTCGCGCCGATAACTTGGATCTTGAGCTCGGCCGGGATCGTGATTCTCGTCTCCAGCGTGTGGACGCGGCTCGCCTCGCAGCGCGCGAAGCGCTGGGCCGGCTAGAGGTTCTCGGCGACCACGGGGCTCGCCCTCCGAAGAACCCAAACCCCCAGCGCCAGCACGCCGGTAACGATCAGGAAGGGGAGGACGAGCCGGACGTCGCCGCCGATAGCCGCAGCCGCGCTTGGCGCGCCGGGATCGATCAGGGCGTGACGCATCTCGGTGAAGAGCGCTGCGAGCGGGTTCGCGAGCGCCGCCTCCTGCACGCTGTCCGGCAGCGAGGCGACCACGTAGAAGATCGGGGTCGCGTAAAACAGCGCCTGCGTCATCACCAGCCAGATCTGGTTCATGTCCCGGAAGCGGACGTAGAGGGCGGAGAGCAGCATCGCCACACCGGAGACCAGGACAGTCAGGATCGCGATGAGCAGCGGCATCTCCAGCCAGCTCAGACGCGGCTCGACACCCAACGCGAACAGGAACACGAGGACCGCTACCAGGTTCATGCAAAGGTCGAACAACGAGGTGAGGGCGACTGATATCGGAATCACCCCGCGTGGGACAGCGACCTTTCGCAACAGCGGAGCGCTCTGGACCAGCGAGTGCGTGGCGGTCTGCGTCGCTTGGTTGAAGTAGGTCCAGAGGACGAGTGCGGTGAGCAAGTAGGCCGGGTAGTGCTCGACGCCATTGTCGAACCGCCCCACCTCCGTGAAGAACAAGTACAGGACCCCGAACATCGCAAGCGGCCGCATCACCGCCCAGAAATAGCTGAGAGCGGAATCGAGATAGCGCAGCTTGAAGTTCGCGGCCGCCAGCGTCCAAGTGAGCGTGAGGAACCGCCGGAAGTCGCCGCCGAAAGCCACTGGACCCGATGACTTGTCCGGCGAGGGGGGAACTTGGTCACGCCGGGCGCGCGGGCGTCCGAGACGCACGTTCGGATTCTCGGCCAGCCGTCTGTACTCGCGCACTACTTCCGCCGGCTCGCCGACGTCGACGAGCTCCCCCTCGTGCAGGAGCAAGACGCGGTCGCAGAAGCCCTCGATCGCCTCCATGTCGTGACTCACCAGGAGGACCGTGCGTCCCTCCCTCCTCAGCCGCCTGAACTGCTCGTAGCACTTCCACTCGAACGCGACATCGCCGACCGCGAGCACCTCGTCGAAGACGAGCACATCGGCATCGACCTGCAGCGTCACGGAGAACGCGAGCCGGGCGACCATGCCCGACGAGTAGTTCTTGAGCTTCAGGTCGACGTAGTCCTCCAGCTCGGCGAACGCGATGACCTCCTCGAAGCGCCGGCGCGCCTCGCTCGGAGTCAAACCGAGCATTACCGCATTGATGATCACGTTGTCGCGTGCGGTCAGCTCTTCGTTGAAACCGACTCCGAGCTCGATGAACGGCGCCAGCCGGCCTTGGACGGTGATCTCTCCGGCATCGACCCGGTAGATGCCGGAAAGACACCTCAGCAGGGTGCTCTTGCCGCTCCCGTTCTTCCCGACGATGCCCAGAAACTCGCCGCTCCGAATGTCGAACGTGACGTCCCGGAGCGCGGGGAGGACCTCCGAGGAGCCCGAGCTGAAGGGGTGGATGACTCGCTCCCGGACGGTCGTGTACTTCTGGTGGGGAAGGCGGAAGGCTTTACTGACGGACCTCGCCGAGATGGACGTCGAGGGCGTCGGCCGAACTGACCGACGCTCGGTCTCCGCAGAAGAGAGCGCGCCCGTCAAGTGCAGCAATCTAGCAACGGGTCCGCAATATCCTGCTACGCGGGTGACCGTGCCGGCCAGGCCGAGACTTGCGGCGGACCGATCCGTTGAACGACTCCGAGCGCACTACGAGGTGGAGCGCGAGCTTGCGCAGATGCTTCTCGACAGCAACGCCGACGAGCGCCGCCGCCTGTACGCCGAGGTCTATGACGAGCTGTTTCGGCGCGTACCCGATCACCCGATGCTCACCGCGGGCGCGGAGGCCCGCGCCAGCCGCACGGCAGCCCAACTCCGGCTCCTGCGCCCTTTCCTGAGACCGGATACGAGTTTCTTGGAGATCGGTCCGGGAGACTGCAGCCTCAGCATCGCGGTCGCCGGCTACGTGAAGCGTGTGCTAGCGGTCGAAGTGTCGCGGGAGATCACGAGCGAGGTTCGAGCTCCCGCCACTCTCCGCGTGGTCCGGTCGAACGGCGTGGACATCCCGATCGAGCCCGGAACTATCGATCTCGCCTACAGCAACCAGGTCATGGAGCACCTGCATCCCGACGATGCGGCGGCCCAGCTCGCGGGCATATACGCCGTACTCAAGCCGGGCGGTGTCTACGTCTGCGTGACCCCGAACCGTCTGACGGGGCCGCATGACATCTCGAAGTACTTCGGGTCAGAGCCGCGAGGCTTTCACCTGAAGGAGTACACGCTGCCCGAGCTGCTCGCGCTCTGCCGACGTGTGGGCTTCAGCTCTACAAGGGCGCCGGTCCCGATACGAGGAACGCGCTGGGTCGCTCCGTGGACGGTTGGCGCCCTGCAGCGCTTCGTAGCTGCCCTTCCGGCCGCTCTTGCGGACGGGATCTCGCAGAGCCGTCGTTTTCGCGACTTCTTCGCCACCCTGAGGGTCGCGGCGGTCAAGTAGCCCAGGCTCTTCAGTGCCCGTAACCCAGCTCCTCCAGCAGCGGAGCGCAGATCGCCTCCGCCCGCCTGCGCTCGGAGGCCGACAGGCCACTCCGCCAGTCGCGCAGACCGGGGGTCGGTGGCCTTGCGAGATGGCGATACCACCAGCGTGACCCCGCGTCGTACTCCTCGAGTGCCGACGCCCGCCGGGTGTAGCTGAGCATCTGTGGTGTGTAGGTCTCGCCCAGCGCGGTGCAGACGCGCCGAAGGGTCGCGTCAGGCCGAGCGATGAGGTCCTCCAAGCGGATCTCGCAGTATCGCCCCGGTCCGATGCGCAAGCCCGCGCTCCGCGCATCGTTCACGGCCACGCGCCAGTAATTGGCCGCCCCCGCAATCGAACGGCGCTCGCCCATTTCGGCCAGTGACGCCGCCACATCGCGGCCGTCCCTGATGATGTGCACGAACACCGCGTTCGGAAACAGCTCGTCCAACAGCTCGAGGTGCCTCACATACCACGGAGTCTTGTCGCCCCACCGAGGCTTCCCCCGCCGCGCGGCGTAGACGCTGAACACGGCCGCCACCAGCCCTGAGTAGCTCGACGGCTGATCCCGCACCGCGGTCCGCACCTCGTGCTCAGACATCCACCAGCGCCGATACTTCGGATTGCTCAGGACTTCCGCGAGCACCTCCTCCTGACGTTTGGGACTCCAGCGCCTGCGGCGACGGGCCAGTTCGACGATCCAGTGAGACTCGATCGGGATGGCGATCCGGGGATGCTCCTCGAGCATCCAGCGGAGCAGCGTCGTGCCCGAGCGGGCAACCCCCACGACGAACACCGGCGCCTCGCCTGAAGGCGGCGCGGGCACCGGCCTCCGGAGCCGCCGGGCGTAGTGCTCGCTCGTGGAGCGGGCACGCAAGACAGGACGGAACGCTGCGGCCCGAGCAACGGCCGCCCGATCGGAGGCGCGCCGGCCAAGCTCCCCGCAACGGCCGATCACGAGGCCGATCGTACCGCCGCCTCGGCTTGGCGCCCGGGGCTGCACGGTTATCGTCTCGCCTGGCGTGTGCGGCATCGCCGGGAAGCTGACTTGGAGCGGACCACCCGACCGCCAGTTGCTGGAGCGCATGTGCGATGCCGTCGAGCACCGCGGTCCCGACTCCCGCGGTGTCTTCCTCGACAATTGCATCGGGCTCGGAGTGCAGCGGCTCGCGGTCATCGACCTCGAGACCGGCGACCAGCCGATCTTCAACGAGGACCGCTCGGTCGTCGTGGTCCTCAACGGCGAGATCTATAACTATCTCGAGCTTCGAGAGGGTCTGGCGCGGCGGGGGCACCGGTTCTCGACGCGTTCAGACACCGAGGTGATCGCGCATCTCTACGAGGACCACGGCGACGACTGCGTCGAGCACCTACGGGGCATGTTCGCCTTCGCGCTCTGGGACCGCCGCCGACGTCGCCTCTTACTGGCGCGCGACCGCGTCGGCAAGAAGCCGCTGTTCTACTGCCACATCGGTGAGCATCTGTGGTTCGCCTCCGAGCCGAGGGCGATCCTGCGGGACGAGGCTGTCCCGCGCGAGATCAACGCTGGAGCGATCGACAGTTTCCTGCACTATCAGTACGTCCCTAGTCCGGAGAGCGCGTTCGCCGCGCTTCGGAAGCTCCAGCCGGCACACGTGCTGACCTGCGAGCGGGGACGCCTCGCCACTCGCCGGTACTGGAAGCTCTCGTACGAATCGCGTCTCGCCGGTACTGGGGAGCACGAGCTGTGCGAGCTCGTGCGCGAGCGACTGCTCGAGGCGACCAAGCTGCGCCTGCGAAGCGACGTGCCCCTGGGTGCCTTCCTCTCCGGGGGGATCGACTCGAGCGCGGTGGTCGCCGCGGCCGCACGGCTCAGCGGGGCGCAGTTGAAGACCTTTTCGATCGGCTTCGACGTCGAGCACTTCGACGAGAGCCGGCACGCGCGGGCGGTGGCCGAGCTCTACGGGACCGACCACTTTGAACAGTCTGTCGATCCGAGCGCGATGAGGGTGCTCCCTCGCCTCGTGTGGCACTACGGCGAGCCCTTCGCTGACCAGTCCGCGGTCCCGACCTTCCATCTCGCCGAGCTCGCCCGAGGGCAGGTCACGGTGGCGCTGAACGGTGACGGCGGAGACGAGAGCTTCGCCGGCTACAGGCGGTACCTGAAGATGATGAGCGCTCGGCGAGGCGTGAGGCGCGTGCGGCCCGTCGCGCGTTACGCCCGCTTGTTCGCTTGCTTCAGGGACCAGGAACGCGCCGACCTCTATCACCGCGACTTCCTCGCTCGCGTCGGCGAGCAGGCCTCGCTGCGGGTGGTGGAGCGCCCGTACCTCGCCTCCGACGCCACGACGCTGATCGAGCGGTTGCTCGACGTCGACGTCCACACCTACCTGCCCGACGATCTGCTCGTGAAGATGGACATCGCCACGATGGCGCACTCGCTCGAGGCCCGTTCGCCGCTGCTTGACCACGTCTTCATGGAAACGATCGCCGCGCTGCCCGCAGATGCCAAGCTGGGAGGGGGTGAGCCGAAGCGCCTGTTCCGGGCGGCGCTTCGCGACTGGCTTCCGCCGTACACCCTGGACCGTCCGAAGATGGGCTTCGGCGTGCCTCTGGACGAGTGGTTCCGCGGCGGCCTCAGGGACCTTCCGGCGGAGGTGCTGCTCGACCGCCGGTCCACGGAGCGCGGGATGTTCCGCCGGGAGCGGGTCGAAGAGCTGATCCGAGACCACTTGCGCGGCGCGGCGGACCACGGGAAAAAGCTGTGGACGCTCCTTCAGTTCGAGGTCTGGCTGCGGACCTACATTGACGGCCCGGCCGTAGAGCCACTCACCATGTCAATCGCAGAGCCACCGGCCCCGCGCCCGCGGGCCGCGCCAGTAAGTCACCGACCGGCCGCTGGGCCGGGGCTCCCGCACCCGCGGCTCGTCAGCGTGATCATGCCGGTCATGAACGAGGAGGCTCACGTCGGCAAGCAGATGGCCGCACTTGCGTTCCAGACCTACGACCGCCCCTGGGAGCTCGTCGTCGTGGACAACGGCTCGCGCGACGGGAGCGCCGAGATCGTCCAAGAATGGCGCGAGCGGATGCCGTGGCTGAGGATCGAAAACGCGGCCGCGAGGAGAGGGATCAACTACGCGCGCAACGTGGGTGCACGGGCGGCGCGGGGCGACTTCCTCGCCTTCTGCGACGCCGACGACGTCGTCACTCCCGGCTGGCTGGCCGCCATGGCCGAGGCCGCGACGCACGGCCACATCGTGGCCGGCGCCTTCGACCTGGACACCCTCAACGAAGGGCGGGCGCGGGCGATGTGCCCGTGGCAGCCTCCGGGCGGCCTTCCCTCGGGGCACCGGTTCCTGCCGTACGCGCCCGGCGGAAACTGCGGGATATGGACCCACGTCGTGCGCGAGCTCGGCGGATGGGACGAATCATTTCGCTTCGGCAGCTCCGACCTCGAGTTCTCGTGGCGGGCCCAGCTCGCCTCCTACCGGCTGTCTTTCGCATCCGAGGCGGTGCTTCAACAGCGGCTTGAGAGCGATGCGGGAGGGCTGGCACGGCAGTACTACGCGTATGGCAAATCGGATGCGCAGCTCTACCGACGCTTTCGCGACGCCGGGATGCCGCGGCCGGGAGCGCACGGGGACGGCGCGCCCTGGCGCTGGATCGTGACCCACGCGCCATACCTGCTGATCTCGCCCCGACGTCGCGGGCAATGGATCCGCCAGGCCGCGCGCCGGGCCGGGCGCGTCGTGGGAAGCGCCCGGCATCGGGTCGTGGTCGTTTGACTCGGGGCCAGAGCCCGATCCACCTCCTGGAGGTCGGATTGCGCTGGCCGCCCGAGACCTTCCTCCAGTGGAAGTTCGAGCGGCTTGCCGCCCGAGGGGTCCGCGTGACCGTGGCCTCGACGGTGCCGCGTCGCAAGGCAGCGGCGCGCGTGGCCGGCGCCGAGCTGCACCGAGTTCCCCACCCGCACGAGCCGCGTCCGCTGAAGCTCATGGGCGTCATATGGCAGAGCCTCATGCTGAGCCGGCTATCTCCGCGGCGCCTCGCGACGCTGGTCGCGGCGGTGAGGCGGCCCTCGCCGTCAGCGCTCACCAAGACGCCCTGGCCCCGCACGATCGGCCTGCTCCGCGCCTATCTGGGATTGGCGCGCCTGCGGCCGGACGTGGTGCACTTCGAATGGGAGAGGGCCGCCGTGCGTTACCTCCCGTTGCTCGCCGTCTGGGACTGCCCGGTCGTCGTCAGCTGTCGCGGCAACGTCAACGCGTATTCCCGCAGCCCCCAGCACGAGCGCTGGGCGAAGGGGCTGCCGCGAGCATATGAGAACGCGGCTGCCGTACATTGCGTCTGCGAGGCGCTCGGGAACGAGGCCAGCCCCTATGGGCTGGATCGGCGCAAGGCCTGGCTTATAAGAGCGGCCCTCGACCCGGAGTTCTTCCGGCCCGCGTCGTACAGGCGATCCGAGGGCTGGCCCATGCGAGTCATCAGCGTCGGTCGCCTGATCTGGATGAAGGGGTACGAGTATGGCCTCCAGGCGATCCGCCTACTGGTCGATCGCGAGGTGCCGGTCGAGCTCGAGATAGTGGGGGACGGCGAGGATCGTCCTCGCATCGTCGCCACGATTCGCGACCTTGCCCTGGACCGCGAGGTACGCCTGCGGGGCCGGCTGACCTCGCAAGAGGTGCGTGACCGGCTACAGCGCGCCGACGTGTTGCTCCAATCGAGCGTGACCGAAGGGATCCCTCACACGATGCTGGAGGCGATGGCCTGCGGGCTCCCGGTCGTGGCGGCCGGCTGCGGAGGCATTCCTGAGGCAGTCAGCGATCGCCGTGAGGGCCTGGTCGTGCCCCCGCGCGACCCGACTGCGATCGCCGACGCGCTGGAAGCTCTCTGGCGCGACCCCGGGCTGCGGACGCGCCTCGGTGAGGGCGGCCGGGCGCGCGTGCTCTCGGACTTCACGCTCAACCGCCAGACGCAGGACTTCCTCGCGCTCTACGAGCATGTCACCACGGTCGTGGGCGCGTCAGCCGACGGCAGATGAGCCGCCATCCGCCGTCCATCGTGTTAGTCGTGTCGCACCCGCCCGCGGAGACCGCCGGCGCGGGAACGGTTGCGACATTCCTTCATCTCGTCGACCAGGGTTGGCATGCCCACCTCGTCTTCGATGGCGCCACAGCGCGCCGCGGGCCGGACGTGCCGGAGCTCTCCGCCCTCCCGTTGCGCGACCGCGTACATCTCTCGCGGACCCACCGGCCGCGGGGAACCAAGCGGCTGGCGATGCCGCTCGGCGTGATCCGGGGGCTGGGGCGATACCCCACGGGCCTGGCGCGCTATATGCGGGCCGGCGGCCGGCCCCACCTCTCGCTCCTGCGCGGGCAGGGGCTGGCGGCTGCGCTCATCGCCCTCCGGCCGCAACTCGTCCACTTCGACTCCGTCGCGACGGCATCCACGGGGCTGCGCGTCAAGCGACTGTGGCCGCACAGGGCGGTCGTCAGCCTCACACCCGAGGAGCTGCACTCGGACCGGTCGAGCCGCCACCGGGCAGTTTGGGAGGAGGCCGACCTGCTCGAGTGCCCCGATGACAGGACCTGGCAGGAGGCCGTCCGCGCCGGCTGCTCGCCGCGGAAGCCGCGAGCACTGATCCCGCTGCCTTTCGACACGGCCTTCTTCGACCCCGGCCCCCCGGGACCGGCGGATGCGGGCCAGCACGCGACGCGGAGCCTGCGCCTGTTCAGCGTCGGACCGCTCTCCTGGAAGCAGGGCTACGAATGGGCCCTCCAGGCCGTCAGGCGGCTACTCAACGCCGGGGTTCGCTGCGAGTACCGAATCGCAGGCCACGGGGAGTACGCCGATGCGGTCTACTTCGCCCGCTACGAGCTCGACATAGAGCGGTGCGTCTCGTTCCTGCCACCTCCCAGCAGAGAGGAGCTCAGGGCGCATCTGCGCTGGGCCGACGTCTATGTCGACTCCGCGGTGGCGGCGGGTGCGCGGGGCGCCACGCGCGAGGCGTTGACGATGGGAGTCCCGGTGGTGGCGACGGATCGCACCGGGCTCCCCGACGGAGCCGCGCAGGGCGAGACGCTGTTCGTGTTGCCGCGCCGAGACGCGGCGGTGCTCGCCGAACGGCTGGCTGAGCTTGCGGGGAATTCGATACTTCGCCGGGAGATGGGGCGGGCCGCGCGGCAGTCTGCGCTCGGGCGCTTGGGGCTCGACGGTTTCCTCGCCGAGCGCGAGCGTCTCTACCGCGGACTTCTCGGTGACTGAATCAGCGGACCGCCCGAAATTCCCCGTCTCGAAGGCACGCTGGCCCGTACGGGCTTACCTGGTCACCGGCCGGGGGCGAGCCAGAACTTGTGACGCATGGGAGTCGTGTAGTGGCGCAGCACCGTGTCTGGGCGCACGTACCGGTCATCTAGCTTCGAGCGGTCCGCGTTCGCCATCACGTAGCGGGCGCGGTCGAACGGCCGGGCGCCCGCCTGACGCAGGGCCAGGTGCAGGACCGTTTGCTCGGTGAAGGTCCGCCACTCCGTCAGCCCGTCGATCCGCTCGAGCGCCGGGCCGTAGTCCAGCCCACGTGAATGGAAGTAGAACCCGGAGTTGATGCCCGGCTTGGACTCACGCTTGTCGTGTAGCAGCCGGTCGTCGAGATAGGGCCGGGCTCGCACGTCGAGCAGGCAACGCGAGCCGGCACCTGGCTCGCGGAGCTCGGACGCCGCCGGGAAGAACAGGATGTCGCTGTCGCAGTAGAGGACGGGCCGGTCGCGCGGCAGCGAGATGCTCATGGCGAGCTTCTTGCCCTGCCAGCTGTGGTCGGCGTACGTCCACACCACCCCCGGCAGGTCGGGATTCGCCAACCGGTCCCACGACACCACCGAGACGCAGCCGTGGACCGAGCGGAGCACCTCGACGCTCTCCCGCGAATGACTTCCGTCGGAGACGATCGTGAATTCCCTCGGCTCCCCCACGTGCTCCAGGAAGGAACGCAGGCATGCAACCTGCTCGGGAAGATCGTGCTCGGAGGAGAACGCGAACACCTCGAGCCCGAGCGAAGGGCCGGGCGCGGAGCCGGCCACTGCGCCCGCCCGCACGCGCCGCTCGAAGGCCGTCCGCGCCGCCACCGCCTCCGGCGGCCAAGGCGGCCGTTTCCGTTCGCTACGCCAGCGGCGAAACCTCCGGGACAGCCGCCGGCGCGCTCGCCGGCCCCTGTCTCGCACGCGCCGCGCAAACGATCGCTGGTCCCGGTCCGGCTCCGCGCTCGATCCGTCCATCAGGCTGCCGCCTCACGATAGCCCGGGCCATAGGTGGGTAGATGAGTCCCGTGCGGGTCGCGTGTCTTTGGGTGTCCACCTTGACCGCGGTGTTCGCGGTGGGCTGCGGAGGACAGGGAGGTGAGCGCTTTCGCGTCGCGAGCGAGTCGATGCTCCCTACCTACACGCCGGGCGAGGAAGTCGACGTCGATACCGACGCGTCGAAGCTCGGACGCGGCGAAGTCGTCGTCTTCCACCCCCCGACGGGGGCGGAAGAAAACGTCTGCGGCGTAAGCCGTCCTCCAAGTGCGGCGTGCCCGCGGGCGACCCCCACCCAGAGCCCGAACAAGTTCATCCAGCGCATCGTTGCCGTCGGGGGTGACCGCGTGAAGGTCGTCGAAGGACTCGTTGCCTTGAGCGGCAAGACGCTAGAGGAGCGGTACGCACGTCCGGATGGGAGCTGGGCCCCGTGCAACCTCCCGCGCGAGATCACGGTCCCCACCGGCCAGCTCTTCGTCATGGGCGACAACCGGGGCGTGAGTGCCGACAGCCGCGAATGGGGGCCAATCCCAAAGGACTGGATCGTCGGAAAGGTGGACTAACACACGGAGGCTGCTGAAGGTGGTCGGGCGGGCACGGAGGCGCTCACGGGCGGTACAGGCTCAGGTCGCCGGCGACTCGCCCGGCCGGCGGTCTAGCTCGCTCTCGTCGCCGAGCTCGCTACTCAGCCCGACCGAAGGCTGCGATCTCCCCCCGCTCCTGTGGGGAGAGGTCGCGCGGGACCTCACCGCGGGCCACCTTCTCGCTGTGCACGCGGTGGCGGATGTCGTCGACGATGTCCGGGTTCGCCAGCGTTGACACGTCGCCGACGTCCTCGAAGTTGGAGATAGCGGCGATGACCCTCCGCATGATCTTGCCGGAGCGGGTCTTGGGCATGTCAGAGACCATCCAGATCCTCTTTGGCCGCGCGATCTTCCCGATCTGCGTCTCGATCGCCTTGGCCACCTTCTCGCTTGGATCGGACCGAGGAGGTCGCCGGTTCGAGTCCGGCTAGCTCCATCCCCACGGAAGCCGGCTCTACGGGCGAGGCTCGTGGCAATTGGCGAAGCAGTCGTTTCGCCGGGCGTAGCGCCGCTCTTGAGTATCTCGCGCGTGTCGACTATGCGCTTCGCTGCGCTGAGGGTGGGGCGACAGGTGTAGCGTTGCAGCTTGCCGCAAGGGTCGATCTCCCGGAGACTGGCCGTTGAGGAGACGAGGACGGCGAGTCGAACCGGATGACTGAGGCGCACGAGTTAGGAGTCCGGAAGAGGCACGGGATCGACTTGGGGACGGGCGAGCCCGCAGCCTCGGGTGCGGTCCGTGAGCTCGCCGTGGTTCGCATCCCGGTGCTGGTCCTGGCGCTGCTGGCCGTCGAGGTCATGGGCGATGGCGTTACCCACGACGTCTTCTATTACCTGCTGGCCGGCGGCGGCCTCTACGCAGCGGGAGCGCTCTGGCTTGCGTTCTCCGGTCGGGGACCTGCCCTGCCGTGGGTGCTCTACGTGGGAATCGACATCGCGCTGCTGTCGGCGCTGCTGTACGCGTCCGGCGGCGGTGAGTCGCCCATCCGACCACTGTTCGTCCTGCTCCCACTGGTCGGGGTGCTCTCGTACAGCGCGTATTGGACGGCCGTGCTCGGCTCCATCGCTTTGCTCGACTTCCTCGCCGTCGCCGCGATTCACTCTGCTGCCGAGGGCGGACCGAGCTTCGCCTCGATCGTGGTGTTCTCGCTCTTCGTCGGCTTGGGTACGCTCGGCGCGACGCTCCCGGTGCACGCGGTCGTTCAGCGCCAACGCGCGAAGGCCGAGCTCGAGCAGCGCACCCGCCTGCTGGCAGAGCAGGCCGCGCGCGCCGAGGCGGAGGCGGTCGCCGAGACGGTCGGCAAGCTCCAACGAATCACCGATGTCACGCTGAGCCACCTCTCTCTCGAGGAGCTCCTTCCCGAGGTCCTGGGCAGGATCGTGGACGTCACCCGCTCCGACGCGGCTGCCGTTCTGGTCGCGGCCGATGACCTCACGCTGCGGGCGTCGTGTACCTCGGGATTGAACGGGGTGAGGAGCGGAGCGCGCCTCGAGGCCGGTCAAGGGTTCCCGGGCCGCGTCGCACAGGCGCGACAACCGATCACGACCGCCGCAAGAGCTGAGGAGGACGAAATCAGCCTCGCCTTCACCGAGCAGGGAGCCAGCTCCCTGCTCGGGGTCCCGCTCACGGTCGATGAGCGCCTGATCGGAGTCTTGGTCGTGGGCGCCGGCGACGGGCGGGAGCTCGGGCGGGTGGATGCTGACCTCCTCCGGCTCGCTGCCGACCGCATCGCGCTCTCGATTCAGCGTGGCCAGCTCTACGAGCGTGAGCACTTCGCCGCGCAGACCTTCCAACGAAGCCTTCTGCCGGAGCGCCTTCCGGAGATACCCGGTCTGAGGGTGGCGGCGCGTTACTTGCCCGCGCGCGAGGAGGCGAAGGTCGGCGGCGACTGGTACGACGGCCTCGAGCTACCCCGAGACGCCGTGGGGCTGGCGATGGGCGACGTGGTGAGCCATGGGATCCG
>Ga0126312_10001200_pt1 | contig 16751 bp, 11 predicted proteins | sample Plot104A_FD_92537 | JGI IMG/M metagenome (GOLD analysis project Ga0126312, IMG submission 92537) | Serpentine soil microbial communities from UC McLaughlin Reserve, CA, USA - Plot104A | ecosystem: Environmental > Terrestrial > Soil > Grasslands | place: USA: UC McLaughlin Reserve, Lake County... | reverse complement strand
CCGCTCGAGCGTCCCGCGAGCGTGGACGCGGTACGCGGCACGCTCGACCCGCTCGGCTACGGCGACGCCAAGATCCAGGCGGTCGACGACCCCGAGCTCGGCAAGAACGTCGTGCAGATATCGGTGCCGCAGCTCGAGCCCGACCAGGTGGACAAGGTGGAGCGGGCGCTCGACGACAAGTTCGGAGTGGCCGTCGACGACTTCTCCTCGACCTCGATAGGACCGACCTTCGGGGAGCAGATCGCGCGAACGGCGGTGATCGCCGTGGTCGCTTCGCTGTTCCTGATCTCGATCTACATCGGCTTCCGCTTCGAGTGGAAGTTCGCCGTGCCGATCCTGATCGCGCTGGCGCACGACCTGCTGATAACCGCGGGCGTGTACGCCCTGACCGACCGGGAGGTGACGACGTCGACGGTCGCGGCGCTGCTCACGATCCTGGGCTACTCGCTCTACGACTCGGTGATCGTGTTCGACCGAATTCGCGAGAACGTCCCGCGCATGCCGCGGGCGACGTTCTCCCAGATCGCGAACCGCTCGATGGCGGAGGTGCTCACGCGATCGCTCGCCACGAGCTTCGTGGTGCTGCTGCCGGTCGGCTCGCTGATGCTGTTCGGCGGCGAGACCCTGAAGGACTTCGCCTTCGCGCTGCTGGTGGGCGTGGCCTCGGGCGCCTATTCGTCGATCTTCATCGCCACGCCGGTGCTCGTGGAGTGGAAGGAGCGCGAGCGCACCTACATACGTCGCCGCCGGCTCGTGATGGAGGAGCACGGCGGCCTCGTCCCGGCCTTCGCGACCGGAGCGCTCGCGGACCAGGAGCCTATACCGGCCGCGGCGGCCGCAGGCGACGGGCCGGCCAGCGCGCCACGTCGGGGCCGAGCGGCCCGCCGAGCACGCCGCACGCCACAGCCGGGCACGCCACCGCGGCCGACCGCCCCGCCCCAGTCCGCCCCGCCGCCGGCACCGCCCGGACCCTCGGCGCAGCCCTCGAGGCCACCGTCTCCACGGGCCCCGGCCCCGCCACCGACGCCACCAGCGCCCCCGCCCAAGCCGCCGCCTGCCCCTGCCGCCCCGCCGAGCGCAAGGCCCGATGGCACGGGCGACGGCGCTCCCCCGACCGGCGACGGCGCCCCCGCGGGGCGTGGGGAGTCACGCGTGACGAGCACTACCGGCCCGGGCAAGCCAAAGCCGAAGCAGAAGAGGCAGCGTGCCCGGAAGAAGCACGGGAGGCGATGACATGAGCCTCGTAGTCAAAGCTCCCGTTGCCGGCGCCGCGAGGGGTGCCTCATGAGCCTGGTCGTCTGGATCATGATGGGCATCGCCGTCTGGCACTTCACGGTGTTCGTGCCCGACCGCTTCTGGGGCGGGATCGTGGGCGCCTTCCTGGCGGCGATCGCCACGTCCTCGATCTTCGGCTTCGTCGTGAACGGCGGCACCGTGCCCGGCGAGAGCGAGACCCACCTCGTCCAAGCGCTGATCGCAATCCCCGGCTCGACGATCGGCCTGGCCCTCTCCTACTGGTGGGGCGCCCGCATCGACCGCGAGCACGGCGTCGACCACGGCTTCACGCGCGCCGGCTCGCACTGAGAAGAGCAACGCGCGCCGCTTAAGGTGGACCGCTGCGCCCGCGGAATGCGGCGATCGCCGCGTTGCGTTCGGCTTTGCCGCTCGCGTATAGGTGTCGGCCGTCGGGGCTGGCGAATAGGTTGCCGGGGACGATCTCCCCACGAATGCGAGTGCAGTCCCTGGTCCGATCGCCTCCGTAGAGACAGTTGCGGCGGCCACGACGGGGATGGAGGGCGCCGGTCCGTGGATCGCGGAGAAAGCTGAGGAGCTGGAAACGCTCCCGTTGGAGGTGCGCGCAGTCGCCGCCGTCGTCGGCGCGCCTGCATCGCTGCTGCGTCCACCATACGACGTGCACTCGGTCACCGTGCGGCTGGAAGGCGAGCGACAAGGCCCTATTGTCGCCCGCGAAGAAGGGTCCCGGTGGTCGCGTGCACGATGGCGCGCGCCAGATACATGCGGAGCTGCCAGGTAGCGAGCACGTCAACGTTGCGCCCGTCGAGGCTGAAGTGCCACTCCCCGCCGAGCAGCAAGCCGCAAGGGTCGCCGATGAACGAGCTGCCACGGCAATGTGACTGTGTGTGGACCCGGTGAAGCGAACCGTCGCGGAGATCGCGGCGGAGCACGGTTGGAGGAGCTAGACCGCCTATCAAATAGAGGTGCTGCCCGTCGGGGCTGAGCGCGAGGTGGTCGAGGTCGTAGCCTTCGGGGAGCCATGGAGCAGCCGTGCAGACCCGCCGCCGCTCGTACGGGTCGCGCTGGAAGGGCCCGGTGCGCAGGCAGTCGCCGGCGAGCCGCAGCAGCCCCGTGGCCGGATCGCGGCTAAACCGCAGGAGATAGCTGCTGTTCTCAGATACTGCCGCCGCGTACATGTCGCGGCCATCCGACGCCAGCACCGCCGGGCCGAGTTCGACCGCGAGTCGGCCACGATCGAAGCACACGTTTTACGCAGTCGTCGTCAAAGGTGGCTCGGCAGGCAAGCGGCCTGGGCGCTCCCAGGCAGGCGATCGCGGTCGAGCGCAGCCGTCCGCCGCCGCGGTTGCGCCGGAAGACCTGCACCCCCAACGTATTCGGGACGACGAGCTGGCGGCCATCCGGTGTCAGGGCCGCGTTGAGCTCGTCGTCAGAAGTGGTGCTGCCGAACACGCCGGTGTCGAAGTCGACTGCTCGAGCGCCGCGGCGGCCGCGGAGCCGGGCGCGATCAGCAGGACCGCGACGATGACTGCGACGCGATGCATGGACCAGCTTCGCCCGTCAGCGCACCGCGTCCCTGCGGCTGACCGTCACGTGGCCGAAGGTGCGTCCGGGACTGTTGTTCGGGTAGTGCCGGCTCGCGTCGAGCTTGATCTTGTAGACGCCCGCCGGGACTGGGCGGAACGGAAACTGACGGGCTCGCTTGAAGAGGTCGCCGCACGGCCCCTTGAGTCGGCCAACGGCGACCGTCTTGAGAAGTTTCCCGCCGCGGACGTAGTGCGCGTACAGCGTCCTGCCGACCGCGGTAGTAAAGCCGGACGCGTTGTACTGAGCCCGCCGACCGGGATCGCCCACGCCGATTTCCCAGGGGAAGACGAAGACGTTGAAGATGGAGATCTTCCAGTGCGCGGTCGCGAGCAGCGGTTGTCCCTGCTGTGCCTGCTCCTGATCGGTGGCCGAGAGCAGCACAGTGGCGGGGGACTCGAGCAGCGGAATCGTTGGGGTCCTGACCCTCAGCGCGATGGCGCCGGCGCCGTTGGCCCACGTCAATAGCGTGCTCGAGCCCCTGCCGCCTTGGTCCCCGATGACGGTGAACCCGAGTGCGACCTCGCCGTTCGGCGTGTAGCCTGCGCCGGTGATCAGAGCGCGCTGGCCCGGTGCGTAGCACGGGAGGTCCGCGACGACGGTCGCTGCGCTGGAGAGTCCAGGGTTGGCTGTCCACAGCCCGCATACGAGGATCGCCACCGCTCCTGATCGACGTGGGCGCCGGACCCTTTTTTGCTGATTCATGCGATCTCCTGTGCCGATCATGGCTTCACCGCGAGCTTGATCTTCGACCCCGAACTGAGGTCGGTGAACGTTGCGTTCACGTGGATCCGTGCGACCAGATGCCGGTGGCGGCGGAAGGCTGTTCGCAGCTTCTTCGCACCGTTTCGCGTCAGGCGCAGGAACAGGTCGGTGCGATAGCCAGGGGCCGCTTCGGTCCGGGCCGGGCGAAGCCTGACGATCGCGGCGCCACCTCGCTTCGGTCCGATCGTGCCGGTCGCGCGTAGTCGTCCTGGGACCGGGAGCTTGGCCGTCAGGGCGACTCCATGGAGCTTCAGGACGCGCCGGGTCCCCGCTCTCCGGAGGGCGGGCGGGGGCAGCGGCTCGTCGTCGTCGATCGTCACGGTCTCGGTGGTCGGGCCCGGCAGTCGTGCATCGCCGGCCGTAGACGTCAGGACGATCTGGAACGGCTCGTCGTACTCGAAGCTCCGATCATCGACGATCGGCACCGTGAAGCTTTGGCTAGTCTCGCCGGGCCCGAAGCCCAGCGTCCCGGAGACGGGCTCGAAGTCGGCGCCAGGAGTGGCGAGGTAAGGAGAGCCAGCCGCCGGGACGGCCGCGTAACTCACGCTCCCCGCGATACCGCCCAGCGGCCTGGTCACCGTCACGGTCACGGACCTCGCCCCTTCCCCGGTGGCCTGTTGTCCCGTCGCGAAACCGACTGAGTGGCGCTGCCGATCGCTGATGCTGACCCGCCAACCGCCGATCGAGCCGCTCACGTCAGCCTCGTCGTCGACCACGTAAAGGCTCCACGTGCCCTCGGGATCGGTCTCGTTAAAGACCGCCAAGGCCGAGCCAAACGGCCCCCGCGGCGCCGGAGCCGGGAAGACGTCGTCGAGGCCGTCGTCCACGTTGGTCGGCAGAAATGCGCCAGAGACAAGAGGATCTGGCGCTGGCCCAAGCGCCTGGTCGTCGAAAGTGAGGTCCACCTTGTTCGCGATGTCGCTTTCCCCGGCGTCCGACAGGAGCAACGCCGACTGCCCTCCCGGGCCGACCAGGAGCACGTCGACGTCGGAGGGAAAGTCGTGCTCCAGGTCGTCGAGGCGGAGGTTGACGTCGGTCACGATGCCTCGGTCGTCGTGAGCCGGACCCGGTCCCACTATGACCTGAGCCGGCACCTGCACCTGGGACGGGTAGGGGTCGCCCGGTGTGGGCGGTGTCATCGAGTCGGCAACGGTCACCGGTCCTCCGGTGAGGGTGTAAGCCTCAGCGGTGACGGGGCACAACGCCGCCAGCGCCAACCCGCAGGCGGCGACAAGCGGGGCGGTCCGCCTCCTGTCCGTGCTCGTGATGATGTGGCTCTGGGTCATTTCCACTCTCCTGTTCGCGGAGTGGGCGGCCGGGGCCGCCCACTCCGGGTCCGACGGATCAGGGTCCCGCGCAGACGACGTACGCCTGCGCCGTCGCATCGGTGACGCCGTCGGTTTCGACTGCCGACGCCTCCCAGTCCGTGGGCGTCCCGCCGGTCGTGCTCGGCGACGAGTTCCAGAGGAGCCCGTCAATCGAGACGCCACCGCCGCCGAGCGCCGCCTCACCCGCCTGGCAGTTCGCCGTGGACGTTCCAGTCTGCTCGGGGCCCGCGCGAAGCGTGATCTTCGGCGTGGACACAGGGCCCGGATCTCCCTTCGGCCCCTGGGGCCCGGCGGGTCCCTGCGGCCCGGCCGGACCCTGGGGTCCCGCTGGTAGCTGCCCTGCCTTGAAATCGGTCCGGAGGAGCGATCTGTTCTTGACCTTGGCGCTGGTGACCGCGTTCTTCTTGATCTGCTTGGTGCCCACGCTGTTCGCCGGCAGGCGGATCACCGCGTACGACGTGCCGCCGAGCGCGACCATCAACGCGAGGAACGCGATCGCAGTCGATACGGATGGCCGGGCCGAAATGATGCGTCGCATCGGGAACTCCTTTGGTCGGGTGGCCGAGGCGCCGAGACCGCCTCGATCAGTTCCCGCGACGCTAGAAACGGTCGTTACGCCAGCGTTACGCTGCCGGCCGGCACGCCATCAGACCGGTTCGCCCGCCAGTACCCGGCGTTGCACCTCGGTCGTCTCGTGCGCGGGCTCGATGCCCAGCTCGTCCACCAGGCGGCGCCTGCACTCGAGGTACTGACGGAGCGCGTGCGCGCGGCGTCCCGCACGGGCGTACGCGACGATCAGTCGCCGCTGCGCGCTCTCGTCGAGGGGGTCGAGCGCCACCAACCTCCGGGCGGCCTGGGTGGCGGCGGGATGATCCCCCTCCTCGTGGCACGCGGCAACGAGCCCGGTCAGCACTTCGGAATAGCGCACCGTAAGGCTGTCTCGCCAGGCGGCCGTCCAGTCCGAGTAGCGCTCCTCGGGAAGCGGTTCACCGGTCCACAGGCCGGCCGCGCGCTCCAGTAGCGGCCGGCGGTCCTCGACGGCGGCGCCGAGCGCCGCCGTCGCCGCCGCCTCGAAGCGATCGACGTCGATCGCATCGCCGGGACGGAGCTTGAGAGCGAGCGTCCGCTCCGCGACCTCGATGACGCTCGGCGCACCCGGGACGTCCACCACCGCGCGAGCGCACGAGACGGCCACCTTGAGGCCCCGCCTGGCGGACTCCTGGGGCTTGCCGGACCAAAACGCCTCGAGTAGGAGATCGTCGGGAACGGCCGTGCCGCGCTTGACGAGGAGGTAGCGGACCAGCCGCTGTGCAACGCGCCGATCCCAGGCGGCGCTGTCAGCCCGCCAGCTTCCTCGCCTTACTTCGAACCCGCCGAGAAGGGTGAAGACCAGCGGCGGAGGCGACGCGCGCAGCCGCCTGTGCGCCGCCGCCGCGGCGGCAGCGACCTCGGGATCGGGATCGTCCTCCAAGGCGGACAGCTTGGGGATGAGGTCTGGGTGCCCGGAGATTCCCGCGGGAGCGACCGCGGCGCGGCGGACCCGGGCGTCCGGATGGGCGGTGAATGGCAGCACCACCGCTCCTCCCGGGAAGGCGGCCTCGACAGCGCCGATCACAGAGTCGGGATCAAGGGCTCCGGACTGCAGGGCCTTCCAAAGGAGCGGTTCGAGAAGCACCCACTCGCGCCGCACGACGTCCGGGGCCACCGCCCCCGCGCCATCCCACATCCGCGTGAGGTCGCTCATGGCAGCTGCTTCGTCGCCCTCGGCGTCGCCAAGCCAGGCGCGCAGACCGAGGAGGAGGCTCCGCGAGTACCTGCCGGGCGCGCCCGGCACGCGCTGGTCGCAGAGGCTGTGTGCTCGCTCGACCAGCGAGCGGCACCGAGTGGAGAGTCCGGCGTCGAAGAGCACCGGGGTGGCCTCGACGATCGTCTGGAAGCGCTCCGACAGCGGGGCTTGCTCAGCCAGCGCAAGCGCCCGTTCGGCGGCCGCGACCGCCTCGTCGGCGTCGCCGTCTACGGCCGCGACCCTGGCCCTTGCCAGCTCGGCGGCGTACTCGCGCCAGCCTATGCCCGTGCGCTCGTTGGCGCGTGCGAGGCAGTCCTGGGCGGGCCCTGCTCGTCCCGCACGTACGTGGAGGAGCGCCTGCCAGACCAGGCTCACCTTCAACATGGCGCCGGAGTGCGCGGAACGGGCGAGCTCCTCGACCCGTTGCCAGCCCGCGAGCGCCTCGGCGTCGTGCCCCTGGTCCCCGAGGGCGAGCGGCAGGATCGCGGCGACCACCGGCAGGCGGTTGAACGGATCGAAGCGCTCGAGCTGGCGGATGGCCGCCTGGGCGCCTCTTACCAGCTCACCGAAGTCGCCCGCCAGCAGGTGCAGGTACAGCTCCCACACCACTCGCGGCGGTAGGACCGCGCCCGCGTGCGGATGTGCCACCAGCCTCTGCGATAGCTGCCGGCACTCCTGTACGCGACCCAGCGCGCCGAGGGCCGCCGCCGCATAGCCGCCCACGGCAGGCGCCGCGATCCCCGCCGCCATGGCGGCCTCGCCATCGAAGTCGGCGGCAAGGGTCACGACCTCCTCGGGGGCGCCGGTGACCCAGAGGGGATCCGCCAGGGCGAAGCGCGCGAGCCACATGCCCGGCACGTCGCCCGCCCGCGTGAAGGCAGCGACCGAATCGCGGAGGCGGTCGACCGCCTCGGCTTGGCGTCCCGCCGCCCAGTGGAGGGCGCCCTGGAGCAGGAGCAGCGACGGCGTGACCCGATTGCCGGGGGGAAGCGAATCAAGCCATCCCTGGACCATCGCCGGTGCGCTGTGCAGGAGGCTCGGGCCGGCGGCCGCGATCGCCTCCTGTGCCTCGTCCCATGCCTCTGCGGACAGCCAGTGCTCGATCGCCTCCTCCACCCGGCCTGACTCGGCGAGCGCCGGCGCTACGCGAGCGTGGAGCTTGCGGAGCGTGCCGGGGTCCCGCTCGGCGGTCAGCCGCTCGATCAGGAACTCGCGCACGAGCGGGTGGTAGGCGAACCACGTGTGCTCCGCATCGACGGGTCTCAGCGGGAGCCCGACCTGAGCCACCCGCTCGGCGACGTCCTCCGACAGGCCCAGCGCCCGCATGCAGCCGCCGTCCAGCTCGCGCGGGAGGCTGGAGTCGATCACAGGCCCGCGCAGGGCCGCGGGGAGCCGCTCGAGCACCTCCTCGCGAAGGAACTCGAACAGCCGGTTGCGCGAGGCGGTCCCGCGGAGTGAGGGAACGTCGGAGTGCACCGCCCCCAGCGACGCTCCCAGCGGCCAGCCCTCGGTCGCGGCGAACAGCCGCTCGGCGGCGCCGTCCACAGGAGCTCCGCGCACCGACCGGATGAGCTCGCCGCACTCGTCCGGGCTGAAGGCGAGGTCGCCGGCGCCGAACTCCGTCAGCCGACCGCTGCTACGGAGCTTCCCCAAGCGCAGCGGGAGGGGGCGGCGTGTGGCCACGGCGGTCCGCAGCACGCCCGAGCGCGCCGCGAGCAGGTCTCCGACCAGCGCCGCGGCGTCGGGCGCCGCGGACAGATGCTCGGCGTCGTCGACGACGATCACGACCTGATCGACCAGCAGACGATCGAGCTCGTTCACCAGCTCGTGGCTCATGGCGCGCGCGTCGATCAGCTCGCGGGCCGCAGCAAGGCGTTCGGCCATCGGGTCGGCGGCGCCCGGAGCGGCCTCACCCAGCAGGTCGACGATGCGCTGCAGCAAGCGGCCCGGGTCCTCGTCCGCCGGCCCGCAGCGCACCCAGACGCTCCGGGCGGCCCGGCGGGCGAGCGCCTCCTCGAGCGCGATGGTCTTGCCGCATCCGGCGCCGGCGGCAAGCAGGATCGATCCGGAGTCGAGAGCGCGGTTGAGCCGCTCCGCGAGGAAGGGTCTTCCGATTCGCCCGGGGGCTGCTCGTTCCTGCAGTCGCGTGGCCAAGTCCACGTCGATTCTCCGCTCAAGCGGGGAACGACGCAACTTCCGGCACGCGGGCATGCACGATTGCGACGAATCCGTACGGGCGGCCCGCGAGCCGCTCGCCGCTGCGGACGAGATACCGTCGCTCGAGTTCCACCGGACCGAGATCGGAGACAAGCCGAAGGCCGCGTTCGGCGAGATACTCGGCGCTCGTCGCCTCTGGAAGCCCGAAGGTCAGCGGCTCGCCCCCCTCGGCGACACGCCGGCGCAGCTGCGCCGCCCCGTAGAAGAAGCCTTCGCCCTCCAGGGCCTCGCGGAACGCGTAGTCGAAGACGATCGAGCTACCGGGGGGAGCGTTGCGGGCGAGCCACGTGAGGACCGCGTCGACGGCGCTCTCCTCGAGGTATGGCGTGACGCCTGACCAGATGACGAGCGTCCGCACGTCGTCCCGGTAGCCGGCCTCGCGCAGGCTCGCACCGAGGTTCCCGGCGTCCAGGTCGAGGTCGACGTATCGGACGTGTCGCGGCAGCCGCCCGAAGATCGCCCGGACGCGGGAGCGCTTGAGAGATGCGGTCACAGGGTGATCGACCTCGAAGGTCGCCACGCCGGTGAGCCGCTCCGCGAAACGGTACGCGCGGGTGTCGAAACCGGCGCCGAGGATCACAAGCTGGCGGGTCCCGGCGCTCAGCTCATCGCTCATCACCCGATCCATGTGCTTCACGCGGGCGATCTCGAACCAGTAGGAGCCGGGGAGGATCCGTTCGGCCAGGAGCGGGGCGATGCGCCGCAACAGCGGCACCTTCACGAGCGCCGTGAGCTTCACACCGACCGCCACGAAACTGCCCGCCAGCTCGTCGGGACAGCGGATGCTGCGATCGCGTTCGGTCGTGGCGGCCGCACGGATGGCGGCGGCGCCCTCGGCCGTGCTCGTGGCGAACCGGCTGCCGCGTGCGGCGGCAAGAGTCATGAGCCGGTCCCAAGCTGCGAGGCCGCCCTCATGAGGGCCAAGCGGAGCAGCTGACGGTCGACGTCCGGCAGCCCATGCACGTAGCGGCGATACGTCTCCCTGCTGAGGCGAAGGAGCTGCACCGCCGAGCGCGCGATCACGTCTGCGCTCCGGGCAGCGCCGGTCAAGAGCCCGATCTCTCCGAAGCAGTCCCCCGGCCCCAGGGTTCGCGCCGGCAGCGGGCCACCGCGATGGATGTCGGTCTCGCCCGCTCCGATCAGGTACATGGCATCTGACGGCTCGCCGCGCCCGATGATCTTCTCGCCCGGCGCGGCGAGCACCTCCTCCAGCAGGCAGCGCAGGGTCGTCAACTCGGTGTCGGACAGCGCCGCGAAGGCCTGGAACGATCGGAGCTGGTCCCCGAGAGCGCGCGCCCGGCGTCGAGCGCCCAGCGACAGCTCGGCCTGGGGCAGCGCTGTGCTCGCAAGCTCCGCGACGTTGCCCGAAGGCGCGAGGCTGCTCCGCGCGGGCGACCCTCTGCCATCGAGTGCCAGCTCGACGAGCGTGCGTGTGTCCGGCTCGGACAGCGCGCGCTCGACGGCCGCAAGCCGGGCCCTCATCGGGGCCAGGTCCGAGACCAGCACCGCGAACGGGTAGCGCGCGCGCCCGTCCAGGGCCGGCCGGAGGAAGTGGCCCGACTCGAAGGCGGGGAGCCCGCCGCGCACCATCGTGAATGGGACTTGGAAGAACTCGAGGCTCCTGCGCGCGACCGCGTCCTCGAACTCGCCCACGATCGCCTCCACGTCGATGCACAGCGGCCCGGTCAGCGTATGGAACGCGGCCACGCCGACCTCGGCGACTGCGCGTACACCGAGTTCGCCGAGCGATCCCAAGCGCTGGTTCTTGACGAAGCGCCCCAGCTCTCGGACCCGATCGAGGGGCAGGTTGCGGAGAAGGGGCAGCCGGTTGAGCGCTCCCCACCCGAAGTGCTCCTCTAGCGGCAGCAGCGGACGGTCCCGCGTGGCGAGAGTCGTGCCGGGCGGCGCCTCGGCGGGCGACCGGAGCGCGAGATTCGCCAGGATTCGCCCGTCAGCGCTCGAGAACGCGACGAAGTTGACGGTGTCCCGCTCCTCATCGGAAACCGGTTCCTGCTCCAACCGCTCCCGCCAGACGACGTCGCGATCGACGAACCCGACGGCCAGGTATTGAGCGAAGCGAAACCGAAGCAGGGCATGTCGCTGCCGGTCGCTCAGATCGGCCGTCGCGAGCGCCATCACGCCCACGCCACGCCGGTCGCGAACGCTGTAGAGCGCCTTGGTCCATCCGCCCTTGGTGAGCTCGGGCAGCGAGATATCGCAGCCCGAGTCGATGAGGCGCTCGACGTAGCGGTTGCGCTCGCGCTCGCCCGCGCTGCGCATCTTCGACCTCATGCGGCGGCCAGCTCCCGGCTCGCCGCGTCGGCCCAAGGCCGGGCGCCGACCCGCTCGAAGCCGTCAAGCGCCGCCCCGAGGTGCACTCGTGCTTCGCGCGGACGGCGGGCGCGGCGCAGGCGCTCGCCGAATCGGAGCTCGGTCCGAGCCCGTTCGAACGGCTGCCTCGCGCGGACGCTCCAGGCGAGCGCCCGGTGGAACCGGGAGTCGAAGGCGTCCGCAGGCGCCAGCTCGGCACGACAGCGCTCGGACGCCGCGACCAGTACCCAGCTTCCCGATCGTCTCGCTCTCTCGTCGAGCCGCCCCAGCGCGCGCCGTGCTCCGACCCGGTCGCCGCGACGAAGGCGTGCGTCCGCGAGATCAAGAGTCCAGGTCACCGTGATCGCATTGGCGCGCGGGTCCGTCCCGCAGATGAGCGCCACCGTCTCGAGCCGCTCGATCGCGGCGTCGATCCGGCCCAGCCCGAGCTCGAGGAACCCGAGCGCCTCGCCGGCGAGCGCCTCGACGAGCCGCCTGTCGCGCTCGACGAGCCTGCTGTCGCGCTCGCCGAGCGCCGCTTCCGCGTGCGCCCGGCAGGCGTCGGCGCGGCCCAGTCCCGCCTCGATCAGCGCCATACGGGCGAGTCCCCTCCGGATCTCGTCGCCGAGGCAGCCCGCGCGCGCGGTCCACACGGCGTCTTTGGCCGACGAGTACGCGGCACCCCAGTCGCCCAGGCGGAACTGAATCTCGGCGAGCTCGGCGAGCGCCCTGGGCAGCGTCGGGGACCCGCGGCCGACCTGGACCGAAGCCTGCCGCGGAGGCCGGCGAAGCGACACGTCGAGGCTTGGCGTTGATTGAGAGCTCATCTGCTGCCGTCCGTTCGTCTGGCTGCGAGCAGTATTTCCTCGGTGTGCGCGGCGGGCTAGGGCACCCCGGCCCCTGTCGCGCCCCACCTGGAGGTACGGTTCTTCCACCCAGGTGCGCCGATCGCCGGATGCCGGGGGCGAGTCCGACCGTTCCGTCCGCTCCTCCTCTGAGGATGGGTCGGATGGAGACGAGACCGTCGCGCTGGGTATGCGAGCCATACGAGGTGGCGGTCGCGATACGTCTCTCGGATGGGCTGGGTGTGTCGCCGCCGGTCGGCGCCGTCCTCGCTCGGCGAGGGTTCCGTGAGGTGGAGGAAGCGCGGCGGTTCCTCGAGGCCGAGGAGCGTCACGACCCGCGGGACCTTCCCGGCGTTCCAGAGGCGTGCGAGCTGATACTGACTCATGTTCGGCGCGGATCGCGCGTCGCCGTCTTCGGCGACTACGACGTCGATGGCGTCTGCTCCACTGCCATGCTCGTGCGCACCCTGCGCACGCTGGGCGCCGGCCCGGTCTGGGAGCTGCCCAGCCGATTCGACGAGGGCTATGGCGTATCGAAGGAGGCAGTCGGGCGACTCGCTGGGCGCGGCGTAGAGCTGCTTGTGACGGTCGACTGCGGAATAACGGCGATCGAGCCGGTGGCGGCAGCGCGGGCGGCCGGCATCGACGTGGTCGTGACGGACCACCACCGACCTGGCGAGGAGCTGCCGGACTGCACGGTGGTTCATCCAGCCCCGGGTGCCATCGGGGGAGGCCGGCCGCCGGCGGTTGCTGTCGAGGCCGGGCTCGGGGCCGCGCCGGCCCCTTATCCCGCGGACCTCTGCGCGGCCGGCGTCGTCCTCAAGCTGAGCGAGGCGCTCCTGCTGGCCGCTGGGCGCGACCCGGGCGACGCGGACGAGGATCTCGACCTGGCGGCGCTCGCCACCGTCTGCGATCTCGTCCCCCTCCGCGGCGAGAACCGGCGCATCGTGCGTGAGGGGCTCGTCGCGCTCTCCCGCACGCGAAAGCCGGGCCTGCGTGCCCTGATGGCGATCGCCTCAGTCGCTCCGGCCGACATCTCGGAGCAGTCGCTCGGCTTTCGGCTGGGTCCGCGGATCAACGCCGCTGGAAGAATGCGCCGGGCCGACGCCGCGCTCGAGCTGCTGCTCACCGAGGACGAGCCGCGAGCGGAGGAGGTCGCGCGCGAGCTCGACCTGCTGAACCGCGACCGCCAGGAGGCGGAGACCCGCATCCTGTTCGCCGCGGAGGCGGCCTGCGCTCCTCAGGCGAGCCAGGGCGCGCTCGTCGTGGCTGGCGAGGGCTGGCACCCGGGCGTCGTGGGGATCGTGGCTTCCCGGCTCGTCGAGCGCTGGCGGCGACCGTGCGTTGTGATCGCGCTTGACGACGGCGCCGGACGCGGCTCGGGTCGAAGCATCCCGGCGTACGACCTCCACGGCGGCCTCGCCGCCTGCGCCGATCACCTGCGCCGCTTCGGCGGACACCGGGTGGCGGCGGGGGTGGAGATCGAGGCCGATCGGGTGGACGGCTTCCGTCGCGCGCTGGCGGCACACGCCGGCGCTGCACTGACCCCGGACGAGCTGATTCCCGTCGAGCATGTGGACGGGGTCGTGCCGGGGGGCGCACTCGGGCTCGACCTCGCCGAGGAGCTGGCGCGCCTTCGGCCTTTCGGTGCCGGCAACCCGCAGCCAACTCTGCTGGTGCCGGCCGCTCGCTTCGAGAACGTCACCGGGATGGGGGAGGAGCGGGAGCACGCTCGCTTCACGCTGGTTACCGCGGGCGGCACGCGCTCCCGCGGAGTGGCCTTCGGGTCGCCGCCGAGGACCCTCGCCGCCAGCTCCGCGGAGAACCACGACATTGCCCTGCGGCTCGAGCCGAACCGCTGGAATGGAATGGTCGAGCCGCGAGTGGTGCTGAGGGCGACGTATCGGACCCGGACCGGTGAGCTGCGGGTCATCGCCGACGACGCGCGGTTCTGGGAATCCGTGCGCCGCGGATTGGCGCACGGCCTGGTGGGGGCGTCTCCAGATCGGGAACAGCCGACCGGCCGCGCCTCCGCGGTCGACCGCCGCCGGGCCGGATTTGCCGGGGTCGCGGGCGACCTCTTCGCCAGTGGTGAGCGGGTTCTCGTGGCGGTGGCGGACGTCGAGCGGCGGCGGCGGGGACTCGAGACGGTTGTGGCCGGGCTTGCCCAGCAGGGCATGGCTGTTGCCTCGTGGAGCACGCTTGCCGTCGAACCCTCACTCGCTGCCGACTTCGACCACCTCGTGGCCCTCGACCCACCTCCCGAAGGCGTCGCCGACCCGCTGCTGCGGTCCGGCCCCCAGGCCCACCTCGCCTGGGGTCCGGCCGAGGCGGAGTTCGCGCTTCAGGTCTGGCGGGCCGAGCTCGATCTCAGGCCGGCGCTGACCGACGCCTACCGCGCTATCCGTGAACTACCGCCCGAGGCAGGTCCGCCCGACCTCGAGCGCGCCCTACGTGGAATCGGCCGCTATCCGCGCTCACCCGAATGCTGCGCCCGTGTGATTCGCGTGCTGAGTGAGCTCCGGCTGATCGAGTTCTTGGCCGACGGCCCTACCTGCGCGGTGCTCGACGTCGCCCGCACCGACCTCGAGCTCTCTCCAACGTATCGCGCCTGCCGCAAGCGCCTCGAAGCGATCGAGCGCGCGCTCGCACCGGAGCTCCCGACTCACGCCCACGCGCCATTGGCCCGAGCGTCCTAGAGCTCGGTCGGCATCGTGGGCGACGAATAGGCAAGATGCCGGCCGAGGAGGTAGAACGACCAGCTCGGGTTCGTGGCCATTTCGGCAAGGACATGGGGACGACGCGGTACTCCGCCGATCGATCTCGCTCCCAAGCGCGAGCTGTACATCCACCACACGGTCACTTCGAACCGACGCCGCAACCGCGCGCAGGAGCGCCAGCACATGCGAGAGCTCGAGCAGTCCCATCTTGCGCGCGGCTTCCTGACCATCGGTTACAACTTCGTACTCTTCCCGTCCGGACGGCTCTACGACGGGCGTGGGCCACGGGCACTACCGGCTGCACAGGGTGGCCACAACACCGGCACGATTGCCATAGCGTGCGTCGGTGACTATCGCACCGACCATCTGACAAGGCGCATGAAGGCGCGCCTGATCGTCGCCGCGGTGAACGTCCGCGTCAGACGGGGCGTGCTACTCGTTGGCGGCCATCGCGAGGCTCCGAACCAGAGCACGGAATGCCCGGGCGCCAACATCATGAGTTTCCTGCCGAGGCTGGCCCGACGGGCCCGGCTCCGCCGCGTCGGGCGCGAGCTCGAGCGCGCGGCGCAAGAGGGCGACCGATCGGTTTGCACGGACCGCCCCTAGAGGGCGGCTGAGGGCGACCGGCTTCGGTCAAGCCCCACGCCGCGAGGGCCGACTCTAAACTCGATGTCATGCCGAAGCTCCCGCGAGGCGACGCGAAGACGAGCACCCGGAGCCGGGCGAAGCCCTCGGCGTCGAAGCGCGTCGCGGGCGACGGCAAGACGCCGGGTTCGACCGCGGCTGCGAAGCGCGCTGCGGGCGACGGCAAGACGCCGGTTTCGACCGCGGCTGCGAAGCGCGCTGCGGGCGACGGCAAGACGAAGCGCGCTGCGGGCGACGGCAAGACGCCGGTTTCGACCGCGGCTGCGAAGCGCGCTGCGGGCGACGGCAAGGCCGGCGCCTCGGCCGCCAAGCCTGCCCCCGCCTCGGCCCCCACGAAGAAGCCCGCGGCCGCCAAGTCGCGCTCCGCGCGCTCGCCCGCAAAGAAGTCGCGGTCACGCGGCGACGCACGACGCGGGTCGAAGGACCGCGACTTCGAGCACCATCCGGTAGACAGACACACGGGACACGCGCCGGCGGGGCCCAAGATCCGGCTGACCGACGACCAGCGCGTGCTGCTCGGAGATCTCTTCGCGGTGATCGAAGAGCATGCCGACGAGGCGGCCGAGACGGTCGACCGCAAGCTCGTCCAGCAGGCGTTCGTCTTCGCCTGCGACCGCCACGCCGAGCAGCGCCGGGCGAGCGGCGAGGAGTTCATCGTCCACCCAATCGGCGTGGCGAAGATCTGCGCCGGCATGCGTCTGGACACAGGGACCCTGTGCGCGGCGCTGCTGCACGACACGGTCGAGGACACGAGCGCGTCGCTGGACGAGGTGCACGACGAGTTCGGCGAGGAGATCGCCGCGCTGGTCGACGGGGTGACGAAGCTCTCCGGCGTCACGTTCCAAAGCCGCGACGATCGCCAGGCCGAGAACTACCGCAAGATGATGGTCGCGATGGCCCGGGACATCCGGGTCATCCTCGTCAAGCTCGCCGACCGCCTCCACAACATGCGCACGCTCGGCTCGATGCCGAAGCAGAAGCAGCAGGGGAAGGCAAAGGAGACGCTCGAGATCTTCGCCCCGCTGGCGCACCGGCTGGGCATCCACGCCATCAAATGGGAGCTCGAGGACCTCTCGTTCGCCACGCTCCACCCGCGCAAGTACAGCGAGATCAAGCAGTTGGTCAGTCAGCAGCGCGAGGAGCGCGAGGCCTACGTGGCGCGGGCGGGCCAATATCTCCAGAACGAGTTGGAGGCTGTCGGCATCCAGGCCGAGATCTCCGGCCGCGCCAAGCACTTCTACTCGATCTACTCGAAGATGACGAAGAAGGGGCGCGAGTTCAACGAGATCTACGACCT
>Ga0126312_10001199_pt1 | contig 16755 bp, 19 predicted proteins | sample Plot104A_FD_92537 | JGI IMG/M metagenome (GOLD analysis project Ga0126312, IMG submission 92537) | Serpentine soil microbial communities from UC McLaughlin Reserve, CA, USA - Plot104A | ecosystem: Environmental > Terrestrial > Soil > Grasslands | place: USA: UC McLaughlin Reserve, Lake County... | reverse complement strand
GCGGAGCGCAGCGCCGCGCTCAACGGCTGGCTGTGGCGCTATAACCACCTGCGACCACACGGCTCCCTCGACCGCAAGCCGCCCTCAGCTCGGCTCACCGAGCTGAACAACGCGCAAGGGTCTTACAACTAGAGCACCGCTCAGTCCGATTGGGAGGCGTCGTGTCGTTGATCGAGTGGTCGTCGAGGGTGGTCGGTGGCGGCGGCGGCCGAGGGCTGCCGGCGAGCCGGCGTTCAGCGACACGACGTAGAGCTGATTGAAGATCGCGTTGGCGCGCGCCATCACGATCTCCTGGGGCCGGTCGCTCGTCGTCGTCAGGCTCGGCTGGAGCACGACCTCGGCGCCCATCCAGGCGAGTTGGCGGCAGGTCTCCGGAAAGCTGCCGTCGTAGCAGATCGACAGGCCGATCCGGCCCACGTCCGGTATGTCGAAGGTCACGAATCCGTCGCCCGGCTCGGACGACTCGTGCGGCTGCCAGGGGAACACCTTGCGATAGCGCGCGACCAGCTCACCCTCGGGCGAGAACACCAGGCAGGTGTTGTGCACCCGCCCACCCTCGCCGCGCTCGTACACCGAGCCGGGGACGAGCCAGACGCCGTTCTCGCGGGCCACCTCGCCGAGCTCCTCGGTGAGCGGGCCGGGAACCCTAACCCTCAAGGGGTCAGACCCCTTGAGGGTTGGTTGAGGGTTGCTTCGTGGGTCATGTCCCAGCACGGCAGGCAGGGCCGGCAGGTGGAGCTCCGGGAACATCACGAGCCTCACGTTCGGCATGACGCCGCGGACGCGCGGCACGCGAGCGCGGTCACCGGTAGCCAGTTGTAGCGCTGTGGTTGCTGCGCAACTAGCAAGCCGTGAAATAACCGCTCAAACACTGAGGTTGCTAGTTGCATAACCTCCGTCAACCGAGCACAATAGTTGCTAATGGCAACCAGCCTCAGCGGTCGTCGACGGGAGATCGCGGCGCTCCTCACCGAGCGCGACATGACGCTCTACGAGCTCGCGAAGGCCATGGGCAAGCCGAGCGGCTCGATCTACCGACTGGTCCACAGAATGGTCGCCGACGAGATCCTCATGGCGGATCCGTATCCGCCGACGCGGGGCACATTGTTTTCGCTGAACCCCCTCCACGGCGAGCTGCTGCGCGAAGGACTCGGCGGCGAGACCGGTACAGGCACGCTATTCCCGAACCAGAGACTCGTGCTCGTCGAGGGCATCGGCGTCGCGAGCCTGTATGACGTGTTCGCGAGGATGTCGTCGGCCGCGTCGATCGCCTGGGTGGCTGAGGTCGGGGGCATCGCACTCCTCGCGCTGTTCCCCGACACGAGCAAGGTTCAGGCCGACCGACTCGCGATCGCATTGGAGCGGGCAGGCGGAACTGTCAGATCGGGCTACGTCGGGGAAGTGCTCGCGGGAGACGCCGTCCGCCGAGCGGGCGCGACGATGGACGACCTCACGAGAGCGCGGTGATGAGCGCCACCCGCGGTCTCCCCGCGGGCGTGTCCGTCAGGAGAGCGGCGTCCAAGAGCTCCGGCGATGCGACACCCGACGTCATGGGCGGCTTGGCTGCTCAACGCGAGGCGCTCGAGACGAGCGAGACACTCGCGGCGAGGCCGCCGATACAGACACGAGCAGCCCCAGACGCGAGAGCTCGGAACCGCGGCATGAACGTCGCAACGGGACTCGTCGTGGTCGGAGCCACTGCCTCGCTGGTATCCGCTTTCCTTGGTGAGCTGGTCGTGCTGCTCGTGTCGGCGACATGGGTGCCTCTCGGCGTCGCACTAACCGCGCTGACGATGTTCTCGGACAGCAATGTTCGGGTCCGGTGGCGCAAGTTCGAAGTCGACGCGTCGGAGCGGTCGAGCCGAAACGAGGCAACGGAGTAGACACGAGACGGCGCCGGCCCTGAGGGAGGAGGCCGGCGCCGTTCGCGTGCGGGGCTGGTTGGAGCCCCTGGGGAGAAGGAGGGATCCGGGGTCGCCGGGTGGGCGGTCTAACGGGCCATATGCGCTACCAAGACAGCCCACCTGCGGATGGGTGCCTCACTGCTGCCGTTCGCCAGCGCTCGGCGCGCTTCACGCGGCCTGTGAGAGGCGGCCGCGGAGCAGCCCGCGTAGGCCGCGGGCGCGGTGCGGCCGGGTCTTCTGCGCCGAGTCCATCTGCGTCCGGCGCAGCTCGAGGAGAGCCACCAGCTCGGCGGTCGGCTCGAACGGGTCCGCGATCGGGCGGCCCGCGCCGAGCGGGAGCGCCGCCAGCACCCGGGAGTCCGCCTCGGCCACCAGCGCGGGTCCCCTCGGTGGGCTGGCGCTGTCGAGTGCGGCCAGGCGGGCCAGCGCGCCCTGGTCGGCTGAAGTCGAGCGACGAACCGTGACGTTCTGCATGTGTGTCTGACCTCCTGGGTGGTACACCCGTTGTCTGTAATACATTCTAGTGATAGTGTACGACCTACAAACGTGTCTGCAATGTCGTACAAGGTCGATTTGTCTGAGCTGGACCGCGACGGTCCGACCTCGCTGACCCAGCAGGTGGTCGACCGCTTCGCCGCCGCCATCGAGGCCGGCGAGCTCGAGCCGGGCGAGAAGCTGCCGCCCACGCGCGAGCTCGCCGAGCTGGTCGGCGTGAACCACCTGACCGCGGCGCGCGTCTACAGGCGGCTCGCCGAGCAGGGCTACGTGACCGCGAGCGTCGGCCGCGGGACCTTCGTTCGCACGCTCGCCCCGGCGGGGAGCGCGGAGCTCGGCGACGACTGGCAGCTCTACGCCCTCCCCGAGCACGAGCTGAGCTACTCCGAGCAGGTGCTGGCCGATGTCATGTCGAGCGCGGACCAGCCCGGCCTGATCTCACTCGCCGTCGGCTGGCCCTCCCCGCGCCTCTATCCGACCGACGAGCTCGCCCGGATCACCGCGGACGTGTACGCCGAGGAGCGCGGCGGCGCGCTCGCCTACCTACCGGCCGAGGGGCTCTACGCGTTCCGCGAGCAGGTGGCCGCGCGCGGGCGCAGGTTCGGGTTCGCCGACGACTCCGATGAGATCGTCATCACCTCCGGCGCGAAGCAGGGCCTCAGCCTCAGCGCCCGCGCCACGCTCGAGCCCGGCGACGTGGCCGTCATCGAGTCGCCCACCTTCGCCGGGCTGCTCGACTCGCTGCGCCAGACGGGCGCGCGCGTGATCGGCGTGCCCGTCGACGAGGACGGGTTCGAGGTCGGGCAGCTCGAGCGCCTCCTGGCTCGCCACGAGGTCAAGCTGGTCGCGCTCCAGACCGCCTGCCAGAACCCCACCGGGCGCGACCTCTCCGAGGAGCGCCGCGCGCGGCTCGCGGAGCTCGCGATCGAGCGCAACTTCTTCGTGCTCGAGGACCGCGTGTACGCCGACGCGAGCTTCGGGCGCGAGCCGGCCAGGCCCCTGCGCGAGCTGGCGCCGGCCCACGTGATCTACGTGAACTCGCTGTCGAAGGTGGTCGGCGGCGGCCTCCGCGCGGGCTGGGTCGCGGCCCGCGGCCCGGTCCGGGAGCGGATCGCGATGCTGAAGCTCGAGAGCGACTTCCACTCGGCGACGCTGATCCAGCACATCGCGGCGCGCTGGCTCGCCACGGGCGCCTACGACCGCCACGTCGAGCAGACCGGGCCCTTCTACCGCGAGCGCCGTGACGCGCTCCTGGCCGCGCTCGAGCGGCACATGCCCGGCGAGTACCAGGCCGATCCGCCCCAGGGCGGACACCACGTCTGGGTCACGCTGCTGCGCCCGCTCGACGAGCGCGCCCTCTACACGGAGGCGGCTCGCCACGGCGTGGCGTTCACGCCGGGAGGCGCCATCACGGCCGAGCGCCGGACGCAGACCTCGTTCCGGCTGTCGTTCTCGCTGCTCGACCCGCCCGAGCTGGACGAGGGCGTGAAGCGGCTCACCCGCGCGATTCGCGAGGTGCGCCGGCGCTCGCGACACGCGGTCGCGGCGCCAATGTCGTAGTGCGCAGCGACGAGCTTCAGCGCAAGCGCCGGGCGGTGCGCGGTGCGCGGTGCGCAGCGACGAGCTTCAGAGCTTCTGCCAGAGCGCGCCGAGCGTGTGGAGCTCGTCGCGCGAGAAGCGCTCCAGGAAGAGCCTGCGAACTCCGTCCAGGTGGGTCCGGCGCGCCGCCGCGAAGACACGGCGGCCCTCCGGGGTGATCTCGGCGAAGAGGCCGCGGGCGTCGCTCGTGCAGCGCTCGCGCTTCAGGAGGCCCTGGCGCTCGAGCCGGTCGACCAGCCGCGTGAGACCGCTCCGGCTGAGCAGCGCCGAGTCGGCCAGCTCCGACATGCGCATGCGGCCGTCGTCCGAGTCGTTCAGGAACAGCAGCACCTCGTAGGACGAGAGCGGCAGGTCGTGCTCGCGCGCCAGCTCGGCGTCGAGCATCCTGACGAGCTCCGAGTGGGCGCGCAGCATTCCTCGCCAGGCGGCCAGCTCCTCTTCGTCGAGGAGCACTGGTGTAGGATAGTTGCTGATGCAATTAGTATACCTGCTCCGCCCGGCGGCCGGCGATCCCGACGGGGCGCTCGTACTGCTCCACGGCCGAGGCACCGACGAGCGCGACCTCTTCCCCCTGCTCGACATGCTCGACCACGAGCGGCGCCTGCTCGGCGCCACGGCGCGCGGCCCGCTCTCGCTCCCGCCCGGCGGGGCGCACTGGTACGTCGTGCGGCGCGTCGGCTACCCCGACCCCGAGACCTTCCACTCGACCTACCCGCGGCTCGCCGGCTGGCTCGACGAGCTGCTCGCCGAGAACGGCATCCCGCACGAGCGGACGGTGCTCGGCGGGTTCTCGCAGGGCTCGGTGATGGCCTACGCACTCGGCCTCGGCGAGGGGCGCCCCCGGCCGGCGGGGATCATGGCGCTGAGCGGCTTCCTCCCCGAGGTCGAGGGCTTCTCGCTCGACCTGAACAAAGCCGCGGGGCTCCCCGTGGCCATCGGCCACGGCACCCAGGACCCGGTCATCCCGGTCGAGTTCGGCCGCGAGGCCCGCGACCGCCTCGTGCAGGCCGGCGCGGACGTGACCTACAGCGAGTCGCCGATGCCGCACACGATCGACCCGGCCTTCATGCGCGAGCTGCCCGGCTGGATACGCGGCGCGCTTGGCTCAGCCGCGCCGGAAGAGCCGGCGCACCCTGTCGAGTAGCGCCCGGAAGAAGAGCGAGAAGCCGCCGATCGGCTTGGCGGTGGTCGGCGCGTCCGCTCCGCCCACTGCGGGCGGCGCGGCGGCCGCGCCCTCCGGGGTCGCCGCCAGCACGGCGTCCACCGCGCTCGGCTCCGCCGCTGCCGGGGCCTCGATCCGCTCCTGGAGGCAGGCGGCGAAGTCCTTCAGCAGCCGGTTCGAGATGTCCTGGATCATGCCGCCGCGGCCGAAGCGGGCAAGTCGTCCGGTGATCGTGAAGTCGGTGTCGACGTCCACATGGGTCAGCTCGCCCTCGGCGCGCACGGTGCTCACGATGGTGGCCTTGGCGGACCCCTGGCCGCGCTTGTCCTGCCCGCTCGCGCGCATCACCACACGCCGCCCCTGCTCGTCGAGCTCCTCCATGTTGAGCTCGCCGCGGTAGGCGGCGGTGGTCGGCCCGAGACGCACGCTGAAGGTGCCGCGGTAGGTGCCGTCCTCGCCCGCCTCGGTGATCTCCGCCCCCGGCAGACAGGGCGCGACGCGCTCGATGTCGATCAGCGTCTCCCAGACGCGCTCGACGGGAGCGCGCACCTCGAAACTCTGCTCGAGCTTCACCGCGCCGGGGTGGCGCCTGAGACCGGGCCGCCCGCGCGGAGGGCGTCGAGCTCCGCGGGGGTGTCGACGTCCTCGCCCCCTCCGAGGTCGTCGCAGGGGACGTCCAGCACGGGCACGCTGAGGAGCAGGTTGCGCGCGCCCCTGTCGCCGCTGACGTCGCGCAGGGCCTCGAACAGGTCGTGCTCGAGCAGGACCGGGTGGCCCGGCTCGCCGCCGTAGGTCGCCCTCACCGCGGAGGCGCCGTTGCGGGCGGCGATCACCCGCCGGATCGCGTCCGGGGACACGCGCGGCTGGTCGCCGAGCGTCACCACGACCGCCTCGCACGAGGCCAGCTCGGCGAGACCGCAGGCGAGCGAGGCGGACTGGCCCTCCTCCCAGCGTGCGCAGACCATCGGGTCGGCGCCGTGCAGGTCCACCGCGGCCGCGATCTCGTCCGCGGCGCTGCCGAGCACGACCACGACGCGCCCCACCGGCGACGCGGTGATCGTGCCGAGCGCGTGCTCCAGCAGCGGGATGCCGTCGAGCTCGGCGAGCTGCTTCGGCCTGCCGAAGCGCGTCGCGGCTCCGGCCGCGAGGACGAGACCGCCGATCAAGCGCCCACCTCGTGGATCCGCCCCGCGGCCTGCGAGAGGCGCCCGCCGTCGCGGCCGTTTCGCACCGCAACGACCTCGGACATGATCGACAGCGCGGTCTCCTCGGGGCTCACAGCGCCGAGGTCGAGCCCGATCGGCGCGGCGATGCGGTCGATCAGCTCGTCGTCTAGGCCAGCGGCAAGGAGCCGCTCGCGCCGCTGCGCCTGCGCGCGCCGGCTGCCCATCGCGCCGACGTACGGCGCCTCCGAGCGCAGCGCGATCGACAGCGCGGCGTCGTCGAGCTTCGGGTCGTGCGTGAGGACCGCGACGTACGTGGCGCGGTCGATCCCGCCGAGGCGGGCAAAGGCGTCGGCCGGCCAGGCCGCGATGACCTCCTCCGCGTCCGGGAACCGCGCGCGGGTGGCGAACTGCGAGCGCGGATCACAGACGAACGGGCGCCAGCCGGCGGCCTTTGCGAGGCGGCAGAGCGACGCGGCATAGTCGACCGCCCCGAACACGACGAGCCGGGGCGCGGGCGCCACGACGTCCACGAACAGCTTCGTATCGCCGGCCTCGCGCGTCTCGGAGCGCTCGGCCCAGAGGAGCTCCTCGGCCGCCTCGACGCCGAGCTGGTCGAGCTCGGGCGCGCCGAGGCCTCCGTCAGCGCTGCCGTCGGCGCGCACCAGCAGCTTCGCGCCCAGGCTCTCGCCCGCGATGACCGTCACGAGCGCGGCGCGGCCGTCCGTGGCGGCTATCTCGGCGAACTCGCTCTGCAGGCTCACCGGCTGAACTCCTCCACAAAGACATCTATTTCCCCTCCGCACGGAAGTCCAACATCCCAGGCCTCGCTGTCCGCGATCCCGAAGTGCAGCAGCTTCGGCTCCTGGGCCTGGAGCACGTCCGCCGCAGCCTCCACAACGGCGCCCTCGACGCAGCCTCCCGAGACCGCCCCCGACACCTCGCCGTGCTCGTTCACCGCCATCTTCGCGCCGGGCGCGCGCGGCGCCGAGCGCTTGACGCCGACCACCGTCGCGATCGCCACGCGGTCGCCGCGATCGATCCACGCCCGCACGTCGTCCAGAACGTCCTTCATCGAAGTCCACCTTCCATCAGGTCTGCCAAGTGTGCCAATGACGCAATCGAGTTCCCGGACAGGAAATGGTCCACGTGCGGAAGCGCCGCCTGCATGCCGCGCGTGAGCGGCTCGTAGCCGGGGTGCGCCTTCAGCGGGTTGAGCCAGATCAGGCTGTGGGCGCAGCGGCCCAGGCGCGCCATCTCGGCGGCGAGCTCGTCGGGGTCGCCGCGGTCCCACCCGTCGGACAGCAGCACCACGATCGCGCCGCGTCCCAGCCGCCGGCCGTGCTCCCTGTTGAGTGTGGCGAGGGCCTCGCCGATGCGCGTGCCGCCCGACCAGTCGCCGGCGGCGCCCGCGGCGCGGTCGAGCGCGCGGTCCGGATCGCGCCCGCGCAGCTCCGCGGTCACGCGCGTGAGGCGCGTGCCGAACACGAACGCCTCCACCCGCCGCCTGGCGGCCACGCAGGCCTGCATGTACTGGAGCAGCATCCGCGCGTAGGGCTCCATCGAGCCCGACACGTCGCACACGAGCACGAGCGGGCGCGGCCGCTCGGAGGGCTCGCGCCAGTGGCGCTCGACGGGATCCCCGGCGGTGCGGAGCGAGGAGCGGATCGTGCGACGCAGGTCCGGCCGCGCGGCGTGTGGCGGGGCGCCGCGACGGCGAGCCGGGCGGGTGCGGCGGCTCGGCCGGGTCGGCCCGGCGCCCGCGAGCCGCCGCATCACGCGGCGGGCGATCTGCCGCTCGGCGTCGGTGTAGTCGGCGAAGTCCTTGTCGTGGAGGAGCTCGGCATCCGACCATGCGGACGGCACCACCTCGGCCTCGCCCTCGACGGGAATCGTCACCTCCTCGGACGGCACGGCCACGCGCGGCAGCACGAGCGAGCTGGCCTCGAGCTCCGGCGGCAGCGCCGGCGGGGTCTGCACCGACGGCGCGAACAGCGCGTTGAAGGCCGCATCGAAGGCGACCAGGTCGTCACGTCGCGAGCACAACGTGGCCCTCAGCGCGAAGTACGCGCTGGCCCGGTCGGCGGGATCGACCGCCGCGAGGGCGCGGTGCGCGGTGACGAGCTCGCCGACCCCGACGCGGGCCCCGGCGGCGCGCATCGAGGCCGTCAGGAGGGTCAGGCGGGCGGTGAGGACGAGCCCGGGGCGGCCCCTCGCCGGAAGGTCATGCGGTTCCGTCCCACCATGGGACGCTTCTGCATGAGGCTCGCCCGGAACGCCCTTCGGTGCAGGCCGTTCACGCACCGCGCAGCACCTCGCGCTCGCGCACGCGCTCTATGTCCTCGCGCACCTTCAGGACGACGCCGAGGGTCTCCTCCAGGTCGGCGTCGTCCAGTGCCAGCAGAGCCTGGGCCCAGGCGATCGTCTCGCCGACGCCCGGCAGCTTGTAGAGCTCCTCGCCGCGCAGGCGCGCCACGGCGTCGCAGACCCGCGCCGCGATCTCGTCCGGGACGCCCGGCAGCCGGGCGCGGACGATCTCCGCCTCGCGCTCGGGACTCGGGTAGTCGATCCAGTGGTAGAGGCAGCGCCTCTTCAGCGCGTCGTGGAGCTCCCGGGTCCTATTCGACGTGACCACCACGAGCGGCCGCCGCTCCGCCACGACCGTGCCCAGCTCCGGGATCGAGACCTGGAAGTCGGAGAGGAACTCCAGCAGGAACGCCTCGAACTCGTCGTCGGCGCGGTCGATCTCATCGATCAGCAGCACCACGGGGTCGCTCGCCTGGAGCGCCTCGAGGAGCGGGCGGCGCAGCAGGAAGCGCTCCGAGTAGAGCGGCTCTTCGAGCCCGGCGCGGAGGTGCAGGAGCTGGCGCGGGTAGTCCCAGTCGTACAGCGCGTGGTGGAGGTCGATCCCCTCGTGGCATTGGAGCCTGATCAGGCGCGAGCCGGTGGCGCCGGCCAGCGCCTTCGCCACCTCGGTCTTGCCGACTCCAGCCTCGCCCTCGAGCAGCAGCGGCTGCTCGAGCGTCGCCGCGAGGTAGACGGCGGTGGAGAGGCCCCGGTCCGCGAGATAGCGCTCCCGCGCCAGGGCCTCCCCGACGGCTGCTGCGCTGTCGAGGCTCAGACGCTCACTGCCTCCTCGACGGCCCGCCGCGTGAGCACCCGCGCCAGGTGGCGCTTGTAGTCGGGCGTCGCGTTGAGGTCGCCGGGCGGGTCGGTGCCCTCGGCGGCCTGCTCGGCGGCCGCGGCGATCGCGGAGACGTCCAGCGGGCTTCCGCGCAGCGCGTCCTCGGCGGCGGTCGCGCGCAGCGGCGTGGCGCCCATGTTCGTCAGGCCGATGCGCACGTCGTCGCAGGTGCCGTCGGCCGCGCGGCTCACGAGGGCGCAGACGCCGACCATCGCCCAGTCCTCGGCGCGGCGCGTGAACTTCTGGTAGCCGAACTCGTAGCCCTCGAGCGCGGGCAGCCGCACATCCGTGATCACCTCGTCCTGCGCGAGCGACGTGGTCAGGTAGTCCTGGAACAGGTCCGCCGCCGCGATCGCCCGCTCGCCGCTCGACCCCCGCGCCGTGACCGAGCCCTCCAGCGCGAGCAGTACCGTGGGCAGGTCCGACGCCGGGTCGCCGTGGGCCAGCGAGCCGCCGATCGTCCCGCGGTTGCGCACCTGCTGGTCCGCGATCTTCGAGGCGGCGCGGGCGACCACGCCGAGCTCCGCCGCATCCTGGAGGTCGGCGTGCCGGGTCATCGACCCGATCCGCCAGCCGCCGTTCTCCTGCTGGATCCCCTGGAGCCCGGGGACCCTGCGGAGGTCGACGAGGACGGTCGGCGCCGCGAGGCGCACCTTCATCAGCGGGAGCAGCGAATGGCCGCCGGCGAGCAGCTTCGCGTCCTCGCCGTTCTCGTGGAGCATCCGAACCGCCTCCTCGACCGACTCGGGCGCCTCGTAGTCGAACGGTGCGGTGATCACGCCGCACCCCCTTCCTGGATCGCCTGCCAGACGCGCATCGGCGTCATCGGCATGTCGAGCTCGGTCACGCCGAGCGGCTTCAGCGCGTCCAGCACCGCCGCCGCCACCGCAGGCGTCGCGGCAATCGTGCCGGCCTCGCCGATCCCCTTGACGCCGAGCGTGTTCACCGGCGACGGCGTCTCCGTGCGGTCCGTCTCGAACGACGGCACCTCCGCCGCCGTCGGCAGCGCGTAGTCGACGAACGTGCCGGTCACGAGCTGGCCCTCGTCGTCGTAGACCACCTGCTCGTAGAGCGCCTGCCCGATCGCGTGGACGATGCCGCCGTGAACCTGGCCCTCGATCAGCATCGGGTTGATCGCCGGGCCGCAGTCGTCGACCGCCACGTAGCGCACGACCTGGACCTTGCCGGTCTCCGCGTCCACGTCGACGACGCACGCATGCGCGCCGAACGGGAAGACGAAGTTCTCCGGGTCGTAGAAGGCGCTCTCCTCCAGGCCAGGCTCGATGTCGGCCGGCAGCTCGTTCGGCGGGATGTGCGCCGCCCCCGCGATCTCCGCCATCGTCATCGACTTGTCCGGGGAGCCGCGCACCTGGTACTTCCCGTCGGTCAGGTCGATGTCCTCGGGCGCGGCCTCGAGCAACGCCGCGCAGATGCGCTTGGCCTTCTCCTGGACGCGCTGGGCCGCCCGCACGATCGCCTCGCCGCCGACGGCGAGGGAGCGCGATCCGTAGGTGTCCCAGCCCCAGGTGCCCTGGTCCGTGTCGCCGTGGAGGACGTCCACGTTCTGCGGGTCGATGCCGAGGATGTCGCCCGCGATCTGGGCGAAGCTGGTGTCGAGCCCCTGGCCGTGCGGGGAGGTGCCGGTGTAGACGATCGCCGAGCCGGTCGGGGTCACGCGCACGTTGGCGGACTCCCAGAACGCGGCCTGGAGGCCGACCCCCTGCGGCCCGACGGCGCGCGACGGCGCCAGCCCGCAGACCTCGACCCAGGTGGAGAAGCCGACCCCTCGATACACGCCCTCGTCGCGCAGGCTGGCCTGCTCGCTGCGGAACGCCTCGACGTCGAAGTGCTCGAGCAGCTTGTCGAGCGTGCCGTGATAGTCGCCCGAGTCGTAGACGATGCCGAGCGCGGTCTCGAACGGGAACTCCTCCTTCGGGATGAAGTTCTTCCGCCGCAGCTCGAGCTTGTCCATGCCGAGCTCCTCGGCGAGCCGGTCCATCGCAAGCTCGATCCAGTAAGTGGCCTCGGGCCGGCCCGCGCCGCGGATCGCGTCGGTGCACATCTTGTTCGTGAAGACACCCGTGATGTTGATGTCGATCGCCGGGAACCTGTAGCAGCCGCCCATCACCGGGAAGCCGAGCGTGGGAATGAACGGCGTGATGAGCTGCTGGTAGGCGCCCAGGTCGGCGATCGTCCGCACTCGGCACCCCGTGAGCGTGCCGTCGCTCTTGGTTCCGAGCGTGACGTAGTTGATCTGGTCGCGCCCGTGGTGGCTCGTGGTCATGTGCTCGGACCGGGTCTCGATCCACTTGACCGGGCGGTGGAGCCGCTTGGCGAGGGCGAGCACCAGCGCCTCCTCGGCGTAGACCTGGAGCTTCGCGCCGAAGCCGCCGCCCACGTCGGGCGCGACCACGCGCAGCTGGTCCTCGGGGATGCCGAGCATCCCCGAGAGGACGAAGCGCGCGATGTGCGGGACCTGGGTGGTCGAGTAGAGCGTGAGGTCCCCGGCCCGCGACTCGGCCACCGAGCAGCGCGGCTCGATGGGCGCGCCGGAGGTCCGGTGGTTCACCAGGCGCAGCTCGACGGTCACGTCCGCTTCCGCCAGGGCCGCGTCGATGTCCCCTCCCGATACCGCCCATTCGTGCGTCTTGTTGGTGCCGAACTGCTCCCACACGAGCGGCGCGCCGTCCGCGATCGCCGCCTCGGGGTCCACGACCGCCGGCTTTGGGTCGTATTCGACGATGACGTCCTCGGCGGCGTCAACCGCGATGTGCCGGGTCGTCGCCACGACGACGGCCACCGGGTCGCCGACGTGCTTGACCTCGCCGCGCTTCAGCGGCCAGTGCTCGGGCGTCTTGATCTCCACGCCCGGCGGCGCCCACACCATCGCGAGCGGAGCCGCGAAGTCGCCGGCCATGTCCTCGCCCGTGAGCACGGCGACGACGCCGTCGCGCTCACGCGCCGCCGACGTGTCGATCGACGTGATCGCCGCGTGCGCCTCCGGAGAGCGCACGATCACGGCGTGCAGCATCCCGGGCAGGCTGATGTCCTCGGTGTAGCGCCCCCGGCCCGTGATCATCCGGGGGTCCTCCTTGCGCCGCATTGCTTCGCCGATGGCGCTCATGCCGGCACCCCCGAGCCCGCGGCGGACTTGACCGCCTCGACGATGTTGTGGTAGCCGGTGCAGCGGCAGAGGTTGCCCTCGAGCCCGTGCCGGATCTCGTCGTCCGAGGGATTCGGGTTGCGAGCGAGCAGGTCGGCCGCCGCCATGATCATCCCGGGGGTGCAGAAGCCGCACTGGAGCCCGTGCTTGTCCATGAACGCCGCCTGGACGGGGTGGAGGCCCCCGTCGCCGGACAGGCCCTCGATCGTGGTCACCTCGGCGCCGTCGGCCTGAGCGGTCAGGACGGTGCAGCTCTTCACCGCCTCGCCGTTCAGGTGGACGGTGCAGGCGCCGCAGTTCGTGGTGTCGCAGCCGACGTGCGTCCCGGTGAGCCCGAGCTCGTCGCGCAGCCAATGGACGAGAAGCAGGCGCGCTTCCACGTCCGCCTCCCGCCGCTCGCCGTTGACGGTCACCTCCACGTGGACGGTGGCGCTCATTCAGACTCCCTCCGGTCGCGGTCGCTACTGCATGACCGATGCTAATGCGCGGGTATTGTGGGCCGCAATGGTCACCAAGTCTTTCCAGTTCGAAGGCAACCGGTTGGTCTACGACGAGTACGGCAAGGGCGACAAGACCGTCGTCCTCCTGCCCGGTCTCCTGTTCTCGCGGAAGATGCACCGTCCGCTCGCCGAGGAGCTCCAGAAGCGCGGCCACCGCGTGCTCTGCCTCGACCTGCTGGGTCACGGGGACTCCGACCGCCCGCCGGAGATGTGGAACTACGGGATGACCGTTTTCGGGCGCCAGACGATCGCGCTGCTGGACCACGCGGCGGTCGACCAGGCGGTGATCGGCGGCACCTCGCTCGGCGCAAACGCGACGCTCGAGGCCACCGCCGCCGGGCCGGACCGCGTCAGGGGGATGCTGATCGAGATGCCGGTGCTGGACAACGCCCTGCTCGGCTGCGCCATCGCGTTCACCCCGCTGCTCGTCGGGCTGACCTTCGGCGCCCCCGTGGCCCGCGGGTTCGGAGCCGCCGCCCGGCGAGTTCCCAGAGGCAACTGGCTGCTCGGCGACATGCTGCTCGACTGGGTCAGCCAGGACCCGAAGCCGTCGGCGTCGGTCCTCCAGGGCCTCTTCTACGGCCGCGTCGCGCCGCCGCGCGAGGAGCGGACCGAGATGAGCCAGCCGACGCTCGTGATCGGGCATTACCGCGACCCGATCCACCCCTTCTCGGACTCCGACATGCTCGTGCGCGAGCTCCCGAACGCACGGCTGATCCAGGCGTCCTCGATCCTCGAGCTGCGGCTCACGCCCGAGCGCCTCACCAGCGAGATCGTCGCCTTCATGGAGCAGTGCTTCAAGCCGGCTCCCAAGAGCGGCGCGCGCTCACGCACCGGCGCGCGCAGCAGCCGCTCGACGCGGGCGCGGCGCCCTTCCGCGTAGCGGGTCGCCCGCTACATTTCGCCGCGGGTGTCGCACCGCAGGGAACAGAAGGAGAGGCTCCGCCGCGAGCGGGAGGAGCGTGCGCGGCAGGCGCGCGCCGCCGAGCAGCGCAAGAAGATGGTCGGCTACGGCGCCGGCGGCGTGCTCGTCCTGGCGGCGGTCGTCGTGCTGGCGGTCTTCGTCCTGGGCGGCGGCGGCAGCGGTGAGGGCGGCGACGCGCAGGCCGCGGAGGTGTTCCCGGAGGGCGGGAGCATCCCCGAGCAGAAGATCTTCGACGTCGCGCCCGCCGCGAAGGCCGCCGGCTGCACGCTCAAGAGCACGAAGGGCAGCGGCGTCGCCACCCACACGACGTCGCTCTCCGAGCGGATCAAGTACAACACGAACCCGCCGACGACCGGACGCCACTACGTGATCCCGGCGCAGGACGGGATCTACGGCAGGGCGCCGCAGGACGAGGAGCTCGTACACGGCATGGAGCACGGGCGCGTGATCATCTGGGCGAAGCCGTCCCTGCCCGAGGAGATACGCGCCAACCTGCGCGCCCTGGTGGACGACGACTCGTACCAGATGTTCCTCGTGCCGCGGAGCAAGATGCCGTATGCCGTGGCGGCGACGGCGTGGAACGCCGATCCGCCGCCCGGCGGGACCGGCCGCCTGCTGCTGTGCGACAAGGTCAGCGACAAGACCTACGACGCGCTGGCCTCATTCCGCGACGAGCACCGCTCGCAGGGGCCCGAGCCGGTTCCGTAGCGCGCGCCGCGATGGCGCTCGGCGCAACACGGCCCCGCTATACGTGTTGGGGCTGTGATGAAGCTGCTCGCCTCAGCAGCGACGCTTTTGTGCGCTCTCTGCCTGGTTCCGCCTGCTTTCGCGGGCCGGGCGGAGGATTTCGAGCGACGGGCACCTGACCGGGCGCTTGCAAGAGTCGTTGCACCGCGTCCCTTCAACCTCGTCGGCCTGCACTGGCGCGGGCCGGCCACCCCCGACGTCGCGATCCGGGTCCGGTGGGCGAAGCGCTGGAGCCGCTGGGAGCACCTCGGCGTTCACGGGGCGGGTGGCTCCGACCCGGCCTGGGTCGGCCGCGCGCGGGTCGTCCAGTACCGGCTCAGCAGGCGCGTTCCCGGTCTCCGCGTCCACTTCGTGGCGGTGCCGAGGCGGACCGTCACGGCGCGCGCGAGCCAGGCCCCGAGCACCCCGTTCCCCTACGTTTCGCGCGCGGACTGGGGCGCCGACCAGTGCCCGCCGCGCGCGGCGCCGAGCTACGGCGAGGTGAAGGCGGTGGCCGTCCACCACACGGTCTCGCTGAACGACTACACGCCCGAGGAGGCGCCCCAGATCGTGCTCGCGATCTGCCGCTACCACCGCAACTCGAACGGCTGGAACGACATCGGCTACAACGCGCTCGTCGACAAGTACGGCACGATCTACGAGGGCCGCGCGGGCGGGCTCGACCAGGCCGTCATAGGGGCACACGCCCAGGGCTTCAACTCGCAGACGGCGGGCGTGGCGAACATCGGGGACTACACGAGCGTCGCGGCGAGCGACGCCGCGCTGGCTGCCACGGCCGCCTACATCCGCTGGAAGCTCGGCGTGCACGGACAGCCGCTGTCCGGGCCGGTGACGCTCACGAGCGCGGGAGGACCGGAGAGCCGCTACGCGGCCGGGGCGAAGGTGACCGTCGACCGCGTCCTGGGCCACCGCGACGTCGGCAAGACGGCCTGCCCCGGAGAGTCGCTCTACGCGCAGCTCGACGACATCCGCTCGCGCGTGGTGTCGGGGGGCGCCTTCGCCACCTTCTCGGCGCGCGTGAGCGCCGCGCTCGCCGACTACACGGCCGACTACGGCGAGACGGTGCCTGTGAACGGCACCCTGGTGGGGCCGGATGGCGCCCCGCTGGCCGGGCGGCCCGTCGAGGTCCAGGTGAACAGCGACAACGCGTGGCGCACCTCTCGGCGCCTCACCACCGGAGCCGACGGCGTCTTCGCGACCGACCTGCGGCCCGCCAAGCGGATGTACGTGCGAGTGCGCTACCCGGGCGGCGAGGACCTGCGCGCGGCGGCCTCGCCGCGGCTCCTTCTGAGGCTGCGCCCGGTGCTCGCCTTCACGCGGCCGGCCATGCGCGCGACCCGCGGGCGACGGCTCTCGGTCAAGGGCACCGTCGCCCCGCGCAAACGCGTCGTGAACGTCGTCTTCCAGCAGCGGGTCGGCGGGCGCTGGCGGACGGTGGGAAGGCGCGCGGTGCGCACGCGGCGGGGCCGCTTCGCAAGCTCCTTCGTGCCGGGCTTCAGGGCGAGCTACCGCTACTACGCGGTCGCGAAGACCGACCTGGACACCGACCGCGGCGCCACAGCGGCGGTGCCGCTCCGCGTGCGCTGAGCTACCAGCCCTGCGTCAGGTCCTCGCTGTAGAGGCCGTGCCCGGTCGCCAGCATCCTGGCGGTCTTCATGAGGATGCGGATGTCCAGCCAGAGCGAGCGGTGCTCCACGTACCAGACGTCCAACTCGATGCGGTCGGGCCAGGGGAGCGAGGTGCGGCCGTTGATCTGCGCCCAGCCGGTGATGCCGGGCTTCACCTCGAGCCGGCGACGCTGGCGCTCGGTGTAGCGGTCCACCTGCTCCTGCACCGTCGGGCGCGGGCCGACGATCGCCAGCTCGCCCCTCAGGACGTTGATCAGGTTCGGCAGCTCGTCCAGCGAGAAGCGG
>Ga0126312_10001198_pt1 | contig 16758 bp, 18 predicted proteins | sample Plot104A_FD_92537 | JGI IMG/M metagenome (GOLD analysis project Ga0126312, IMG submission 92537) | Serpentine soil microbial communities from UC McLaughlin Reserve, CA, USA - Plot104A | ecosystem: Environmental > Terrestrial > Soil > Grasslands | place: USA: UC McLaughlin Reserve, Lake County... | reverse complement strand
GTCGGCCATCACGGTGGCCAGGCCCGCGCCGTCGATGCCGTCCCGCTTGAAGCGCCGCCCGGCAGCTTCGAGGATCCGTTGTCGGGTCGCCTGCTTGTGGTCCTTGCTGTAGCGCATGGCTCATTCCCTTTCGAGGCGCTGCGGAGTGTGACCTACCTCCCACGATTATATTACGATCATAAGATAGTATGACGGTCGTCATTCAATCAGAGGAGCAGGTCATGGCGGTCAAGACAGACCAGGTAGCACTTGTGACGGGAGCATCGTCCGGGATCGGAGAGGCAGCCGCGCATGAGCTGCTCGGCGCCGGCTTCACCGTCTACGGGACGAGCCGCAAGGCAGCTGCGGGGGAGAATCGGAACGGAATCGTCTTCCTGCCGCTCGACGTAACCAACGACGAATCGGTGGCCGCTGTCGTGCGCGAGGTGCTTGAGCGATCCGGCCGCATCGATCTCCTGGTGAACAACGCCGGCGTCGGCTCATCCGGCGCCAGCGAGGAGAGTTCCGTCGCCCAGGACCAGATCGTCTTCGACGTCAACGTCTTCGGCCTCCTCCGCATGACCAAGGCCGTTCTGCCCCACATGCGCGCGCAGGGGAGCGGACGGGTCGTCAACATGTCGTCGGTCGGCGGATTCGCGCCCCAGCCCTTCATGGCCAGCTATGTCTCGTCCAAGCATGCGGTCGAGGGCTACTCCGAGTCCGTGGACCACGAGGTTCGCGAGCACGGTGATCGTGGCGGCGGCGACCGACCCGAAACCGAAGCTGCGCTACCCCGCAGGCTCGGGGGCCGGCCGTATCAGCATGCTCCGCCGCCTCGTCCCTGCCCGGATCTTCGACAAGCAGATCCGCAAGATCAACAAGTTCAACGGTTCGGTGAACGCCGCTGAAGGAAGGAGTGCGACCGTGAGCGGCAAGCACAAATATGCGCCCACCGAGATTGTCGACATCGACGGGACGAAATTCGCCTACCGCCGGCTCGGCGCGAACACGGGCGTGCCGGTGATCTTCCTCAACCACCTGGCCGCGGTTCTGGATAACTGGGACCCCCGAGTCATCGACGGCATCGCCGCGAAGCGTCGGGTGATCGTCTTCGATAACCGAGGGATCGGTGCATCAGGAGGCTCCACGCCGGACTCGGTCGAAGCGATGGCGCGGGACGCCATCGCCTTCATCCGGGCGCTCGGCCTCGACTGGGTCGACCTCCTCGGCTTCTCCCTCGGCGGCATGGTCTCGCAGGTGATCGCGCAGGAGGAGCCGCAGCTCGTCCGCAAGCTCGTCCTCGCCGGCACGGGTCCCGCCGGTGGCGAAGGCATGGACAAGGTCACCCCGATCACCCTCCGGGCGATGGTCAGGGGAGCCGTGACCCTCAAGGATCCGAAGACCTATCTCTTCTTTACCCGAACGCCGAACGGCAAGGTGGCAGCCCGTGAGTTCTTGAATCGGTTGAAGGAGCGCACGGACGATCGCGACAAGGCGATCTCCCCGATCTCATTTCGCGCTCAGCTCAAGGCCATTCACGCCTGGGCGACTCAGCGACCGTCGGACCTGTCGAGCATCCAACAGCCGGCACTGGTCGCCAACGGCGATCAGGATCGGATGGTGCCGTCAAGCAACTCCGTTGATCTGGCTCGGCGACTGCCTAGCGCCCGACTCAAGCTGTATCCCGACGCTGGGCACGGCGGCGTCTTCCAGTACCACCGGGAGTTCGTCCCCGCTGTCCTCGAGTTCCTCGAGGCCTGATTGACCATGCCTCCTCCAACGACCGACGACAACGCCACCGTGCTCGAGAGACCGTTTGCCCTCCCGGTGAACGCGTACCTCGTCGAGAAGTACAGGCGCCCGATGAAGGCCGGCACGGCCGCGGCGCCAGCCCTCACGGGCCCGTGATGCTATTGCTGAGGCATGGTGGGCAAGGCATCGGAGCGGTTCGTCTGGGCGGTCGACACTCTCGACGTCCGTCCGGCCGACCGCCTGCTCGAGGTCGGCTGCGGCCACGGCGTCGCGGTCTCCCTGGTCTGCGAGAGGTTGACGACGGGAACGATCACCGCGATCGACCGCTCGCCCAAGATGATCGAAATGGCCACGCGGAGGAATCGCGAGCACGTCGACGCGGGCCGGGCCGTGCTCGAGGCCACCGCGCTTGAGGACGCGGACCTCGGCGATCGGCGCTTCGACAAGGCCTTCGCGTTCAACGTCGCTCCCTTCTGGCAGCAGCCGGAGGCGGCACTAGGTGCTATCCGCGAGCACCTCGCCCGGGATGGGGCCGTCTACGTCTTCTGGGACGCGCGCCACTTCGCGCCGGAGCGGGCCCGGGACCTTGGGAACGATCTGGCCGACCGGCTACGCGAGGGCGGATTCTCGGTCGACCGGGTGCTGGTCGAGGATCTGCGCCCGGTCCCCGCGGTCTGCGCGATAGGTCGGCCCCAGGGCGGATGAACATGGACCGCAACGAGATCCAGTTGCGTTTCTCAGCCGCCCGTCGGTGGCTCCCGAAACCGCCAGCGCTCCGTTCGGGCGCACGGTCGCCAACCAGTATGTAGCCGTCGACTCCTGACGCGGGTTGCGGCAGCCTGGGGGTCGGGCATTCCCGGGGGCTCAGCCTCGCAAAGTGTCCGCCGGATGAGCGTCCGGGGCAGGAGGCTCATCCCAGGGAGTTCGAAGGACGGTTGGACATTGGCCCTTCGCGAATCACACCGCGAACCTGGTCGAGGGATACCGGGTGCGGCGGAAACGCGACGAGGCCCCACGTAGCCCCGGCCGCGGCGAAGGGCTCTGGATCGCTGCCTGGCTCGAGCTCGACCGCGATGTCGAACGGCTCCGCTGCGTCCATTCCCTCCTCGCGGCGCAGGCGGTCGAGCCCGGCAACGACCTCGGCAAGCTGATCGGGACGCTCGAGGCCGACCGGAAAGAGCCCCTGATAGCGGATCGCCCGGCGCAAGGGCCTCGCATTGCCGTAGAACCCCGCCGCCCAGATCGGAGGACCCGGCCGCTGGACAGGACGCGGCAGGAAGCGCATCGCGTCGACCGTGTAGTGCTCGCCGCGGTGTTGGACGAGCTCACCTGACCACGCCGCCTGGAGGATGTCGAGCGCCTCGTCGAGCATTTGGGCGCGCCTGCGGTCGTCGCGCTCCTCGCCCGTGATCGAGTACTCCCGGGCGAACCGGTCGCTGCCGAGCCCGACGCCCAGGGTGAGGCGGCCGTCGCTCAGCCGGTCCAGGGTCGCGGTCTCGCGCGCGACCTTGGCCGGGCGGCGCCGGGCGAGCGGCGTGATCATCGGGCCGAGCCGGATGCGCTCCGTCGCGCTTGCGATCGCTGCCAGCGTGACCTGCGGGTCGGCGACGCCGCGGACGGGCTCGCGCCATCGCACGTGGTCCCAGAGGAAGACGCCGTTCCAACCGGCCTCCTCCGCCTCAGCGGCCAAGCGGGCGACGAGCGCGGGGTCCGCGAGCTCGTCGAAGGGCGGGATGTAAAGGCCGAGGCGCATTACGAGCTCCTACCCGCCCTGGTCAAGAACCGATCAGGCACTTGGTGCAACGGGATCGCGACATACTGCGCGGGATGTCGGAGGAGAACCTGGAGCAGCTGCACTGCGCATAGGCCGAGGCACGATGACCGCACACCAGCAAGCCACGCCTCAGCTCCTTTCCACGGACGCTCTGCGCGCTCAGTTCCCTGGGCTGTCGCCTGAGGTCGCGGCGCTCGACGGTGCCGCGGGGACGCAGGTGCCGCAGACGGTGGTCGACGCCGTCGCGGATGCCCTCGTGACGGCGATGGCGAACGCGGGTGGCGCGTTCGCAGCCAGCCACCTGAGCACTCAGGCCGTGGCCCAGGCCCGGTCCGCAATCGCCGATCTCGTCGGCGGCGTGCCGGAGGGGGTCGTCCTGGGACCCAACATGACCACGCTGACGTTCCGCGTGGCCAACACGCTCTCGCGCGCTTGGGGTCCGGGCGACGAGGTGGTCGTCACGTCGCTCGATCACGACGCGAACATCCGGCCTTGGTGGCTGGCCGGGGAGCGTGCCGGCGCAACCGTGCGCGTCGCGGAGCTCGACGTCGAGACCGGCGAGCTGCCCGTCGAGTCGGTCGAGAGGGTGCTCAGCAGCCGTACCCGGCTGGTCGCGGTGACCGCCGCCTCGAACGCGATCGGGACGCGGCCCGACGTGCGCGCGATCTGCGACGCGACGCACGACGCCGGCGGGCTCGCGTACGTCGATGGCGTGCACGCGACCCCGCATGTGCCGACCGACCTGGCCGCACTGGGGGCCGACTTCTACGCGTGCTCCTCCTACAAGTTCTGCGGGCCGCACACCGGCGCGGTCATCGCCGATCCCGCTCTGCTCGAGGACCTGCGACCGGCGAAGCTCGTCCCGGCCCCGGACGGGGTGCCGGGCCGCTTCGAGCACGGCACTCCGCCCTTCGAGCTGCTCGCCGGCGTGCGTGCCGCCGTGGACTGGCTCGCCTCGCTCACCGATGCGCCGGGCGATCGGCGGACCCGACTGCTCGCCACCTTCGCCGCGATCGAGGCTCGACTCGAGGGCATTCTCGACCGGCTGCTCGCCGGTCTCTCCGCCATTGACGGGGTGCGCCTGCTGGGAGGGCCGCGCCTGCGCACCCCGACCGTGTCCTTCGTCGTCGACGGGCACACGCCCTCAGACCTCGCCGCGCGCCTGGCCGATGAGGGCATCGCCGTGTGGGACGGCGACAACTACGCCTACGAGCTGATGAGCCGCTACGGCCTCGCCGAGACGGGGGGCGCGATCCGCGCCAGCATCGTGCTGTACACGACCGCTGAGGAGATCGACCGCCTCCTCGCCGCCGTTGCGGCCGCGGCAGCGCGGTAGCTCTGCTTACGCGCCTTCCGGGCTCAGCAGCCGCCCTGGAGGTCGCGACTGGCGACCGACGTAACGCGGTCCGCGCCGTCGAAGCGGCCGCGGTCTGGCCCGGGTCCGCCGTCGACGCGATCCCTCGCGCCGTCCTTCGCGATCAGCTTGTCGTTGCCGCCGCGTCCGTCCACCTCGTCCCTCCCGGGCCCGCCGAGCCAGCAGTCGGCGCCCGAGCTCCCCGTTGCCTCGTCGTTGCCGCCGGCGAGGATGAACACGCTCGGACCGGCTGCACTGGCGGCGTCGCTGCCCGGGCCGCCCTGGATCAGGTTGAAGCCGGCTTCGCCGGACAAGAGGTCGTCGCCCTCGCCCCCGGTGAGGTTGTCGTCGTCGTTATCCCCCGGGGCCGGCGGGTCGTCGGGGCAGATCGGTGAGGGGGTGCCGAGCAGCGAATCGAGGCAGCGGCCGGTCATTCGGTCGTCGCCCGGCCCGCCGATCAACTCGTCGTCTCCCGGCCCGCCGGCGACGATCTCCTCGAAGTCGGTCCCGTCCCCGTCGTCGCCGGGGCCAGCGTCGATCACGTCGTTGCCACCGTCCCCGTAGATCTGGAAGTCGTCGCCGTCCTCGCCGTAGATCTCATCGGCGCCGGGCCCGCCGACGATGCCATCGCCTTCGCCGGCGCCGAAGATCGTGTCCTTCCCCCCGCGCCCGTTGATGAGGTCGCTTTCCGCGCTGCCGCACAGCGTGTCGTCCTCGTCCGTCCCGACGAGGATTCCGCCCGGTTCGGAGATGACATCCGTGCAGAAGCGCAGCTGGACGTCGAAGGCCCCTTCGGCTTCGCCGCTCGACTGGAGCGGGTTGAAGGCGGGCGCCTGGGCCTCGATGTGGAACGTGTACGAGCCCGGCTGGAGCTCGCCAGTCTCATGAAGCTGGGTGGTGGTCCCCGAGTCGTGGTTGACGCCGCTCGGCGAGACGACCAGGACGCGCGGCCCGGTGCTGTTGGTCGGCGTGAAGGATTGACTGAGCGCGCCGGTCAGGGCGAACTTCACGGGCGAGCCGACGACGTCGAAGCCGAACGTGACCTCGGAGTCGCCCTGCGCGCTCGGCTCGGTCTCGGGCTCGCCGTCGGGATCGATGAACGCGGCGGAGACGGTTCCCTGCGAATCAAAGCCGAAGAGCCTGTCGCCGGCTTCGACGATCCGGCTCTGCTGCGATGCCGCCGCCGAGGCCGCCCGGCCGCTGTCCGAGTTCGAGTCCGAGGCGCTCACGTTGCGCGCGAACGTGCCCCAGCCGATCCGGCCGGAGCGCTCGCGGTCGCTGCTGCCGCCACCTCCGTCGCCGGCCACGGCGATGATCTCGGCCTCGGTCGTGACGCTGTCGAGGTCGGGGATGGCGAGCGCGGACGACGGCGCGATCGCCGTGGCCATCGCAGTGAGAGCTGCGATGGCGCCTCCGAGCGAGATGGCAGTGGCGTGCGGCAAGGCGTGCCCCATTGATGGGGCCCCCTACACCGCAAAGACCCAGTCCATCAAGGGGCAATGCGTGGGCCGGGCCGGGCCGAGCGAGCGCCGGGGCCGGTTTCTCACTTCGGCGAGATCGGCCCCGTCGGGGGCTCGGGGAATCTCGATCAACTCGGGCCCCGGCGGCTCGACGGGCAACGCGATCGGCAGCAACGACCCCGAGTAGAACTTCGGGCATCACCGCGTCGAGGACTACGCGCGATGGAGGGAGCGCTACGACGCGTGCGACGCGGAGCCGCGGGCGATGGGCGTGACCGACGCAAAAAGCTCGGCGGGAGCGGCCTCAAGCGCGACCTCGGTCGCCCGTCGCCCGGCCTCGACCGCCGCGTCGATCTGATGGAACTCGAGGAGCCCCACCCCCGGAGACCGCGGCTCGATCACGAGGTTGGCGTGCTTGCGGGACGCCTGCGCCGTGTTGCTGCTGGCAAGCAGGAACAGCCGCCCGAGCGTCTCGCCGAGGCCCGGCGGAGGCCGGTTGGTGAAGCCGCTCGAGCCGGCCTCGGTCACGCCGCCGTCCTCCGCCCGCGCGTGAGAGGAGGACGATCCATCCCCTCCGCGGATGTCGACGGCGATCAGGGGACCCTCGCCGAGCTCCGCCATCGTCTCGACCGGAAGGTTGTCGATCAGGCCACCGTCGATGAGTAGCCGCTCGCCGCGGACCTGCGGAGGGGCCAGGACGGGAAGGCACATGCTGGTGCCGATGTGGTCCACCAGCGCACCGTGGCGGTGCACGACCAGCTCTGAGCGCCGCAGGTCGGCGCTCGCGCAGAGGAACGACCGTTGGAGCTCCTCGAAGCGGACGGTTCCGAACACGCTCTTCAGCATCTCGTGGAAGCGCTCACCCTGGATCATCGCGTGGCGGGGAAACCGCCAGTCGTTGAGTGGGTAGCGGCGCACCCAATTCTCATACGAGATTGCATCGATCTCCTCGGCGTCGAGACCCGCCGCGTAAAGACCTCCGATAAATGCCCCCATGCTGACGCCGGCAATCCGGTCGACGAGGATGCCCGTGGCCTCGAGCTGCTCGATCACGCCGATGTGCGCGAACGCCCTCGCCCCGCCCCCGGAAAGCACCAGCCCGACCGAGCGGCCGCACAGCCGGCGCGCCAGCCTGGCGACATCGCCGGCGCGGTGATCCCGTCGAAGCGGGTGGTGCTCGATAGGCTCGATTGCATTGGCCAGCTCGGCGAGTGCGCCCGAGCCCGGCCCGGCGTCGCAGGCGATCAGATCGGCCGCTTTAAGGGCCGGGTCCAGGTCGCCGTCGATCGTCTCCCCGGGGCCCGCCACCAGGAGAATCCGATCCGCCTGCTGGATGCAGAACGCTCGCCAGGCGGGGGAGGAGTCCGGCTCGACAGGCAGCACGACGATGCTTGCCTCCGACTCCGCCCGGTCAAGCAGGCCTCCGAAGCCAGCGGCCCCTTCTTCCTCGTGTTCCGGGCTCGCGAGGACGCGGGCGCCAGGCGCATGGTGGCGTAGCGCCCCCGTGAGATCGTCGGCGAGCATCGCGACCCGATCGGCATCGCCCAGATCCAGGAGCATGATCGTCGCGGCCAGTGGGCGGGCCGCGAACTTCACCCCTTCGGATTCGCCAAGCTGCCGCGCCAGTTGCAGGTTGAGCGCCCGTGAGAGCTCGAGCGACGAGTCCAGCAAGCGCTGAAAGCTCGCCTGACTGATCTCGACCAGCTCGCAATCGCGGGCGGCTCTGATCGATGCGGCCCGAGGCTCGCCCGTGATCAGCGCCAGCTCGCCCAGCGCTGCGCCCTTCCCGAGCTCACGAAACACCTTCCCCTCGGCATCGACGATCTCGATTCGGCCGGCACGGACGACGTACATGGCGTCGCCCGCGTCCCCCTCGCGAAACAGCCAGTCTCCCGCGTCCAACCGGACCTCGCTCGCCGTCGCGGCGACCTCCTCGATGAGCCCTGCCTCGAGCGTGGAGAACAGCGGCACCCTGGCAAGGAAATCGCCCAGCGATTCGTGCAGCGGCCTTCCATCGTCGGACGGCACCGCCAACGGCAGGTCGGCGATGGGGGGCGCCTTGGCCTCGAAGCTGCTGACGTGTGGCGGCGCCAGCGCCACGCGCATGGCGTCGGCCAGCGCCGGCGTCCGCGCGGCCGATTGCGCGGGCGCGACGGAGCCGATCGCGAGCCCACCGATGGCGGCGGCGATCAGGCAACCGCCGGCGAACATCCAAGCGTTGTCGAACGCGTCCAGGGCTCCCTGGATGCTGTCCGGCGTACCCAGGACCGCGACTACCACGGCCACCCCGACTGCCGCTCCCACCTGCCGTACGACCGAGGACACGCCTGTCGCGGTCGCAAAACTCTCCCCGGGCGCCGAGGCGACCGCCGCGGCGCTCACGTTCGGGAAGGTGATACCGGCGCCGATGCCGAGCAAGACCACGCCCGGCAGCCACTCCTTCAAGTAGGCCGGCTCTGGCCCGACCCGGGCGACCAGCCACATTACTCCCGCACCCCAGATCAGCCCCCCGATGATCACAACCGGCCGGTAGCCGATCCGAATTGCGAGTCGGCTGAACGGCCCAGCGATCGCCGCGGCGACGAAGGGCCCGGGGGTGATCGCCAGGCCAGCTTGCAGCACGGTGTAGTCCCAAACGCCGGTGAGGAATAGGACGTTGAGAAGCGTGTAGCCGAAGAACCCCGCGGCGCCGATCAGGCTGATGCTGTTCGCGACCGAAAACGTGCGGTTGGCGAAGAGCCGTGCATCGATGACCGGCGCCCGGTGTCGTCGGGAGCGACCCACGAAAATGGCCAGCCCCAGAGCGGTCGCCGCGAGGCAGCCGATCACGCCTGCCGACGCCCAGCCCCAGTCCGCGCCATTCACGATGGCGACCACCAGGGCCGCAACGGAAAGGGCGAAGATCGCCGCGCCGGGCATGTCAGGAAGCCGGCGACGCCCCGTCTCGCGGCTCTCGACGAGACCCCGCGACGCCAGCACGTACGCGACGGCGCCGATCGGCACGTTGATCAGGAAGACGAGGCGCCAATCGGCGATCGCGATCAAGAGCCCTCCCACAGCGGGGCCGAGGCCGGCCGCCAGAGCGCCAATGGCCGAGATCAACGCGACCGCGTGCGAGCGCTGCTCGGCCTCGAAGCCGTGCAGCACGAGCGCAAGCCCGGCGGGGACCATTGCCGCCGCCCCCAGAGCCTGAACGACGCGGAAAGCGACCAGCGCGTCGACTGACCACGCGAGTGCACACAGCAGGGAGCCGAAGCCGAAGAATGCGAGGCCCGCGAGGAAGATCCGCTTGCGGCCGAAGACATCCGCGAGGCGCCCGAACGGCAACAGGAAGGCCGCGAAGACGACGTTGTAGCCGTTGAGGATCCAGGAGAGCCCGCCGATGCTGGTTTCCGGGAACGACCTGGCGACGTCGGGGAAGGCGATGTTGACGATCGTCGCGTCGAGGAAGGCGAGGAAGAATCCGAGCGACGCGATACCGAGCACCGCTCGCGATGACGGAACGGCTCGCGCTCGCAGATCGCGGCGCTCAATCGCGGACTCACTCCCTCCGGTCATGTGCGGAACCTAACCGGTTGTCGGCTCAGCGTCTGGCGGCGAGTCGCTGTGCGGTCCCCTTGAGCAGCCTTCCAGTGCCACCCACGGACGAACACGCGCCCGCCGACCGTCTAGCCTGACCCGCCTGAGATACGAATCGTGGACACCTGAGCGGGATTCACTCCCACCGGCTCGTCGGTGTCGGCATCGGTCAACCAGCCGAGGCGCATCTGGCCCGACCGCGCCGCATCCGAAAGCGTCTTCTCGACCTCCTCCAGCGTCCCATTGACCGTTAGACGCTCGCCGTTCGCCATGTTGAGGTCGGTTCGGGTCACGGTTCGGTGGGCAGGTGCGAGCGCAGCTGGCCGCCGTGGGCCAGGGCTTTCCGAACCGGGGCCACCTGCGCGCTTGTGCACTTTGCCCGGCGAGCGACCTCCGCGTCGGTCGCCGCAGGCTCGCGCAGCAGCTCGAACCGGACAAGCGCCCGCCGCCGCTGCTGGGCCTGAGTGCCCCCACCATCGACGATCGGCTGGTTTAGAACCGCTTCCCGCTGACAGCGAAGGCAGTGCCAGCCGCGCTCGTCGGCGATCCAGTTGTCCGGCGCAGAGCGGGCCGCGGCGGGGGACGGTGAGTCCCGCCCGCCGGCGAGGTCGAACGTCACCCGGACGCCGCAGTCGCTGCACTCCCAGCCCGTGGCGCTCATCGCGCCGTGTCTGTCTCGCCCAAGGGGCAGGGAGCCGCGGTCCTGGCGTGGTCGCGCATCGCGACCTCCAATCGGTGATCGATCGCCGAGGAAGCGGCGATCGGGGTGCATGACAAATGTACTGTGCCCATACGACGCTAGGCCGCAGGAGGGGGACGGTCACCGCGTACTCTTGCTGTGCGGCTGTCCTCGGGTCCTTCTCCCTCCCCTCCGCCCATTGACAGCTTTTGTCCTCGAGGGGATCGAGATCGGCCCTCCATGAGTGGCCGCACGCGAACGTCAGTCAGGAGAGAACCATGGCATCAAGCAGCAAGCGGAAGACCACGATGGCGAAGCTCAACCGTGAACGTAGGCTCCTCGAGCGCCGCCAAGAGAAGCAGGCCAAGAAGGCTGCACGCAAGCAAGCAGCCGCAGACGCCCGGGCGACCGAGGGCTAGCTAAATCGGCAACGTCCGTTACCCGGTCCCCCGATCGGCAACGTCCGTTACCCGGTCCCCCGAGTGACGGTGAAGCGGGCGCTTGCGGCCGAGTTGTATTGGTCGGCGAGCAGGTAGTGCACGAGGTACCGGCCGGGGGGCAGCGGCCATGGCCCTCCCTGCGTGTCCGGCCCCAGGGTGATCGAGCCCTCGGTGCGCGGCGGCACCGTGCCGGAGGCGTGAAGGCCCGTGTATCCCCAGATCAGGTAGTCGTCCGACCTGGGGTCGGACGCTGAGGCCCGGTAGACGCCGAGCCAGTCCCAGCGGTTGGCGGGTCCGTCGCTCCAGTCGACCGTGATCGGCTCGCCCTGCCCATAGGTTCGCCGGTCAGTCGAGATCTCGGTCTCGGCACGCGGATCCCTCAGCCAGAAGGAAACACTGGACAGCTCGCCGCCCTCGCTGTCGACGAGCACCGCCTCATATCCACCGGGGTCCAACCCCGATGTGTCGAGCCTGGTGGTTCCGCGCGCGCCGGGAGCGTCAAGGCTGCGGGCGGGCGAGCCCGGATCACCGCCCTCGGGCACGATCTCAATCCGGTTGCCGTCGGAGTCGGGCGCGTTGTAGGCAACCGTGATCCTGTCGCCGAGGGTTCGCAGGCGTGCGTCGACCGAGACCATCGCCGGCATCGCCGCGGGCCGGACCTCGAACGTGGAGAGGACGGCGCGATGGTCCGATGTCCACGGGGAGAACTCGAGCGAGACGTCCCGGCCGCCCTTCTCCCCGACGATCTCGCTTTCGAGCGTCTTCGATGGGCCACCGGCGTAGACGTAGTCGATGCGCTCGCCGCTGCGATGGGTGATTCCCGGCTCCTTCAGCGGATCTGGATGCTGCTCGCGATAGCTGTCGCGGAACCCGATCTCGAGCAGCGTCCTGCTGACCGGCCACGGAACGGGTTGATCGACCCAGTCGCGGCTGCCGACGGTTTTCCGTGCGTAGTCCAGGCTCGAGGGCTCGTTGAAGTCCCCGGTGAGGAAGACCGGATACCCCTGGTCCAGCAGCCGCGTCATGGCCGCGACGGGCCTCCTGAGTGCCGACGCACGGACCTCGTTCTCCGTCTCGATCACCGACTCCACCGACGCGCCGTTTCGCAGCGCACGCGGGCCCCATGCGACGTAGTCGAGATGGTCGTTGAAGAACGGGATCACGTAGCCGGGCTTGACCTCGATCAGCGCATAGAGACCCTGCGCACCCGACGGCTCATGAATCGGGTACTTCGACAGGAGCTGAAGGGAGACGTTGTAGTACGGATAGCCCGTCTTCCGCGCGATCTCGGGGAGACGGTTGTATGACTCGAGCACGCCGACCACATCCGCGTCGACTCGACGAATGACCCTGTCGGTCGCCGGTCCGCCCCCGTACTCGATGTTGTAGACGAGCAACCTCAGCCGCATCGGCTCTCCGAGCGTCGCGCGATCGGCTTTGCCATCGGGCTCCGGAGCGTCATCCGAGAAGCAGGCCGTGAGCGAGAGCGCCGCCAAGACGAGGATCGCCGTGAGAGTGACGGCACCCCTGCGGTTTCTCGGCATGCGACAACTATTACATTCGCCGGCTCCTCGTTGATCGAGCCCTTTGGGGGTTGTCGATTTCCGCCCCTGCCAATCGTCGCATTGGTAGAGGCAAAGAGACAGAGGAGGATCAGATGACTCAGCGACCCCCACGCCACAAGCTCGCCGTCGTGACCTGGATCGGCGCGTACCTCGCGATCACGGCGATCCTGCAGCTGCTCGGCCCGATGATGGCGACCTGGGCGCTGCCCCTGCGCACCCTGCTGATCAGTGTGCTCATGGTCGTCGTGCTCACATGGGTCGTGCTGCCTGTGCTGAACCGCGCGTTCCGCGCCTGGCTGACCGCCTGAAGCGGCGCCCACCCCGTTTCCCGGCTCGGCGAGCGGATATCCGCCCCTTATGTCCAACCAAGCGGAATCCGTCGCCGTTCTGGGCACGGGGATCATGGGAGCGCCCATGGCCCGCAACCTGGCTTCGAGCGGCCTCAAGGTCACCGTGTGGAATCGCACCCGCGAGAAGGCGGAGGCGCTCGCGGACGCCCGGATCGACGTCGCCGACTCGGCCGCTGCGGCGACACGCGACGCGGACGCCGTGATCACGATGCTCGCCGACGGCCCGGCCGTCCGCGCGGTTGTCGAGAACGACGAGCCGGTGCTCGAGGCGATGGAGCCCGATGCGATCTGGGCTCAGATGAGCACGGTCGGCATCGAGGGGACCTCGGAGCTCGCCGGGCTTGCCCGGGACGCGGGCATCGCGTTCGTCGACGCCCCGGTCCTCGGCACCAAGCAGCCCGCCGAGGCGGGCGAGCTGATCGTGCTGGCATCCGGGCCCGGCGAGGCACTCGAGCGCTGCAAGCCGATCTTCGACGCCGTGGGATCGCGCACCGAGAGGCTTGGCGACGCCGGGGGTGGAACGCGCATGAAGCTCGTGCTCAACAGCTGGGTGCTCTCGCTGACCGCCGGCCTGGCGGAGACGATCTCGGTGGCAGAGACCCTCGGCGTCGATCCGCGGCGCTTCTTGGACGTAATCGACGGTGGGCCGACGAACGCCGGCTACGCCCAGCTCAAGGGCGAGATGATGATCGACGGCGACTATGAGGCGAGCTTCCCGCTGCGCCTCGCCCGCAAGGACGCCGACCTCGTGCTCCAGGCGTCCGAGCGCGAGGGCGCCAGCTTGCCCGTCATCGACGCCCTCGAGCGCAGCTTTGCCCGCGCCGAGGAGCTCGGCCATGGCGAGGAGGACATGGCCGCGGTGCACGAGGCGGCCACGTAGACCGCCCCGCGACCCCGGCGGCTACGAGCTCGCCAGCGCCTTCTGCTTGATCGCGTCGAACTCCTGCTGGCTGATCGTCCCGGCGTCCAGCAGCTCCTTCGCCTTCGCGATCTCCGCCGCCGAGCCGCCCGCGGCATCGCGTACGTACTGATCAAAGGCGTCCTGCTGGGCCTTGACTTCCTTGACGGAGCGATCGCGCATCCCGTCGTGGTTCGAGATCAGGTAGACGAGGATGCCCAGGAATGGCAAGACGATCACGAACACGACCCAGAACGCCTTCGACCAGCCGCCGATGTCGTGGCGGCGGAAGACGTCGATCAGCACGGTGATCGCGACCCAGATGTAAATGATCCAGGCAAAGAAGATGATCATCGTCCAGAGGACGTTGAGGAAGGGATAGTCGGCGGCAAGCGGCAGCATCAGGAAACCTCCGTGGTCGTTTCGAACCTCCGTGTTCGGAGCGGCACCCTATCGCGCGTCAGGCGAGATCCGCCAGCCGCCGCTCCAGGAACCGCCGCTCGGCATCGGACCGCACGAGCTCGAGGGCGCGCTCGTACGCTGCGCGAGCGTCGGCCGTGCGCTTCAGGCGCCGCAGCAGCTCGGCCCGCGTTGAGTGGAAGTACGGGTAGCGCTCCAGCTCGAGGCCCTCGGTGAGAGCCAGCGCCGCCTCGACCTCGCCGGTCTCGGCCAATGCAGCAGCCCAGTTCAGCTCGATCACCGCCGTGCCGGTTCGGCGGGCGAGCTCCTCGTAGAGCGCCGTCAGCTGGGCCCAGTCCGGCTCTTCCTCGGTGTGGAGCGCGGCGATCGCGGCCTGGAGCACGTACGGCCCGCGGCCGCCGAGCGCCATCGCTCGATCCAGGATCGCCTTACCCGCTTCGATCTGATCGAGGTCCCACAGCGAGCGGTCCTGGTCGCCCAGCAGCACGAGCTCCCCGTCGGCGAAGCGGGCATCGCGCCGGGCGTCGTTGACGAGCATCAGGGCGAGGAGCCCGTGGACCTCGGGCTCATCCGGCATCAGCCCGGCGAGCGCCCGCCCGAGGCGAATCGCCTCGGAGGCGACATCCGACCGGCCCCCGTAGCCCTCGTTGAAGATCAGATAGACGACCGCCAGCACGGCCGCGAGGCGATCGGGGAGCTGGTGAGCGGGCGGCACCCGGAACGGGATCCCCGCGGCGCGGATCTTGTTCTTCGCTCGGACCAGGCGCTTGGCCATGGCCTCGTCGGCGACGAGGAAGGCGCGCGCGATTTCGTCCGTCGTGGTCCCCCGAGCGTTCGCAGGGTCAGGGCCACCTGGGCGTCCATGGCGAGCGCCGGATGGCAGCAGGTGAAGAGCAGCTCCAAGCGCTCGTCCGGGATCTCGGTCTCATCCATCTCGTCCTCCGTCGCCTCGCGGAGTTCGAGCTGGCGAAGCTTCTCGGCGTGCGTGCGTTCGCGTCGGATCCGGTCGATCGCGCGGTTGCGCCCGGTCGTCACCAGCCAGGCGCGAGGGTTCTCCGGCACGCCGTCGCGGGCCCAGCGCTCCGCCGCGATCGAGAAGGCTTCCTGCGCGGCTTCCTCGGCGAGATCGAAGTCGCCGAGGAAGCCGATCAGCGCGGCGAGGACGCGGCCCCACTCGTCGCGGAACGTCTGCTCGAGCGTTGCCGGGATGGTCGGTCCTTAGCCTTCGACGAACGGCCGGATCTCGATCGCGCCGCCGTACCGGGCGGCCGGGATGCGGGCGGCCAGCTCGATCGCTGCGTCGAGGTCGTCGGCCTCGAAGAACAGGTAGCCGCCGAGCGCCTCCTTGACCGCGACGAACGGGCCGTCGGTCGTCAGCGTCTCGCCGTTCTCGACGCGCACGGTCGTCGCGGTCTCGGGCTGGTCCATGCGCTCACCGGGGGTGACGCCGGGCGTCTGGTTGATCGCCTGATAGTCCGCGTAGACCTGCTTCTGCTCGTCGGGCGGCAGGGCGGCCTGAGTCTCCAACGCGGTGCCTTGATGGATCAGCAGCATGTACTTCATGGATTCCTCCTTGGTCGGTGTGGGGAGTTGATCGCCTCTTAGACGAACGGCCGGGGAGGAAATGGACAACCTGAGAATATGAGTGTGTAGTCGGGGGGAGACCGAGGAGGAGCCATGGCGAGCGAATCGACTGCGACCACCGTCTGGGAGGGAAGCCTGGAGAAAGGCCGAGGCCAGACCACCTCGGCGAGCGGCACGCTCTCCGGCGTCGAGGTCACCTGGCAGGCCCGGGTCGAGCGGACCGAGGGCACGACCAGCCCCGAGGAGCTCCTCGCCGCGGCCCACGCCGCCTGCTACTGCATGGGGCTCGCGCACGAGCTCGGCGGCGCGGGGCACGAGGCGAGCCACCTGGAGGCGACGGCCGTCGTCGCCTTCGTCCCGGGCGAGGGCGTGAAGTCCTCCCGCCTCAGGGTGAGCGGACGCGTGGATGACATCGATCAGGATGCGTTCGACGGCTTCGCTCGAGCAGCCGCCGAGAACTGCCCGATCTCGGGTGCGATCAAGGGCAACGTCGAGATCGAGGTCGCGGCGAACCTCGAGAGCTAGTCGTCGGCCAGGCCAAGCTGCTCCGCGCAGTACGATCGCGCGTGGCCCCATATCCGGGCACCGGGGCCGCCGCGATGAGCTGCGCCGTGAACGCCGCGGTCGCTTCGATCGAGCGGGCGACTCGAGAGTTGGGGACGGGCCCGGGCTGTGGCTCGGTCGGCCTCGGCAGGGGCGGCAGCAGGTCGCTCCAGGGGACGCCCGGATAGGTGATCTGGGCGCCGGCCGACCGCACCGGCAACGCAAAGTCGCGGCGGTCGCCGCGAGGGCGATAAACGCCCTCCCCCTCAACGCGGGAAGGATCCTAAGACGTTGCGCTCGTCTCGGCGCCGGCGGGCTCCAGGACGATCACCGGGATCACCCTTCCGCCCGCCCGGCCCTGGTAGTCGTCGTAGCCGACAT
>Ga0126312_10001196_pt1 | contig 16761 bp, 19 predicted proteins | sample Plot104A_FD_92537 | JGI IMG/M metagenome (GOLD analysis project Ga0126312, IMG submission 92537) | Serpentine soil microbial communities from UC McLaughlin Reserve, CA, USA - Plot104A | ecosystem: Environmental > Terrestrial > Soil > Grasslands | place: USA: UC McLaughlin Reserve, Lake County... | reverse complement strand
GACATGCCGCCGCCCGGCGGAGACGTGATCGGTCGCCGCAGGCTCGATCCTCACCTCGACGCCTTCCGGGCCCTCGGCGCCCGTGTGGAGCTCGACGGCTGGTATCGCCTGCGCGCCCCCTCGCGGCTGCGCGCCTGCGACTTCTTCATGGACGAGCCGTCGGTGATGGCCACCGAGAACGCCCTCATGGCGGCGGCCCTCACGCCCGGCTCGACGGTGATCCACAACGCCGCCGGCGAACCTCACGTCCAGGACCTGGCGCGCCTGCTCATGCAGATGGGAGCGCGCATCGAGGGGATCGGCTCCAACCTGATGATCGTGCACGGCCAGCCGCAGCTCGGCGGCGCCGACTACGCGATCGGGCCCGACTACATCGAGGTGGGATCGTTCATCGCATTGGCCGCCTGCACCGGCGGCGAGCTTCGGATCAGGGACGCCGTGCCCGCCGATCTGCGCATGACCCGGCTCGCCTTCGAGCGGCTCGGCTGCCGGATCGAGCTCGAGGGGAGCGATGTGGTGGTGCCCCCCGGCCAGCGGCTGCGCATCAAGGACGACGAGGGCGACGCGGTGTCGAAGATCGAGGACGGGCCCTGGCCCGCCTTCCCGGCCGACCTGACGAGCATCGCGCTCGCCATGGCCACCCAGTCCGAGGGGCTCATACTGATCCACGAGAAGATGTTCGAGAACCGGCTCTTCTTCGTGGACAAGCTAGTGACCATGGGCGCTCGGGTCCTGCTCTGCGATCCGCATCGCGCGGTCGTGAGCGGCCCGAGCCGGCTTCACGGCGAGCGCATGGAGAGCCCCGACATCCGCGCCGGCATGGCCATGCTCATCGCGGCGCTGTGCGCGGAAGGCACGTCGGAGATCGGCAACATCCGCCAGATCGACCGCGGCTACGAGCGCATCGACGAGCGCCTCCGGTCGCTGGGCGCGCGGATCGAGCGGGTGGCCTCAGAGCGCGTCCCGGCCTAGGGGAGCGCAGTGATCCACCCGACGCCGCCGGGCACCCGGGACGTGCTCCCCGAGGAGATGCGGGAGCTCCGGGCGCTCACCGACCGGCTGCGCTCGGCCTTCGAGGTCGCCGGCTTCGGCGAGGTGTGGACGCCCGCGCTCGAGTACGAAGAGGTGCTGCAGACCGGGGACGAGCGCGCTGCGGGCGCCCCATATCGCCTCTTCGACGAGCACGGCGAAGTGCTCGCGCTTCGCTCCGACATGACCATCCCGATCGCCCGCGTGGTGGCCACGCGCTACGGGGAGGCCCAGCCTCCGTTCAGGCTCTGCTACTTCGCGCACGCCTACCGGGAGGCTCGCGGCGCCGGGGTTCAGCGTGAGTTCCTACAGGGCGGGATCGAGCTGATCGGGGTGCCGGGCCCCGCGGGCGAGGCCGAGGTGGTGGCGCTCGTGATCGCCGCGCTCGCGGACGCGGGCCTCGACCGACACCGGGTTGGGATCGGCGACGGCTCCCTTTACCGCACCCTGCTGCGCCAGCACGACGTGGCGGAGGAGGACCAGCACGCCATGCTGGAGGCCTTGTCGCGGCGTGATCTCGTTGAGCTCGCCCGGATGGTGGACCGGCTGGGCCTGCCCGAGCTCCTGATGCGGCTTCCCGAGCTTCGCGGCGGACCGGAGGTGCTAGAGCGCGCCGACCACAAGGTGGGGACGCTGCGCGAGCTCCACGGGCTGCTGGAGGCCCGCGGGGTGGCGGACCGCGTGATCTACGACCTCGGGCTCGTGCGCGAGCTCGGCTACTACACGGGGGCCGTCTTCGAGGTCTACGACCCGGCGGTCGGCTTCGCGCTGGGCGGAGGGGGGCGGTATGACGAGCTGATCGGGCGCTTCGGCCAGCGGGCCCTGCCGGCCTGCGGCATCGCGCTCGACGTGCAGCGGGTGCACATCGCCCAGATGGCCGAGGAGCGGCTTCGGTGAGCCTCACCATCGCGGTCCCGCGCGGGGCGCTCTTCGAGGGGACGCTCGACATGCTCGACAGGGTGGGGCGCGACACCGCGCAGGTGCGCTCCAACGAGCGGCGGCTGCTGTTCGCCGAGGCCGGGATCGTGACCATGCGCCCGAGCGACGTGCCGACCTACGTGGAGCACGGCGCCGTCGACCTGGGCATCACCGGCAAGGACGTGCTGCTCGAGCAGTCGGAGCGCGAGGTCTACGAGCTGCTCGACCTCGGCTACGGTCACTGCCGGATGGTTGTGGCCGCCCGCGAGGGCGACGACGCTCTGCGCGAGTCGCTCCTGCGCCTGGGCCGCGTCCGGTTGGCCACGAAGTACCCGCGGGTGGCGGCGCGCCACTTCGCGGAGACCGGCCGCCAGGCCGAGATCGTCGAGGTGAAGGGCTCGGTCGAGCTCGCCCCCCTCACGGGCCTAGTGGACGGGATCGTCGACCTCACGGCGTCGGGCCGCACGCTCGAGGAGAACCACCTCGAGGTGGTGGAGGAGATCGGCGCGTGCACCGCGCGGCTGATCGCGAACCCCGTGGCCCACAAGCTGAAGGCGGCTGAGATCGACGCCCTGGTGGAGCGGATCCGGGCGGGAGAATGAGGATCGAGCGCCACGCGGCCGGCGATTTCCGGCGGCCCCGCCCCCCCGAGCACGCGGAGGGCGACGTGCGCAGGATCATCGGCGAGGTCGTGGAGGGGGGTGACGAGGCGGTGCTGCGCCTGACCGCTCGCTTCGACAGGGCCGAGCTGCGCCCCGAGCAGCTCCGGGTCGACCCCCGGGAGACGGAGGCCGCCCTGGGCTTCCTCGAGCCGGCCGTGCTGGACGGGCTGCGGACGGCGATCGCCAACGTCCGCGCCGTGGTGGAGGCGCAGCTGCGCGAGTCCGTGAGAGTGGAGCTGCCAGAGGGTCAGCGGGTCGAGATCGAGGAGGTCCCGGTGCGCCGCGCCGGCATCTACGCACCGGGCGGCCGCGCCGCATACCCGTCGTCAGTGGTCATGTGCGCGGTCACCGCACGGGCCGCGGGGGTGGAGCAGGTGGTGGTCTGCGCCCCGCCCGGGCCGGACGGACGGGCCCATCCCGTGGTCCTGGCCGCGTGCGTCCTTTGCGAGGTGGGCGAGGTCTACCGGATGGGCGGCGCGCAGGCCATCGCCGCGCTCGCGTACGGCACCGAGTCGGTGCCGGCCGTCGACGTGATCGCCGGGCCGGGCAACGTGTGGGTCCAGGAGGCGAAGCGCCAGGTTGCGGGCAGGGTCGGGATCGACGGCATCGCCGGTCCCAGCGAGCTGGTGGTGGTGGCCACGGATGGCGCCGACCCCGAGCTCGTGGCGCTCGACCTGCTCGCGCAGGGAGAGCACGGCGAGGAGACGTTGCTCGCGGTGGTCTCGCCCGAGCTCTCGCTCCTCGATGCGGTGGCCTCGGCGGTGGAGCGACTCGCGACCGGGCGGCCGAGCGCCGTGGCGGGGAGCGTGGCGGCGGTGAAGGCGCGCGACGCGCACGAGGCGCTCGCGCTCGCCAATGCGATCGCCCCGGAGCACCTCCAGCTCGTGGGCGAGGAGGCCGAGGCGCTCGCCGACGGCGTGCGCGCGGCCGGCTGCGTGTTCGTCGGCCCGGGCGCAGGCACGGCGTTCGGCGACTACGTCGCCGGGTCGAACCACGTGCTTCCCACCGGCGGCGCCGCGCGCTTCCAGGGCGCCCTCTCGCCCGCCACCTTCCGGCGCCGGATGGCTCGGGTATCGTTGCCGGCCGGGGCGCCCGGGCGCCTCGCCCCCGCCGGCGCCGCGGTGGCTCGCGCCGAGGGATTCCCGGTCCACGCCGAGTCGATGGAGCGCCGCGCGTGACGCGTACCGCCGAGATCTCCCGCAGCACCGACGAGACGCACGTCGAGCTGACGCTCGCGCTGGACGGCTCCGGCGAGGGCGTGCGTAGGACCGGGATCGGCTTCTTCGACCACATGCTCGACTCGCTGGCGCGGCACGCCGCGCTCGACTTGGACGTGCGCGCCGAGGGCGACCTCGAGACCGGCGCCCACCACACCGTGGAGGACACGGGCATCGTCCTTGGCCAGGCGCTCGACCGTGCGCTGGGGGACCGCGCGGGAATCAGACGGTTCGGGGATGCGACGGTGCCGATGGACGAGGCTCGCGCCTCATGCGCGGTTGACGTGTCGGGCAGGCCCTTCGTCGCCTTCGAAGGCGAGCTTCCGCGGGCCGAGGTCCCCGGCTTCGAGGCGGACCTGGTGGAGGAGTTCATTCGGGCCGTGGCCAGCAACGCGAAGCTCACGCTTCACCTCCGCGTGGAGGCCGGCACGAATGCGCACCACATGGTGGAGGCGGTCTTCAAGGCCTTCGCGCGGGCGTTGCGCACGGCCATCGAGCCCGACCCGTTCGCGGGAGGCGTGCCGTCCACCAAGGGCCTCCTGTGACGCGCGTCGCCGTGCTCGACTACGGCATGGGAAACCTGCGCTCGGCGGAGAAGGCGCTCGAGCACGTGGGCGCTCGTGCCGAGGTGACGCGCGACCCCGACGCGATCCGCGCCGCCGGTGCGCTCGTGCTGCCCGGCGTGGGCGCCTTCCCGAAGGCGATGGGCGCGGTGCGCGCGCTCGGCTTCGCCGAGCTCGTGTGCGAGCGACTGGAGGCCGGCGTGCCCGTGCTCGGCATCTGCCTCGGGATGCAGCTCCTGTTCGAGTCCTCGAGCGAGCTGGGCGGGGCGAGGGGCATCGGGGTGCTCCAGGGCGCGGTCGCGGCGCTGCCCGCGAGAGGCCTGAAGGTGCCACACATCGGCTGGAGCCCGGTCTCGTGGCGCGCCGAGAGCGCTCTGAACGCCGGCCTGCCGCACCCGTGTCCCTTCTACCACCTGCACTCCTTCGCCCCGAGCGCCGACCGAGATGCCGTCCTCGGCACCGCGGAGTACGGCGGCGAGTTCGTGAGCGCCGTGGCCAAGCCGCCGGTGTACGGCGTGCAGTTCCACCCGGAGAAGTCGGGACACGACGGCCTGCGCCTGCTCGCCAACTTCGTGCGCGCGGCCGAATGATCCTCCTGCCGGCGGTGGACATCCGCGACGGGCGGGCCGTGCGGCTCGAGCAGGGGCGCTTCGAGCGGGAGACCGTCTACGCCGATGATCCGCTCGAGGCCGCGCGCTCCTTCGTCCAGGCGGGCGCCCGCTTGCTGCACGTCGTGGACCTCGACGGCGCGCGCGAGGGCGAGCCGCAGAACCTCGACCAGCTGGAGCGCATCGCACGCGAGCTCGGGGCGTCGGTGCAATACGGCGGCGGGCTGCGCTCGCTCGTGTCGATCCGCCGGGCGCTGGCGGCGGGCGCGGAGCGGGTGGTGGTGGGAACCGCCGCCTACTCCGATGTGGACCTGCTCGAGCAGGCGCTCTCCGCGTGGGACCCGCGCGTCCTCGTGGCGGTGGACGTCCGCGACGGGCACGTGTCGGTGGCCGGCTGGACGCGCGCCACCCAGATGCTGCCCGAGGAGGTGATCGGCCGGCTCCAGCGGCTCGGGGTCACCCGCTTCGTCTACACGAACGTGGACCGCGACGGCATGCTCGAGGGCCCGGACCTCGAGGAGGTCAAGCGAATCGGTCACGCGATCCGCGGCCGCTTTCTCTACTCCGGCGGGATCGGCTCGCTCGACGACCTGCACGCGCTGAAGGGGCTGCGGCTCGTCAACCTTGCGGGTGTGATCTCGGGAAAGGCGCTCTACGAGGGTCGCTTCGGGGTGGCCGAGGCCCAGGCCGCGCTCGCCGACTGATGCTCCTGCGGCGCGTCATCCCCTGTCTCGACGTGGACAAGGGCCGCGTCGTCAAGGGCACGAACTTCGTCGACATCCGGGACGCGGGCGACCCGGTGGAGCTCGCGGGTCGCTACCAGGACGAGGGCGCCGACGAGATCGTCTTCCTCGACATCACCGCCTCCCACGAGAAGCGCGACACGGTGGCCGCGCTGGCCCGACGCTGCGCCGACGAGGTCTTCATCCCGTTCACGATCGGCGGGGGGGTTCGCTCCGCCCGTGACGCCCAGGCGGTGCTCGACGCGGGCTGCGACAAGGTGTCCGTGAACTCCGCCGCGGTGGCCCGGCCGGAGCTGGTTGGCGAGCTGGCCGACGTGTTCGGCGCCCAATGCGTGGTCCTGGCCATCGACGCCAAGCGGGAGGCCGGCGGCTACGGCGTCTACGTGAACGGCGGCCGCACCCCGGCCGGGCGCGAGGCGGTGGAGTGGGCCCGCGAGGGCGTCGAGCGGGGCGCCGGCGAGATCCTCCTCACGAGCATGGACCGGGACGGCACGGAGGACGGCTACGAGCTCGTGCTGACCCGCGCTGTGGCCGACGCGGTGGACGTGCCGGTGATCGCCTCGGGCGGCGCCGGCACCCCGGAGCACCTCGTGGAGGCCGTCGAGCAGGGCGGCGCCGACGCCGTGCTCTGCGCCTCGATCTTCCACTACGGCCGCTACACCGTCCGGGAGGCCAAGGAGCGCATGCGCGAGGCGGGCATCCCGGTGCGCGCGTGACGGTGGCCATCACCGCGCTGCGCGAGCGCCTGCGACGCATGCCCGGGCTGGAGCGACTGCTGCCGGCGCTTGCCGGCCTGCCGCCGGTCTACCTCGTGGGTGGCGCCGTGCGCGACCTGCTGCGTGGCGCGAGCGCGGTGGACCTCGATCTGGCCGTGGAGGGCGACGCCCGCGCCGCCGCGCGCGAGCTTGCCGAGCGGCTCGGGGGCGAGGCTCGGGAGCACGAGCGCTTTGGGACCGCCACGGTGCGCGCCGAGCGCCTGGACTTCGACCTGGCGACGACCCGGCGCGAGAGCTACGAGCGCCCAGGGGCGCTCCCCACGGTCGAGCCCGCCGGCCTCGAGGCCGATCTTGGGCGGCGCGACTTCACGATCAACGCGATGGCCGCCGGCCTGTCGGGAGACGACCTCGGCCACCTGTACGACCCGTGCGCGGGGCTCCCCGACCTGCGCGCGGGCGTGGTCCGCGTGCTCCACCCACGGAGCTTCGAGGACGATCCCACGCGGCTCCTGCGGGCGCTTCGCTACGAGGCGAGGCTCGGGTTCGCGATGGACCCGGACACCGAGCGGCTGGCGCGAGAGGCGGCGGTGGGGCAGGGCTTCGCGACCGTCTCCGGGCCCCGGGTAGGGGAGGAGCTGATGGACCTGCTCGCCGAGGAGGAAGCCCCGGCCGCCGTCGCCAGACTGCGGGCCCTGGGCCTCGACCGCGCTCTGCACCCGGCGCTCGCGGCGGACGCGGAGCTCGTGGCCTCGGCGGCGCTCGGGGCCGTGGCGGTCGGCGCCGACCGCGCCGGAGCCGCGCTTGCGGCCCTGGTCGCCGGCGCTCCGGCCGAGCTGGCCGGCTGGCTCGACGAGCTGGGGCTGATCGCGCCGGTGCGCGACGCGGCGCTGCGAGCGGCCCGTGACGCGCCGTTCCTCGCCCGGGAGCTTCGCCGCGAGCTGCGCCCCTGGCAGCTCCACGCCCTCCTGCGCGACGAGCCACCCGAGGCTCTGGCCCTGGCCCTGGCGCTTCAAGCGCCCCCCGAGCCGGTCCTGAGCTTCGCCACAGATCTGCGCCACGTGCGGCTCGAGATCACGGGCGACGACCTGATCGCCGCCGGGATCCCCGAGGGCCCGGCCGTGGGGCGGGGCCTCGAGGAGGCCCTGCGGCGCAAGCTCGACGGGGAAGTGGCCGGGCGCGACGAGGAGCTGCGAACGGCGCTCGAGGCCGCGCGATGATTCGTGTCGGGCTGGCGGGCGCCGAGATCCTCTTCTCGACTCGCCGCGGGGGCGTGAGCGAGGGTCCCTACGAATCGCTCAACCTCGGCATCCTCACCGACGACGAGCCGGAGCGGGTGAGCGAGAACCGGGCTCGCGTAGCGGCCGCCGCCCGGCTCGATCCGGGCGAGGTGGCCATGGGCTGGCAGGTGCACGGCGCCGACCTGAAGGAGTGGCGCGAGCCGCCCCCGCCGGGTCGCGACGGCTACGCGACACCCGGCGCCGAGCTCGAGCGCGTGGACGGCCACACGACCACCGAAGCCGGGTTGGGCCTGCTCGTCCTCGTGGCCGACTGCCTCCCGGTCGCGCTCTCGGGCGGCGGCCGAGTGACGATGCTCCACTGCGGCTGGCGGGGGCTCGCCGAGGGCATCGTCGAGCGCGCGCTCGGCGCGTTCGGCGAGCCCCCTCACGCCGCGATCGGCCCCGGCATCGGCCGCTGCTGCTACGAGGTGGGCCCCGAGGTGCTCGAGCGCTTCACGGGCCTCGACGGCGTGGCCGACGGGCGAATGCTCGACCTCCGGGCGATCGCCCGGCGCAAGCTCGAGGCCGGCGGCGTCGAGTGGCTCGAGGAGGTCGACCTGTGCACGAGCTGCCGGCCCGACCTGTTCTTCTCCCACCGCCGCGACCGGGGCCTCACGGGGCGCCAGGCCGGCCTCGTGCGGCGCGCCTGATGGACGCCGCACGGGTGCGCGACAACCTCGCGAGGGTCCGAGAGCGGATCGGCCCGGACGTGGAGGTCTGCGCCGCGACCAAGTACGTGGGGGCGGGCGACCTGCCGGCCCTGGCCGAGGCGGGGATCGAGCTCGTGGGGGAGAACCGCGCCCAGGACCTGATCGCCAAGCAGGAGCTCCACCGCGAGCTGTTCGCCTGGGACTTCATCGGCGCGCTACAGAGCCGCAAGGTGAAGGACGTGGCCCCGCGGGTGCGGCTGATCCACTCGGTGGCCTCCGACTCGGCGCTGCGGCGCCTCGAGTCGACTCCCACGGTCGAAGTGCTCGTTCAGGTGAACGTGGCGGGCGAGCAGTCGAAGGAGGGGATAGACCCCTCGGAGCTCGGCGCCTTCATCGAGCGCTGCCCCGTCCCGGTCACGGGCCTCATGACCATGCCCCCCTTCGCCGAGGACCCGGAGGAGAGCCGCCCCTACTTCGCCCGACTGGCCGAGCTGGCCGGCGAGCACGGCCTCGAGCGCCTCTCGATGGGCACGAGCCAGGATTACGCCGTGGCGGTGCAGGAGGGGGCGACGATCGTGCGGCTCGGATCGGTCCTCTACGGCTGAGAGCGGCGCGGCCCGCGCCGGGCACCAGCCGCGCCGGCTCGGACGCGGAGTAGGGCTGAGGCAGGCAGGCCGGGGCGACTCGGACTAGATCCGGGGCGGCGCGTCATTCTGCGGGCCAACGCAGGAGTCGCTTCGTCCGGTGGGGCCCGAAGGACTTCGTCGCTGGGCGGGCGCAGGATGTCGGGGTCGTCGAATCGCGCAGCCCGCGCGGCGAACGACGCGGCTGGTTCTCCCACCGGAAGGGCGCGTGAGGATCTCTACGTCCTTGGTCACGCGCGCGCGACGGCGAGGCGTTCGATCTCGTAGTGGAGGGTCAGGAACCGCTGACCGGCCAAGTAGAAGCTGTGGTCGGTCTTCAGCTCGTCGTCGGCGACGTAGACGAAGATCTGTTCCTGGAAATAGAGCAGCTTGAGCACGGTCAGGGCGTCGCGATCGCTGTCGACGGAACTCAGGTAGTGGCCTGGGAATGCGAGCTCGGTCTTCGACGTCAGTAGGAAGTCGTGCTCCGCGGCGTTGCTGGGAAGGAGCGTGGCGGTGAAATTGGCGCTGGGGATCGGGAAACCGACGCTCACGTAGCCGCGGCCCTCGTGCCTGAAGCTGGTGTAGATGCCGACGTAGATCGGCTTGCCGGAGTCCGCGAACGTCCGGATCCAGCCGCGGATGTCGATCTCCTCGTCGCTGTCCCGGGCGATCGTGTCGATCGTGCTCACCATCCCGCGCTGGGCCTCTTCGATGTTGGAGGGGATCGCGGCCTGGCCGAGTGGTTGGGCGACCAACTGCTTGAACACCTCGTATCCGGGCTTCATCCAGCGCCGCCACTCGGGGACGATCGAGAGCCGGAAGCGGCTGGTGTGCTCGTAGAACTCGCGAATCAGCGGGTGCACCCGGCCCGCGTAGAAGGTCGGCCCGTCCAGGTTGTCGAGCGAGGCGAGGATTCCGACATCTGGTGGATTGCGGCGAAAGGTGCCGCCCCGGACCTTCGCGAGCTGCTCGACGTAGTCGGCGCCGACGTACCGCGAGCGCGCCTCGAAGGGCACGACGTAGCGAAGCTCCGACGCCGGCACCTCCTCGGCCATCACGCGAACAAGAGCCCGATCGCGGTAAGCGATCGCTGCGACGACGCGGTAGGCGAACGTAACCGCCGCTGCGACCAGCGCCGATTCGAGACCGGCGTCGAGCGCCTGGAACAGAGTGCCCACTACGGCGCCAACCAGGACGCCGAGGGCCGCCTTGAGCGGGCGCAGGCCGAGCAGACCCAGGAGGACGCCGCTGATGATCGCGGTGAGCAGGGGCTCGTCGGGACCGTAGATCAGCCCCAGCAGCCAGCCGAATAGCGCCATCAGCAATACGCTGCTGAAGATGCGCTGCCAGAGCGGCTTGACCTCGGCAGCCCCCCTGCCGATGCTGGTGAACGCCTCGGCGGGCGCGTACGCCGCGACCCCGACCAGCGCCCCAACGCCCGCTCCGATTCCGTCGATCGCATCCCCGAGCACCGCACCCGACGCAGCACCCAGCGCCACCCCCCAGATCAGCGAGTCGAGGAACCGGCCCGAACGGCTGCGTCTGCGTCGGTCCGGATCGTCCACGCTCGGAGTATCGCCGCATCATGAGCGGCTGGCCGCCGATCTCGTACGATCGGGCCGATGGAGGAGAAGGACCTGGCGATCAGCCTCGCGCGCGGAAGGATCGCGTTCGGCGTCGTGTCGCTCCTTGCGCCAACCCTCGTGGGCCGCACGATGACCGGTCGTGACGGCTCCGACGGCGGGACGCGCCTGTTCGTACGCATGGTTGGCTCGCGCGACCTCGGACTCGGGCTCGGGCTGCACATCGCCCTGGACCGCGACGCGCCCACGCGCGGCTGGCTCGAAGCGTCCGCCGTCGTCGACGGCATCGACACGGCCGCGTGCGTGCTCGCTCGCCACCACCTCCGCCCAAGCGTCTTTCCCGGTACCCTCGCCCTGGCGGCCACCGGAGCGCTGTTAAGCGCCTGGCTGGCTCGGCAGCTCGACGCGGCGCCGCCTCGAGATCTATAGGACAGCGGGGGCGATAGCGGCTCCCTTCTTACGGCTGAAGGCCGTGCCGCTCGAGGAAGGCGGCGATCGCCCTCGACAGGCGCGCGCCCTGCCAGGCCAGCGGCGACTCGCCCTCCGCCTCGACCACCAGCTCCGCGTCCGGCAGCCGCTCGGCGTAGTGCCGGGCCACCTCGAGCGGGTGGAGCGGGTCCACCTCGTCGCGCGTGCCCACCACGAGCACCGGCGGCTCGAAGCGCTCGAGCAGCTCGAGGCCGTGGAACGCCCGTGAGGCGGGGACGGTGCGCAGCGCGTGGGGGATGGCGTCGAGGTGCCGGTGGCGCTCGAGGCGCTGGCGCGTCGCCGTGCGAACCGACTCCCTCCACTTCTCCGGTATCCCGGACGGCTCGGCGATCTCCACGAAGGCGTCGACCCCGCCCTCCTCGAGCACGTCCGCGAAGCGCCGCCACTGGTGGTCCTCGAGCCCATCCGTGCGCGGCACCCCGGCGTAGGCGGGGGTGATCTGGACCAGCGCCGGCACGCGCTCGGGGTGCTCGAGCGCCCAGGTCATCGCAGTGGTGGCGCCCATCGAGGCCCCGACCAGGGTCGGTCGCTCGATGGCGAGCTCGGCGAGGATGGCGTCTAGATCCGAGACGAGGTCCTCGTAGGCGTACGCGTCCGGATCGGGCGGCGGGTCGGACTCGCCGTGCCCGCGGGCGTCGTAAGCGACGAGCCGGTATCCCTCGCGGATCAGGAGGCGCGAGCCCTGGACGACGTTGCGGCGCGTTGCGGACAGCCCGTGGAGCAGCACGATCGGCCGCCCGTCGCCTGCGCCGTCGCCGGCCAGGGTCATCGCCCCGCCGGGAAGCCGCCTCACGACCTCGAATCGGCTTGTCACCGCTGCCTCACGCTGTACCTTGTTCCGAAGGGATTTCGCCATCTCGGGCGAAGACCGCACGGAGTTATGGCACTTCGCGACACCTGGCACCGCGCGCTCGTCTACTTCGGCCTCGCCGAGGAGGAGGATCAGCGCTACGAGCCGGCCCCGGAGGCAGAGCCCGAGCCCGAGGCGGAGCTCGAGGACCGCTACCGGGACCGGCCGAACGTGCGCCGGCTGCAGCGCCGCCGCCGCAACGACTTCGACGACATATTCGCCGACGAGCCGCCGCGCTCGGCGCGCGACGCGCGCGCCCTGCGCCCCGTGGGCAATGGCCGCTCCACGGCCGGGGACATCCAGGTCCACCTGGTGGTGCCGAAGAACTTCAACGACGCCCAGCAGATCGCCGACCAGTTCAAGGACGCGATTCCGGTGATCCTGAACCTCCAGGGCGCTGACACGGACCTCTCGAAGCGCCTGATCGACTTCTCCTCGGGCCTCACCTACGCGCTCGACGGTGGGATGCAGCGGATCGCCGACAAGGTGTTCCTGCTCACGCCGCGCAACGTCGAGGTCTCCGCCGAGGAGCGGGCGCGCCTGATCGAGAAGGGCTTCTTCAACCAGAGCTAGCCCGGGTGGGCGAGGCCACCCGCCTGCGCCTCGCGGTCACCGGCGTTTTCGCGCTGAACGGCGCGCTGTTCGCCTCGCTGTTCTCGCGCATGCCGGCCCTGAAGTCGGGCGCGGGGCTGGACGCCGGGGAGTTGGGGGCGGCGCTCTTCGCCGGCTCGGCCGCGCTGATGCTCTCGCAGCCGCTGGCGGGAGCGGCCGCCTCCCGGCTCGGGAGCCGCCCGGTGGTCGCTGCGGGAGTCCTCCTCTACGGCGGCTTTCTCCCGCTCGCGCCGGCCGTGTCGGGGCCCGCCGGATTCGCGGTCGCGCTCGCCCTCCTGGGGGCCGGCTCGGGCGTGCTCGACGTGGCGATGAACACGCAGGGGGCCCTGGCGGAGCGGCGCCACCGACGGCGGATCTTCTCCTCGTTCCACGCGGCCTTTTCCTTCGGGGCGCTCGCCGGGGCCGCCGTCGGCGGCGCGGTGGCGGAGGCGGGTGTCGGCCCGCAGGCGCAGTTCCTCGTCGTGGGCCCGGGCTGCGCGCTGGCCGGGCTGGTCCTCACGCGATGGATGGCGGGCGGGCCCGAGGACGCCAGCCCCGGGGCAGCGCGCTTCGCGCGCCCCACGCGGGCGCTGGTCGCGCTGGGGGTCATCGGCTTCTGCGCGCTGTTCGCCGAGGGGTCGGTCGGCGATTGGAGCGCCGTGCTGCTCTCCGAGGAGCGTGACGCGTCGCCCGGCCTGGCCGCGGCGGGGCTGGCGGCCTTCTCGCTCACCATGGCCGCGGGGCGGCTGCTGGCGGATCCGCTCGCGGAGCGCTACGGGCCGGCCGCGGTGGTCCGGGTGGGCGCCGCGCTGACGGGCGCCGGGCTCGGCATCGCGCTCCTGCCGCTCGCCCCGCTCGCGGGCGTAGGCGGATTCGCGCTGATGGGAGCCGGGCTGGCCGGGGTCTTCCCGCTCGCGCTCGGGGCCGCCGCGCGCGAGCCGGGCAGCGCTCCGGCCACGGCCATCGCCGCTGTCTCCACGAGCTCGTACGTGGGCTTCCTCGCGGGCCCGGCGACGATCGGGACGCTCGCCGAGCTCGGCACGCTGCCGCTGGCGCTGGCGGTGGTCGTGCCACTCGCCGCCGCTGCGGCACTGCTCGCGCCCGCCGTCGAGCGCCCCGTCGCCCGCGGCGCGGCGCCGCCCGGATAAGCTCCGGCGCCGTAATGAAGCTGGGACTCATCGGGGCGGGGAACATGGCCTCCGCGCTCGCTCGGGGCATCGGCGAGCCCGTCCTCGTCTTCGACGTCGTGCCCGAGAAGGCGGCCGCGCTGGCGGCCAGCACCCATGGGGAGGCGGTCGAGACGGCGGCCCAGGTGGCGGAGCGAGCCGACGCGGTGGCGCTGTGCCACAAGCCGGGGCAGCTCGACGAGGTCGCCGCCCAGCTCGGGGGCAGGGCCCGCGCGATCGTGTCGATACTGGCCGCCGTCCGCACCGACCAGCTCGCGGACCGCTACCCGGACGTGCCCATCTACCGGTTCATTCCGAACATCCCGGCGGAGCTCGGGAAGGGCGTGCTGTGCTACGCGCCCGGGCAGTTGGCGAGCGAGGGGCCCGAGCGGGAGGTGCTGGCGCTCCTCGGGCGCGCCGGCACGGTGATCCCCCTCGACGAGCACCTGATCGAGCCGGCGATGGCGCTGATGAGCTCCGGGCCGGCATTCCTGGCGCTGGTGGCCGAATCCTTCGCGGGGGCGGGCCAAGCGCACGGGATCGAGGCGAGCGACGCCGCCAGGATGGTCGTCGAGACCATGGCCGGCACGGCGGCCTGGCTGCTCGCGCACGAACTCGACGGAGCGGAGCTGCGCGCGCGCGTGGCCACCCCGGGGGGCGTCACAGAGCGGGGCCTGCGCGTCATGGAGGAGAGCGGCCTGCCCGACATCTGCCGGCGAGCGGTCGACGCGGTGGTGGAGGCCACCAGGTGATCCTGTTCGCGGACACCCGCGGGGACGTGGCCGACTACCTCGAGACGCTCCTGCTCGTCTACTTCGTCCTGATCTTCATCCGGATCATCATCAGCTGGATCCCACGAATGCCCTACAACCGGGTGCTCGACGCGGTCCTCACCTTCGTCAAGGACGTGACCGACCCGTACCTGAACCTCTTCAGGCGCTTCATCCCGCCGTTGCGGATGGGCCCGGGGGCGCTGGACCTCAGCCCGATGGTCGGCATCATCGTGCTCTGGATCGTCGGCGGAATCATCATCGGGATAGTCCGGGGCTAGTGCTCACGTCCTCGAGAACGATCGCGTTCGGCGGCTGCGAACCGGCGGGTGGTTGCGCCCGCTCGCTGGCCGATTCCTTGGCATCGCCTCCGCTCGCGTACACACCCACGCTTGGTTCTCGCTCGCCGAGCCACGGCCGCACCTTCGGACGCGACCACTAGGCATGGACCCGGCGGTCCGTGGCGCCACCCGCGCCCTCGCCGCGACGGCCGTCGTCGTGGTGCTCGACCAGGCGACGAAGCAGATCGTGATCTCGTCGCTCGGCAGGGGGGAGAGCGTGAGCGTCTTCTTCGGGCTGGACATCAGCAACACGCGTAACACGGGCGTGGCCTTCGGCGCCTTCCAGGGAGGCGGCGCGGTGGTCGGCGTACTGATAGCGGTGTCGCTGATAGCGCTCCTCGGCTACTTCGCGCTGAACGCGGCAAGCCCGGGACTGTGGCTCCCGGTTGGGATGCTCGTGGGCGGCGCCCTCGGGAATCTGTCGGACCGGGCCCGGGAGGGCGCCGTGATCGACTTCATCGACCCGGTGGCGTGGCCCGCGTTCAACGTCGCCGACGCCTCGATCGTGCTCGGCGTGCTCCTGCTGCTCCTCGCCGTCGAGCGCGCCAGGGGTCGACCGTGAGGATCGAGCTCCGCGCAGTCGAGCGTGCCAGGGTTCGACCGTGAGGATCGAGCTCCGCGCCCGCGAGCATGCCAGGGTTCGACCGTGAGGATCGAGTTCCGCGCCGGCCCGGCAGACGCCGGGACACGGCTCGATGCGCTGCTCGCACGCGACGAGCGCGTCGCCTCCCGGACCGAGGCGCAGCGGTTGATCGAGCGGGGTGCCGTCACGGTCGACGGGGCGCCGCGCCCTAAGAACCATCGCGCCCGTGCCGGCGAGGTCGTGGCCGCCGAGCTGTCCGAGCCCGCACCCCACGAGGCGGCGCCCGCGCCGTTCACGATCGTGTACGAGGATGCCTGGCTCCTGGTGGTCGACAAGCCGGCCGGGGTGGTCGTGCACCCGGCGCCCGGCCACCGAGGCCCGACGCTGGCTCAGGCCATGGCGGGCCTCGCGGCCGGGGGGCCGGACCCCGCTCGGGCCGGGATCGTCCACCGCCTCGACCGCGACACGAGCGGGCTGATGCTCGTGGCGCGCACCGAGGACGCGCACGCGGCCCTCCAGCGGGCGATCCGTCGCCGCGAGGTCACCCGCGAGTACCTGGCGCTCGTGGCCGGACACCCGGACGCCGAGGAGGGCACCATCGACGCCCCGCTCGGCCGGGACCGGCGGCGGCGCACGGTCCGGTCGACCCGCACCGAGCGGCCCCGCGCCGCGGTCACCCATTTCGCGGTCCTCGAGCGGCTGCCGCGGACGAGCCTGCTGGAGGTCCGCCTCGAGACCGGCCGCACCCACCAGATCCGCGCCCATCTATCGGCGATCGGCCATCCGGTCTGCGGAGACGGGGACTACGGGGGCGCCCACTGCGGCGCGAGGTTGGATCTCGGGCGCCAGTTCCTACACGCCTTCCGGCTGATGTTTAGCCACCCGGAGACCGGGGCATACACCGCGTGCGAGTCCAAACCACCCGCAGATCTGCGTCGCGCGCTCGACGCAGCGAAGCGGGAGCCAGTCTCCGGAGGGCCAGACGGGGACTGAAATTAGAGAAAGAGGCGGTCTTCGGGCCGCCTCTTCTCGTGAGCGGGTTGGACGGTCCCGGCGAATCGCCCGCGCCCGAAACGCACGCTCCCCCGAAACGCGCCCCCCGAAACGCGCCTCCGCCCGAAACGCGGCCCCCCGGAACGCGCCCCCGCCCGGCGAGCGTGAAACCCTGGAGCATTTGCCACGCCATAGTGGGGGAAAACCTCCAGGATTCGGTTACCGGCGCGGCGGCATGGTCCGGACCGAGCCAGCCGCCTACTATGAGCCAGCCGCCTACTATGAGCCAGCCGCCTACTATCCTTCTCCGCCGCACAAGCAAGCCCCGCCGTGCGGACGCGGCCCTGCCCGAGGCGACGGCCTCGGGTCCGCGCCACCGGCCGGCG
>Ga0126312_10001195_pt1 | contig 16764 bp, 13 predicted proteins | sample Plot104A_FD_92537 | JGI IMG/M metagenome (GOLD analysis project Ga0126312, IMG submission 92537) | Serpentine soil microbial communities from UC McLaughlin Reserve, CA, USA - Plot104A | ecosystem: Environmental > Terrestrial > Soil > Grasslands | place: USA: UC McLaughlin Reserve, Lake County... | reverse complement strand
GATTTGCATCTGTTGTAGAAGCTTTAAGAGTTGTTCTTGTTGTTCCTGTGCCAAGTTGTTATTCCTACCAACAACAGAAACATACCTTAAACATTTATCTATTTCTTCTTGAGTATCTAAATCTTTTTTCATGCTCATTGACTTTTACCATTAGTTATTTGTCTGATATTGCTCTTATCCTTTTGTTATTGGTCTTATTTTGGAAGGTTAAAAGTTAAGTTTTTGGAACTAAAGAGCTAAGGTTATTGCATCTATTTTTTTCAATATTTTTGTTCACTGTATTAATATTCATTATGAGCGATTTATCGAATCTAAAAAAACTATCTCGCTTCGATCTATGCTGAGAAGAGAGCACATCGTGCCTCTACATATTATTAAATTACCAATTAAAAACATTATGTATCTGGATGTTCATTATTCTCAACATTTTTTTGTTATCACCTTAGCTGCCAAGCTCTAGTCGGAACATTATTTGTCTGGTCCACTACCTGTTTATAAACAAGAACCATATTATTGAAAAAAGCTAGGCTTCCTGTTGAAGAAGGACCAAAAATTGCAGAACCAATTGCTGCTATATTACCTGCTTGATCAGCCTGTCCTATCCCTTGTGAAATCCAAGTTGCTATCTCGCCATTTCTTGACGTCATTACTCCTTGCCCTTCACCATATGCTACCCCGCCAGATCAAAAAAACCTTAATTGTCCCAATATTTGTAACAGGTATCCTATCTGTTGCTGCTCCGTTGCTCTTAGTGTTCCTGCAGCAGAATAAGAGTTTTCTACTAGTGTTGTTCGATTTACGTCAATTACTCTTTGGCTTGTAACTCTTCCCCTTTCTTGATATCTTAGATTACCTATAGTGGGAGGTGAACTCATTCAATGCTAATTTATAAATGGATGTATTTAATATTGACGTAACTTTTGTAATTATCTATTCCTCTTCAATAGTAAAAGATAGGTTTTAGATTTAAAGTTAGTTAAAAAAAACAATCAACACACCGGCAATCGCATCATCAGTCTTGCTTGCCGCAGGATCCCGAAACGCTTTCATTATTATTTTATACCGCTTACGTCTTCATCCTGTGAAAACGACATATAAAATCCTATTCATGGCAGTGTTTTGCTCCCATAATATTTGCAAATCCCCTGGTGACAACTATATATATATATGCTCCAAAAGAGACTGCCGATGCATGGCAATAGACTCTGGCCGCTTATCATGAGTTAAAGACTACAAATCCACCGTCTGCCTTTAGGATTAGTATATATATTTTGGTAGTCAACGTGGTCCAGTTTGATATCAATGCATATATATGCGCTTTGTATACCCGAGCATCTTAGCCATGCCAATAGTAGTGAATTCTCGCTAGCTTTTGACGATCATTCCTTTGATCTGTGCATATAGGCAAGGCTGCGCACCCTTTAGACGTCCATTGCAAGTTGTGAAGTGCCATCCAGTCTCCAGTACAAGGTAAGTCGCGGCAAATCCAAAAACCGGAATGCTGCAAAACAATGCTTCTCGTTATGCACAAAAAAGGAGAATTCTCTGTTACTTCTAAATTCGTCGTCCTACTAACATGCATCAGTTGGAATTTGCATATTTGGTCCCGGTTTAACAGAGCATGGTTTTAGTGAAGTAACAGTTCCATGTATAGCTTGATCATGACCACCAAAGTGGTTTTCAGTATCTTCATGGTCTAATGAAACGGTTATAATTTTGCCCTGGTCGATAGTAATCTCCGCAGGTACGCTACGCCATGATACAACACCATTTGTTGCAACATCCATGTCTCCTTCCATTGTTACATTACCCTGTGGATCAATACTTATATTGTCGCTATCATCATCCATCACAAAATTCCCAAACTTATGTGTGTGATGTGCTGTTGCGTTATTCCATGACATGTCAGCAGCAAAGGATGTTAGTTCACCCTCAGACACTGTAAGCATCCATGTGCCAGTAGCTTTCCAGTTGCCATTAGTTGTATAGATAATAGAATCTATAGTACCGTTAGCTCTGAAATCCTGAGAGACTACCGATTGATTTAATGGTATTTTTTGTTGTTGTTGTGGTGGTAGTGGTGCTGATTGATTTGATTGTGTCGTATTTTGCTGCGTTGAGACTAATTGGCTGGCTTGAGGAGCTTGTGGCAGTAGTTGTTGTTGTCCTGCTGCAGAGGACGACGACGGCTGCTGTGGCGTGAATGCTTGCGATGTATTAACTGTTAATAACATCAACAGAGAAGCTGCCAATAGTAAAACGAATACTGATGGTATTATTAACACGAACAATATGCTTTTCATGGCTGTATATATAGGCATAACTACTTAACGTTTTCGGCTCTCTTGATGAAATAGCATCTTCATACTAATGCTGTTGTCAATCTCAAGCTATATCGATCGAGTTGCCCTTGTCTAGATATAACCACCGCTGTTCCTTGTTATCTGTCCTGGTTTCAAATTGCGGAGAGTGGAGTCTCTGCTGTTATGTTTCATTTCTGATAATAATTATCTTACCAACCATGGCTGGATGTAATACACAAAAATACGGATATTCCCCTATCTCAGCGAAAGTATGAATATAAGTCTTGCCTGGTATTATTATTATTATTGGGGAATCAAATTCCTTTCCCCTCATGTTATCTTCAGTTCCAAGGCCAGATGCCACAGTATACAAGATCTCATCTGTGTTATGCCAGATTATCGTCGTATTAGGACCTGTAATTAAAGGATTAGGATCATATGACTTATTGCCAAGTAGAGCACCTCCAAGAACAATTTCTACAGTAATAGTTGCTGTTGTTCCTCTTTGTGAATCTTGTCGAGGAGAAGAAGGATGTCCACTCGTATTTGTATTTGTAACACTATCGGAAGGGTCGTTAGATGAAGATGATAGTAGTAGTATTTCTTGCCGTTGTCGTCCTTCTTGTTGCTGATTTGAGGGTTGAAACGCAAACACTGTTTGGTTAAAAATATAAAGTGATGACGCAGACCAATTGGTAGAAAGAAATAAGGAACTTATCGACAGTAATACGAATATTATCGTTCGTATCATATTACTATGTCGATAAAGCGCAGCAAAAGAAGAATGCCAAGAGACCATCATGATTATGGTATAATAATATCTTAGTATATAGGTGCTTACACTCCTCTATCTTATCTGCTGAAGAATCGAAATTGCAGAGGCGTTAGACCCCTGATTATGAGGATGGTCTCATTTTAAAAGCGATGATGATCTATTGGTATCTTTTTCACTACTATAGCATTGAATTTGTTATTCTGTGATTCTTGTGTTTATGATGCTTTAGCTCTTTTTCTTTGACTGAAAAAATTCGCCACAGATCTGGCATCTTGAAATTTTGTTCGTTATATCTCTCTCTCTCTCACCTATCTCCTTTTGTTTCTATGATCCCTTGATCTATTATTATTTCGTAAATAACATATACTTTGGTAAAATTTCTTGCTGATTTGTTAGAGCTGCAGCTTGTGTATAATCTATGCTTATGAGATGCTCAATATAATATCGACGACATCAAAGTTCCGTAAGGAATTATTATATCTCTACAGTTGTATGGCCGACTTAAACACCAGATGTTATAACTCTATAATGTGTAATGTGAACCTTTATTCATCAATAAAAGAATTAGGAGAAAAAGTTTAAAACATTGGGCATTTATTAGGCTATGAATAAAACGAAAAGAGTATATATAAACTCATTTACTGCAGTAGTGATTCTTGTATCTCTGTTATTCATCGACAATTTATCTTCAGACAAGGCAGTAGTAGCTACTGCTACTTCCTCTTCACCTACGCCTAATGCTACAGAACCCTTGAGTACTACTACTATTACTGGCGGCGGATTAACTAATAATAATACTACTGCCAATGCTACTGGTATTGCTACTCCTGCAGAAATAGTTAATGATAGATTAGAAAACACCACGAGCGCTTTAGAAAATACTACAGCTGCATTAACCAACGCTACAAAAGCCTTACAAAATATTTCCAACATCATCCCTGCTGCTATACCATCATCAGCATCACCTCCTACTCGTCCTGCTACCACCGTTACTAGTGCAAGTGCAGTCAATGCCACTACAGTAATAAATTCAATCTTTGAAACCAATCTCCCAATTATTTTTATAATTGCAATTTCTTCCATTATAGGCGTTCCCCTGGTTCTTGATATCATCTTAGCTTATCGGAGAAAACCTCCTACTACTACTGTGAGTGGTACCGATAGAGAGAGCAGCAACCGAGTTGTCGGAATGCCAGATCTATACAGGTCTCTAATGACGTTTGGAATTATAGTATTGGTTGGAACGGTTATATTTTATCTTCTTGCTCTAATTACTCTAAATATTAATGATGCAACAAGCCCTGCTCTTCAATCTTTGATTGATGTACTAAAGAGTCTTGGTACAATACTTGGAACTGCGCTAGCAACAATAATTGCATTTTATTTTGGGACTAGGGCATCAGAATCTGCTACAGAGAAAGCAGCAGCAGCTGCAGCTACTGTTGCAACTGTTACAAAGGCAGGAGCTGCAGCTGCTGCTGTCGAGAAAGAGCCACCAAATGTACTTAATACTATACCTACTGATGGAGCTACACAAGTTCCAGTTAGTTCACTTATCAGCGCTACGTTTAGTGAGCCTATGAGCAGTCCAACTATTAATGAAAATACATTCACTATAAGGAGAGCAGACGATGAGTCTACCATGATAAAAGGTGCCTTATCTCTTAGTCCAGACAGTAAAACTGCCATATTCGATCCTGATCAAGATTTTTCTCCAAATACAAAATATATTGCTGAAATTAGTACAGCAGCAAAAGATCTAGCAGGTAGTGCATTGGCTTCAACTAAAAGATGGTCGTTTACTACTACCGCTAGTGTTGCTTAGAGAGAGACTCAGCAGCAGAGCTCTTACGCACACATACATAGAAAATCGGTAAATTGCAATGTATTGAATCCTGTCCTCATTGATTTTTTCATTTATCGTAACAGATGCGGCTTTTCTCCTTCCATTCCTAAAAACATCTTGACGTGTATTATTATTTTTGTCTCTCTCATCTTTTCTCTTCTCCACTTTTTGATCTTGTAATTATAATATCTCTGGTGGAAAGAAGAAGAAGAACTTGGGGCGATGAAAATAATCATTCCGAATGGTTAACGGTATTTCGTCATGATTACCCCCTTATTTCTTGATTCTTTTACTTATAAATTCAAATATCTTTTCCTTTTTCTGAACAGCATAAAGAGTAGAATTAGGAATAGGTTCGTAGCTGAAAAGTATGAGCGTCTTGAGATTGTTCTTCTTATGGCCATCTGACTCGCGATTATCTACCTGTCATGAACTGATAAAATTCCTGTATCAATGAAGAATTGATAGGATTCGGAACGATTGAAACCTTCTCCAAGACACTCCAGCCTTTCCGACTTTATCATATCGTAATCAATAACTCTGATATTAGAACGCGTGTAATTAGCGGGCCTGTCAGGCCGTGAAGTGATATATCACTCCAAAAAGTGGATTCTTTGCTAGTGTTTTTTTGAATGTAGCGATAAGCAAAAAAAGTTTCTGCGAAGCGTCACCTCCGGGATTTGGAGCTGCATTTTAAATGGAATGGGATGAAAGCCTAATGATAAGAAGATGAACCTATAGAAGACGATTCTATTCTCCTGCTTCTTTCGTTGCTAATGATTTTTCTATTATGCGAGCCCACTTAATAATTTATTATCCTTTCAACTCATCGCTCTAACTTCTTGCTAATGGTGCTTTTAGAACATGAGCCGAGTGACTCTCACAAAGGTTGGCTAGCTAGAGACTAAAATCAATTACATCAATGTTACACAAGGTTTTTACGGGTGTAAGGCCGAAATATCCCTTAGAAGGACAAGGAGGGTCTCTATAATGAATGCTGACACAAAAAGATTCCTGCAGACTCAGATGATGTGGATAGCAATATCCCTCGCCATAAGCCTATCATTATCCTTCCTTTTGCCTTTTCCACTCTCCCTTGTCGCTATAATTGGAGTGTTTCTAGTCATGAGCTACTACATACGCAGGTGGCAAATGCGGCGTATGGGAATGATGGGCGGCGGCGGTACTAGCGCTGGAGGAGGATTTGGTGGTTTGTTCGGCGCTGGTAGTGGAGGAGGAGGAGGACGCGTCAGTTATGTATGCCTAGTTTGTGGTCAGAGGTTCAAGCGCGGGACATGCCCACGGTGCGGTTCCAAAATGAAAAGAGCGGATTTCTGACTACTAGACAAAGTTGTTACTCTAAGCAGCTAAATATCGTAGAGAACTGACTTCATAGGCAAGGAAAAATTACTTACATGTCTTGCGGTTCTTCACCCGTTGTAGCTGAAGTTAAGTTCCTGAGCGGTACCCCTGGATATTTCAACGCTGTTAATTACCTGTGTCACGCCGTTTGGGAATGAAACTACTATTTCGTAGGTGCCCAGTGGAAGATTAATGAAATACTTTCTGGGAATATGCCAAATTCAGAGCAGGCTACAATCCCTCCAGTTACCAATGGGAACGCATTAAAGTGAAAAGAAAATAGATATTATTGGACAATGGGTACTAGCAAAATTCCACCCCAACGAGCCCTTGTTTTGCAGGGTTCTGTAGCACTTGGTGCTTTTGAAGCTGGAGTGTTCAAAGCATTATACAACAAATTGTTTAGGCCCGGAGAACAATTGTTTGACATCGTAGCTGGCACTTCTGCTGGAGCAATTAATGCTGCCATATTGGTAGGCTATGTAAAAGAAAACAAAACATGGGAAGGCTCGGCTGAAAGGCTTGAAGAATATTGGAGAGATCATCTAGCTTCACCTACTCCGCCAATTGGTAATATTGGTCGATTCTGGCTAGGAGAGGCAGCAAGAAGATACTACTCGACAAAACACTTCTTTACATTTGGAGCACCAAATGTATTTTTTCCGTCTCTGCCTTTTCCGAGTCCTGATTACAAATTCTTTGATAACAATCCACTATTTCCACCAACAAACCTCTGGTTTAGGTACAGCAATCAGCCGCTGAGTGACAGCCTTGAAAAGAGGGACAAAAATGGGCAAAGATTCATCAATTTTCCATTGAAAACAAGTTTTGATGAGAAAGAACCTCGGTTTCTTGCAGTTAGTGTTGATATGGAACTAGCGAAAGCAGTAACATTTGATAGCTACTATAATCTTTCAAGATTTGAGAGTTACTACGACCCTCAGATAAAAAAATCCAGAGAGTATGTGCTAGGTTATGAGCAGGGCATTATGCCAGAACACGTCATGGCAAGTGCTTCTTTTCCGGTCTTTTTTGACTATGAAAAAGTGGATGGACGAAGGTTTTGGGATGGTGGCATATTGAGCAACACTCCACTAAGGCAGGTTCTACAAGCACACCGAGACTATTGGCTTAAGGACAGAAGCGAGAAAGTGCCAGATCTAGATGTGTACCTGGTTAACGTGTGGCCTTCTGAGGAAAAGTCTATACCATTCGATCATGATGGGGTCAAGGATCGAAGGAATGATATTACATATGCAGACAAGACCGAGTACGACCAAAAGATGGCACTGGTGGTGACTGATTATGTCGATTTTATCAATGGACTAAGAAATATAGCAGCGGATGCAGTAAATGCGGTTAACGACGATACCAAAAAGCGGCAGCTGCAGGGTAGGATTGATCAGCTACTGGAGAAAAAGGGAAGGAGTTTCAAACGTACAGGGAATAGGAGAAAATATCGAGATCTGATAGAAGGTCGATTTTACCTTAATCAGGTGATAACTATAGAACGTAGAGATGATCCATGCAGTATCTCGAACAAATGGGCCGACTACACGTCAGAGACGATAGACATGCTGATAGCCGAAGGGAAGGAATATCAAAGGACGGCGATAGTTAGAGTCTTCCCGCCTGCAGAGCAAGCAGAAACACCTTCGCCAAGACTTTCTGAGGCATAAGCCAATAATCCGTGAATGGTTATACAGTTTATACTAGTCCAAGATGACATTCAAAGGACTGAGTTTTCAGACTATACCCTTAAATGTATTATGGGCACGGTCATTTGGAATGACTATAACAAAAATATACGTCAGACCGGTAATAACAGCAATAATAATTATTATTGCAGTAACAGCCACAACAACAGCTGTTCCAAATGTTGCAGTCCTTGCTACGCCGCTTCCTGGACAAGGAGGAGGTAATAACGCCACAAACGCCACAAACGCCACAACCGGTGCAACAACTACAACAACACCCCCACCACCAGCAGCAGGGCAACAACAACAGCAGCAGACTATCCACATAATCAAGCACGGTTCAAACTCCTATGTCATATCTGGTAGTTCATCCAGTGTAGGCAGCTTTGATACAACTTATAGAGTTGCAGGAGAAAGAAGTGCCATAAGAGCAGCAGAGCATCTGATCATATCTACCATCACAGATGATTTTAGGAAATCTCCCACAATTGGATACATAACACCAGATGATACGACCACGACTGGTACTACTGCTCCCGAACCTACTCTTCCCAACCCATTTGCAACACCAGAGCAGATAACCGAAAGGATCACAACCGAACTTAGAAGGGTAATTGGCGAAGCAGAGAGTAATACATCACAAGGTCAATATGTAGAAATAAAATGCAACTTCGGTATGTCCTTAGAAGATATGCGATGCCATTACCATCCCTTACTCCAAGCGAGACAGGGATGAAATCTTTTACTTTTTCCTCGTCGGGAATAACTTCGCCGTCTGAAGAAAGCATCGTTACTTGAGTTCAAAGGCTGGGATAAAAAAGTATTTATTCTTGTTCTAACAAAAAAGACCTAAATAATACTTCTATTGTCAGAATAATATTGTAACCAGTCTTTACATCAGCAGCTTGCATTGTCTTCATTTTGAAAAAGAAGCTCCGTCGCGCATACGCTCAATATCGCTAGCGATATCAAGCAGAAACAGTGGTCATAAAATAATTCTGGCGGTCTAACAGGCAGTCCTCAGGAGCTGCTACTGGCGCTTATACAGTAGTATTCTTTCTTCTGGTCAGTTTCATCCTCATCCCATATTTTGGTCGCAATGTTATAAGCGGCTTTAGCTCAACTATGTGGCTTGGATCGTGCTGCATTTTCCATTTACGGCAAATTGTAGCGAGCACCAAGATCCCTTCAATCCACGCAAAAGGCTCTCCCACACAACCTCTTATGCCGCCACCAAACGGAAAGTAACTAAAGCGAGGCAGACTGGATTTGAAATCTTTAGTCCAGCGATCCGGGTCAAATTTTTCAGCATTTGAAAAATACCGGGGATTATGGTGCATTACATACTGACTCATAAGGATTATAGATCCCTTAGGTATCACATAATTATTGTCAATCGTCGTGTAATCCGTTAAGGCCTGCCGGCCCAGCGTCCATGCAGGAGGATAAAGACGCATGGATTCTCTAAACACTTTCTCGGTATACTCCAGTTTTGGAATGTCTTCAATTGTTGGCAATCTAGTGGTAGTAGTAGTAGTAGTATCGTCATCGTTGCCAAGTACTGAATGTAATTCATTGTGTAACTTGTGCTCGACTTCTGGATTTTGGGACAACAAGTAAAATGTCCATGTCAATGCATTAGCTGTAGTTTCATGGCCTGCCAAGAAAATCGTCATTACTTCATCTCTTAGTTGAGTATCGGACATAGGTTCAATCCCGGCATCAGGATCCTGCGCGTCAATTAATGCGTGAAGCAGGTCATAACCGCGATGATTATCTTTTTCTTCCATTCTGGAGTCGCTTCTGCTTCTGCTTCTGTGTTCCTTGATCATCTTGTAAACAATTGAATCAAGGGTATTTTTTGCAGAGCGAAAATTCTTGTTGATGGGCAGTATAGGTATCTTTCCGATCACTTCGCCAAAGGGCATCAGAACACGATTAAGATAACCCATACTTGACAAAAGGGCATTGTTAACCCTGTCACTTTCGACATCAACAATATCAGAGCCCAAGACAGACTTTGCTATAATTGCAGAGGTTATATGCATCATTTCTCTGTGTATGTCAACAATCGTTCCATCCTGCCATTTCTCTGACATGTGTTCAGCATAATCTACCATGATCTCTCCATAGCTTTTGACTCTAGTAGGATGAAATGCAGGTTGAATGATGCGTCTCTGTTTATCATGATATTCACCTTCACTGGTTACCAGCCCTTCTCCCAATAAGCGCTTTGACACCTGCAGTCCCTTACTCTTGATAAAATTCTTGTGGTCTGTGATCAGAATATTCTCTATCTGTTCGGGATTATTGACCAGGTAAATGTGAAGTCTCCCAAATTTGAAATGAGAGATTTCACCGTACTGATATGCGATACTCATTAATGTAGATATAGGATCGCGCATAAACTGCCTTAGCAATTTGCTAGGCAGAATAGAGGAAGGACCTGGAGGATAGCGGCGGCGATAATGATCACGCCGGCGATCATCATCAGTCTTGCTTGCCTCAGGATCCGGGAACGCTTTCATTATTATTTTATACCGCTTAAGTCTTCATCCCGTGAAAGCGACATATAAAATATATTATTCATGGCAGTGTTTTTGCCCTCATAATATTTGCAAATCCTCTGGTGACAACTATATATATGCTCCGGCATGCGGCAGCCCCATCTGGCTTTTCGATGTAAAAACGGCTTATTGGAGAATACACGCAAAGAGCTAATAATACAGGAGCAGAAAAGGTATATGCGCATGTCCATACTCCAACTCGCGATTTGGTCGAAGCCATAACTCGATCGGACCCAATATCCTAATTGGGGTAAGTACTGTTGGTAAGGCGTCTACTCAAGCGCTCATTGAGGCTATGTCTAGAGTGAATGAACAAATCTTTCTCTGCAGTATCTTCTTTTCTTTTACGTGTTGCCGTTCCTTTCACTTTCTTTTTCTTTCAGAAGTGCTCTTGCAGCTCCATATGCAACACCCGATAACTTAGAAATCCTCAGACATGTGTGCATTTTATATGAGATTACTCTGAAATTAGATAGAAACAATTTGCTATCGGATCTTTTAAATACAAATCCCCCTTCAAATTCTCAATGAAGAGTGTATTTTATTCAGAATCTGTTATCATTGCTGCCATGATCGGTATCCTCATTATAGCATCTATCTCAGCCTCTGCTTTATTGTTATTAACGCAAACAGCAACTGCTTCAATTGATAAACGAGGCGGCACGACAAATTATGATACTGATATGACAACAACAACAACAACAACTACTACTAGCACTAGTACTGGAACTATTACCATTTCAACTGCACCTGACAATGCAACACAGCAAGTTGCAGTTGGAGGAGGGAACATAACCAATTCAATCAACCAATTCCTACCGCAAACAACAGAAATTCAACCAGGAGAAAGTGTTACATTTTCCGCGTCTAACGGATCTACCGAAGTCCATAATGTCATATTTGATTTGACCACCAATGGTACAACAACAACATTAGATGTTGGAGTGCCTTTTACATTGCCTACAGAAGCCCTCGGAGGAGAAGTGCCTACAGACGTTTCTGAAGAGCTAGTGCCTGCACTGCCGAACAGCCTTGCTGAACCTATAATTCAGAATATGAGTGATGGTACACAGGCTATAATAGGCTTTAACAAGATAGTATTTTATCCCGCAGTTGTAGACCAGAATGGCGATGTAGGATATCTAGATGAAGAAGAGCTTAGGCGCCAAATGGAAGCGTCTATGCAACAGCAGGGAATGTCCATACCATCTAACCTCTCTACCAGCTATACAATGGATAATACTGAAAGAGTTGTTAGCTCAGGGATAATACTTGACGTTTCAGGATTTGCGGCACTTGAAGCAGGAGGGGGGAGATCTCAGGAACAGAGACTACAAGAGTTTCCGCTGCCAGCATATCCAATACTGTCCAGCTTTACAGTAACGTTTGAGCAGCCTGGCACATATGAATACTTCTGTGCATTTCATCCTGGAATGTTTGGACAAGTAGTGGTGGTGGGAGGCGGAGAAACAAACCAGACAGCATCAGCAACAACAACAACGCCATCTACGAGGCAGCCGCTTACCTAGCAAGAACAGCGAGCGAGCGAGCGAGCCAGCTATATTCAACTGCTCCAAGTGATAAACAATATCGAGACTGATATGCTCATAACTACAAAAGCAATCCATCCCAAAACATTAGATAACCTCTTATTTGTCATATCTCCAAGGATTTTCTCATCATTAGCTATTCTCATTATGAGAAAGAGCATAGGTACTGCAACTATACCATTGATTACAGCACTGTAGATTAAAGCTTTGATTGGATCTATATTTGTAAAGTTTATCCATAAGCCAATAACTGTGGACGCTGCAATAATCAGATAGAAGTGTTTTGCCTGTCCAAATTTCTTACTTAATCCCTCTCGCCAGCCAAATGCCTCTGATAAAGCATAGCCAGAAGACCCTGCCAAAACTGGAATTGCAAGTAAACCGGTACCTACTATCCCTAGGGCAAATATCGTCTTGGCTATTTCTCCAGCATTTGGAAATGACTTTACTACGGGTTCGAGGGCTTTTGCAGCCTCATCTGCAGTGGCAATATCTGTTATGCCATTAGAATGCAGTGTCCCAGCTGTACTTATCATTATTGCATACATGATTGATACAGAAAATGCCATGCCAAGCATAACATCAGTTCTCATGATCTTGACTTCTTTTTTTGAAATTTTTGGCCTACCCTTGCCAATCTCCTTTATCTTTTTTTTAGCAACGTCTTCCTCCGCTTCCTCTGATGCTTGCCAGAATAATAGGTAAGGAGAAATAGTAGCACCAACAACTGCAACAAAAATCATTGCAAAGTTAGAATTAAATTCAATATGTGGAAAAATGGTGCTTACAAGAACCTGCTGCAGACTGCCACCTACAATTATGGCAGTTGCAATATAAGCAAACAAAGACAAAGTAAGATACTTTAATATTTTGACATACTTATCATAAGGTACCAAAATCTGGGATAAGAGAATAAAGGCAACAAAGGCTAGACTGACGGGAACGAAGTGTAATTGTGGAAATATTAGCCTGATTGAAGCAGACATAGCACCAATGTCTGCTCCAATATTTATCGTATTTGCAATAAGGAGAAGAGTTGCTATTGGATAGATAATAATAATCTTGTTTGAATATCTTTTCTTTAGAGCTCCTGCCAGACCACTGCCGGTAACTAGGCCTATTCGTGCGCACATTTCCTGCACTCCTGTCATGAGAGGATACAGAAATGGAACCATCCACAATAGCCCAAAGCCAAATTGTGCACCAGCTTGAGAATAAGTTGCTATTCCTGATGGGTCGTCATCTGAGGCGCCGGTAATGACACCAGGGCCAAGGATCCCAAGGGCAGACCTTAAACGTGAGGATGATGGCTTAGACACTTTTTGTGTAGATTCTTGGGGTTGAGGCTTCTCTTTAATATTATTTTCTTGTCCTCTTTGTTCCTTTTCAGCTGCCGTTTTCGTGTTATCGTCTATAATTGGTTGTTCTGAAGGCGAATCCATCTTTTCGTAGTTATTATCATCTTTTTCTTTTTCGTTTCTTATTGCCGTCTCTTCCCCTTGTTTCTTATCGTTCAACTAGCATGTTCAGTTCTAAATATTATACGCCGCGCTATATCTTCTTTAACATGATGCTAAAGAGGTTTCTGCAAGACAGGAACAGTGAGATTTGATGTTGTCATAGCAGTGAGGGTTCATACGCTGGCTGAGCTTTATAGTTTTTGATGCAATATTCTTTCGAGCCTCTGGCTACTGAATAAAGGATGCACATATGCTGCTTTTACAAAATCCATAAAACTATCAGGAGGAAAAGAGCACATCTACTGTGGCATTGAAAATGGGGCATTCCTGATTATGATGTAGCAGCAGTAGGTAGACACCCTCTCCCTTTTTTGCCTCCCTTTTTCCCCAACAACAATCGAGCCGGTAGTTTTTACTGCGGCGGTATATACGCATCTTTTATCTCTGCATCGTACTAGTTATCGTTTCATTAACCGAGTTAAGTCAAGAGAGAACAATGAAAGTCAAGCCCTCCTTGCCGTGCAGGTGAGCACTCACTACTACTACTATGTGGCCTTCGGGCTTGGTTTGTCCCCTTCACGCTTTTCTTGGTCTTGTATAACTAGACCGGCAGAGTCTTGCTTCAAACAACTTGTAACACTTTAGGACAAAGAAGGGCTCTCTAGTGTACGGCCCATGTTCGGAGCTGGTTTTTCAGTACCTAAAAAATGGAGTATAGCCTTCAAGGGATGACAACCGAGTTTACTTAAAACCATATCGAAGCGCGTTGTAATGCTTTTGACGCAAACGCGCGGTACTTATCTCTTCTGCTCCTCTCTTCTCATTTTTGCCATTTATTCAGAGGATGGTGCTGCTCGTCACTTAGAAACAAGCGAATGCAAATCTTGCATTTCAAGAATCCTCCTCCATGCTCATACATCTTCTCAAGCTCTTGCATATACTCTCATAATATCCTCAAGGAATTATCCTTCGATTAACTAGGTCAGTTCACAATGTTCCGCCATTCTTTTATCTTCGCTTTTCAAATGCAGCTTGTGGCCTGTCATGAATAAGAAAATGCTCATCATAGCTGCAGTAGTTGGCGTCATAGTTATCGCAGGTTTGGCGCTGGCTATAATAAGCACACTGGCAGGGGGAGGAAGAATAAGCATCCCTTCACTCACCACTAAAGCATCTCCTGCTACGACGACGACAACAACAAACAAAGCCGCCCCACCTACAAGTACTAGCACAAGTGCAACTCCCACTACAGCTGCACCCACAAGCAATCATCAACAACTACAACTATCGCAGCAACAGCAACAAAACCAACAGCAGCAAAAGCAACAACCTGCGAATGTAGTGACCGTATCCATCGTAAAGGGTGCATCAAACATGGGCAACAAAGCGTACTCACCTAACCCCATACAGATTCAACGGGGAACAACTGTCGTCTGGAGAAATGATGACACTACATTGCATACAGCAGTTTCTGGCAAGGGAATGAGCGATACCAGCCTAGGAAAAATGTTTGAATCTCCACCAATTGCTCCCGGCAAGACGTTTTCATACAAATTCGATGCAGTAGGAACTTATGATTACTTTTGTACCCTTCATCCTGCGATGGTAGGAACAGTCGTTGTAAAGTAAAAAGGAAGGGTACGGGAGTAATCACCTCCGATTTTTGTAATCAAATCTAGACAATCTAGCATCCAAATACAAAAAAGTTGTTCGTGCTCATTGAATATTCATCGGCATGCCATGAATTTTAGTCTACAATTTCTCGGGTCGCATTCTTGGTTGCATTTGAAAGAAAATCTTCAGCTTGATCTGTGTGGCATTCTTCATGATGGGAGCATTTGCTACCTTTTCATTTCTTCTTGCAACACCTGAGGAAAAGCCCTCCCACCCAACTCTGATAATGGCAAGCACTAGGATTCCCCTATTCCACGCTGTTCTGGTTTTGTGGGTTGTTGAGACGGAATGTTCAAGTCGCAGATATTGATGTGTTGAAGGAAGGCAACTTGGAACTGAAAGAGGACAACAAAAGCGTCTGCAAGAACAAATTGCAGCGCTGATTTTGCGGCAAGCAAAAGGGCAGCCGAAAACAGGCGGATACTGGACGATACAGAGCCACCGCTTGCTTGCGTCTGCATAACGCCCTGCAAACGTGCAAGAGCCTGAGCGCTTATTCCTCGTCCTCCTTTGCTTTAACCATATTACTAGGTGTAAATCGCAAAGGTAGTTTGGATACGTCATCATGAAAGGTTATGCTATATCTTGTGGCTTTATCTCCTCCGTATAAGTTCTCCCAACATTTATGTGAACGCCATACATGGGATTGATTACCGTTCTCGCTCATCATTCTGCTGAGATTTTCATATCATCGTTCCTGCTTTGTTTTATACTTCTTTTTCAGTTCATATACTCGCTTGGCATAACATTTTGCACATAACGATGTATCGTCTTTTTGTGAGTGTTTGTGCCAAATGCGGTATTTTCCTTGTATGAGTGTTGTTGTACCTCCACAATCAACACAAATACGCTTGTTTATCCTTTCTTCCCTTGCCAATCGTCTCTGGTCCTTGGGAGGAAGCAAATTACTATGGTACAGATAGGCATAGCATCTTCCGCACAGATATCCCTCATTTTTGAAAGGATTGGAATGCCATTCAAAATAAGGCATTTCTGCAGCTGTCTTTCTTACATAGGATCTTGTAGCCTGGCACGTATCGCATTGTCTGTTTGTATTAGTCGGCAATCCGATTTCTATTTTCATTTCGCTGCTCGGCTTCGGTTGATTCTTTCGATCATGTAGAGTAGCTTGACCATCTCAGTGTCATTGAATTCCAAGTTATCTAATTCGTCTTGATGAATCCCGTAATCCAATAGTCTGCCTAAGGTCTGCTGCCGTTTGATTTGTCCAAACGCTGGTGGTTCCATGTCTCATGTCAGGCGTTCGGTTAACTTAAGTAAATCCAATATAGTTCTTTGAGATCACAAGGCCGGACGTAGTTCAAGCTACTGTATGTGATCAATGTTGGCAAGCAATAACTAGTCCTAATCCAAAGGAATGGCATGTCGGCATTTTTTTACAAGAAAGATATAGGGACCATAGCTAGGGAATGCCTTGGCGACTACACTACTTGAGAAAGCGATGATACGTCCACCTGGTGAAACCTGTCGAGCCGCTTGTCCCAGCACTACAAAGGTGCCGCGGAGGTT
>Ga0126312_10001194_pt1 | contig 16768 bp, 15 predicted proteins | sample Plot104A_FD_92537 | JGI IMG/M metagenome (GOLD analysis project Ga0126312, IMG submission 92537) | Serpentine soil microbial communities from UC McLaughlin Reserve, CA, USA - Plot104A | ecosystem: Environmental > Terrestrial > Soil > Grasslands | place: USA: UC McLaughlin Reserve, Lake County... | reverse complement strand
GAGTTCGAGTCTTCACCGTCGGGATTCGCTCGCCGCAATTCACGTCGGCTCCGCTCAGGAACCTCGGCACCAAGACCTCCGGGGCCTATGCCGAGGCGTCGTCGTCCGCGGACCTCGCGCGCGTTTACGGCCAGCTCGGGGCGCGGCTCGCGAACGAGTACGTCCTCACGTATCGCTCGACGGCGGGCCCGAATCGAACCGTTCGCGTCGCCGTCCGAGTGAAGGGAATTCAGGGACTCGCCGTCAGCGGCTACACAACGCCGCGAACCGGGCGGTCGGCATCCGGGGCATACCACCCGTCCGTCGCCGGCCGGATCTTGCAGTCCCCGCTCACGATGCTCGTCGTCACGCTGCTCATTGCGGGGCTGCTCGCGTTCACCGTATTCTCGATCCTCGTACCTCGCCGGCGCACGCTCCGAGCGCGGATGGCCGAGTTCGTGTCCATGCGGACGTCCACGGTCGACGCTGAGGAGGCGCCTGGACGCGTCGGGAGCCGCGTCCTCGTCGGCGCGGAGCGCTCGCTCGAGTCGACGAAGTGGTGGGCCCGGTTCAAGGAGACGCTTGAGCTGGCCGAGATTCGCATGTCCGCGGTTCGGATCGCGTTGTGGACGCTCGCGGCCACCTTGGCCGTGATGTGGCTCCCCGTCATCCTCTTCGGGTCCCCGCTCTTCGCGATCGCGGGCCTGGCCGTCCCGTTCGTTGTGCGCGCTCTGATCTTTCGGAAGCTTGTGGGGAGGCGGAAGGCTTTCAGCGAGCAACTTCCCGACAACCTGCAAGTGCTCGCATCGGCGCTCCGTGCCGGCCACAGCTTCGTCGGCGCGCTCTCCGTCGTCATCGACGACGCAGACGAGCCCTCGCGGACCGAGTTCCGTCGAGTCGTTGCGGACGAGCAGCTCGGCGTCCCGCTCGAAGAGGCGATTCGCGCGGTCGTCAAGCGGATGGCCAACGATGACCTCGACCAGGTCGCTCTCGTCGCCTCTTTGCAGCGGCAGACCGGCGGCAATATGGCTGAGGTCCTCGAACGCGTCACCGAGACGATCCGCGAGCGCTTCGAGCTCAGGCGGATGGTTCAGACCCTGACGGCCCAGGGGCGAATGTCGCGCTGGATCGTGTCGGCCCTGCCGGTTGGGCTCCTGTTCGTGATCTCGGTCATCAACCCGGCCTACACAACGCCGCTCTTCACCACGACCGGTGGTCGAGTCCTCTTGATCCTCGCCGCCTCGATGGTCGTCACCGGGTCGCTCGTGATCAAGCGAATCGTGAACATCAAGGTCTAGGAGGCGTCGTGCTGCTGCTGCTTCTGATGGTTTTCGTACTCGCCGGCGCCTCAGCCGCTCTCGTGGCGCGCGCGGCGGTCATGCCAAGGCTCCGCGCGTCCGAGACGCTCGGCCGAATCGGCTCCTACGGCTTCGCGTCGAGGCCCGGCGAAAACGGAGGCGCGAGCGCCGCGCGGACTGCGCTTGACCGGCTCGCGACGAGCGTGGGCGGCGTCGCGGGCCGGTTTGGAGGGTTCCGCGAGGCGTCACTCCGACGCTCGCTCGTCGCTGCGGGCATCTATGGGCTCGCGCCCCGGAAGTTTCTGGGTTACCGGATCCTCTCCGCGCTCTGCGCGCCGGCCGCTTGGATCTGGCTGACGTCAACCGCGGGCTTCGGAGGGTTGCTCGCGGTCGTCGGGACGCTGATCGCGCTCCTCATGGGGTGGAGGGCCCCGATGATGATCGTGCAGCGGCGCACGCGCGAGCGGTCGGCGAAGATCGACTACGAGCTGCCGAACCTCATCGACCTGCTCGTCGTCACGGTCGAAGCGGGCCTCGGCTTCACCGGCTCGCTCCAGCTCGCGGCCGAGCGGTTCACCGGCCCGCTCGGAGATGAGCTGCGTCTGACGCTTCAGGAGCAGAGCATGGGCCTCTCCACCAACGAGGCCCTCAGAAACCTTGTCGACCGTTCCGACACGCCGCTCATGCGGTCGTTCGTTCGCTCGGTCCTCCAGGGCGAGACGCTCGGCGTGTCGATCGGCCAGATCATGCGCGACCTCGCCGTCGACATGCGCAAGCGTCGGCGCCAAGCCGCGGAGGAACGAGCGCAGAAGGCGCCGATCAAAATGCTTTTCCCGCTCGTTTTCCTGATTTTTCCCGCCATGTTCGTGGTGCTCCTCGGGCCGGCGGTCTTTTCGTTCCTCGAGGCCTTTGGAGGTTGATTCATGAGTAGGTGGGTCGTCACCGGAATTTTCCTTGTCCTGGCGATCGGCGGCGTGGCCGCCTCGGTCGCGGCGTGGGCCGATGCGTTCGCCGATCCCTCGGTTCGAGGGTGGAGCATCGCTGGTTTCGTCGGGCTCCGGACCGCAGTTCTCTTCGCGGTCAGCGTCTGCGTCTTCATGCGCCGGCCGCCCAGGCGCAACTCGCGTGAGCCGATCGCGTTCGTCGCGTGCGCCGTCGCGCTCGCAGCGGTCGTGCTTCTGGAACGGCCGTCGGATGCCTCGTCGACCACGCTCGTCGTCATCGGCGACGTCGTGGCCCTGGCCGCGTGGGGTTGGCTACTCGTCTCGTTCGTGACGCTTGGGCGCTGCTTCGGGCTGCTTCCCGAGGCTCGCGGCCTCGTCACCCGCGGCCCGTACCGGCTCGTTCGCCACCCGGTGTATCTCGGCGAGTTCGGCGCCATGGCCGGTCTTCTGATCGCGTCTTCGACGGCGCGCAACCTTGGCGTCGCCGTGGCATTCGTGGCGGCGCAGGCCGTGCGGATGCGACTCGAGGAGCGCGCGCTGGCCGATGAGTTCCCGGAGTACGCGTCGTATGCCGGGCAAACGCCTCGCCTCCTCCCGCGGCTGCGAGCTTCAGGTCGTCCGGCGGCGGTGGCCGGAGCCTGTCTCGCGGCTGCGGTGATCATGTGCCCCGTCGGGGCAACCGCCGCCAAGGCCACCCTGAAGACACCTTCGCTCGTCGCGCCCGCCGCGGGACTGCGCAGCGACGGCGTGCCGTGGTTCGGCTGGGCACCTGTCAAGGGGGCCGCGCAGTACGAGTTCCAGATCGCGGCGGATGCGGGCATGAACGCGCCCGTGCTTGGACGTGGCTACGACCGCTTCTTCACGAAGAACACCCGTGCGACGCTGAAGAAGTCGCTGCCGGACCGGACGTACTGGTGGCGCGTGCGGGCGGCCACGGAGAAAGGACAAGTCTCGAGCTGGACCGCCCCGAGAGCGTTCACCAAGTCTTTGTCCGCGCCGCGGCCGCTGTCGCCGATCGGCGGAACGCCGGTCTCTTTTCCGACGACGCCTCTGAAGCTCGCCTGGTCGCCGGTCGACCGCGCCTCGAAGTACCTCGTCACGATTGCGGCGGACCCGCGCCTCGCGACGGTCATCGGCGGCAAGCCGGTGGAGACGTACGCGACGACATTCACGCGAGCCGGCGTGCTTCCCTCCGGGACGTACTACTGGGGCGTGACGCCGGTAGACGCCCAGGGTAATCCTGGGACGCCGTCAGCCGTGTCCTCGTTCGTCTGGGCTTGGCCGACGAGGACCGCCGTTCGCGTCATCGACCTCGTCGCCGCACCGGAGGTCTTCGACCCGCAGTTCGCGTGGGATCCGGTTCCGGGTGCCGCACGGTACGAGGTCGAGGTCAACACCTCCCAGGACTTCGCGCCCGGTTCGAAGGTGTGCTGCGCCGGGACGACGATCGGCACGCTCTACTCGCCGAGGGTCGTCCTCAAGGACAACCGCTACTACTGGCGCATCCGAGCGATCGACGTCGACGAAAACCCCGGCGAGTGGAACTACGGAGAAGTCTTCGACAAGCGCTTCGACAAGGTCCCGCCGGTGGCGGACGTGAGCATCAAGAACCTCCGTATGCGCGACAACGTGGTCGATCCTGGCAGCGACGTGGAGCCCGGGACGCCGGAGTCCTACGAGACGCACGTTCCGATGCTGACGTGGGACCCGGTCCCGGGCGCGGCCAGCTATCAGGTCGAGGTTGCTCCGGCGGCTCCGACCCCGGCTGACTGCAACTGGACCTCGACGACAAGTCATTGGGTCGTGAAAACGAGCGTGAACGCCTGGGCGCCGCTCGGTTCCGGCTGGAACGGTCAAAGGCCGTACCAAGACCCGACGACGGTTGCGACCGAAGTACCGTCGCTCATCGTCGGAGGGGCCTACTGCGCCCGCGTGCGTGCACGGACTGATCGCGACGCGAGCGGTGACGACGTCTACGGCGACTACACGTACGTCGTCAACGGCCACGGCAAGGCGACGCCCGGGCCGGCGCCCGCGTTCACGTGGCTCGGCGCTCCAGCCGGAGGAGCGTGCAGCGAGCCGTGTACGTCGGGTTACCTCGGCGCCGGCGACTACCTCGTTCCGGCGACGGGGACGTTCACGCCCCACACGCCGTTCTTCACGTGGAAGCCGCTCGCAGGGAAGGCAAGCTACTTCGTGCTCGTCGCCAAGGATGCCCAGTTCAGCAACATCGTCGACTACGGCTTCACGCAGCTCCCCGTGTACTCGCCGAGGAACCTGTTCCGGCCGACGACCTACCCCGATGAGACGACGTCCTACTTCTGGGCTGTCCTACCCGCGAACCAGGCGAACGGCGGCCAAGCGGCCGGGGTGCCGTTGCTGGCGGCTCCACAGACGTTCGAGAAGCGATCAACACCGCCAAGCCGCCTCGAACCGGCACTGGGCTCTGACATCACGGGTCACCCGACGTTCCGTTGGACCTCGGTTGAGGGCGCGCGACGGTACCGCGTCCAGGTGTCGCAGGACGACCGGTTCGGAGACCCGCTCGAGGACGTCGTTACCAACTCGACGGCCTACACGAGCAATACGACCTACGCGGCTGACACCGTGCTCTACTGGCGCGTCCGGGCGGACGACGAGAACCTGATCGGTCTCACCTGGTCGGCGACCGGAACGTTCCAGAAGCGCTTGGAGACGCCGCAGCCGAGTCCCACGAATCCCACGCGCGGTGACTACATCCCAACCTGGACGTGGGACGCCATCTCGGGTGCGGTCTCGTATGACCTGCACGCCGACCTGCCCGACGGCACGCAGGCGGACTTGACCGGCATGCGGACCGCCGCCGTGACTCCCGTGCTGATGTACGGGACGGGGGTGTTCCGCTGGAAGGTGCGGGCGAACTACCCGCGCCAGCCCTTCGGGACGGTGGCGGGGCCGTACTCGTCGACGCAGGTCTTCACACGCACGATCGCGGAGCCGACGGGCGTGCGCTCCGACGCCTCGAAGAAATATCCGCTGCTGCTCTGGGATCCGAAACCGGGGCCGAAGAGCTACCAGGTCGAGATCTCTACGAGGCCGGACTTCGCGCGTCTCGTGGAGAGAGTCGCAACGGACAACACGAACTACGCCCCGACGCTCCGTCAGGCGGCGTACGCCGGGGGCGATCCGATCTACTGGCGCGTCGCCGCGGTGGACGAAGGACGCAACGTCGGCGACTGGAGCCCGACGCAGCGGATCGGCGTCGTCAAGAAGATGCGCTTGAAGGTGCGCGGCAAGCCTGCGCGCCGGACGCTGCGGCGGATGAGCGTCACCGTCTTGACCGCGGCCAATCGCCCGATCGTCGGCGCGGCCGTGCGCCTCTCGGGAGCCGGCGCGCGGCGGATGGCGGCCCGGACCAACCGGCGCGGGGTCGTCACCTTCCGCGTCCGCGCAACGAAGCGAGGGATGATCGTCTTCCGCGCAACGAAGAGCGGGTACCAGTCGGCCACGCTGCGGCTACGCGTCCGCTAGGGACGCGCTCGCGTGGGCCCGCGGCGGCGGCGGGCCCACGCATCAATCCAGATTTAGCCCGGCGCCGACTCCGCCGATGACGCGGGTATGCTCGTCCAACTGCGGCCTTGAACGCTGGCATCGTCACCGGTCTGATCGGACTCGGCGCGGGCGCGATCGCGCTGTGGATCGACGTGCGGTTTCCGCAGCTGGCGCCGCAGGAGATGGCGAAGGCGGTCCTCCACGCCGCAGCGTCGCTCGCCGTCGGCTACGCCACGAGTCCCGCGATCCAGGCGCTCGTCGCGTACGAGGATCAGCGCCTGACGCTGCTCGCCATCTTCGGGCTCGCCTTCCCTTCCATCCTCTACTGCCTGCTGGCAGGCATTTGGGTGATCAGGCTCGCACAGCGCTCGCTGAGCGGGCATCTGCGCTGACCACCATCGCTCAGGCCTGCGTTTCTGAGCTCGCGATGGAAGGTAAAGAGGCACCGTGCGCTTTCGACGCGGTGCCCGACTGGATCCCGACCAAGTCACCGACGTCCGCGGCCGACGGATGGGCCCCGGGGGCCTGGCGTTGGGCGGCGGCGGGCTCGGCGGCGCCGCGCTGATCATCTACCTCCTCGTCGTCCTGCTCACCGGCGGGGAGGGGCTCGGGCAGCTCGCGCCCCTGGACGAGCAGCAGGTCGGCCAGGGCGACACGCCGAGCGAGGTCTCGCGGGAGTGCCGCACGGCCGAGGATGCGAACGAGCGGCAGGACTGCCGCATCGTCGGCGTCGTCAACAGCGTCCAGAGCTTCTGGGACGGCGTCTTCCAGCGCAGCAACCGCAAGTACCCCTACGCGGACACGGTCTTCTTCACCGACCAGGTGCAGACCGAGTGCGGCTTCGCCAGCTCGCAAGTCGGTCCCTTCTATTGCCCGCGCGACCAGCAGGTCTACATCGACCTCGGGTTCTTCGACGAGCTGCAGTCGCGCTTCGGCGCAGGCGGCGCGCCGTTCGCGCAGGCGTACGTGATCGCCCACGAGTACGGCCACCACGTCCAGAACCAGCTCGGCGTCCTCGACCGGATCGGAAACGACCGGCGGGGACCGCAGAGCCGCGCGGTGCGCTCCGAGCTCCAGGCAGACTGCTACGCCGGCGTCTGGGCGGCGAACGCCGTCGAGACCGGTCTGATCGAAGAGTTGACGCAGGCCGACATCAACGACGGCCTCGATGCCGCGACCGCAATCGGCGACGACCGCATCCAGGAGCAGACCCAGGGTCAGGTGAATCCCGAGACCTGGACGCACGGCTCTTCCGAGCAGCGTCGCCGCTGGTTCTCGCGCGGCTACGAAGACAAGCGTCCGGCGGTCTGCGACACCTTCACCGGCTCGATCTAGGGCGCCCTCCTGTAGCAGGAAGCACAAGCTCGACGCCGAACCGGAGCGCCGGAATCCACGAATCTCGGAGAAGCTACCGACCATGGAGGACTCATGACCAACCGCTCGCTGGCGCAGACACTTGCCCTCGTCTTCGGTGTCGCCCTCCTGGGCGTCGGCGTGCTCGGGTTCATCCCCGGCATCACAACCGACCTCGGCGACATCAAGTTCGCCGGAAACGACTCGCCTTCCGAGCTCCTCGGCATCTTCCAGGTGAGCATCCTGCACAACATCGTTCACCTGCTCTTCGGCATCGCCGGCGTCGCGCTGTCTCGCACGACTGCAAACGCCAAGATGTACCTGCTCTACTCGGGCGTGATCTACGTCGCCCTGTTCGTCTTCGGCGTCATCGTCGGCACCGGCGACGACAACGCGAACTTCATCCCGGCCAACGGTGCCGACGACGTGCTCCACCTCGCGCTCGCCGTCGGTGTCCTCGGCAGTTGGTGGATCAGCAAGAGCAGCGACGAGAGGGTCGGCGACCGCACGGCCACGCCGCCGCCGGCGCCGCCCGCGCCCTAGTCACGAATCGCTGTGGATGGCCGCCTTCGCGTCGCGGAGGCGGCCTCCCCCGCGTCCGCGCCGGACTGCCACGATCTCGGCGAGGATCGAGAGCGCAGTCTCCTCGACCGTCTCTCCCCCGAGATCCAGTCCTGCCGGCCCGCTGAGCTGCGCGAGCTGATCGTCCGACAGGCCTTCCTCGCGGAGGCGTTCCCGGCGTTTCCCCTGTGTCCGGCGCGAACCCAGCGCGCCGACGTAGAACGCGTCGCTCCGAAGCGCCCACGAGAGCGCGGGGATGTCGATCTTCTCGTCGTGCGCCAGCACGACGACGGCCGTCTGCTCATCTGTTCCCGCGCGCGCGAGGGCATCTTCGGGCCAGCCGTCGATCAGTGAGCCGGCGCTCGGGAGCCGCTCTGCGGTGAGCAGCGCGCGACGCGGGTCGGCGACGGCGCTCCGCCAGCCGAGCTGCGCCGCCAGCGCGCACAGCGTTTCGGCAAGGTCGACCGCGCCGATCGTCAGCAGCAGCGGCGGCGGCGCGAGCGGCTCGATGAACAGCGTTCGCCCGTTTTCCTGCACGAGTGCCGGGCAGTCTGCGGTCCCAGCGGCGCCGAGCTCGAGCACCATCTCCCCGGCGCCCTCGCCGTTGACGACCGTCGTCAGCTTCCCGCGGGCACCTTCCTCGACGGCGCGGCGGAGTTGCGTGACGAGCTCACCGTTGGACACCGGAGCGACGAACACGTCGATCTCGCCGCCGCAGGGCAGGCCGACCGAGCGGGCATCTTCGTCCGCGATGCCGTAGGGAAGCACGCGAGGGTCACCGCCGGCAATCACCTCGTGGGCCTGGACGGCAACGTCCGACTCGACGCACCCGCCGGAGACCGAGCCGAAGAGCAAGCCCGACTCGGACACCGCGAGGCGCGAGCCCAGCGGCCGCGGCGCCGAGCGACGAGTGTCGATCACCGTCGCAAGCGCCGCCCGCTCGCCGTTCGCAAGCCACCCCTCGAGCTGCGCCAGCACCTCGCGCATCGCCCACCGATCGTACCCTTGTGCCTACGGCCCATGGTTACCGAGACCGAAAGACAGATCCTGGAGAAGATCGAGCCGGCCCTGCGGGAATGGGGCGACGGCCAGGCCTGTGCGATGCTGGCGCTGGTCGCCCGCGAAAGCGTCTCGCTGCCGGAGGACGAGCTCCGCGGGGCGCTCCGGCGGGCTCTGCTCGTCCTCGCCGCGGGCGGCGATCCGCACCGTGAGCTCGAGCTCGACGGTCGCGGCGTCACTGGGTTTGCCGCCGACCTCGATTCGGCCAACCGCCGCGCCGAGCTCGAAACCGCGCTCCGCGGACTGAGGACGCGCGCCGAAGGGCTCCCTCGCGCGTCCTTCCTGCTCGATGCGCTCCTCGAGGATCCCGACCTGGCGTGGCGCTCACTGGCGGTCGCTTTGCTGGCTGAAGAGCTGGGCGAAGGCGATTAATCCTCGCCCGTCCGGGGCTCAGGTCCCCTGCCGACCTGCCGATGCAGGAGCGTACTGCGGTTCATTTGAAGGAGGAAGTCTTGCGTCGTACTGTCGCGCTCGCTCTCACGCTTTTCCCCATGCTCTCGCTCACTGCGTCCGCTCAGGCGTCGCAGCTCATCGACCGGAATGCCGCGAACATTCGGCTGAAGGTCTCGCGCGACGGCAAGGCCATGGTTTCCTACCGGGCACACGGACGCTCGTGGGACGTCCTCGCCTGGGGCGCGATCAACGCCCTGCACCCGAACAAGGTTCGGAAGCAAGTCCAGTTCAAGCTTGACCGCGCGGGCGGTTGGGGCACATTCGGCAAGAAGCTCAGGTTCAAGAACGCTTGCCGGCCGTACGACGGCCCGCCTCTGGTCCATGTCGTGAGGGCGTGCAAGGCTCCCGACGGCTCGTACTGGGCGCTCCAGCAGTGGCAGCGCGCCCTGCCGAACCTCGGCTTCCTGCCGTGGCTCCCGGAGCAGCGGGCGTGGGCCCTCCACCTGTCTCACTGGCGCGGCCCGCTGGCGAAGCTCGAGGCCTGGACGGACTGGTCCTGGGACGGGCGTTACCACTCGCTCTTCGGACGGCTTACCTACCTCGGTCGCCCCGTACACGGCTTCAAGACGAACAAGTTCGGCGCTCGGCTGGACAAATTCGGCCGCATCGTCTATCTCGACACGTTTGGGTCGAAGCACGGCCCCGGCTGGCGGCGCGAGAACTCGTTCGTGACGCACAAGGGCTCAGGTGCCTTCTGTTACAACTTCGCCCGCGCAATCCGCTCGAGGGCGGCTACATGCACCCGGCCGGCTACAACGGCGGCGTTCGCGGCCCCGGGAATGGGCTTGCCTACCGTCTGACGGTCGAGGGCCCCGGTGTGACGCCGGACGTCAAGTGGGAAGGCAAGGGACTCCCGAGCTTCGACGGCTCGAATCCCGAGCACGTCGCCCATGAGACGTCGATGAACTCGCTCGTCGACGAACTCAGCGACAGCCTCTGCAGCCACCACTGAGGCACGTCCAGAGAAGCACAGTCCCTGGTTTGGGGGATTGACAAAGGGCACCCCGCTCTTGCTAGCGTCGAGAGCGGGGTTTTCTTTTTGCGACGACTTTCCGTTCTCGCAATCGTCTTCGCAGGTATAGCTGTATCCGCAGGTCCTGCGGCGCCTTCCCAGCTGATCGATCGTAATGCGACCAACGTCCGCTTCAGGGTCTCGCGGGACGGCAAGGCCATGGTCTCGTACCGGGCTAACGGACGCGCCTGGGACGTCCTCGCTTGGGGCGCGGTCAACGCCTTGGCTCCGACGACGGCCAGGAAGCAGGTGCAATTCAGGCTTGACCGCGCGGGCGGCTGGGGAGCATTCGGGCGCAAACTCACCTTCAAGAACGCCTGCCGAACCTATGACGGGCCGTCGATTCCCCACGTCCTGACGGCCTGCAAGGCGCCCGACGGCTCATACTGGGCGCTTCAGCGCTGGCAGCGCTCGTTGCCCAACCTCGGTTTCCTGCCCTGGATGCAGCCGCAGCGCGCATGGGCGCTCCACCTCTCGCATTGGACCGGTCCGACCGCGGCGCTGGAGGGCTACTCCGACTGGTCGTGGGGTGGCCGGTTCCACCACATCTTCGGACGGCTGACATACAAGGGGAAGCCCGTCCACGGCTTCAAGACGAGTCAGTACGGCTCCCGGCTGGACAAGTACGGACGACTCATCTACCTCGACACCTTCTCGTCGAGGTACGGGCCGGGCTGGCGGCGCGAGAACTCGTTCGTGACGCACAAGCCGACGGGGGTGTTCTGCTACACATTCCGCTCCCGGAATCCACTGGAGGGCGGCTACACCCACCCGCCAGGCTACAACGCGGGGCCGCGCGGGCCCGGAAACGGTGAGGCGTACCGCATGACCGTCGAGGGGCCCGGTGTGACGCCGGACGTCAAGTGGGAGGGGGAGGGCCTTCCCAAGTTCAATCCGGAGGCCCCCGCTCATGTCAAGCACGAGCAGGAGATGAACGCGAAGCTCGACCAGTTCGGCGACCGGCTCTGCCGCAAGCACTAAGACGGCCGCACCGGCAAAAAGGACGGACACGCCGGCAAGCCGGCATGTCCTCTAATCGGCATCGCAAGCGATGCCTGGGCGGCACGGCCCTTGTTGGTCGGCGTCGCCTAGTCGACGCCTTAGAACTAGCCTCCCTCGTATGGTCAGCGGCGACGAGCTGCGGGACGTGATGCGCTCCTTCCCGTCCGGCATCTGCGTCGTCACGATCGAGCTCGAAGGCCGGCGTGCCGGGCTGACGGTCGGATCGCTGGTCTCCCTCTCCCTCGACCCCCCGCTCGTGGGCTTTGCGCTCGGACGCCAGGCGCAGCTGCACGAGCTGTTGCGCGGCGCGGGTGAGTTCGGCGTCAGCCTGCTCCGCGGAGAGCAGGAAGCCCTCGCCCAGCATTTCGCCAGAAGCGTGCCTCCGATCGCGCTGTGGACCGGCATCGAGTTGCGCGAGGACGTCGCCGGGCCGCCGCTGCTCGCCGGCGCGCTCGGCTGGCTGCGCTGTCGCGTACATGCAGAGCACCCCGCCGGTGACCACACTTTCTTCGCCGGCGAGGTCGTCTGGACGGAGCTCGGCCGCCCCGGAGCCGGGCTCGTCTACGTGCGGCACGACTATTCGCCTGCGTGATCGAAGCAGTCGTCTTCGATCTCGACGGCCTCCTCCTCGACACCGAGCAGGTCTGGGACGGGGTGCGCGAGGCCCTCACGCGCGAGCGAGGCGGCCGCTGGCACGAGCGGGCGCAGGCGGACATGATGGGCATGAGCTCAACCGAGTGGTCGCGCTACATGCACGACGCTCTCGGCTTGAGCGAGGCGCCCGAGGAGCTGAGCCGCCTCGTTGTCGAGCGGATGCAGCGGCGCTACCGCGAGGAGCTCCCGCTCGTCGACGGCGCCGTCGAGGCCGTCCGGCGGATCGGCGCCCACTGGCCGCTGGGCCTCGCGTCATCCTCCAACCGTGAGCTGATCGACCTCGCGCTCGAGCTGATGGGCCTCGCCGACCTGTTCCAGGCCACCGTCTCGTCCGAGGAGGTCGAACGGGGCAAGCCGGCACCGGACGTCTACCTCGAGGCGGCGCGAGGGCTCGGAGCCCAGCCCGAGAACGTCGTCGCGATCGAAGACTCCACGAATGGGATCCGCTCGGCGAAGGCGGCGGGCATAAGCGTCATCGTGATCCCCAATCCGCACTTCCCGCCGCCCGACGAGGCGCTCGCGGAGGCTGAGCTCGTGCTTGAGTCGCTCGACGAGCTTACGCCCGGCGCGGTCGAATCAGCGTCATCCCGTCCCTGACCGTCAGCATCAGGCACTCGACCCGGTCGTCGCCGGCAACGTGCTCGTTGAAGCTCTTGATCGCCTCCGTGCTCTCGTCGCCTTCTTCGTCGAGGACGCGCCCCGACCAGAGGACGTTGTCGACGACGATGAAGCCACGCTCGCTGAGCTTGGGCAGCACGTCCTCGTAGTAGTCGACGTAGTTCTCCTTGTCGGCGTCGATGAAGACGAGGTCGAACGGGCCGTTCAGCTCGGCAAGTGCGTCGAGCGCCGGGCCCACGCGGTAATCGATCCGGTCGGCCACCCCGGCCTCCTCGGCGTAGCGGCGCGCGATTGCGGTCGTCTCTTCGTTGACGTCGAGACTGATGATCCGGCCGTCGTCGGGCAGGTTGAGAGCCATCGAGATCGAGGAGTAGCCGGTGAACGTGCCGATCTCGAGCACGGTGCGCGCGCCGGAAAGCCAGACGAGCCGGCCGAGCAGCTGGCCCTCGAGTGGCCCGACCATCATCTGCGGCAGCGTCTGGGTCGCCCGCGTCTCCTCCTCGAGGCGGCGGAAGAGCTCGGCATCCGGCGTCGAGTGCTCTTGCGCGTAGCGCTCGAGTTCCTCGCTGACGATGTAGCTCACTCCACTCTCCCGATCAGCACACAGGCGTTGTGGCCGCCGAGCCCCATCGCGTTGGAGAGCGCGACGTCGACCTGCGTCTCCCGCGCCTCGTTCGGCACATAGTCCAGGTCGCACGCAGGGTCGGGGTGCTCGTAGTTGATCGTCGGCGGCAGCACGCCGTGGTGGACGGCCAGCGCGGCCATCTGCGCCTCGAGCGCTCCCGCGGCGCCGAAGCAGTGGCCCATCACCGACTTCGTCGACGAGACCGCGATCCGGTCCGCATGCTCGCCGAACACGTCCCTGATCGCCTTCGTCTCCGCGGCGTCGCCGAGGGGCGTCGATGTTCCGTGCGCGTTGATGTAGCCGACCCGCTTCGGCTCCACCCCGGCTCGGTCGAGCGCGGCCCGCATCATCAGCGCGACTCCGGTGGCCGCGGGCTCGGGCGCCGCCATGTGGTAGGCGTCGTTCGACGTCCCGTACCCGAGCACCTCGGCGTAGATCGTCGCCCCCCGCGCCCGCGCAGCCTCGAGCTCCTCGAGCACGAGCGCGCCGGCTCCCTCGCCGATCACGAACCCAGCCCGGGTGGCATCGAAGGGTCGCGAGGCGCGGGGCGGGTACTCCTCTTCGGCCGCGAGCCCCCGCATCGCGCAGAACCCGGCCAGGATCAGTGGGTGCATGCAGGCCTCGGTGCCGCCGGCAAGAACGGCGTCCGCGTCGCCGCGACGGACCAGCTCGGCGCCCTCGCCGACTGCGTGAGACCCAGTTGCGCAAGCGGAGACCGGCGCGTAGTTCGGCCCACGGAGGCCGAGCGAGATCGCCAGCTGCCCGCTCGCCGAATCGACCAGCACGCTGGGGAGGAAGTAGGGGGAGATCCGGTCGGGCCCGCGCTCCTGCAGGATCTCGTGCTGCTGCATGATCCCGAGGAAGCCCCCGATCGCCGACCCGAAGGTGATCCCGACGCGTTCCGGCTCGTAGTGTGAGTCGAATGAGGCGTCGTCGAGCGCTTCCTTGCCGGCGGTGAGGGCAAGCAGGACGTTGCGGTCGAGCCGCCGGGCCTCCTTCGGCGAGACGATCTCCGGCGCCTCGAAGTCCTTGACCTCGGCAGCGACGCGGACGGGAAACTCGCTGGCGTCGAATGACTGGATGAAGTCGATGCCGCTTTCGCCCGCGACGGCTGCGCGCCAAGTCGAGGGCAGGTCGTTCCCGAGCGGACTGACGGCTCCCATGCCCGTGATGACCACGCGTCGCATCGGGCAAGCTTAGGTGTATGCCCGGCCCGGACGTCCCCTTTCCACCGATGGAGGCGGAGCTCGTCAAGGAGCTCCCCGAAGGTGACGGCTGGCAGTACGAGCCGAAGTGGGACGGCTTCCGCGGGATCCTCGAGAACGACGGCGGCGAGCTCGCACTCTGGTCCCGCAAGGAGCGGCCGCTCCTGCGCTACTTCCCGGAGCTGAGGCCGCTGGGCGAGTCGCTCCCTCCCCACTCTGCGCTCGACGGCGAGATTGTAATCGCGCGCGACGGGATCCTCGACTTCGACTCGATGCAGATGCGGCTGCATCCGGCCGACAGCCGCGTGCAGAAGCTCTCCAAGGAGATCCCCGCCGAGTTCATCGCGTTCGATCTGCTGCTCTGGAAAGGGAAGCCGGTCCACAAGCTCCCGCTCGTGAAGCGGCGGAAGGAGCTAGAGAAGGTCGCGAAGGGCTTCCGGCTCTCCCCCTACACCGTCGACCCCGAGGCCGCGACCCGCTGGCTGGACACGTTCGAGGCGGCGGGCCTCGACGGGGTGATCGCGAAGCGGCTCGACGAGCCCTACCGCCCCGGGTCCCGCGAAGCGGTGATGAAGGTGAAGCCGTACAAAACGGCCGACGCCGTCGTCGTCGGTGTGCGCTGGAAGTCGAAGCCCGACCGGATCGCGACCCTGCTGCTCGGGCTCTATCGTGACGACGGCGGGCTCGACTACGTCGGCTCAGCAGCGGTTGCGGCGTCGCGGCACGCCGACATCCTGGAGCGCGTCCTGCCGCTGATCGACTCGAAGTCGGATCGACGCTTCTCGGAACCGAACCGCTGGGGCACGGGCGAGCTCGAGGAGGTGGCGCTGAAGCCCAAGCTCGTCGCCGAGGTGCGCTACGACAAGGTGCAAGGCAATCGCTTTCGGCACGGCACGCGGTTCATCCGCTTCCGCGATGACAAGGACCCAAAGGACTGCACGTGGCGCGAGCTCCGGCCCCCACGGAACCCGAACGACCCGACGTTCGAGAGCCTCCTAGCTTCCTGACGGCTTCTTCGTCTTCGCGCGCGAAGGCTGGACGCGCTTCGGCTCGCCGGGCATCTTCGGGAACTGCGGCGGGTAGGGCCCCTCACCGACGCCGGCCTTCTCGTCCCGCTCGACCCATTCGAAGAGCTTGCGCAGGTCGCAGACGCTGTCGTCGATCGCCGCCTGGACGTCGCCGAGTTCCGCGAAGCGTTTCGGCATCGTCGCGAGCGTGAAGTCCTCCGTCTCCACGTCAAGTAGCTCGTCCCAGGTCACCGGTGCGGAGACCGTCGCATCGGGTCGCGCCCGCACGGAGTAGGCCGAGGCGATCGTCCGGTCGCGCGCATTTTGGTTGTAGTCGATGAAGACGCGGCGGCCGCGCTCCTCCTTCCACCACGCCGTCGTCACCTTCTTCGGCAGCCGCCGCTCGACCTCGCGCGCGAATGCCAGCGCGCAGCGGCGCACCTCCGGAAACGTCCACTTCGGCTCGATCCGGCAGGCGATGTGGATGCCGCGGTTGCCGGAGGTCTTCGGCCAGCCGGTGAAGCCGAGCTCGCCCAGGACCTCGTGAACGAGACCTGCGACCTTTTTCGCATCCTTGAACGTCGTCCCCGGCTGGGGATCGACGTCGATGCGCAGCTCATCCGGGTTGTCGACGTGTGCCCGCCGCGACGGCCAGGGATGGAAGTCGATGGTGGCCAGGTTGGCTGCCCAGGCGACCTGCGCGATCTCGGTCACGCAGAGCTCGTCGGCGTGCCTGCCGGAAGGGAACGTAACGCGCGCCGTCTCGATCCAGTCGGGGCGCTTCTCGGGCACCCGTTTCTGGTAGATCGCCTCACCCTCGGCGCCGTCGGGGTGACGTTTCAGCTGCGTCGGCCGCTCGTAGAGCGCCCGGACGATGCCCTCCCCGACCGAAACGTAGTACTGGACATGGTCGAGCTTGGTCGCCATCAGCTTCCGGTAGAAGATCTTGTCTGGATTGGTGACCTTGACCGTGCGGCCGCCGAGCTGCAGCTCTACGAACGGAGACGCCATATCCCTATTTCACCCTTCCGGGGCATGCCCGTGGGGACTTTGACTGCAATACATGAGATGCCGGCTCCCCCCTCAAATACCCCGGCATTGCGGCGCCCGTCTTCGACCCTCGAGGCGGGCATCGCACTTTGAGGGGAGAGGAGCGGCCTGGCAGGCGGCTATCCTGCATCGCACGGAGAAGTGGCCGAGTGGCTGAAGGCGGCGCCCTGCTAAGGCGTTAGGGGGGTAATAACCTCCCTCGAGGGTTCGAATCCCTCCTTCTCCGCTCTCGGGTCTGACCGGCTCCCTCTCCCGGCCTGCGAAGCCGGCCTCCGAGGGAGCCTGACACCGCTGACGTGCGAGAGGTCGTGGGCTACCCTACGGCGTTCAGGAGGGGTGCCGGAGCGGTCGAACGGGGCGGTCTCGAAAACCGTTAAGGGTGCAAGCCCTTCGAGGGTTCAAATCCCTCCCCCTCCG
>Ga0126312_10001193_pt1 | contig 16769 bp, 18 predicted proteins | sample Plot104A_FD_92537 | JGI IMG/M metagenome (GOLD analysis project Ga0126312, IMG submission 92537) | Serpentine soil microbial communities from UC McLaughlin Reserve, CA, USA - Plot104A | ecosystem: Environmental > Terrestrial > Soil > Grasslands | place: USA: UC McLaughlin Reserve, Lake County... | reverse complement strand
TCGAGCTCGACGACGGTGACTCGGCCGCCGAGCCCGGACGCGGCGCGCGCGATTCCGCGTCCGACCCAGCCGTAGCCGACGACGCAGAACTCGCGGCCCGCAGCGAGAACGTTCGTGAGCGCGAGGATCGCCGTCAGCGTCGTCTCCGCCGTTCCGTAGGCGTTGTCGAAGAGATGCTTGCACCGCGCCTCGTTGGCCGCGATCGCCGGGAACGCGAGCAGCCCGGCTGCCTCGAGCGCGCGCAGTCGCCCGACGCCCGTCGTCGTCTCCTCCGACACACCGGCGAGGCGCGCGGCGAGATCGGGACGGTGCTCGACGATGCGCCGTGTCAGCTCGGCGCCGTCGTCGATCACGATCTCGGGCGCGGTGTCCGCCACAGCGAGGAGATCGGCGGTGAACTCGCCGGCGCTCGCGCCGTGCCTGGAGTGAACCTCGACGCCGCGCCGCACGAGTGCCGCGCAGACGGCGTCCTGCGTCGACTGCGGATTGCTTCCCGCCGCAACGACCTCGGCGCCGGCCTGGGCGAGCAACAGCGCCAGATACGCCGTCTTCGCCTCGAGGTGCACGACGACGGCAACGCGGCGCGCGCGCAGCGCGCCGTCGCTCAGCCGCTCGCGGGCGAGGCGGTTGAGGACCGGCGCGTGGCGGCCGACCCAGTCGATGCGCCGTTCGCCCTCCGGCCAGAGATCGCCGTCGGCGATGGACGAGCGCTGTTGCGCGGCTGCCATCGCGGCATTCTCGCGTGTCGCCGTCGCGCGAAGAGTGGCGAGGGCCGGACTTGAACCGGCGACACCACGGTTTTCAGCCGTGTGCTCTACCAACTGAGCTACCTCGCCGCGCCGCGCAGTGTAGCCGCACGAAAAAGGACGTCCGGACCGGTGCTACCGCGTCGCGAACGCCCTGTACCAACCAGCTTACGACTGCCGGCACGCGCGGGCAAGCACGAACGCGGCCCAATTTGCGATTACGCCGCGGGCGAGATGCGGATCGCGTCGCCCGGACCTGCAGTTGTGAGCGCTGAGGCGTCACCGCCGCTGATCGCGATCGCATACGCGCCGTAGGAGTCCTCGAAGAGGATGAGCTCGCCGGGCGCGGCGTCCGCAAACGTGTCGGCGACGACCGCGTAGTAGGCCTCGAGCTCGAGCGCGAGCTCGACGCGGTCGCCGCGCTCGAGCCCGATCCCGTCGACGTGCTCGCGGCGCAGGTTCAGCTGCACGTTCCCGAACCGGTCGACGGCGAGCACCGTCGCCTGCAACCGCCCCGCCCCGACCTCCGGCTCCGGAAAGGGGAGCCGGACGAACGTCGCCGGGTCGACGGGCGCTCCGAGCTCGGCCAGACCGACCCCCGCGGCCAGATGCGCAGCGGCCGGCGCGAACACGTCGCGCGCGTGGAAGGTTCGCGAGACGCGCTCGAGCCGGTAGCGCTCGTCCGTCAGCTCGTGCGCAGCCTCGATCCCCGCTGCGGTCGCGGCCGGAATGAGCAGGCCGTTGTCGGGGCCGACGAACGTGCATCCGTCACGAGTCCGAATCGCGATCGCGCGCCTCTCGCCGCCGACCTCCGGATCGATCACCGCCAGGTGCACCGCCTTGGGCATGTACGGAACGGTGTTGGCCAAGATGGCCGCGCCCTGCAGGATCGCCTGCGGCGGAATTCCATGCGTGATGTCCAGAACTGACACGTCCGGAGCAACCCGCGCGATCACGCCGTGGCAGACCCCGACGAAGTCGTCCTGGAGCCCGAAGTCGGTCAGGAAGGTGATGTAGCTGTACATCTACATCACCTCTCCAATTACAAAATCCCTGCACATCGAGACCGGCTAGTTACCCCTCCGCCTCCATCACGGACCGTACGGCCAGGATCAGACCGTCCAGGTCGTGCGTTCCGGCCTCGGCCGCGACGGGCAGGCCCGCGGCGAGTGCAGCCCGCGTCGTCTCCGGGCCGATGGTGACCGCGCGGGCCATCCCTCCAACAGCCGAGTAAGCGCGTGCGGCGGAGCCGGAGGCGAGGACGACGACGTCGCCGTCCGGCGGGTCGGGCCGGAGGAGCCTCGTTCGATAGAGCGGGACGAAATCGGCGCCGAGCTCGTCGATCGGCCGCCGCCGCGCGCCCTCCGCGGCGGCGAACAAGATCCGGCCCGCCGGTCGCGGAAACTCCGCCAGCAACCCGTCCTGCGACGACACACGGGGAACGAACGACGGCTCGATGCCGCGCGCCCGAAGCGCTTCGGCGGTTCCCGGCCCGACGGCGGCGACCCGTGGGAGGTTCCGGCCCCGCCGCGCCACTTCGTCCGCGCCGTTCGAGCTCGTGACGATCACCCAGTCGTAGCCCGCGGCGTCGATCGGGTCGTCGGACGTCCGCTCGATCTCGATCAACGGGCACTCCACGACCTCGGCCCCGATCGCCTCCAGGCGGTCGACGAGCGGCCGCGCCTGCTCGCGCGGCCGGGTGACGATCACCTTCACGCCGCGCGGCTCGTCGCAATCGCGACCAGCTCGGCCGCGACGGTCGCCGCCGCGTCGCCGGACCGCCGCTCGACCCACGAGCCGTCCTCGGCCGCGATCAGCGCCGTCAGGCGCGCCCCGTCGTGGTGGGCCGCGACAGGCGCGAGACACCCTGCCCCGACCTCCGCCACGCACGCACGCTCCGCCTCCACACGCCGCCGCGTCTCGGCGTCGTCCCCGTGCGCGACCAGTCCCTCCTCGCCGACACGCACCTGAAGCGCGAGAGCGCCCTGGGCCGCCTCGGGCAGCATCACGTCCGGCGAAAGCCTCGAGCCGATCTCGCTCGCGAGCCCGAGCCGGTCGAGTCCGCACGCTGCGAGCACGATCGCGTCGAGGCGGCGTTCGCGCATCTTCTGCAGGCGGGTGTCGACATTGCCCCGCAGACCCTCGATCGTGAGCGCCGGCTCGAGTGCGAGCAGTTGTGCACGACGACGAACCGACGCAGTGCCGATCCGCATTCCCGCCTCGACCGCCGGCGCGCCGACGAGTGCGTCGCGCGGGTCGTCGCGCGCGAGGTACGCGCCGACGACCAGCCCCTCGGTGTCGGTCGACGTCATGTCCTTCGCCGAGTGGACGGCGACGTCGATGCGCCGCGAGAGCAGAGCCTCCTCGATCTCCTTCACGAACACGCCGCGCGCACCGATCTGGCCGAACGGGCTCTTCCGATCGCGGTCGCCCGCCGTCGTGATCGGCACGAGCGCGACGTCGTGCCCCGCCCGCCGAAGCAGATCCGCCGCGAGCTCCGCCTGCGTCAGCGCGAGCCTAGACCCGCGCGACCCGACGCGGACGAGCACCGCTCGATCCCTCCACCCTCATCGCTTCCGGTCGTCCTCGAGCCCGAACAGGTGGCGCACCGCGTCGGCGTACGCGGCGCCCTCGGCCGCCGCAGCCGCCTGCTTCATCCGCACGGTCGGCAGGTGCAGGAGCTTGTTCAGGATCTGGGCGGTCACGGACTCGACCGTCCGTCGCTCGTGCTCCGGCAGCCGGCCGAGCTTCGCCAACTCGGCGACGCGGATCTCCTCCGCGCGCGCCCGCAGCGAGGCAATTGCCGGCACGACGTCGAGCGACGCCTGCCACGCCCTGAAGCGCTCCACCTCCTCCGCGACGAGCTGCTCGGCGCGCGCTGCCTCGACCCGCCGCCCGGCCAGCGTCTCGGCGACGACCGCCTCGAGGTCGTCGATGTCGTAGAGATAGCAGCCTTCGAGCTCGTGCACCGCAGGATCCACGTCGCGAGGCACTGCGATGTCGATGAAGAAGAGCGGGCTACGGCGGCGCTGTGGGACGTCGCACGCGCGAACGACGGCGTCGGGCGCGCTCGTCGACGCGAGCACCACGTCCACCTCGCCGAGCCGGCCCGGGAGCTCGTCGAGCGTGAGCGCGACCGCGCCGAAGCGAGCGGCGAGCTCGTGCGCCGCGTCGGGCGAGCGGTTCGCGACGTACGCGATCGTCGCCCCGCGCGACGCGAGGTTCGCGGCCGCGAGCTCTCCGATCCGACCGGCGCCGACACACAGCACGCGGCGACCCTCGAGGTCACCGAACACCTGCTGCGCGAGCGCGGCCGCGGCCGACGACACCGACGCCGGGCTTTCGCCGATCGCGGTGTCGGTACGCACGCGCTTGCCCACCTGGAGCGCCTGCCGGAACACGCGGTCGAGGAGCGGCCCCGGTCGCGCCGCCTCGTAAGCATCGCGCACCTGACCGAGAATCTCGCCCTCGCCGGGGACGAGCGAGTCGAGGCCCGCGGCGACGCGGAAGAGGTGCGTGGCGGCAGCGTCGTCGTGGAGGCGATAAACGACCGAGTCGAGCGGCTCGACGGCCAGCCGCTCCAGCGCCTCGAAAGCGCGCTCCTCGTCGTCGCCCGCAAGATAGATCTCGGTCCGGTTGCACGTCGAGAGGCACACGGCGTCGCCGACCGAGCGCGCGAGGGCGGCCGCCTCGTCGAGTGGCAACGCCACGCGCTCACGCAGCTCGACCGGCGCGACATGGTGCGAGATGCCGACCGCCGAGAGCCTCACGCGAAATGCATCCCCGAGAGGGCGATCCGGACGACGATCACGAGCGCGAACCCGAGCAGCGCGACGTACGCCGAGCGCCGCCCGGCCGGCCGCAGGGCGAGGAACGCGGCGTACACGACCCAGGTGAGGACCGCGACCGCCATCGCGGCGTCGAGGCCGCCGCCATCGTCCGCCAGCCGCACGAACCCCGCCGCGAGCCCGAGCGTCAGCAGCGGCAGCGACACGAGCACCGTTCGCTTCGTCAGCCGCTCGAGCACCACGAGCGACGGCAGGCGCAGACGCAGGATGTCGGCGGCACGACGCTTCAGCCTCCGCTCTTCCCACAGGTAGACCGCCGCGAGTGCCGCCGCCAGCGTGAACCCGGCGAACGCCGCGAGCACGAGGCCGACGTGGAGGACGAGAAAGACGTTCCCGTAATGCGCCGAGACGTCCGCCTCGGTCCCGCCGCCGACGCGCGCGACGAGGAAGAGGGCGGCGGCGAGCGGCATCACGCCGAGTCCGAGCAGGCGATAGCGCGGGCTGCAGCCCCAGATCAGGTACGCGCCGACGACGAGCCACACGAACAGGTTGAGCGACGCGGCCCACGTCGACCACGGGAACCCGTCGGAGCGCGCCGCCTGAACGCCGAGGAGCGCCGTCTGCGCCAGCCACCCGAGGCGAACGCCCCACGTCCCCGCGCGCGCGTACCGGACCGTCGCGTAGGCGACGGCCGCCTCGCCGTATCCGAGCAGCGCCGGCCAGAAGAGCGCCTCAACCACGCTCGCGCACCCTCTGGACGAGCTCGGCGACCTCGCGCTCGAGCCGCTGGAGCTTCGTCGCGATGATCAGAACGTACGCGAGCACAGCGACGAACACGACGAGGTACGCCGCCGCCGTGTACTTCTCCGACGCCGTCATGCGAGCAGCTCTCGCAGCTCTCGCAGCCGTGCGTCGAGGCGCTTGCCCGCGAGCTCGACCGAGTACAGCGTCGCGAACAGCGCGAGCATCGCGAACAGCGCAACGCAGAACGTGACGAACTGCGAGTCGGTCATCTGCGGCCCCGCGCGGGTGAACACGACGGGGTGGATGAACTGCTTCGAGAGCCGGATCGCGAGGAACGAGATCGGGATCAGGACGACGCCGAAGAGGGCGTAGACCGCGCAAATGTTCGCGCGCGCAGGCCCGGCGTCGAGCGAGAACCGGAGCATGAAGTACGCGCAGTAGAACAGGAAGAGGACGAGGAACATCACGAGCTGGTCCTCGCTCCACGACCACCACACGCCCCAGGAGATCCTCGCCCAGATCGAGCCGGTGAGAAGCGTCAGTGCGCCGAAGATCACGCCCTGGTGAATCGCCACGTAGCTCTCGAGATCGGCGCCGTCGACGCGCTTCCAGAGATGGCGCAGCGCCTTCCACGCACCCCAGCCGAAGCACGCGTACGCCGTCAGCGCGAGCGGCACGTGGAAGTAGAAGATGCGCTGCGAGAGCCCCTGGTCCGCGTCCTCCGGCGCGTAGAAGAAGACGAGCGCGATCGCCGCGGCCATCGCCGCCACGGTCGCGCCCGCGATCAGCGGCAGGCGGTTCGCGGTCACGCGCCCATCGTAGTCCGGGCGCCGCGTGACGACGCTCACGTCTCGACGACGACGTACTCGAAGCTCGCCCACGCGACCAGCGCGAAGATCGCGTCGTAGAGCGCGAGGAAGAGCAGGAAGCGCGGACCCTCACCGACACTCGCGCCGACGCCGCCGACGACGATCGGGATCGCAAGCGGCAGGAAGAGGAGCGGCAGCACGAGCTCGCGCGCGCGGGCGGCCACCGCCATCGCGCCGAGCAGCGTGCCGACGGTGCAGATGCCGATGTCGGCGAGCGCGACCGCCGCGACGGTTGCGCCGTCGAGGCCGGAGAAGAAGAGGGCGAAGGCGGGCAGCGCGACCACCTCGGCGGCGACGAGGTACGCGAGGACTGCGATCGACTTCGCAGCCCAGATCGCGCTGCGGTCTGTGGGAGCGAGGACGAGCGCGTCCATCACCCCCTGCTCCCGCTCGGCGACGAACGCGCGGTTCAACCCGAGCAACGCGGTGAAGACGAGCGCGACCCACAACATCCCCTTCGCAGCGACCTCGCCACTCCCCGTCGGCAGCGCGAAGTGGAAGATCGTCAGCGAGGCGACGACGAAGATGACCATCGCGGGCAGCGTCTCCTTCGCGCGCAGCTCGAGCAGGAGGTCCTTGCGCGCGAGCGTCGCGACGTCGCCGACGTAGCTCATGCGAACGCGAGCGATTCCGTCGCGCGCCGCTCGACGCGCGCCGGATCGTGCGTCGCGACGACGAACGTCCGGCCCCGGAACTCGTCGAGGACGCCGTCGAGGACGGCGCTGCCCTCGGCGTCGAGCGCGTTGTACGGCTCGTCGAGAACGAGCACCTCGGGCGACGGGAGGAGGACGCGAGCAAGCCCGAGCCGCTGCTGCATCCCGCGCGAGAAGGTCGAGACGCGCGCGTCGGCGGCGGCGCCGAGGCCGAATGCCTCGAGCAGCTCCGCGACGCGCTCGCTCCAACGCGGCACGCCGTATAGCCGCGCGAACAGGGTGAGGTTCTCGCGCGCCGTCAGCTCGCGGTACACGAGCGGGTCGTGCGCGATGAATCCGATCAGGCGCCGCTCCGGAAGCTCGAGCTCCCCTGCGGTCGGCGCCGCGAGGCCCGCGAGGATCCGCAGCAGCGTCGTCTTTCCCGATCCATTCGGCCCAGTCACGAGCAGGAAGCCGCCCTGCGGAACGTCGATGTCGAGACCGTCGAAGACGCGCTTGTCGCCGAAGCGCTTGGCGAGGTTGCGCGCGCGGATCATCGCGCGCGAGTGTAGAGCGGCTCCACGCCGCTCCCGGTCGGACCAGCCGCGCCCTCCCTGCGAGCCGGCCCCCCGGTGGGGGGCGCAGGGCCCTTTCGAAGCGTCGCACACATCGCGTGACGCGCGTGTGACGAGACAGTGCCGAAAGTGGAACTTCTCGTCGCGGCCCGCGCCGCGCCTACAGCACGTCGGCGAGTACGAACGCGAAGAACGCGATCGAGATCACGCCGTTCATCGTGAAGAAGGCCGCGTCGAGGCGGCGCAGTTCGCCGGGGCGCACGAGGGAGTGCTCGTAGACGAGGAGCGCCGCGACCGCGGCGACGCCGAGCCAGTACCACGCGTCGACATCGAGGCCGAGACCGGCCAGCGCAAGCAACGCCACGGTTGCCAGGTGCAGCGCCCGTGCACCAACGAACGCGCCGCGCTCACCGAAGCGCGTCGACCACGAGTGCAGCCCCTGCGCTCGATCGACGTCCGTGTCGAACAGCGAGTAGAAGAGGTCGAACCCGGCGATCCACGTCGCGACCGCGCCGCCGAGCGCCCACGCCTGCCACGGCAGCTCTCCCGTGATCGCCACCCACGCTCCCATCGGGGCGAGACCGTCGACGGCGCCGAGCCACAGGTGGCACAGCCACGTGAATCGCTTCAGGTACGGGTAAACGACGAACGCGGCGACGGGGATCGGCCACAGCCAGCGCACAACCGGGTCGAGTTGCCACACGGCGACGAGGAACACGACGAGCGAAACGACGCAGAACGCGACCACCGCCGGCACCGAGAGCAGCCCCGACGGAAGCTCGCGCGTGGCGGTGCGCGGGTTGCGCGCGTCGAGGCCGGCGTCGATGAGCCGGTTCAGCGCCATGGCGAGCGAACGGCCGCCGACCATCGCCACCGTGATCCACGCGAGGTCGTGCGCCGACGGCACGCCGCCGACCGCGAGGAAGGCGCCGACGTACGCGAACGGGAGCGCGAAGATCGTGTGCTCGAACTTGACGAGCCGGTAGTAGAGCCGAGCGAGGCGCACGATCTAAGTCTGCCGATGCTCCGTCGGTACGTCGCCGAGCAGCGCCACCGCGTGTGAGAGCGCCGGCCGCAGCACCGCGTACCCGTCTCGGCATCCTCCCGTCGACCCGGGCAGGTTGACGACGAGCGTACGCCCGACGACACCGGCGACGCCGCGAGAAAGCAGCCCGTGCGGCGTCTTCGCGATCGAGTCCGCGCGCAGCGCCTCGGCGATCCCCGGCGCCTCGCGATCGACGATCGAGCGCGTCGCCTCCGGCGTCACGTCGCGCGGCGCGAGGCCCGTCCCACCCGTCGTCAACACGACCGAGGCCGACGACGCCAGCTCGCGAAGCGCCGCCGCGATCGCCACCGGCTCGTCCGGGACGACACGCCGCTCGACCTCGTGAGCATCGGCGCGCAGAAGCTCCTCCAGCAGGTCTCCGCTCGCGTCCTCGGCCTCACCGCGCGAGACGCGGTCGGACACCGTGAGGACCGCGGCGGTCATTCCTTCGTCTTCTCGACCAGCTCGACCTCGAAGGTCATCGCCTTGTCGATCGCCTTCGCCATGTCGTAGACCGTCAGCGCAGCGACGGACGCCGCCGTCAGCGCCTCCATCTCGACCCCCGTCTGCGCCGTCGTCTCGGCCGACGCGACGATCTCGACCGACGCATCGCCGACCGCGGTCGTGACATCGACGTGCGTGAGCGGGAGCGGATGGCACAACGGCACGAGCTCCGAGGTCTTCTTCGCGGCCATGATCCCGGCGAGCTGCGCCGTCGCGAGCGCGTCGCCCTTCGGCAGCTCGCGCAGGCGCGCAGCTGTCTCTGGTGCCATCCGCACGACCGCACGTGCGACCGCGCGCCGGCGCACCGCGGGCTTCGCGCCGACGTCCACCATCCGCACGCCGCCGCCCTCGTCCACGTGCGAGAGCTCGCTCAAGCCCCGGTCAGCGCGCTTGTCGACCACGGCGACGATGCTAGTTGCCGGCGGCGAAGACCCGCCCGGCGACGCGGTCGAGATCCGCCAGCTGCGCCGCGATCCACCCCTCGACGCGGTGAGTCTCGACGTACTGCCGAATCGCCGTGGCGCGCCGCCGCCGCTCCTCCGCCGGCAGCGTCAGCGCGCGGTAGATCGCCTCCGCCTGGCCGTGGACGTCGAACGGATTCACCGTCAGCGCCCACTCGCCGATCTCGTCGTGCGCGCCTGCGTTCTCGGACAGGATGAGCACGCCGTCGCGCCCGTTGACGAGCGGCGCCTCCTTCGCGACGAGGTTCATGCCGTCGTAGATCGCGTTCACGAGCAGCACGTCGAACTGCTTGTACGCGGCGACGGCCTGCGGGAAGTTGTCGGCGATCTGCAGGTCGATCGGCAGCCAGCCCTCCTCCTGAAAACGGTCGTTGACCGTACGCACCTCGCGCTGGATCGCCGCCAGGTACTCGGAGTACTCCGGGATGTCCTGCCGCGACGGATCGAGCAGCGTCAGCATCGTCACGCGGCGGTGGAACTCCGGACGCTGCCGCAGGAAGTCGGCGAACGCGCGAAAGCCCCGGACGACGTTCTTGGAGGGATCGGTGCGGTCGACGCGAAGCAGGAGGAACTCGGGCCGCGTCGCCTCGAGCGCCCGCTCCTGCTCGAGGACGGCCGGGCTCTCGCGGAGCTCCTGGAACTCCGTCGGGTCGATCGCGATCGGGTGGGCGACGACCCGGGTCTCGCGGGCGCCGTGGCGGAGGACGCCGGCGTCGGCGTCGAACTCGGCATCGACGACGTCCTCGGACGTACGGACGAAGTTCAGTCGCCATCTCCGCGTGTGGAAGCCGACGACGTCGTTCGCGAGCAGCCCTTCGTGGACCGCGCGCCGGAGGTGCTTCGGGAGCACGTGCCAGTAGTCGGTCTGCGCCCACGGGATGTGGACGAAGTGCGCGAGCAGCGCGTCCGGCCGCCGCTCGCGCACGAACTTCGGCGCGAGGTACAGGTGGTAGTCGTGGAAGAAGACGGCGGCGCCGGGGTCGCGGTCGAGCTCCTCGAGCACGGCTGCGGCGAAGGCCTGGTTCACGGGCTCGTAGCCGCTGTACCAGGCGGTGTGGAGGCCGAGATCGACGTCGGGCGCGTTGGCGAGCCCCCACAGGTAGTGCTGGATGAACCAGAGCGTCGGGTTCGAGACGACGTTGTAGTAGCGGTCGTAGACGATCGGGTCGTGCGCGACGAGGCGGAGACGGTACGGCGAGCCGTCGCGCGCGGTCTCGTCGATCGCGCCGCCGCCGGCCTCGGCGACGACCGCGCGGTCCTGCGGCGACATCGCGCTCGCGATCCAGGTCACGTCGTGATGGCGGACGAGGCCGCGCAGCGCCGTGACGAGGCCGCCGCCCCCTCGGCGCGCGACGCGGTTGCCGTCGGCGTCGAGGCCGAACGAGACCGGGCCACGGTTGGAGACGACGATCAGCTGGCGGCGCGCGTGCACGCGCGAGGAACGCTACCGCGGCAGCGCCGTGCGAGACCCGGTCAGGGCGCCGCCACCGACACGAGGTCGGCGCCGGCCGTGTCGTTTCCGAGCAGCCGGTTGAAGAGCACGAGCCAGTCGCGCAGAAGCCGGGGCGTGAGGAAGCTGCGCCGCACGGCTTCCTTCCCGCGCAGCGCGCGCCGGCGCGCCTCCGCGGGATCGTCGAGGATCGCGAGGCACGCACGCGCGCAGTCCTCGGCCGAGTCGACGAGCCACCCCGTCTCGCCGTCGAGCTGCGCCACGATCCCGCCCACACGGCCGGCGACCGCCGGCCGCGTCTTCCAGAGCGCCTCGGTCACGGTGAGGCCGAACCCCTCGCGAATCGACTTCTGGATCACCGCCGCCGAGTGCACCTGGAACGCGTTGACCTCGATCGCGCCGACGCTGTTCATGTTCGAGAGGATGTAGATGTCGGGGTCGCCGTCGGCGTACTCGACCGTCCGGTTGTAGTACTCCCACCCTTCCGGATCGTCGTGCGCCATCGAGCCGACGAGTGCGAGTTGCACCTCGGGCCGCCGCTCCTTGACGGCGCGGTAGGCGTCGATCACGCCGAGCGGGTCCTTCCACGGGTCGAACCGCGACACCTGCGTGAGCAGCGGCCGCTCGACGTCGATCCCGAACTGGTCGACGACGTACTCCGCGTCCTCGGGCGAGAGCGCCATGTTCTTCGGCATCAGCGGGTCGATCGCGGGTGGCCAGACGAACGCGCGCGGCAGGCCGTCGCCGCGCGGCACGTACTCGCGCATGTGGAAGATGGACGCGTCGTAGCGGGCGAGCGACGGGAGCAGGACGTCGAAGACCTCCTGGTTCGGCGTCGAGAAATCGATGTGCCCGCGCCAGATCCACCTCGCGCGGTGCTCCGGGAAGTGGTCGACGAGGCCGACGGGCTGCGGGTCGTGGACGATCACGAAGTCGTATTCGTCGGCGTCGAACTGCTCCGCGTTCAACACCTGGTAGCGGCGGAAGACGTCGATCTCCTCCCCGGTCAGCGAGCGCGGGTCGCCCTGGAGCGCGTTGTGGATCGCCTTGGTGACGCCGAAGAACTCGTCGGCGCCACGGATGATCCGCCACTCGACGTCGAGGCCCGCGTCGGCCATCAGCGGCACGAGCGTGTAGTTGATCTCGGCCACGCCGCCGCCGAACGCGGTCGCCGAGACGTGGGCTACGCGACGCCCGCGCAACGGCTCCGCCAGCCGGCGGATCTCGTTCATCAGCCCACGCGAGACGATCGTCCCGTAGTCGGCGAGGCTCTTGTGGCCGACGTTGACGAGCTGGAGCACGCGGCGCTAGGACAGCCGCTTGACGAAGCGCAGGCACGAACCGCCGCCGGCGCGGCGTTCGATCTCGAAGTCGTCGGCGAGCGCCTGGATGATCGCGATCCCGAGTCCGCCTTCCGAGAGCTCGTCGCCTTCGGGCACTGCCTCGAGCCTGGGCTCGAAACCCTCGCCCTCGTCTGCGACCTCGACCACGAGCCGGTCGGGGTGCAGCTGGTAGTGGATCTCGACGACCCCGCCCCCGTCGTCGTACGCGTGACGCACGGAGTTCGTGCACGCCTCGGTTAGCGCGAGCTTCAGATCGCCGAGGACGTCCTGAGGGAATGCGCCCAGACGCGCGAGCCCAGTGAGGGCGAGCCGCCCGAGCGTGATGTATTCGGCCTTCGCCGGAATCGTCAGCCGGATCGAACTGGCCTGCCCGTTGCCGTTCGCGATACCACTCACCCTCGCCGTATACCAAAAGAAAGCTGGAGCTAAACCTACGAATTCTCATGAATCCTACAACCCGTGCGCCGCTGAACAGGTGCGTTCCCGGCTGTCGGCTTTTCCTAACCCGCGCCTGCGCTACTGCGGCCGGGCCTCCAGGCGCACCGGCACGACCAGGCGCTTCCCGTCGCGGACGAGCGTGAAGTTGACGACCTGGCCCGGAAGCAGCTTGTTCGTGACGATTCGCACGAGATCGTCGGCGCTGCTGACGCGCTCGGCCCCGATCGCGACGATCGCGTCGCCGCCGACGCTGAACGCGAGGCCGTTGAAGGTCGCACGCCTCGACCCATCGCGGATCCCCGCCTTCGCCGCGGCGGTGTCGTCCTCGACGCGGTCGACGAGCGCGCCGCGGCGGGCTCCCGCGTAGCCGAAGCGACGCGCGATCGCGGGTGTCAGGTCGACGGTGCTGACGCCGACGTAGGCGTACGCGACCCGGCCCGAGTCGAGGAGTTGTCGCATCGACCGCTTGGCCGAATTGATCGGAACTGCGAATCCCACCCCTTCGAAACCTGCATTGTCGGCTGTGGAGCGGATCTGCGCGTTGATCCCGATCACGCGCCCGGAGGCGTCGAAAAGCGGGCCGCCGGAGTTACCGTGGTTGATCGGCGCGTCGGTCTGGATCGCGTCCACGAGGTCGAACCGGGACGTCAGCGACTTGATCTCGCGCCGCACGGCCGAGACGACGCCCACGCTCAGCGACCCCTCGTTGCCGAAGGGGCTCCCGATCGCGGCCACCGGCTCGCCGACGACGACGCGCGAAGAATCGCCGAGCGGCACGGGGACGAACCCGCGTCCGGAGCGGTGCAGGCGCAGCACGCCGACGTCGTCGAAGGTGTCCCAGCCGACGACGTCTGCGGCGACGCGATCGCCGCCCCGGAAGGCGACATAGACGTTGCGCGCCGCCTTGACCTGGCCCTCGCCGGCCTCCCCGGCGGTAGTGATCACATGCGCGTTCGTGAGCACGAGCCCGTCGGCGGAGACGACGAAGCCCGAGCCCTGGGCGGCCGCAGCTGCGCCGGACGGAGAGTCGCCGAAGAAGGAATAGATCGTGACGACTCCCGCCGAGCGCGCGCGGTAGATCTGCGCGGGCTGGAATCCGTCGCCGACGAGCGGCTTCGCGGGCACGACGGGCGCCGCCGAGCTCGACTCGGCGGCCGGGGCGCGCACGACGACGGTGGTCGTCTTGTCCTCTCCGACCCAACCGCCCACGCTTGCGACGACGAGCACCGACACCGCGCCGAGTGCGGCAGCGATCAACGAGAGGGTGGCGACGGCTGCCGGGCGCACGTCCAGAGAACTGTAGCCCGCCACGTTTTCACGTGGAATCCCCCGGTCGGGTCGTTTCGCGAAATCGCGGCGACAGATTCAGACGAAGACGGCGCCGCGATCGGGGACGTCGGCCGTCAGCACGAGCGTGAACAGCGTCCAGCCGTTCTGCGAGTCGAGCTCGATCCGGCCGCCCATCAGCTCGGCCAGGTCGCGCGCGATCGCCAGGCCGAGGCCGCTCCCGGAGGCGATCGTCCCGTCGAGCCGGTAGAAGCGCTCGAAGACCTGGTTCGCCGCCTCGTGCGGGATCCCGGGGCCGTTGTCGGCGACGGTCAGCGTTGCGCGCCGTCCGTCGATCGCGGCGGAGACGCGGACGGTCGTCCCGCGCGGCGTATGCACGAGCGCGTTCTCGAGCAGGATGCGGCCGATCTGGAACACGCGCTCGACGTCTCCGAGCGCCGGAACCGGCGTGTCTGCGACCGTCTCCAGCGTGTGGCCGCTGCCCGCCGCGCGGGGGCCGAGCTCGGCCGGCAGCTCGCCCGCGAGCACGGCGAGGTCGAGGGTCTCGGCGGCGATGCCGAGGCGGCCGGCGTCCATGCGCGAGAGGTCGAGCAGGTCGGTCGCGAGCTTCGTCAGCCGCGTCACCTGCTCCCGCATCGCGGCGAGGAACTCCGCCCGCGTCTCGTCGTCGAGCTCCTCGTCGTCCAGCAGCTCGAGGAAGCCGCTGAGCGAGAAGAGCGGCGTCCGCAGCTCGTGCGAGGCGTTGGCGATGAACTCGCCGCGCGCCCGGTCGAGATGCGCGAGGCGCAGTCGCATCCGCTCGAAGGTGCGCGCAAGCTGCCCGATCTCGTCCACTCCCGCGTCGACGACCGGCTGGTCGAAGCGACCGCCGGCGATGCGCTCGGCGGCCCGCTCGAGCCGCGCGATGCGGCGCGTGAAGAGACCCGCGAGCAGGTAGCCGAGCAGCATCGAGAACCCGATCGCCAGCGCGCCCGCCACGAAAACCCTCCGGCGGACGACGCCGACCGTCTCGAGCTCGTCCTGGAGCGGCGAGGAGAGCAGGACGACCCACGACTGCACGGGGTAGCCGACCTCCGCATACTCCCGCCCCCCTCGCGACACCGTCCCGCGCGAGGTCTGGAGCCGGTCGCCCGCGCGAATCGCGACCGGATCCTCGTGCAGGTCGTCCTCGGTGACCGTGCTCGAGTCCGCGTAGACCGAGAGCGCGGTCCCAAGGCTGCTGAAGACCACGACACGTGCGTTGGCCTTCGGCGCCTGATCCTCGGCCCACTGCTGGATCAGGTAGTCCGCCTGCCACGGCCGCTCGAGGACCGCCTGCACCGACGTCTCGAGGCTGTCGAGCCTCGCGCTGACAATCGACTGCCGGTACGACGGGACGACGATCAGGTAGACGATCGCCAGCGCGCCCGCCACCACGAGCAGCAGCGCGAGCGCGAGCCTGCCGCCGACGCTCCGGAAGGGGTTCATCCGTCGCGGAAGCGGTAGCCGACACCGCGCACGGTCAGGATGTACTCGGGAGACCGGGGCTCGGCCTCGAGCTTCTCGCGCAGGTGCCGGACGTGGACGTCGATCGTACGCGGGTCGCGGTAGTCCGCGCTCCGCCAGAGGGCCTCGAGCAGCATCCGGCGGCTGAAGACGCGGCCCGGCTGCGACGCGAGCGTCCGCAGCAGCTCGAACTCGACGTACGTGAGCTGAACGGGCTCCCCGCGCACCTCGACGAGCCGCCGTGGCACGTCGATCACGAGCCCGGCAGTCTCGATCCGCTCGTCGGCGGCCGCCGGCGGGGTGGCCTTGGCCCGGCGAAGGAGCGCCCGCACGCGCGAGCGGAACTCGCGGATCGAAAACGGCTTCGTGATGTAGTCGTCGGCGCCGAGTTCGAGCCCGATCACCTTGTCGAGCTCGTCGTCGCGAGCCGTCAGCATGATGATCGGCACCGAGCTGGTCGCCCGGAGCCGCTTGCACACCTCGAGACCGTCGAGCTTGGGCAGCATGATGTCCAAGACGACGAGATCCGGCGCCTGTTCGTCGAACCGCTCGAGCGCCTCTTCGCCGTCGGCCGCCTGGATGACCGTGAACCCGTCGCGCTCGAGCGGGAACGTCAGCACCTTGCGGATGGATTCCTCGTCGTCGACGAGCAGGATGGTCGAGGACTCGGGCATCGTGTCGGCGCGTGCCGCGGACCCTCACGCTTCCCGGCAGCGGCCCCGATTCCTACTATAGCCACGCGGTTTCGAGCGCACGCGAGCGCCGCCGCAGCCGCAGCCATGTCCTCGACGGTCCCCAACCAACGCGTCCCCGGCTCGCGGCGCGGCGCGCGGAGACACCGTCGCGGGTCGATCGAGCGGCCCGTCAACGGGCGGCTCTACCGCAGCGCCTTCCTGCTCGTCACGCTCCCGTTGCTGCTCGCGGCGCTGACGGTGGTGCGGCCGGCGCCGCTGCAGCGGCCGATCCTGCCGCCCGCGTTCGACGCGACGACCGCGCAGGAGCTCGCGGCGCAACTTGCGACGCGGCACCCGCTCCGCGCACCGGGGACGCCCGGCGCGGCTCGCGCAGCTGCGTGGTTCCGCGAGCAGCTGAGCACGTACCGGCTGCCGACGGACGTGGACACCTGGAGCGAGAACGTCCCGGGCCTCGGCCGCGTCCGACTGCGGAACATCTCGGCGACCGTCACCGGCCAGTCGACCGACACGATCCTCGTGGTCGCTCATCGAGACGACATCGGCATCGGCCCCGGCGCGAACGACAATGCGAGCGGCACGGCCGCGCTGATCGAGCTCGCGCGCGCCTATGCGCGGCCGTCGACGCCGGCCGTCGCACCGGTCCGGTCGGCGCACACCCTCATGTTCCTCTCGACGGACGGCGGCGCCTTCGGCGGGCTCGGCGCACT
>Ga0126312_10001191_pt1 | contig 16790 bp, 17 predicted proteins | sample Plot104A_FD_92537 | JGI IMG/M metagenome (GOLD analysis project Ga0126312, IMG submission 92537) | Serpentine soil microbial communities from UC McLaughlin Reserve, CA, USA - Plot104A | ecosystem: Environmental > Terrestrial > Soil > Grasslands | place: USA: UC McLaughlin Reserve, Lake County... | reverse complement strand
GCTGCTGGACGCCGCCTTCCGCGCGCTGCTCCTGCCGTGCCTTGCGGCGCTGATTGCGCGTCTGCCGAGCCACCTAGCGGGTCTCCCGGTGCAGAGTGTGGCGGGTGCACCAGCGGCAGTACTTGCGCGCCTCGAACCGGTCCGGCGTGTTCCGCTTGGACTTGTTCGTCTGGTAGTTGCGCCGCTTGCATTCGGTGCAGGCGAGCGTGATTCCGATTCTGACTCCGGTTGCCACTGTGTCCCTGTCTGGTCGAAGATCGGGGCGCGCCGAAACCGGCTCGCCCGAGCCGAGCGGGCATCGTAGCGGAACGTTCCTGCGATTGGCCTACGCGCCTCCGGCGGTTCCGCCGCTGTTCGACATCACGTCCCAGCAGCGGTCGTACTTCGCGAGCGGCTCGGTGCGGACGTGGTTCTGCTGGTAGTCGCCGTTGCCGTTGATCGTCGTGACCTTGTCGCCTTCGACCAGCCGCACGAGACAGTGATGGTTGAGCTGGTTGTTGGGGTCGTCGATGCGGTGGATGATGTCGCCCGGCTTGGCGCTCGCGACGTCGGCGTGATGCGTGAAGCCGATCGGCTGCGTCTCCCACGCTCCCCGGCCGGTCACGGTCTTGACGGCCCACATCGCGAAGATCCCGCACCACGACCACGCGCCGCCCTTCGGCGACCACGTTTCCGTCCTAGTGTCGTACTTCTGGCCCGCGTACTTCCCGGCGGCCTTGATCCCCTCGAGGAACGCGGCGTCGGTGTACGTCGGGATCGCGATGTTGTAGTAGTCGCGGATCCGCATCCAGCCGTACTTGTTGCCGTCGCCGCGGTTGGAGGAATGGACTCTGCCGACCTGCTGCTCCGCGAGCGTGAGGATCGCCGCCCGCTGTTCCGCCTCGCTCTTTCCCGCCTGCTGCGCAGCGGACTTCTCCTTCGCGAGGTCGGCCGCGTCGCGCTCGTCGAGCTTCGCCGTGAACGCGCTTACCTCCGCCGGCGCTTGGCGCGCGGTCTTGAGCGTGAGGCCGGCAACGCCCATCGCGGTGAGCGTCGACTGATCGAGCTTGCCCGTCATCTCGAGGCCGTGGCTGGCCTGCCACTCCGACACTTGAAACGCGAGGTCCTGGAGCGCGGACGGCGTCCACGAGACGACGATCGGCCCACCGATGAACGCCTGGACGCGCTGCTGGAGGCCGAGATCCAGGTTCTCTTTCCGCTTGAGGAACTTCTCGTTGAACTTGGGCGCATCCGGTTCGATGTCGAACGCCGTGGTCGGGCCGTCCACGTCCGCAACGTCGCGTGCGAGCAGACGCGCGACTGCGGCGTTTCCGGCCGAGCGCTGCAGCGGGAGGACGACCGCTTCGGCCCCCGCGCCGCGTGTCGCCTCGCGTACCTCCTCGACGGCGGCCGACCCATTCGCGCTCGCATGCTCGCGCACGGCTCGATTCTCCCGCGGCAAAGGGATGCGCACAACCCCGTTGCTACACTCGCCGCGCCCGGCGGCGTAGCTCAGCGGTTAGAGCGGCGGACTCATAACCCGCAGGTCGGTGGTTCGAATCCACCCGCCGCTATGTCAGGGCCCGAGCTACGGCGGTGGCCGCAGCGGCCGCGACCACGACGACCAGGATCGGCGCCCGCGCGGCCAGCGCGACGACGGCCGCGGCGAGCCCGACCGCGCGCGCGTCGACCACGAGGTCCCGCTCCTCGCCGAAGACCTGCGTGACGACGAGCGCCGCCAGCAGCGCCGGTGCGAGGAGCTCGACCGGGCCGAGCAGCCGGGGCGGCAGGGTTCGGCCGCCGATCGCGACCGGGCCCAGCGCCTTGAACGCGATCGTCAGCACGCCCACAGCGACCACGGTGATCCAGACCTCGGTCACGCGCGCCTCAATCCGATCAGGCAGACGACCGCGGCGGCGACGATCGGCAGGCCTGCGGGCGCGAGCGGGACGAGCGCCAGCGCGACGGCCGCCCCTCCGAGCGCGGCGGCGACGGCGAGCCTCGTGCGGAGCTGCGGGACGAGGAGCGCGAGGAAGAGCGCGGGAAACGCCGCGTCGAGCCCGAGTCGCTCGGGGTCGCCGACGAGGTCCCCCGCGACCGCGCCGACCGTCGTGCTCAGCACCCAGCATGGGTAGAGGACGAGTCCCGCTCCGAGCAGGAGGCCGCGGTCGAACCTTCCCCCGCCCCGATTCGAGATCGCCCAGGACTCGTCGACTATCAGCTGAGCCTCGACCAACCGCCGCCAACGCGACCCGTGGAAGAGCGGTGCGACGGAGATCCCGATCGGGACGTAGCGGCTGTTCAGCAGCGCAGCGGCGGCCGTGGCCGCGACGACCGCTCCGCCTTCGTCGAGGATCGAGGCGGCGGCGAACTGGCCCGCGCCGGCGAACGTGGTCGCCGACATCACGATCGGCGCCAGCGTGCCCATGCCTGCCGCGGCCGCCAGCACGCCGAACGACACGCCGAACGCAGCCGCCGGGAGGACCAGCGGCGCCACGCGGCGGGCGCCCTCGCGGAGGGGCGCCTGCTCCTCTACGGCACCCAATCGCGCGTCAGGTAGAGCCAGAACGCAAGCCCCGCGTAGCGGTCGTATGCAGCGAAGCGCGCCACGATCTCGGCATCGCCGGCCGCCGCGCCGCCGTTCAGCTTCGCGTACTTCGGTCGGGTCCAGGAGTCCAGGATCAGGCGCGAGTAGCGTCCGATCAGCGTCATGACGTGGGCAGCCGCATACGGGCCGACCCCCGGCAGCGCGAGCAGGCGGCGCTCGACCTCGTCATCCGCGAGGTCGTCCGCATTCAGCTCCTCGAGGTTGAGCTCGCCCGACGCGACGTCCGCGGCGAGCGTCCTCAGATACGCGCCGCGGTAGCCGGCTCGAGCCACGTTCCGGTACCACGCTTCCGGCGCCCGAGCCATCGCGGCCGGGGTGGGAAACGTGCGTCCCTGTGGCCCTTCGTCCGGCGCGGTCGGGGCCGCGATGCCGAGGTGAGCGACGAGCGCGCCCACCATCCGCTCGGTCGCCGACCAGGTGCAGTTCGTCGTGCAGACGGTCTTGACGACGTCCTCGAACACGGTCGCGCTCCGGACCATCCGGCCGGCGCCGGCCGCGACCCAGGACAGCTCGGCGTCGTTCGCCGCCAGCGCGTAGAACTCAGACAGATCCTCGTCGAGGCGGAGGACGTGGCGAACGGCTTCGGTGAGCGCTTGCGTCTGTCGAGGTCCGGTTCGGCCGAGGATCTCGAGCCTCGCCTTGCCCGTCCCGCCTTCGGAGATGCGCACCGTCCGCGCTCCCGCGCCGACCGGCAGCGTGATCTCCATCGTGCGTGCGTCCTCGTCGACCTCCGCGGGCGGAAGCGAGGCCACGCCGTGCGAGACGATCGTTCGCCAGAGGTCGACCGGCTCGCCGCCCGCGCCGACCACAGGAAGTTCGATCGTCGCCCCCACGCTTGGACTTCTAACGGCTGAGCGCGCTCTCGTAGTCCTAGAGTCGCCCCGTGGCCATCCTCGGCGTCGACGTCGGCGGAACATTCACGGACGCTGTGCTCGTCGAAGGCGGGCGGGTTCGCGCCGCCAAGGTTCCGACGGCGGAGCACCAGGAGGAGTCGGTGCTCGACGCTGCCCGCGCGGTCGGGGCTCGCGAGCTCGAGCGCTTCACGCACGGGACGACGGTGGCGACGAACACGCTGCTCGAGCGAAAGGGAGCGCGGACGGCGCTCGTAACGACTGAGGGCTTCGAGCACGTCCTCCACCTCCGCCGCCAGAACCGCGCGCACCTCTACCGGCTGTGCATGGACCACCCTGAGCCGCTCGTCCCGCTCGACCGCTGTATCGGCGTGCGGGAGCGAGTCGGACCCGACGGTGTGATCGAGCCGCTCGACTTGGACTCGCTGCCGGAACTGGACGCGGAGGCAGTGGCGGTGTGCCTCCTCTTCTCGTTCCGCGACCCGGCGCAGGAGCAATCCGTCGCCGGCGAGCTGCGACGACGGCTACCGCGGGCACACGTCGTCGCCTCGCACGAGGTGGCGCCCGAGTTTCGCGAGTATGAACGGGCATCGACAACGGCGGTCGACGCCTACCTCAGGCCTGTGCTCGCCGGTTATCTTCGAGCCCTCGCGCGCGCGTGCGCGAGAACAGGTATCCGGGAGCCGCTCGTCATGCGGTCATCGGGAGGCGCGGCGACCTTGACCGAGGCGGCTGCGCACCCGGCGTTCGCGCTGCTGTCGGGACCGGCGGCGGGCGTCGTCGGTGCCGGGCGCGCTGCCGCGTCGGCTGGGTTCGAGCAGGCGATCTCATTCGACATGGGCGGGACGTCGACCGATGTTTGCCTGATCGAGGAGGGCGTTGCGCAGCGGTCGGGCGAGCGGTTGGTCGGCGGGTTGCCGGTTCGCCTGCCTACGGTCGACGTGCACACGGTCGGCGCGGGCGGCGGCTCGATCGCGCGCCGCGACGCAGGCGGGGCATTGCTCGTCGGCCCTGAGAGCGCCGGTGCGCGCCCGGGGCCGGCGTGCTACGGACGCGGCGGGACACGGCCCACCGTCACGGACGCGAACCTGCTCCTCGGCCGGCTGCCCGCGAGGCTGGCGGGCGGCCTCGAGCTCGACGCAGCTGCTGCTCGCGGCGCACTCGGCCGACTCGACCCCGCCGACGTGATCCGCGCGGTCGACGCCGAGATGCTGCGCGCGCTCCGGGTGGTGTCGGTGGAGCGCGGCCGCGACCCGCGCGACTGCGCGCTCGTCGCGTTCGGCGGCGCCGGGCCGCTCCACGCGTGCGCGCTCGCCGAGGAGCTCGGGATCGAGACGGTTCTCGTGCCGGAGGCGGCGGGCGTGCTGTCCGCGTTTGGCTTGGCGGTTGCGGACGAGCGGCGGGACTTGGTGCGGACCGTGCTCGCGCCGCTGGAGGACGCCGGCGAGCTGCCGAGCGAGGGCGGCGAAGCCGACCTGCGCTACCGCGGCCAGTCGTTCGAGCTGACTGTGCCACTCGGCGACGATCTCGCGGAGCGCTTCCATGCAGCGCACGAGGAGCGGTATGGCTACGCCGACCGCGCGCATGCGATCGAGCTCGTCGCGATCCGAACAGCCGAGATCAGCGCGGGCCCGGAGCTGGAGTTGGTGCCGCCGGAGCCGCTAAAGGTGTCCGGCCCGGCCGTGCTCGAATTGGACGGCTCCACCTGCTGGATCGCCCCCGGGTGGGTGGGGGTTAGGGATGGGTCGAATCAGAGTGGCGGTTTGCTGCTCACGAGAGCGTGACGAAAGCGTGAAAAGACCGTGAACATCGAGCTGCAGGTGATCGGGTCGGCTCTTCGGGCCGTTTGCGAGGAGATGGGGGCGGCGCTGATCCGGTCGGCGTTCTCGGCCAACATCAAGGAGCGGCGCGACTGTTCGACTGCGCTCTTCGACGATGGTGGTCGCATGGTCGCGCAGGCCGAGCACATTCCCGTCCACCTCGGCGCGATGCCCGATGCCGTCGCGGCCGTCGCCGCTCACGACCCAGACCCGGACGACGTCTACGTGCTCAACGATCCGTTCGCCGGCGGCACCCACCTCCCCGACATCACCCTCGTCTCCCGCACGGCCCTCGGCTACGCGGTCACGCGCGCCCACCACGCGGACGTCGGCGGCGCGGAGCCGGGGAGCATGCCGGCCACCTCGAGGACGCTGGCCGACGAAGGCGTAGTCATCCCGCCGACTCGACTCGACGCGGAGACGCTCGACGTCCTCGTCGGCCGGATGCGCAACCCGGACGAACGCCGCGGCGACCTCCGCGCACAGCTCGCGGCACAGGCGCTCGCGCGCCGGCGGATCGACGAGCTCTGCGAGCGCTACGGCGCCGAGCGGGTGCGGAGGGCCATGGACGAGCTGTACGGGTACTCGGAGCGCCTCGTCCGCGCCGGGATCGGCAGGCTGCCCGACGGCAGCTTCACGGCCGAGGACGTGCTGGAGGCCGTGGACGGCGAGCTGGTCGTCCGCGTCCGGGTCACGGTCGCCGGCGACGAGGTCGAGCTCGATTTCGCCGGAACCGACCCGCAGCACGCCGGCAACCTCAACTGCCCGCTCGCCGTCACGCGGTCGGCGTGCTACTTCGTCGTCCGCTGCCTGACCGATCCCGACGTGCCCGCGTCGGGAGGCGCGTTCGCGCCGGTCACGGTGCTGGCGCCCGCGGGATCGCTCGTCAACGCGCGCGCTCCGGCGGCCGTCGCCGCCGGCAACGTCGAGACCTCGTCGCGGATCGTCGACGTCGTCTTCGCCGCGTTCGGAACGGCCGTCCCGGTGCCCGCGCGCGGGCAGGGAACGATGAACAACGTCACGCTCGGCAACGACCGCTACACGTACTACGAGACGGTCGGCGGCGGTCAGGGCGCGTGCCCCGAAGCCGCCGGCCCTTCCGGCGTGCACGTCGCGATGTCGAACACGCTCTCGACGCCTGCCGAGGCGCTCGAGCTCGCATACCCGCTCCGGGTCGAGCGGCACGAGCTCCGCCTGGGCTCGGGAGGGGCGGGCGCGAACCGCGGCGGGGACGGCGTCGTGCGCGAGTTGCGCGTGCTCGAGGCGTGTCGGCTATCGCTCCTGACGGAGCGCCGCGCACACTCGCCGGCGGGCGCGGGCGGCGGCGAGTCAGGCCGACCCGGCCGGAACCTCGTCAACGGCCGCGAGGTACCCGCGAAGGCGACCCTCGACCTCAAGGCGGGAGACGTCGTCCGCATCGAGACGCCCGGCGGCGGCGGATACGGCAGGCCCTAGGCGGGCGTCAGCCGGAGGCCGACCGGCACCCGGCGCTCGAGCACTGTCGCGCCGAACCCGGCGAGCAGGCAGGTCACTGCGGCCAGCAGCCAGAGTGCGTTCGGCGAGCCGTCGAGCACGAAGCCGCCGACGGCGGGCCCGACGGCGAAGCCGACCTCCCACGAGAGCGTCGAGAACGCCATGTAGCGGCCGCGAACGCGGTCCGCGGCGAGGTCGGCGACGAGCGCTCCCTGGGTCGGGCCGTGGAAACACTCGCCGAGCCCGAAGATCACAGCGCCGAAGCCGAACACCAGCGCCGCCGCGGCTCCCTCGAACCACAGCCCGCCGGCGAGGACGACGAGCCACGCGCACGCCCACACGACGGTCATGAACGCAAGCGCCCGCATCCGCCGCCGCCCCTCGAGCAGCTTCACCAGCGGTAGCTGCCCGACGACGATCGCGAGTGTGTTGACGAAGAAGATGACGCCGATCGCCTTCTCGCTGACGCCTGCCTCGTTCTTCGCGTAGACCGGCAGCAGCTCGAAGACCGCGTATCCCGCCGCGACCCACAGCGCGTTCAGGCCGACGACGCCGAGAAACACGCGGTCGCGCACGACCTCGAGATACCGCCCGCCGACCGCTCCTTCTGACGGCGCGAGCGGCGGGTCGGGTACGAACCTCAGCACGCCCACGAACACGATGAACGTCAAGGCGTCGAGCGCGAACAGGACGGTGTAGCTCGATGAGCTCTCCGTCGTTGCGATCAGGCCCCCGGTCAGGCCGCCGAGCCCGATGCCGAGATTCCGCGTAACGCGCTGGAGCCCGTACGCCGCATGGCGGCGATCCGTAGGGGCGAGCCCGGCGAGCAGCGTCGACTGGCTGGGCCAGAACGCGCCGTTGCCGACGCCGCCGATCGTCATCAGGGCGAGCGCGTGCCACGGCTCGCGAACGAGCGGGAGCAGGCCGTACCCGACGGCGAGCAGGACGAGCGACGCGGCGAGCACACGGCGTCCACCGAGCCGGTCGACGATTGCGCCGCTGATCGGGATCGTCGCGATCCCGGCGACGGCGCTCGCGGCCACGACCAGACCGACGGTGTCGAGCCCGAAGCCGCGCACGTTGTGTAAGTAGATGAAGAGGAACGGGAACGCGAGGCCGTTGCCGAAGGCGTTCGCGAGCCCGCCCGCCTCCATCGTCCACACCGCGCGAGGGAGGCGCGGATTCAGGCTGCGGAGGTAGTCGAGCACTGCCCGCCGCAGGCTAGTCTCAGGCGCATGGCGGTCATCGAGGCACGCGACCTGCACCGCACGTACAAGACGACGACCGGCACGATCCGGCGCCGCTCGCTCCAGGTCGAGGCCGTCCGTGGCATCACCTTCGACGTCGAGAAGGGCGAGCTCTTTGGGCTGCTCGGCCCCAACGGCGCCGGCAAGACGACGACGATCAAGATGCTGATCACGCTGCTGATCCCGACGAGCGGGAGCGCACGCGTGCTCGGCTACGACGTCGTCAAGGACGCGCGCGAGGTGCGCAAGCGGATCGGCTACGTGTTCGGCGGCGAGCGCGGCGTCTACGAGCGCCTCTCGGGCCTCGACAACCTGCGCTACTTCGCGGAGCTCTACGGCGTCCCGGGCCGCGAGATCCGCCCGCGGATCGAGGAGCTACTCGAGCTCGTCGGCCTCAAGGGCCGTGAGAAGGAGCGCGTCGAGGGCTACTCGCGGGGAATGAAGCAGCGCCTGCACGTGGCGCGGGGCCTGCTTCACGACCCGCCGGTCGTGTTCCTGGACGAGCCGACGATCGGGCTCGACCCCGTCGGCGCGCGCGAGCTCCGCGCAACGATCGCGTCATTGACCGAGGGCGGCAAGACCGTCCTGCTGACGACGCACTACATGTTCGAGGCGGACGCGCTCTGCGACCGGATCGCCGTGATCGCCGAGGGCGACATCGTCGCGCACGGCACGCCGGGCGACCTCAAGGCCGGTGTCGAGGAGGGCGCCGTCGTCGAGGTCGAGATCTTCGGGATCCCCGAGGGCGCCGTCGACCGCGTCCGTGAGCTGGACGGCGTCCGCGCGGTCTCCGTCGAGGAGCGCGAGCAGGCGCAGGTGCTGATCGTCCAGACGCCGGCCGACGTCGAGCTCACCCATGCCATTCTCGGCCGCCTGAACGGCGCGAACGTGGGGCGCATCTCGCGTCGCGAGCCGACGCTCGAGGACGCGTACGTGGCCCTCGTCGGCAACTCGGAATGAGGGCCGGCGCTCGGCTGCTGGCCGTCGGCTGGCTGTTCCACTTCAAGATGCTCTCGCGCTCGGCCTTCGACGGGCTGCTCGGCGTGATGTGGCCGCTGTTCTTCGCGACGGTCGCCTTCTTCATGTTCCGCGCGGGCGGCGGCGAGGAGACGCTCCTGTACGCGTCGCTCGGCGCCGCGGTGATGGGCATCTGGTCGGTCACGAGCACGTCCGCCGGCGCCGCCATGCAGCGCGAGCGCTGGCAAGGCACGCTCGAGGTGCTGGTGGCCTCGCCCGCGCCATTCGCGCTCGTCCTCCTTCCGGTCACGATCGCGATGACGACGATCGGCCTCTACTGTCTCGTCGCCACGCTGATCTGGGGGCGGCTCCTGTTCGGGATCGATCTGCACGTCGTGCACCCGCTGCTGTTCGCGCTCTCGATCCCGGTCGCGATCGTCTCGATCGGGACGTTCGGGTTCCTGATGGCGGTCGCGTTCGTGCGCTACCGCTTCGCCTGGGCACTCGGCAACGTGCTCGAGTACCCGGTCTGGCTGATCTGCGGCTTCCTCGTCCCGCTGACGCTGCTCCCCGATTGGGTGCGGCCGATCTCGTGGCTGCTCGCGCCGACGTGGGGAATCCGCGCGATCCGCCAGTCCGCCCTCGGCGGCTCGCCCTTGCCGGACATCGCGCTCTGCGTCGCGCTCGCCGGCCTGTACACGCTCGTCGGCGTCCTCGTCCTCGAGACCGCGCTGCGCGCCGCCCGCGCCCGCGCCGCCCTCTCGCTGACGTGACCTCGCTGCGGATCTTCGCGATCGGCGGGCTGACGAGCTACCGCGCGCTCTTCTACTGGCTGACGCCGTACGTCTACGTGCCGAGTCTGCTGGTGGCGCCGATCTTCCAGATCCTGCTTTTCGTCTACATCGGCAGGAGCGCCGGACTCGAGTCGGACGAGTTCTACGTGATCGGGAACGCGCTCCAGTACGCGGCGATCCCGTGCGTCTTCGCCATGGGCTTCGCGATCAGCGGCGAGCGCTACCAGCAGACGCTCGGCCCGATCCTCGTCTCCCCCGCCCGCCGCCTCCCGCTGTTCCTCGGCCGCGCGGTGCCCGTGATCCTCAACGGCGCGTTCGTCGCCGCGTTCTCGCTCGTCGTCGGCGGGCTGCTCCTGGGGATCGACGTGCCCGCCTCAGCCCTTGGGCCCCTCGCGCTCGTGGTGCTCGTCTCCGCGTTCTCGTGCACCGGCCTCGGGCTGATCAACGGAGCGCTGGGACTCCGCGTGCGCGAGACGGCCGTGCTGGCGAACATCATCTTCGGGCTGCTTCTGATCTTCACAGGGGCGAACGTGCCGCTCGACGAGCTGCCCGGCTGGATGCGCGCGATCTCCGACCTCGTCCCGCTCACGCACGGAATCGAGGCGGCGCGACTGCTCGCCGACGGCGTGCCGCTCGCGTCGGTCGATCACCTGATCGCGCAGGAAGCGCTCGTCGGCGTCGCCTATGGGTTCGCGGGATACGGGCTGCTGCGCTTCCTGGAGTGGCAGAGCCGCATCCACGCGACCCTGGAGATGGCATGAAGTCAGCGCGGCTCGTCTGGGCCGGCTGGAAGTTCCACGTGAAGAGCCTGACCCTGTCCGGGTTCTTCCTGCTGACGTCCGCGATCCAACCGGTGATCTTCGCCTCGATCGCCTTCTTCATGTTCAAGGCGGGCGCACGTGAGGGGACGCTGCTGTACGTCTCGCTCGGCGCGGGGCTGATGGGAATCTGGTCGGCGACGTTGTTCGCCTCGGGCGGCGCGATCCAGTGGCAGCGCTGGCAGGGCACGCTCGAGCTCTCGATCGCGTCCCCCGCTCCCTTCCTGCTCGTGCTGCTGCCGATGACGCTGGCGTCGGCGACGATCGGGCTCTACTCGCTGACCGGCACCCTGCTGTGGGGGCGACTGCTGTTCGGCGTCCCGTTCGAGGTCGAGCAGCCGCTGGTGTTCCTCGCGGCGGTTCCCGCGACGGTGATCGGGCTCGGCCTGCTGGGGCTCGTGATGGCGTCGACGTTCATCCTCTGGCGCAACGCGAACGCGCTCTCCAACCTGCTCGAGTACCCGATCTGGCTCGTGACGGGGCTGCTCGTGCCGATCTCGCTGCTGCCGGGCTGGGTCGCGCCGCTCGCCTGGGTGCTGGCGCCGACGTGGGGCGTGCGCGCGATCCGCGACGCCGCGCTCGGAACGGGCCACCCGCTGGCGGCAGTAGGCATGTGCCTCGCCCTGGGCGCGGCGTACCTTGCGATCGGCTCGCTCACCGTGCGCTACTTCGAGAACCTGGCCCGCGACCGCGCGACCCTCTCGCTGACGTGAGCAACCTGCGCGTCTTCTTCATCGGCGGCTACCTGGCCTACCGCGCGCTCTTCAACTGGATCCACTGGAGCATCTACGTCCCGACGATGCTCGGCAGCCCGATCTTCCAGATCCTCTTCTTCGCCTACGTCGGCCGCTTCGCCGGGCTGCAGGACGACGCCTTCTTCGTCGTCGGAAACGCGGTGCAGGTCGCGTGCATGGCGGGGGTGTACGGCATGGCATTGACGATCGGCGGCGAGCGCTGGACGCAGACTTTGTCGCCGCTGCTCGCGACGCCGGCCAACCGGTTCGCGCTGTTCATGGGCCGAGCGCTGCCGAACTTCGTCAACGGCCTGATCGTCTCGACCTTCGGGTTCCTGGTCGGCTGGGCGCTGCTCGACTTCGACCCGCCGCTGTCGTCCCTGCCGGGGTTGGCGCTCTGCGTCCTCATCTCGGCCGCCTCGTGCACCGCGCTCGGGATGGTCGTCGGCTCGATCGGGCTGCGCTCCCGCGACGTAATGTTCCTCGCCAACCTCGTCTACTTCCTGCTCCTGCTCTTCTGCGGTGTCAACGTCCCGCTCGACGACCTGCCCACCTGGATGGAGGCAATCGGGCGCGCGCTGCCCCTCACGCACGGGATCGAGGCGGCGCGCGAAGTTGCCGGCGGCGCGCCGCTGTCCTCGGTCAGTGACCTGCTCTGGACCGAGGCGGCAATCGGCGCCGTCTACGCGCTCGTCGCCTACGGGCTCTTTCGCTACTTCGAGAGCGCCGGCCGGCGCCGCGCCTCGCTCGAGACGATCTAGGACCGAGGTTTGTTCGATCACGTCACGATCCGCGTCTCCGATCGCAGCGCCTCGGAGCCCTTCTACGCCACGGTCCTGCGGGCGATCGACTCCGAGCCGACGCACGTCGGCGAGGACTTCGCCGAGTGGGGCGACTTCTCGCTGACGCAGGCCACCGATGCGCGGCCCGTCACCAAGCGGCTGCACATCGGCTTCGTCGCGCCGTCACGCGAGCACGTCGACGAGTTCTGGCGCGCCGGGACCGGAGCGGGCTTTCAAGACGACGGTCCGCCGGGACCGCGCCCCCAGTACCGCCACGACTACTACGGCGCGTTCCTGCTCGATCCCGACGGCAACAGCATCGAGGCCGTGCACCACAGCGGCATGAGAGGCGGCGGCATCGACCACCTCTGGATGCGCGTCGCAAACGTCGCCGCCGCTCGGAGGTTCTACGAGAGGATCTCGCCGCACACGGGCTTCGAGCTCGCGCAGGCGGACGCCGGCCACGTCCGGTTCGTCGGGCCCGAAAGCTCGTTCTCCCTCCGCCAGGGCCGGCCGACGGAGAACGTGCACATCGCGTTTCCGGCCGGCGACAACGCCGCCGTCGACGTCTTCCACAAGGCCGCCACCGAGGCGGGGTACCGCGACTGCGGCGCTCCGGGGGAACGGCCCCAGTACCACGCGGGCTACTACGGCGCGTACGTACTCGATCCCGACGGCCACAACATCGAGGTCGTGAGCCACAACCGCTCCGCATGACGCGGTTTCCGCGCGCGTGCAGCGGGTAGCGAGAAGGCGTGCCGTTGGCAGAGGCCGTCTCCCCGCTCACGGGGTCGCGGGAGGATACGAACCCCTGGTCGTCCGGGCGCCCCACGCGCGCTTCGCGCTGCTCGGCGCCGCCCGGAGACCGAGCGCTGGTCGCACTACTTCGAGGCCGAGCTCGCGACCCAATTCGACGCCGAGATTCATTTCGACCACACACGCGCACTCGAGCCGCTCGAGCTCACGAGCCAGCGGGAGGACCCCGAGCTCCCGGAGACGTACCCGTTCGCCGTCTAGGACGTCGGCGCCAGCCGCGAGAATGATGGACATGCAAGAGCCGACCGAGGACGGCGAGCGCCTGCGGCACCTGCAGGCGCTGACCGACGCCGCACTCGCGCACCTCCAGCTCGACGATCTGCTCGCCGCGCTCCTCGAGCGGACGACGGACGTGCTCGGCGTCGACACGTGCGCCGTGCTCCTCCTGGACGACGATCGCCGCGGGCTCGTACCTCGCGCCGCAGTCGGGATCGAGGTGGATCGGCACTTGCGCATCCCGATCGGCCGCGGGTTCGCCGGGCGGGTCGCCGCGGACGGCCGACCCGTCGTTCTCGACGAAGTCGACCAGGCCGACCTCTTCAACCCGATTCTGCGCGCGAAGGGCATCAAGTCGCTCCTCGGCGTCCCGCTCGTCGTCCGCGACGAGGTGATCGGCGTCCTCCACGTCGGCTCGCTCGCGCCGAGAGAGTTCGGCCAGGCCGATGTCGACCTCCTCCAGCTCGTTGCCGACAGGGCGGCGATCGCGATCGAGCACGCCCGTCTCTACGAATCGGAGCGGGCGGCACGCGTGCGACTCGAATACGTCCAGGAGATCACCGACGCCGCGCTGGCCCACCTCGACCTCGACGACCTCCTCGCAGTTCTCCTGCCGCGCATCCGGGCGATGCTCGGCGCCGACACCTGCGCCGTGCTCCTGCTCGACGAGCCGCGCCGCGAGCTCGTCGCCCGGGCAGCCGTGGGCATCGAGGAAGAGGTCGAGCGCGGTGTGCGCGTCCCGGTCGGACGCGGGTTCGCGGGACGCGTCGCCGCCGGACGCCGCCCGGTCGTCGTCGACGACGTCGAGCGCGCCGACCTGCACAACCCCATCCTGAGCGAGATCGGGATCAAGTCGCTCCTGGGCGTCCCGCTCATCGCCCGTGACGAGGTGACGGGCGTCCTCCACGTCGGGTCGCTTACGCACCGGACATTCAGCACCGTCGACACGCAGCTGCTGCAGCTCGTCGCGGAGCGCGTCGCCCTTGCGATCGAGCGGGCACGCCTGCACGAGGAGGTCATTCTGCTCGACCAGCTGAAGCTCAACTTCGTGGCGATCGCGTCGCACGAGCTGCGGACACCGGCGGCCTCGGTCTATGGGGTGCTCGCGACGCTCGTCCATCGCGGCGACCAGCTCCCGCCGGAGACCCGTGAAGAACTCGTTCGGGTGGGTTACGAGCACGGGGAGCGGCTGCGCCGCCTGATCGAGCAGCTGCTCGACCTGTCGCGGCTCGACGCCCACGCGATCAGCGTGGAGCCGAAGCCGCTCGTGCTCTACAGCGTCCTGACCGACATCGCCTCGGCTGCCGTGCCGGAGGACACACCGCTGCACATCGACGTCGCCCCGGACGTCGCCGTCGTCGCAGACGCGCTCGTGCTCGACCGGGTCCTGTCCAACGTCCTGATCAACGCCGTGCGCTACGGCGGTCCCCCGATCCGCGTGGCCGCCGAGCAACGTGACCGGCACATCCGGATCGCCGTCGAGGACCACGGGCCCGGCGTGCCCGACGAGCTCGAGCCCCGGCTCTTCGAACGCTTTGCTCGCGGCGACGACGCGCGCGGAAGCGGCCTCGGTCTGGCGATCGCGCGAGCGTACGCCCGCGCGCACGGCGGCGACCTGGTCTACTCGCCCGGCGAGCGCGGGGCCCGGTTCGAGCTGATCGTTCCGCGGGCCTGAGCCGCGCGTCTGGGCGGCCAGCAAGAGTGGCGCCTAGCCATTTCATGGCGATACGGCAGGGATGAGACCCGTCCTATCGTCGCCGGGAAGCTCCTCGGCGACGGCGAGCTAGCCGATCGTGCGTGCTCGGCGCGCGGCGAAGAAGAGACTTGCCCTTTTGGTGACCAGGTTCGGTCACGGCACGTCTTTATAAAGTCGCTTAGGGTCGCCGGACTCGACCGGCTCGAAGGAGGTAGGGATGGCTGAAGACCAGAGGAACGCCCGGATATTCGGCGTGCTCTTCATCATCACGTTCATCACTTCGATCCCGGCGCTGGCTCTCTTCCAACCCGTTCTCGACGACCCGGCCGGCTACATCGCCGGCGGCGGTAAGGACAACCAGATCTACCTGGGAGCTTCCTTGGAGCTCCTTCTCATCATCGCGAACGCCGGAACGGCCGTTGTGCTCTACCCGATCGCGAGGAGACACAACGAACTCCTCGCCATCGGCTATGTCACTGCTCGAGTCATCGAGTGCGTCTTCCTTGCGGCGGGGATCATCTTCGTGCTCGGGGTCGTCAGCCTGCGCCAGGACTCTCCGGACGCGGCCGACCTCGCCGTCTCGCTCGCCGCGCTCAAGGATTGGACTTTACTGTTTGGCCCGGGATTGATCGTCCCCTTTGGGAATGGGCTGATACTCGGCTACCTGATGTACAGCTCCGGCCTCGTCCCGCGCCGCATGGCCTGGCTCGGTCTCATCGGAGGGCCACTCCTCCTGATTGGGAATATAGGTGTGCTCTTCGACTGGTGGGACCCAGCCGGCGCGGTGAACGTCCTGGTAATCCCCGAGTTCCTGTGGGAGCTGTCACTCGGCATCTACGCGGCCGTGTCGGGATTCCGGCGCGACGCTCCGATCCTCTTGCCCGGCGCACGTTGACATCCCAACCCGAGCGGCCCGCGCCAACGCCATCAGACGCGTCCACTGACACTCTGCCGCCATAGTGGAAGCTGATGCGACTCGCCGACGTTCGTGCGATCCGCTACGGCGACGTGCTTGTCGAGGGCCAACGCTGGCCTGGCTTTCTGCACGTGGTCGAGCACCCACAGGGCCGCGTGCTGGTTGACACCGGTTTGATCGACTCGACACCGGAGCTGGACGCGGAGTGGTCACCGCGCTTCGATCCGGATGCGATCCCTCGGGACGTGGTGTGTGTGATCAATACGCACCTGCACTTCGACCACTGCGGCGGAAACCGCCTCTTCGCCGGGACGCCCGTCTACGTGCAGCGGCTGGAGCGCGAGGAGGCTCGCGCAGAGGGCTACACGATTGCGCAATGGGTCGAGTTCGAGGGCGCGACCTACGTGGAACTCGAGGGCGAACAGGAAGTTCTGCCTGGACTTCGCGTCCTCCCGACGCCGGGCCACACATCTGGGCATCAATCGGTACTGGTAGAGACGGACGACGGCCTAGTGGTCGTCGCCGGCGACGTCGCCTACACCTGGAGCGCCTTCGACGCTACCGAAAACGACGCCGCCGTGACGCTCGCCCATCTGTTCCCCGCGCGGATCTGGCTTGCCCACGAACGCATGCCACGCGACGCCAGCAACCCGAGCGGCCCGGCGGCGTGACGTCAACCCCGAATTAGGTCAGGCAGAGCCCCTCCGCGCGCGTCAAGATCTTCCGGCCGCGGAAGATGACGCCAGATCTCGTCGCGCTCAACCAGGGCGTCGAGCATCTGCTCGTTCTCGCGTCGGAAATGGCGCAAGAGGCCTACGTTCGCGAGCGTCTCGGGCACGTGACCGAGCCACCTCATGATGCCGGGGGCCTGCCGTCCACGAAAATCGGCGCCTCCCGCGCGAGCGAACGTGTCAACCAAGCGGAATCCGTCGCCCCAAAGGTGAGAAGAAGGGCCGTTCGGAGCGGCCGCGGCGCTACTTGATCAGCGTGAGCATCTTGAACATCGGCAGGTACATCGAGATGATGATCACGCCGACCATCAGGCCCACGCCGATCATCATGATCGGCTCGACGATCGACGTC
>Ga0126312_10001190_pt1 | contig 16790 bp, 19 predicted proteins | sample Plot104A_FD_92537 | JGI IMG/M metagenome (GOLD analysis project Ga0126312, IMG submission 92537) | Serpentine soil microbial communities from UC McLaughlin Reserve, CA, USA - Plot104A | ecosystem: Environmental > Terrestrial > Soil > Grasslands | place: USA: UC McLaughlin Reserve, Lake County... | reverse complement strand
TACCTGCCCTTGGCCGCCTCGGCGGCGCGCCTCCCGGCGCCCCATCCGAGCCCACCGAGGAGCTCCGGCGGCTCCCCCACCAGCAGGAAGCCGCTACCACGGGGGGCGGGCTTGGCTATCTGCCCCTCATTCTCGAGCTCCTTCATCGCGGTACTGACCGAGGGGCGGCTCGCCCCGACGAGCCGGGCCAGGCTGCGGTGGGTGAGCGGTACGGGCACCATCACCCCGTCGCGCCCGACCGTGCCGAACCGGTCCGCCAGATGCCAGAGCAGGACGAGCAGCCGCAGCTTCAGCCCGGTGATGCAGCTGATGGCCAGGGCGAGGGCCAGCGTCTGCGAACGGCTCACCGCGCGACCGACGAGAGCGGACATCAGCTCCGGCCAGCGACCGGCGATGGTGATCGCCCGGTGGTCGAGCAGGGCGAGCTTCGCCGGCGAGACGACGTGCCAAACGACCTCGGACGGGATGGGAGCGCCGGTGTTCACGTCGTCCCAGGGGCGCAGCAGGTCGCCGGCCCCGATCAGCTCGGCGCACGTGGTGTGCGCGATCTCCACGTCCCGGAGCAGCAGCCCCTCGAGCAGGAGAACCCCGAGGTCCCCTTCACGGCCTTGCAGGTGGTCCTCCGGGAGCCACGGCCCAGGCGTGAGTGCGATCGTCCTGACCACGAGCTCGACGCGTGCGCGCTCGCGCTGGGCGGGTGGCAGCGCGGCAGCCAGCTCGGGATCGGCGTCGATCAGCCGGACCAGCGCCGGACCGGTCCTCTGCTCATGTCCTCTCTCCAGGCGCTCGGGCAGCACGTCGCCTCTTTGCCCGTTGAAGCCGCTCGATATGCCGACGTCAGCAGGCTGACAACCGCTCGCGGCCCCGGCGCACCCCGCCGGTGGCAGGCGTGTTTCGACCCGTGATGGCGCATCGTCAGCCGAGATTGGGGGTGCCGCGCCTGGAGCGGGACTGGCGCTGGCTCGGCCGCTGCCCGGTGTGCGGCACCAGCGTTCTGCTCGATGACGAGCCGGTGCGGGCCGATGGCTTCACCTTCCACTCGGAATGCGTGCGCCGTCCCGTGGGGTTTTCCGCCGGTCCACCAAGGGAATCAGCACAGGTGCCGTGTGGCAGCCCGAGCCGCTCCAGCTGGCGCCCATAGCACTTGGGGCGCTCGCCTACGCCCGCCGTGCCGGCAACCTCGCCCGCCGCGGCCGCCCGGTGCCGCTGCGACGTCAGGCCTGGTTCGTCGCGGGCCTCGCCCTGCTCGCCGTCGCGCTGGCGACGCCGATCGATCCCATCGGCGAGGAGCGCCTCTTCTGGGTCCACATGGTCCAGCACCTCCTCACCGGGGACCTCGCGGCCTACTGCGTGGTCAAGGGGCTGACCGGACCGCTCCTGCGGCCGCTGCTCGCGCTGCCCTTCGCGGGCCGGTTACGTGTCCTCGCCCATCCGCTCGTGGCGCTGCCGCTGTGGGCGCTGACGCTGTGCGCGTGGCACCTCCCGCCGCTCTACGAGGCGGCCCTCGTGCACCCCGCCCTGCACGCCCTCCAGCACACCCTGTTCTTCCTCAGCGGCGCGCTGATGTGGGCCGCCGTCCTCAGCCCGCTTCCCGGCCCGGCCTGGTTCGGGAACGGCGCGAAGGTCGCCTACGTGCTGGCCGTGCGCACGATCGGCGCTGCCCTCGCAAACGTCTTCATCTGGGCGGACCGGCCGCTCTACGACTGGTACGGCACGCCGCTCTCCGACCAGGTGACGGGCGGGGCGATCATGTTCACAGAGGGCAGCCTCGTCACGCTGCTCGTGATCGCCTGGCTCTTCCTCGAGTGGATGCAGGAGTCGCCTACGCCCGCGCGGCCCGCGCCTCGGCTTCGGCCCGATGCTGCTCTTGCTCGACCTGCTCGCTCCTCTGGAGCTCGCGACAGATCCGCCTGACGACGAAGAAGATGAGCGGCGGAAGCACGACGAGGGCGGCGCGGTAGATCCACACCTGGGCGGCGTAGCTCAGCCCGAAGGCGACGACCGCTCGATCCATCGAGCCGGCGAAAAAGACCACGAGCACCCATGCCAGGAATGCCGCACCGAACGCGGTCCGGCCGGGCGCGTCGCGAGGGCGGTCGAGCGCATTGTGGTAGCTGCGATCGCCGCTGATACGGCGCTCGACCCAGGGGTAGGCGCCGAGGACCACGAAGACCAGGAGCGGGAACAGCGCGCCTCCCCAGAACGGGTTCGGCACCAGGGTGTAGTCGCCGATCTTCAGGTCGAAGCCGGGAACGAGCCGTAGCGCGCCGATCAGCCAGCCGAGGTACCAGTCCGGCTGGGCGCCGTTGGTCGACTGCGCCACGTCGTAGGGCCCCCACTGCCAGATCGGGTTGATCTGGACGAGCCCCCCCAGGAGGAAGAGCACGGCGGCCACGCAGCTCATGAGGCCGAGCGAACGCGGCGCCTGGCCCGGGAACATCGGCACTCCGAGCAGCTTGCGCTCGCTCTGGCGCCGCGTGCGCCGGAACTGGGTGTGGTGGCGGCTGGCCACCAGCGTCAGGTGCAGCGCGATCAGAGTCGCGATCAGGACTGGCAGGATGAAGACGTGGGTGATGTACATCCGCGACTCGAATGCGGCATGGCCCGGGTAGGGCCCGCCCCACAGGAGCAAGGCCAGGTTGCCGCCGACGAAGGGAACCGACTCGGCCACGGCGTAGCCGATGGCGAGGCCCATGCCGGAGAGCAGGTCGTCGACCATGGAGTAGCCCAGGTAGCCCTCCGGAAGGGTGACCATGAGCATCAGCAGGCCGACCAGGTACGTGCCCTCGCGTGGCTTGCGGAAGGCGCCAGTGAAGAAGATCCGCAGCAGGTGCAGGACGACCGCCGCCACGAACACGTTGGCCGCCCAGTGATGGGTCTGACGGATGAGGAGACCGGCGCGGACGTCGAATGAGATGTCGACCACCGAGCGATAGGCCTCGCTCATCTCCATACCGCGCAGCGGCGCGTAGCTGCCGTGGTAGACGGTTTCGCCCAGGCTCGGCTCGAAATAGAGGGTGAGGTAGACGCCGGTGGCGACGAGGACGATGAACGCGTACAGCGCGACCTCGCCGAGCAGGAACGACCAGTGGTCGGGGAAGAGGTAGCGCAGCGCCTTGGTCAGGAACGGCGCCGCGCCGCTGCGTGAGTCGACGAAGCCGATCGTGCGGCGGATCACGAGCGCGCTCCCTTCGTCCTCACGCCCGACCAGGATGGTCCCACGGGTCCCGAGAAGTTTCCGGCGGCGCGCAGGAAGCCGCGGCGGTCCGCCCGCAGCGGCAGTTGCGGCAGCGCGCGTCCCGCCGGCCCGAACAGCACCTTGCCGGCCCTCGCGGGATCGAACGTCGAGTAGTGACATGGGCAGACCAGTGCGGGCCTCGGCGCCGTGGGCGGGAAGAGCGGCTTGCGGTAGAGCGAGACCGCGCAGGCGGCGTGCGTGCAGATCTTGGAGTAGGCGACGATCCCCTCGACGGCCCAGTCCACGCGGTCAGCCGGCAGGGCCATCTCGCCCGCCGGGATGCGAACCACCACTAGGGGCGCACCGACCGTGTCCTGGCTGGCGCCCTCTGGATAAGCGGTGTAGAAGGTGGCCTCGGCGATGTCGTCGACGCGAAGCGGCTTGCCGTCCTGATCCACAAGCCGGCGGCCGCGCCGCCAGGGCGTCCCGTAGAGCGAGCTGGTGTCGAACACGGGCCCGAGCGACACCGCCGGCGTCAGCGCCGCCAGGCCGAGTGCTCCCCCGGCCGCCGTGGCGGCGGCGGTGAGCAGGCCCTTCCGCGTGACGGGGGAGCCGCTCTCGCGCACGATCCGATGGAGCGCCTCCTGCTCCTCGGGGTGCTCGGGCTCCGGATAGTTCTCCTCGATCTCCTCGACCGGGACCAGCTTCTTGCTCCATACGATCAGCGCCGCGCCGAGAAAGCCGAGCGAGCCGCCGAACGCGAGGCCGAACCACTGCGTGTGGCCGCGCAGCCCGTCGATCGCGTAGAAGACGATGAAGGCGACGGCGGCCGCGGCGGCGCAGAATAGGAGGCCCACCACCACGAGCTCGGCGGCCGGCGCCTTCGGCGCCGGAGCGACGATCCGCTCCCTCTCCTCCTCTGCCTCGCGCCGCTTGCGGCGGCCGCCGGCCAGCCACAGCAGCAGAGCGGCCAGCAGGCGCCTCACGAACGAACACGCTCCCCGATAAGGACGCACGTGATCACGAGCACGACCGCCGCGAGGAACCAGGTGACCATCCCCTCCGGGATCGGGCCGACGTTGCCGATGCCCCAGCCGCCGCGATCGGGCGGATGCCTGGTCCGCTGAACATAGGCGATGATCGAGTCGAGCTGGGAGTCGCTGATCTGCTTCGTCGAGAAGCGAGGCATCACGTACGGGCCGATCCGCACGGACTGGGCGACCTGCGTCGCGCTCGCGTCGTCGAGCGGAGGCACGCGCGCGCCGGTGACGAAGCCGCCCTTGGCGGCCACCTGATGACAGCCGCCGCAGTGCTCGGTGAACAGGTGCTGGCCCTCCGCCACGTTGCCCCGCTCCGGATGGGGAGACGGGATCGCCGGGCCGCCGCCGAAAGAGCCGACGTAGTCGACGAGCGCCCTGATCTCCCGATCGCTGAATTGGAGCGGGTCGCGCCGCGTGGGCTGGTCGTACGGGTTGCCCAGCGGCATGTAGCCCGTCCGCAGGTAGAAGTCGGCGGCCAGCTCGCCGACTCCACGCAGGGACGGCCCCAGGCTGGGCACGTCGCCGGCGCCCGGTCGCGGCGAGCGCACACCTCGCCCGTCGATCCCGTGGCAGCTCGAGCAGTTCCCGGCGTAGAGCTGCTCGCCGAGATCGCGCAGCGACAAGCTGTCCCCGTTGTCCGGCCGCGCGACGCCCGAGCGCGGCTGTGCCGCCGCGGGCGCCGCGCCGACGAGCGCAACGAGGCAGGCGGCGGCTAGCGCACTTCGGCCGCTCATCCCTGGTGGCAGTCCTGGAGGACGAGCACTCCCACGCCGCTCATCACGATGATGAAGAGGAACAGGGGTGCGATGGCGATGCCGATCGTGGCCAGGAAGTTGACGCGCCCCTGCGGAGGGTCCTCGTCGGTACCCCCCACGCCGCGCGCCGCACGGGTGGCCCGGAAGGCACTGATCGCCGCGAGCTCGGCGAGCAGCGCGAGGATGGCGGCAACCGCCGTGATCACCGCCGTCCAGGTGTCGACGGATACGCTACCGACGCCGCCGCGGTCGCAGCCGACCTCGGTGAGCCAATACCCGAGCACGTGCTGGACGGCCCAGGCAAACGGGGCTCCCAGGAGCCCGAACCACTGCAGGCCCCTCATAGCGATGGCGACACCTGCGTCAGCGTGATCGCCACCGCCACGGCGTTGACGAAGTACCAGTAGATCGCCACCACCTGTACGGCCACGAGCCGGTAATTGGTCAGGCCCCCGATGAGGCGGGCGAGCAGCCAGCCGATCATCAGGATGCCGACGAGCACGTGCACGTGGTGCGCGAACAGCATCGTGAAGTAGACGGACCCGTAGGCGTTGTCCGTCGGCTGGAACTTGTCGAGGTCCGAGCCGAAGAGGTGAATCTGCACGCCGAGGTACGCGGCCTGCACCAGCATCGCGCCGAGCAGCAGCAACCAGGCGGGACGCACGCGGCCGACTCGGGCCGCGCGCACGGCGAGAAGGATCGGGAGCGTGGTGGCCACGAGGACGCCGGTCAGGATGAGCGGAGCCGTCAGGTCCGGTGGCTCGACCCCGGCCGGCGGCCACTGGGAGACCTTGAGCCGCAGATAGAGGTACGAGGCGATCAGCGTGCCGAAGAAGGCGGCCTCGGTGGCGACGAGCAGGATGACTCCCCAGGTCCCGACCGGAAGAGACACGCGTCTTCGCGCGGCGTACGACGCCGCCGGCCCACTCGTGGCCTCGGTGCTGCGAGTGGCACCGCCCGTCGGGGGTCCGTGCCCACGCCCCGTGCGCCGGGTCAGGTCGTCGCCGCCCGTCATGCCTCCTGGGGCTCCTTCCAGTGCCAGCCGCCGAGGACCACAAGCGCCAGCAACGCGACCACCGCGGCGATCACGTAGTGCCGCGTGAGCAGCATCGTGAAGCCGGCCGCGAGAGCGGCCGCGAGCAATATGGGCGACCACGATTTCGCAGGCATCTCGAGGATCTCGTCCCAGTCGGCGTCGAGCACGCTCGAGGCAGGCGTCTCGTGCCCCTCGTCGAGCACCCGCTCTGCGGGCCCCGCGAGGTCGCGTTGGTCCGCTTGCCGGTCCTCCCGGTCCCACATCGCGTAGGGGCTCGTGACCCGCGGGATCACGGCGAAGTTGTACGACGGCGGCGGCGAGGTCGTCGACCACTCGAGCGTGTCGCCGCCGAAGGGGTCGTTGCCGGCCGGGACGCCGCGGAAGAGGCTCACCGCGAGGTTCGTCACGACCATCAGCAGCCCCGCCGCCAGCAGGTAGGAGCCGATCGTCTCGACCAGGTTGTAGCCGTCCCAACCCAGGCCGTGCGGGTACGTGTACTGCCGCCGCGGCATTCCGAGCAGACCCACGATGTGCATGGGGAAGAAGGTCAGGTTCATCCCCACGAAGCTGAGCCAGAAGCTCGCCTGCCCCGCCCGCTCGTGGTACATCCGCCCGGTGACCTTGGGGAACCAGTAGAACATCCCGCCGAGCAGCGGGAAGACGGCGGCCCCGAAGATCACGTAGTGGAAGTGGGCGACGACGTAGTAGGTGTCGGTGAGCTGCTGGTCGAACGGGATGGCGGCGAAGGTGACCCCGGAAAGCCCGCCCAGCAGGAAGAGCACGATGAAGCCGACGATCCACAGCAGGGGGGTCTTGAACCGCGGCCGGCCGGTGACGATCGTGGTGATCCAGGCGAACAGCTGGATGCCGCTCGGGATCACGATGATCAGGCTCGCCGCCGCGAAGTAGATCGTCGTGATCGTGTCGAGCCCGACCGCGAACATGTGGTGCGCCCACACGCCGAAGCCGATGAACGCGACCAGGATCTCGGCGAGCGCGACCAGCGGGAAGGCCACCATCTTGCGCCGCGCGAACGTTGGGATGATCGCCGTGGCGATCCCGAACGCGGGCAGGATGATGATGTAGACCTCTGGGTGCCCGAAGATCCAGAAGAGGTGCTGCCAGAGCAGCGGGTCGCCCCCCTTTGTCACGTCGAAGAAGTGGAATCCGAGCGCGCGGTCCAGCTCCAGGAAGATCAGCGCGGTGTTCAGCGGCGGCAGCGCGAACACCAGCGCGAACGACGTGGCCAGCATCGCGTAGCAGAACAGCGGCATGCGGTTCAGCGACATCCCGGGCGCGCGCAGCTTGAAGGTGGTGACGATGAGGTTCACCGCGGTCGCCGTCGAGGAGATGCCGTTGAAGATCAGGCCGAGCGTGTAGAAGTCGACGTTCGGCCCGGGCGAGTACTGCTTCGAGCCGAGCGGTAGGTAGTCGAACCAGCCCGCGTCCGGGGCGCTTCCGATGGCCAGCCCCGTGTAGACGAAGAGGCCCGACGCGACGTAGATCCAGAACGAGAGCGCGTTCATCCGCGGGAACGCCAGGTCGCGCGCCCCGATCATCAGCGGCAGCAGGTAGTTGCCGAAGGCGCCGATCGACATGGGGACGACGACGAGGAAGATCATCGTCACCCCGTGCATCGTCATCGCCTCGTTGAAGGCGCCGGGCGAGAGCAGGCCGTTGTCCGGGCGGATGAGCTGGGTGCGGATGAGCAGCGCCTCGACCCCGCCCGCCGCGAAGAATGCGAGCGAGGTGAAGAGGAACATCAGCCCGATCCGCTTGTGGTCGACGGTGGTGAGCCAGCCGACGAGGCCCTTCGGCTCCTCCCAGATGCGCTGGAGCCGCTCGGTGCGCTGCCGCGCCAGCGGGGCGGGCATCGTGGCCATCAGCGCAGGCCCTCCAGGTAGGTGACGAGCTTCTGGATTTGCGCGTCGCTCAACCCGAGCGCGGGCATCTTGTTTCCCGGCTTGAAGTGCTGGGGGTCGCGGATCCAGCGGAGCAGGTAGTCGCCGCGGTTGGGAATCGTGAGCCCGGCGAGCGTCGTCCGATCACGCAGATGCGTCAGGTCCGGGCCGATGTCTCCGCGGGCGGCGGTGCCGCGGATGGTATGGCAGCTCGCACACTGGTTGGCCATGAAGATGCGCTTTCCGCCGCGCGCGCTGGGGCCCGCCGGCGGGGCCTCCGGGCGCTCCATGTTGCGCAGCCAGGCGCGGAACCGCTCCGGCGGGTCGGCGAACACGTACATCGACATGTGGGCGTGCTGTAGGCCGCAGAACTCCGCGCACTGACCGCGGTAGCGGCCCGGCTTGTCCGCGTAGAGCAGGATCCGGTTGCGGTGACCGGGAACCGTGTCGATCTTGCGGTTGAGCTGCGGGATCCAGATGCTGTGGATCACGTCGTCCGTCTTGCCGACGAGGTTCACCCGGGTCCGCACCGGGATGTGGATCTCGTTGGCGGTGACCGCCTTGGTTCCCGGGTAGCGGACCTCCCAGAACCACTGGTTGCCGGTCACCTCGACGGTCAGTTCGGTGCTGGAGGCCTTCGGTGCGTCGGTGTCGTCGAGCACGACGAGGTTGGCGAACGCGAACACCCCGATCAGGACGACGACGGGGATGACGATCCCGAACACCACCACGGCTCCGGTCTCGACGTTCGAGCGCTTGCCGATGAACGGCAGCCCTTCCTCGCGCCGGGTGAGCCAGCCGATCAGCAGCATCACAACCGCACCGCCGAACACAACGCCGGCGATGCCGAACATCCACCAGGTCAGCTTTGCGATATCGCGAGCCGGATCGCTCTCCGGCTTGAGCGGTGACTGCTCGCCGCAGCCAGCCACAGCCAGCGCCACCGCTGCGGCGGCGCCCCACAGGGCGACCCGGATCAGCGGGCTCGGGAGCCGGTCCTGGCGGAATCTACGCAGGGTCGAGCGGGCCACGCGGCCACGCCTTGATACCCCTCAGGCGACGCCTGGAAACTGCGCGGTCAGCGCGAGGACAAATCGTTCTGCGAGACGCCCGAGCGCGCCGGGTGAGCGACGTACCAGACGCCCCGCGATTTCTCGAGCTCGAGGCTCGCCCTCTCGCCGGTGGGCGACCGAATCTCGGCGTGTGCGGAGAGGTCGCCCGCCCTGACGTTCGCGACCCGGGTGCGCCGCAGGACGTCGGCCGTGGCGGCCGGTGCCAGGCGCGACGCCCGAAGCCCCAGCACCTCGAGGCACCCGGCGCGCGCACCCCCGGCGCGCAGGAACGCCTGCCGGGCGGGTGGATCGAGCACCTCCAGCGCGTCCTGCGGGCGATCCGCCGCGCACATCTCGAGCAATGCGTCCGCGGTGCCGCGGACGGTCTCGACCTCGGTCGTGTGCGTGTCCGCGCATCCCGCCGCCAAGGCCGCTAAGCCAAGCGCGATGAGCGGGGCCGGAATGGCGGTTCGCATCGCGCCTGAAGCGGATCTGACCGCCTAGGCGTCGTCTGCCGCCGGACCCGACTCGGGGTCCTGCTGCTCGGCGTCCGGATCGTCGACGGCGCCCTCGTCCGAGAGGCCCTCGTCGTCGCCCTCATCCGGCATCTCCACGTCGGGGCGACCGGGCTCCGGGGTGCCCTCGGGCGCAGCGTCGAGATCGCGGTCCTCTGGCGTCTCCATGGCCGCCTTCGTACCCGCGGCCGCCGGGCCCAAACGGCCGCTACTTTCCCGGTGACCCGTGAACCCCAGGATGCTCACGCTCGCCGGCGCCGAGATCGGGCGGATCGGCCTCGGGACCAATCGGCTCACCGCGACGCCGGCGAACGAGGAATTCCTCCGCGAGGCGGTTGCCGCCGGCGTCGGCCTCATCGACACGGCTCATCTCTATACGGGTGGCGAGAGCGAGAGGGCGGTCGGCGCAGCCCTGGCTCCGTTCCCTGCCGGCTTGGTCGTGGCCACGAAGGCCGGGTACCGCAGGGGCAGCGGCCACCCGGACGCACTCCGCGCTCAGGTCGAGGAGAGCCTCGCGCGGCTGCGCACCGAAAGCATCGCCCTCCTCTACTTGCACAGGGTCGACCCGGAGACTCCGCTCGAGCAGAGCCTCGCCGCGATCAAGGAGTACCGCGACGCCGGCCGGGTCCGGGAAGTCGGCATCTCCGAGGTCGGCGTCGAACAGATCGAGCGCGCCCGGGAAATCGTCCCGATCGCGGCGGTGCAGAACAACTACAGCCTCTCCGAGCGAAAGCACGACGAGGTGGTCGACCTGTGCGCCGAGCGGGGCATCGTGTTCGTGCCCTACTTCCCGCTGCGCGGCGGCGCCGGGCCGGCGATCGACGAGATCGCCTCCCGGCACGGCGCCACGCCCGCTCAGATCGCTCTCGCCTGGCTCCTCGAGCGCTCTCCCGCGGTCCTGCCGATCCCGGGCACCCTCTCGTGGGAGCACCTGCGTGAGAACCTCGGCGCGCTCGAGATCGATCTGACCGAAGACGAGTACCGCAACCTTTCCGCCTCGCGCGTGTCCTGACCCCGCAACGCCGAGTCTCCACCGCGCCGGCGGTGGGGAGCGGGGGAACCAATGCGGAGAGATCCGCGGGGGCAAAGCGTCGCCACGAGCGCGGCGCCGCGGCCACGGTCGCGAGCCCGACAGCTAACCCCGTAGGCGCCGGGACAGATGAACATCGGCTGTCGACACAAGGTCTGCCTTGCGCTGCTCGCACTGCTGCCCGCCCTCCTGGGGGGCCCAGGCATCAGCGCCGCGAGCACCAGCGGAGGCGCTCGCTTCGAGCCGCCGCCGCCTCCGCCCAAGAAGGCCATGATCAGGGACGGCCGCGCGATCGCGCCACGCCGCGCGCCGCACGGGGTACGGCGGGTAATCGCCGCCGCCAACCGCCTGGTGCGCAAGCCCTACCGCTGGGGCGGGGGGCACGGCGCGCTCTTATCAGCAGGATCGACAGCGGCTATGACTGCTCCGGCGCCGTGAGCTATGCGCTCTACGGGGGCCGTTTCCTTCGCAGCGCGCTGGCCTCCGGGCCGCTCATGCGCTGGGGCAGGCGCGGGCCGGGCCGCTGGATCACCGTCTACGCGCACCGCAGCCACGCGTACATCGTCGTGGCAGGCCTCCGCTTCGACACGAGCATGCGCGACCGCGACGCCGGCGGACCGGCCACCGGGCCGCGCTGGAGCAAGCGGCTGCGCAGGTCCGCGCGCTTCGCCGCGCGTCATCCGCGCGGGTACTAGCCACCGCGCTAGCCGTCCTGCGTTCTCGAACGTCCCGCACTGCGGGCTATAGCGCCTACTCAGGGACGTTCGGCCGGTTTGCGCTCGACGGTGACCTGCTCGGGGCCAGACGGGCCGGCCGGCAATAGGGGGAGACCTGCATCCTCGAATACATGGCAGCACCCAGGGCAGCGGACGTCTCGCCCGCCATCCTTAGGGCATCGCCCGCTCCTCCCAACCCCGCTACACGCGCCTCTTCTGGCGAATCTTCCTGATCAACGCCGCGGTCCTCGCGGCGGCGTCGACCGTCGCCGTCTTCGTGCTCTCGCCGGGCACCATCAGCCAGCCGGTGGCCGTGAAGGAGCTGGCGATCTTCGCGGCCGCACTCGCGGTGATGCTTGTGGTCAACCTCCTCGTCACCCGCCGGCTCACCGCCCCGCTCGAGGAGCTCGTCGCGGTGATGCGCACGATCGACCCGGCAGCCCCCGGACAGCGGGTCTCGGTGGCCGGCGGCCCGTCGGAGGCGCTCGAGCTCGCGGGCTCGTTCAACGACATGCTCGACCGGCTCGAGAAGGAGCGCCGGGAGAGCACGCGCCGCGCCCTCGGCGCCCAGGAGGCGGAGCGGCTGCGGGTGGCGCAGGAGCTGCACGACGAGGTCGGGCAGAACCTCACCGCGGCGCTGCTCCAGCTCGGCCGGCTGCGCAAGGAGGCGCCGGACGAGCTTCGCGCCGAGCTGACCGAGGCCGCGGAGACGGTCAGGGCGAACCTTGACGAGCTCCGCAGGATCGCCCAGGCGCTTCGTCCACAGGACCTCGACGAGCTCGGGCTTGTCAGCGCCCTCAGCCACTTCACCGAGCGCCTGACCGAGCAGACCGGCCTGCCGATCGCACGCAGGCTCAGCCCCGACCTTCCCGCCCTGGCGCCGGAGCAGGAGCTCGTGATCTACCGCGTGGCCCAGGAGGCGCTGACCAACGTCGTCCGTCACGCCGGCGCGTCCTCGGCCACCCTCAGGCTGGCCCCCTCACGAGACGGCGTTGCCCTGCGCGTGAGCGACGACGGCCGCGGCATCGACGGCACCGATCCGCGCGGCGGGATCCGGGGAATGCGCGAACGCGCCATGCTGATCCACGCCGACCTCGACATCCGGCAACGGCCGAAGGGAGGGACCGAGGTGGTCCTCGACCTCCCGGCCCGGTGACGCTCGGATGCGCCTGAAGACGCGAATCCTGCTCGCTGACGACCACGCCGTGGTTCGCCGCGGGCTGCGCCTGGTCCTGGAGTCGGAGCCCGACCTCGACGTCGTCGCCGAGGCGGGCGACGGGGCCGAAGCGGTCGAGCGGGCGCTCGTTGAGGACATCGACCTGGCGATCTTCGACATCACCATGCCGCGCATGACCGGGCTGCAGGCCGCCGCCGAGCTGGCCCGTCGAAAGCCGGAGGTGCGCACGCTGATCCTGTCGATGCACGACAACGAGCAGTACCTCTTCGAGGCCCTTCGCGCCGGCGCGGCCGGCTACGTCCTCAAGTCCGTGGCCGACCGCGACCTCGTCGAGGCGTGCAGGGCGGCGATGCGCGGCGAGCCTTTCCTGTACCCGGGCGCGGTCCGGAGCCTCATCCGCGAGTATCTCACCCGGGCGCGCGAGGGCGACTCGCCGCCCGACGACCCCCTCACGCCGCGGGAGACCGAGATCGTCAAGCTCATCGCCGAGAGCAACACGAGCAAGGAGATTGCCGAACAGCTCGTGATCAGCGAGAAGACCGTGGAGCGGCACCGGGCGAACATCCTCGACAAGCTCGGGATGCGCGACCGCGTCGAGCTCACGCGCTACGCCATCCGGCGGGGGCTGGTCGAGCCCTGACCACGCCTGGGGGTCACCTGGGCTGAAGATGCACCGCTAACCCCATGGCCGCCGGCCGCCGTGTCCGCGAGCCTCCGCGGCATGGGTGAGACCGGGATCAGGGTGGCGATCGTCGACGATCACCCGGCGGTGCGCGAGGGGATCAGGTCGCTTCTGGCCGCGGAGCCCGGCATCTCGCTGGCGGCGGCGGTGGCCGACGCCCGCGGCGCCGTCAGGCTCGCGCGCCGCACGCCGACCGACGTCGTGGTCGTGGACTACCACCTCCCCGACGAGCACGGGCTGTCGCTCTGCCTGCGGCTGAAGAACCTCGCCGGCCCGCCCAAGGTCCTGATCTACTCGGGCTTCGCCGACCACCGCCTGGCGGTGGCGGCGACCGTGGCCGGGGCGGACGCGCTGCTCGCCAAGGGCTCCGACCCCGACGAGCTGCCAAGGACCGTCCGGGGCCTCGCGGCCGGCCGTACCTACCTTCCGGCGATCCCGCCGGCGGCCCTGCAGTCGGCGGGCAGCCTTCTCGATCCCGGCGACCTGCCGATACTCGGTCTGCTGCGGCACGGAACCCCACCGCCCGAAGTCGCCGAGGCGCTGGGCACCAGCGCAGACTGGCTCAGGGGCCGGCGCTGGGCGATGCTCGAGCGCCTACTGCAACGCCCGGCTCGCCGCGGTGCCGCGGGCCGGGCCGCCGGCTTGACCGCCGCCCAGGGCGGGTAATCCGGCCGCATGGCCCCACGCTCCATCTGGAACGGCACCGTCACGTTCGGCCTCGTCAACGTGCCAATCAAGCTCTATACCGCGACCGAGTCGAAGACCGTGCGCTTCAGCGAGGTGCACGCCAAGGACGGCGCCAAGATCGAGCATCGGCGCATCTGTTCCAAGGAGGGCAAGGAGGTCGACTATGACGAGGTCGTCAAGGGCTACGAGGTGGAGCCGGACAAGTACGCCGTCCTCGACAAGGACGAGATCAAGGCGGCCGCCGGCGACCGCGGCAAGGTCGTCCATCTGCAGGAGTTCGTCGACGCCGGCGACATCGATCCGATTTTCTACGAGAAGACGTACTACGTCGGCTCGCGCGACGACGCCGACCCGTACAGGCTCCTGCACGAGGCGCTGAGCAAGACCGGCAAGGCCGGCGTCGGGCGCTTCACCTTCCACGACCGCGAGTATCTGATCGCGGTGCGCGCGCTCGGCGACGCGCTCGCCTTGCACACCCTGCGCTTCCACGACGAGGTCGTGACGGCGGACGACCTCGAGATCGACTCCGGCTCGCGCAAGCCGTCGCAGCAGGAGGTCCAGATGGCGAACAAGCTCGTCGACACCCTCTACACCGAGTTCAAGCCCAGAGACTACGAGGACACCTACCGCGAGGCGGTGCTCGACCTGCTCGAGCGGAAGGCGCGCGGCGACGAGATCGACCTGACCGAGCAGGAGGAGCCCGAGCAGGGCGACGACCTGCTGGCGGCCCTGAAGGCGAGCGTATAGCGATGGCGCGGGCGCTTTGGAGCGGGTCGCTGAGCTTCGGGCTGGTCAACGTGCCGGTCCAGCTTGTCAGCGCGGCTCGCGACCTCGACTACCACTTCAACGAGCTGCATGGGAAGGACAACGCCCGTATCGAGCAGCGCCGCTACTGCTCGGAGGAGGACGCCGAGGTGCTCTGGGAGGAGGTCGCGAGGAGCTTCGACCTCGACGGCAAGCAGGTGATTGTCAGGGACGAGGAGCTCGCCTCGGTGCAGCCGCGCAAGACCCGCACGATCGACGTCGAGGCCTTCGTCGACCTCGCCGGCGTCGACCCGATCTACTTCGACCACCCCTACTTCCTCGTCCCGGCCGGTGACAGCGAGGGCACGCTGCGCGCCTACCGGCTGCTCGTCGAGGTAATGGGGCGGACCGAGCGCGCCGCCCTCGGCCGTTTCGTTATGCGGACCAAGGAGTACCTCGGCGCGATGCGAGTCCGCGACGGCGCGCTGACCTTGACCACGATGCGATTCCACGACGAGGTGCGGCCCACCGAGCCGGTGCCGACCGGAGGCAAGAAGCCGGTGAAGAAGGCGCTCGACAACGCGATCGCCGTGATCGAGGAGCTCTCCACGGACTGGGACCCGGAGAGCTATACCGACTGCTACCGGGAGCGGCTGCGGCGGGTCATCGACGACAAGCGCAAGCGGCGCAAGATCGAGGTGCCCGAGCCGGAGAAGCAACCGGCGCCGGCGCCCGACCTGATGGCGGCGCTGGAGCGGACCCTGCAGAACGCCAAGGCCGGCCGGGACATTCGAACGCGGCCGGACGGTGACGGCGACCTGAGCGAGCTGAGCAAGGAGGAGCTCGACGAGCGCGCCAAGGAGGAGGGCATCCGCGGGCGCACCAAGATGTCGAAGAAGGAGCTCGTCGAGGCGCTCTCCGACGGCGACTGAGCGCATCTCCGGAGTTCGCGCCCGCCAGGGAGTGGGCGAGCTCCATTTCTCTCCCATAACCGCTTTCAGGCGGCCCGTACCGGGAAAGGGAGCGGAATGCGGGTAGTCGTCATAGGGGCCAGCGGCAACATCGGGACGAGCGTCCTCCGCGCTCTCGAGCTCGATCCCGAGATCCCGTCGATCGTCGCCATATCCCGGCGCGCGGCGCCGGGCCCCAACCGGATCGAGTGGCGCGAGCGCGACGTCGTGCGCGACGACCTCCGCCCCGACCTGGAGGGCGCCGACGCCGTGATCTCACTCGCCTGGCTGATCCAGCCGTCGCGCGACCGCGAGCAGCTGCGCGCCGTGAACGTCGACGGCAACCGCAGGATCTTCGAGGCCGCGGCCGCGGCGGGAGTGCCGGCGCTGCTCTACGCGTCATCGGTGGGCGCCTACTCACCCGGGCCGAAGGACCGCGCCGTGGACGAGCGCTGGCCCACCGAGGGCATCCAGAGCTCCTTCTACGCACGCGACAAGGCCGACGTCGAGCACCTCCTCGACGAGTTCGAGTCCGAGCACCCGGAGATGCGCGTCGTCCGCATCCGGCCCGGGCTTGTGTTCAAGCGGGAAGCCGGATCCGAGATCCGCCGCTACTTCGCCGGGCCGTTCCTTCCGGGGTTCCTCGTGCGGCCCTCGCTCATCCCCCTGGTGCCCAAGGCCACGCGCCTCCGCTTCCAGGCAGTCCACTCGCTCGATGTCGGCGAGGCGTTCCGGCTCGCGCTTCACGCGCGCGCGCGTGGTCCCTTCAACGTCGCGGCGGATCCGGTTCTCGACGGCGACGAGCTGGGCCGGATCCTGGGCGCCCGCCCGATACCGGTGCACACCGGGCTCCTTCGCGCGCTCGCCGACGGCACCTGGCGGCTGCGGCTTCAGCCGACGCCGCCGGGCTGGGTCGACCTGGCGCTGGCGGTGCCGATCATGAGCACGGAGCGAGCCCGGACCGAGCTCGGCTGGACAGCCCGCCATAGCTCGGGCGACGCTCTCCTCGACCTGCTGGCCGGGATGCGGGAGGGTGCTGGCGTCGCGACGCCGCCGCTCGACCCCTCCGCCGGCGGACCGCTGCGCAGCCGCGAGATAGTCACCGGCGTGGGCGCCCGCAACCCCTAGCGTCAGCCAGCCGACGCGGAGCGCATGTTGGCCTCCTGGTTTGGGTAGCCGCTCGCCATGGCTTCGAAGAACGTCGTCGTGACGGGCGCATCGGCGGGCATCGGCCGGGCAATCGTGGGCCGCTTCGCCGAGGACGGCGCCTCGGTGGGACTGATAGCCCGCAACGATGCCGGGCTCGAGGGCGCCCGGCGGGACGTCG
>Ga0126312_10001189_pt1 | contig 16818 bp, 19 predicted proteins | sample Plot104A_FD_92537 | JGI IMG/M metagenome (GOLD analysis project Ga0126312, IMG submission 92537) | Serpentine soil microbial communities from UC McLaughlin Reserve, CA, USA - Plot104A | ecosystem: Environmental > Terrestrial > Soil > Grasslands | place: USA: UC McLaughlin Reserve, Lake County... | reverse complement strand
TTTCGCCCGCTCGGCCCGCGCCGCGTGACGGTACGTCGGCGATGGTCACGCGCCGCCGCTGATTTCAGTCATCTGCAGGCGAAAAAGTGGGCTCACAGACCGAGCCGAGGCCCGTCGACCGAGACCGCTGCGGCAGAAAGCAGCATCTCCTCGTAGACGGCACCGGGTTGTCGGTGAGGGCGCGTCAATGCCTGGTGCCAGCTCGTGGTCCGGTCGACGCGTCTGGCGGAGAGCATTTAGGGGTGGATGTGCCCCGCTCCCCGGTCCGGCGTTGACAGGTAGCTGACTTGGAGCGCCGGGCAGTCCCGGAGGCGCGTAGCGCCGGAGGGACTGTCCGGCGGCCGGCTCAGCATGGGCCGCTCGACCGAAGGGAGAGCTGGGTTGAGCGAGCAACGGAAGTACAGGACGTTCACGGCGCAGAAGAAGCTCGAGATCGTGTTGGCCGGGCTGCGCGGCGACCGCTCGGTGAGGGAGGTCTGCCGCGAGCACGCGATCTCGGAGACACTCTTCTACGGCTGGCGCGATCAGCTGCTCGAGGCCGGACGGGAGCGGTTCGCCGGCAAGGAGGAGCGCCAGGGCGAGAAGGAACTGCGACGGAAGGTGCGCGAGCTGGAGCGGGCGCTGGGCCGCAAGACCTACGAGCTCGAGATCGCGGGGGAAGCATTGCGAGGCTGGGAGTGAGCGAGCGCGTCGCTCGGTCTCGCGAACTGGTCGCACGCGGCTTCGCCGCGGCGGCGGTGGCGCGCGTCCTGCAGATCACACGGCAGGCGATCTATCGAACACCGAGCCCGCGGTCGGTGCCGCAGCGGCGGCCGCCTGCCGACCCGGTCGAGCGGGCGATCGTCGAGGAGGCGATGGCGAACCAGACCGACGGCTACCGGATGGTGACCGCGTTCGTGCGGCGGAAGCTGGGCGTAGCGGTCAACCGCAAGCGGGTGCTGCGGGTGATGCGTGGACGCAAGCTGATCCAGCGCCGCCGCCCGCTCGAACGCCGCAAGCGGCCCGGCTTCTTCCGGGTCGAGCGGCCGAGACAGCTGTGGCAGCTCGACATGACGAGCGTCTGGGTCGCCGAGCACGGCTGGACGTACTTGAACGCGATCATCGACTGCTGCACGCGTGAGATCGTCGGCTGGAGCCTCGAGCTCCGCTGCCGCGCCGACGAAGCGATCGCCGTCGTCGAACACGCCGCCGCCGTGCACGCCATCGAACCGGGCGAACTCGTGCTCGGAAGCGACAACGGCTCGGCCTTCACGGCGCGTCGCTTCCGCACCAGACTCGGCGAGCTCGGCATCCGTCACCGCCGCGGCGGCTACCGCGACCCCGAGAGCCAGGCCTTCATCGAAAGCTGGTTCGGGAAACTGAAAGAACGGGAGGTGTGGCTGAACGAATACGAGACGCTCGACGACGCGAGACACGGGATCGGCGGCTACGTCGACCGCTATCACCACCGGCCGCACTCGAGCCTCAACTACCGCACACCGCTCGAAGTGCGACAGACCTGGGAGGATCTGCAAGGACTACAGAAAACCGCGGCCTAACCTGTCAACACCGGCGGGGAGCACGTCACTGCCGCGCGGTTTCCTTGCTTCAGACCGGCGTCATCTGACCTCACGAGTGAACAGAGGATCGGTCGGGATCCTTGGAGACGAGGTGGATTACGTGATCGGCGTCGATACGCACCGCGATCAGCACACGCCCGCGGTCGTGAACGCGCGGCGGGAGCGGTGCTGGCGCAGACGGTGGTGCGTGCGAGCGCACGCGGGTACGGCGAGGCGGTCCGTTTCGCGGAGAGGCACGCCCGCGGCGTTCGCGCCTGGGCTGTCGAGGGCGCCGGCCACTATGGCGCTGGTCTCACGCGCGACCTCGGCGAGCGCGGCGAGACGGTGCCCTCGAGGTCGGCCGCCAAGCTGCGGGAGCGGCGACTGCGCGGCAAAGACGACCGACTCGACCAATTCGCGGTGGCCGCACGGGCTTGCGGCCGAGACGCTGACGCCGCCGCGCTCGGCGGTGCGGCAGGAGGCGTTGCGGGTCGTCGGCGTTAGCGTGCAGTGGTCACGATGAGGGTCCGGGACCTCAACTGGATGCAGCTCGAGGCCTACCTCGACGGAGACGACCGGATCGTGCTCCCGGTCGGCTCGACCGAGCAGCATGCCTACCTCTCTCTCGAGACCGACAACATTCTTGCCGAGCGCGCGTCGGTCGAGGCCGCCGAGCCGTTAGGGGTTCCGGTGCTGCCGGCCCTGCCGTACGGCGTCACTGGCTTCACCGCGTACCCCGGCAGCCCCACGCTCCGGGAGTCCACGCTGGTCGCAGTGCTCTCGGACGTCGTTGATTCGCTGCTCGGCCAGGGCTTCGCGCGGATCCTCGTCGTAAACGGTCATGGCGGAAACACCGAGTCGGGCAGGGCTTGGACACGACGCCGCCCGGACAAGGTCGTGGTTTGGCATGAGCTTTGGGAAGGACCACCGGACGAGATCGCGGCCGCAATCGATCCCGACTACGACCATGCGTCGTGGTCGGAGAACTTCCCCTGGACGCGAGTTCCGGGAGTTGTTATCCCGGCAGACCGCAAGCCCCCGGTCGAATGGCCCGAGGACGGAAACCCCGGGACGTGGAGGGAAGCCCTCGGCGACGGGTCGTTCGGCGGTCTCTACCAGCGGTCCCCGCAAGACGAACGCCGGCTCTGGGACGCCGCCGTCCAGGCGATTCGTACCCGTCTCGAACGCTGGGACGCATAGAGGCGGCGGCTAGGCCGCTCAGCGGTCATTTAGAAAGACTGGCGCATGCCGAGGTTGTTGCGCTTCGCGGCTTGCCTGGACGCGCCCACGCCTCAGGCTTCGCACACGCTCGCGCCCCTCTCAGGGTCGTCGCTTCCGTCCGGGTGAGGCCGAATGAGACCGAGCCGCGTTTTCAAATCGACAGCAACGCCGACTCGACCGCTTGCTGGGAAGGCAGCTCGATCTGCGCCTGTAACGCTACGGCTGCCGCGACGGCGCCGATTGCGAGCAAGACGCGCTTGATCCTGCCGCCCGCGGTGGTCGAGAGTACCCGTACGCGCACCGAGCCGAGGCGGAGGCGGTCGCCGGGCCGCGCCAGTCTGCCGAGTGAGTGTTGGATGACGCCGCCGATCGAGGTGCTTACGCGGCTGCCTTCGACGTGGACGCCGTATCCGTCGAGATCGCTAAGGGACGTGTCGCCGCGGCAGACGATCCGGCCACCGGACAGCGTCCTGATCCCGGTGGGAAGATCGTCCTCGTCCCAGATCTCGCCGACGATCTCCTCGACGATGTCCTCGACCGTGACGACGCCGTCGAAGACGCCGTACTCATCGACGACTGCCGAGATCGACGTCCTCTGCTCCTGCATGCGCGCGAGCAGCACGTCGAGCGGCAGTGTGGGCGGCACGACAATTGGCTCGTGCAGGAAGGCTTCGACTGGCCGCGCGCTCTTGCCGTCGAGCAGCGCCTCTGTCAACTCGCGCCGATATACGACCCCAAGCAGCTGCGCGCCGCTGCGATCGAGCAGCGGGAAGCGGCTGTGGCCGCTGTCGCGCGTGGCCACCAATGCCTCGCGCGCGGTCTGACCCTCACGCAGCGCTGTCACTCGTGTGCGCGGCGTCATCACCTCCGCGGCCCGTCGCTCGTCGAGTGTGAAAACGCCCCGCAGCAGCTGGGCGTCGCCCTCGTCGAGCTGACCCTCCTCGGTCAGGCCACCGATCAGCTGCCGCAGTTCTTCCAACGATGCTTGCTGCGCATGACTGGAAGCGGGCGTCCCACCGAAGAGGCGGACGAGCGCGTTCGAGGCCGAGTTGAGCACAACGACGAGCGGGCGCAGCGCCCGGTGGAACGCTTCGAGCGGCACGGCGCAGAACTTGGCTACCGCTGCCGCAGAGCCGATCGCGAAACTCTTCGGCGCCTGCTCTCCGACCGTGATGTGCAGCGCCGTCATCACCAGCAACGCGAGGATGGTGGCGAGAGCGCCTGCGACATGCGCCAGCGCGACCGAATGCAGGAGTGGTTCGATCAGGTGCGCGAGGGTCGGCTCGCCGATGGCACCGAGCGCGAGTGAAGCGATCGTGATGCCCAACTGGCAGGCCGACAGATACTCGTCCAGCTTGTCACGCTGTTTCCGCGCCAAGCGTGCCGCGAGGGAATCACCGCGAACCTGACCCCGGCGCGCCGACACCAGCGCGAACTCCGCCGCGACGAAGAATCCGTTGATTAGGACCAGCGCGGCGATGACAAAAAGAAGCAGCGTGGTCATCGTCGCGTGGCCGGCGAGCGCGAGGCACGGTCGGCTGCCTCGAGCGACGGCCGAGCATCGGCCCCGGTACTAGGAGATTCCTCGTCCAAGTGTTCGGAACTTTAGCCGGTCCTTAACCAACGAACGTTCGTCGCGACGTACGCGAGAACCGTCTGGCCAGGCGCCTGCTCGGATGACTGCGAGACTCTGCGGGTCGGTCTGTCTGGGGCCGTCGCCAGCCTGGTGTCTCGACTCATCACCGTCCTGCCGTCGCGCCTTCCCTGTGCTCAGACCGCCGCCATCCGACCCTACGAGTCGAGTCGGACGATCAGAGGGATGCTCGCAGACGAACTGGACTACCTGATCGGCGTCGATATCGCAAAGAGCACGTCCTCGCGGTCGCTGTCGCACCGACACGATGGCGCAGGCTTCGCGCGTCATCTAAACGAGCGTCCCGAAACGGTCGTCGAGGCCGGTCGCGGCCCTGCGGGTTTGCCCTTCGGGCCGACCCTCGAAATGCGCCCGGCTGGAATCGAACCAGCGGCCTTTCGCTCCGGAGGCGAACGCAACGGTCGCGTCGGGTTGCGGCGAGCCGCTGGATTGGCTCCGTTGCATAGGTAACGCGCCGCGCTCGTTGCTTCCTGTTGCACCCGCCGGTTGACATTCTGCTGACATCGAGGGTGCGGGCGCGATGAGATCTGTGCGGTGGCATGGGCATCGCTGATAGTCGCAAGCGCCTCGGCGGTCGTCGCGGGCGCCGCGCTCATCTGGACAATCCTTCGCGACCGGAAGCAGACCCGGCGGCCATCGCGCAAGAAAGACAGGAGCGTAAGCAGGCGGACGACCAGCGCCGGCGTGAGGAGCGAAGTGCGCAGTTGATCGCGGAAGCCAGCCGCCGCCGCGACTCGAGCCGCTGTATCGACCACACGATCCGGTTACGCAACGTCGGTCCAGCGGCCGCTCGAGATGTCTACGTGTGGCTTGCTCTCCTGCTTGCGGGCGACGAGGTTTCGGCGCCGGCGTCCTACCAGACGCACGTCGGCAGTGTCGTGCCGGATGACGAGTGGATCGCCTTCACTGTCACACAGGGGCCCCGCGGTCGCCGGAATAGAGCACCCGGCGGTCATCCTCGCCTCATGGCGCGACCGCAACGGCCTGCACCAAGATCAAGAGATTGGCCGAACTGGCGTCCCGCCGTGAAGCGAGCGGGCCGCGGTCTCGGAACCGATGCTCGCCCGCCCTGGTCCGATCCACGCGGACGCAGCTTGAGCCGAAGCTGGACGGGTTTGGGTGGTGGAGCCTCGCGGCGCAGGCGATGACAGCGCGGATTATGTACATCGTGCTTGCGGTCGGTCCGGGCTGAGGGCGCTGAGCGATCGTTCGTGGTGTTCATGAACACTGATGGGCCCAACGGCCTATTGACGGGCGCGGCGGTGCGCCGCATGATGCTGCGTCTGAAGGTCGCGCTGCGAGCGAACGAGGGGGTCAGGCTGAAGATCATTCGCAGTGGGGGCGGGCGCTTGGCGTTCCTGCTCGCGGGCATCGGTGCGCTCGTTGCGCTCGCGGCGGCTGCGCCGGCCTTGGGCGGGCGCGGGATGCTGATCGGTGCGTCGGATGATGCGCTCAAGTGGCACACGACTGACGCGATTGTTGTTGGACAGCAGCTCTCTCTGGAGGCGTTCCGGGTCACGCTGCGTTGGCGTGCTGGACAGACTGCGCTGGATCAGAGCGACGTTGGGGTGCTGAACGACGTCACGTTCCGTGGCGGCGCGGCGTTTCGGATCGTTCTCTCCGTCTACTCAGACTCGCCTGCCGACGCACCCGTGACGGCTGAGGAGCGGGACACGTATTGCTCGTTTGTCCGCAACGTGCTTCGGCGGTATCCGCTGATCAACGACGTGGTGATCTGGAACGAGCCGAACCTGAGCATGTTTTGGCAGCCGCAGTTCGATGCCTCTGGTCAGAGCGCTGCTCCGGCCGCGTATGCGGCCCTGCTCGCGGAGTGTTACGACGCTCTGCACGGCGTACGGCCGGAGGTCAACGTGATCGCGCCGGCTACGTCGCGCGACGGGAACGACAATCCGTGGGCGGAGAACAACGTTTCTCATTCTCCAGGGAACTTCATCCGGGAACTCGGACTTGCGTACCGCGCGAGTGGCCGGCACCGTCCGATCTTCGACGTCGTCGGGCACCACCCACACTCGCTGGACGCGACTGAAAGGCCGTGGAAGACGCATGCGGGAACCGCGATCTCACTCGCGGATTGGTCGAAGCTGATGGACGTCTTGCGGGAGGCTTTTGCGGGCACTCCCCAGCCGATACCGGGCGAGGGGGTTCCCATTTGGTATCTCGAGGTCGGTTACCAGACGACCGTCCCGGCGGACAAAGAGTACTTCGGACGGGAGAACTGGGGCGTCCTGCCACCGTGGGCCGGTGGAGAGGCGAACGTTCCCCAACCCGTGTTGAGCGAGGCGCCCGACCAGGGAACCCAGTTGATCGATGCAGGCCGACTCGCCTATTGCGAGCCGTACGTCGGCGCGTACTTCAACTTCCTGCTGTGGGACGACAGCGATCTCGGCGGATGGCAGTCGGGGCTCCTGTGGAGAGACGGGACGCGAAAGGAGTCGTGGGAGGCGTTCGAGCGGCTGTCCGGCGAGATCCGTACCGACCGCGTCGACTGCGGCAAGCTGAAGGGAGGCCCTGAGCCGTGGCTGGCGCCGCCCGGGACCGGCGGTGGCTCCCGGTCGTCGGCGCAGTCCGACGCTGCGTTGTCGCCAACGACTGGCTCGGCCGCTGATGCATCGTCTACCTCGCGGCCGACGGGGACTGCCGGGTCGGTAAAACGGACGTATCTCGCCTACCGCGGCTCCCGGCTGGCGACGTTCGGCTATTCGACGCTGGGCGCGTTCCTTGCTGAAGCGACCCGTCGCGGCGGTCCGGCCCGTCCGCTGGCCGGTCGGCTCGTGCGGTTCCGCGTGGGTGGGACGGTGTTCACGGCGCGCACGAACCGACGCGGTCTCGCCGTCGTCGGCGTTCGGGCATCACTGCTTCCGGGCACGTTCCTCGTCAGAGCGGATTTCGCCGGAGAAAAAGCCTTCGGTGCGTCTCACGCGTTGGGCAGGCTCGCGATCCGCCAATCGCGCGGACGCGTGTGGTCGACGGCCCGCCTTGGCGTCGCCGCCGGCGCGGGCCAGATCGACGCGCGATTCGACGGCCGCCGCCCCTGCGGCTTCATCCGCCTCGACACGCGCGCCACACATATCCAGTCGCGCACGATGCGCGCGGTCGGCATCTCCCGCGACGGGCGGTCGGCGTGGCTCGCCGCGAAGGACCGGCGCGGAAAGCTGATAATCGCGTACGCGCGGAGTGGCGGACGGCCTCGCGGCACGTTCCGGCTGTGGTCGAGTGGGCGGCCACGATCGGGCCGTGGTGCCGTCATCGCCGGCCGAATCACAATCGCTAGTGCGGCGGCGCCGCACGCCGGTCGTTTGCGCCTCACCACCGGCACGGCATGCGCCGGGCCGCCGACCCGTCCCCGGCACGTCGCCGGTGTTGGCACTTCGTAAAGCGGCGACGATGGCCACCCGCGTATGCGGAGCGCCGCTGCTCGAGGAGTTGGACGTGGAGGGGCCGCCGGTGCGGCTCGTCGCGACGTTCGAGGACGGCGAGGCGCTGCGTCTGCGAGCGCGCGCTCGAGGGTGTGGTGGGCCAAGCGCGACCTCGACTGCGTACCGGCTGGGCCGAGCGCGAGTGGGTGAGGACGTTAGTAGAGGTAGACATCGACCAGGAACGCGGCGAGTCCGCTCGCCAGCGACAGCGCTGCGACACGGCGGCCAGGCTCGTCGCGCCCCGGCCCAAACCCGACGCCGAGCGCGGCGACTGCCAGTGCGAACACTCCCGATCCGGTGTCTTGCCAACTTGCGGGCATCACGGCGACGGGAGCGTCCACGAAGAACTCGCGGCCTTCGACCCTGTGCAGAATTGCGTTCCACAAGAACGCTCCGAGCGTCGCGCTGACCGCAGACGCAGCCACCAGGTCGAAACGCCGATCGCGGCGGACAGCGGCGTAGACGAGCAGCCCGGCGGCGAACCCGGACAACACCGCGCCGTAGACGATTGTCCCCCACGAAAGCACGTCTTGCTCCCTTCGTTGGTCGCGGCCGCGGCCGCGGCGAGCATACGCTCGGGTTGCACCGGCTCTCCGCACACGCTGGCGCGGAGAAGCGCAATGAGTAGTCTCATCAACAGTGCGCGGTGGTTGGGCGTCTCACACACTCCTCCTTGCCGCCTCGCACCCTCTCGCGTCTGTCACGTAGCGACTCTCAGGCGTCAACCCTGCCCTTGGGGGCCGATGCCGTACCCGCGCCGGTCACTCAGACGGGCTTCACGCCGAGGCTTCGGAATCTCGTGATGCTGTCGGCTTTCGTGCCCAGGCCGACTTTGCCGATGCGCCACCTCGTGTCGCTCACGGTTCCTACCTTGCGGCCGTCGAGGAAGATCGTGACCGCGTTCTTCCGCGCGACGAGTTTGATCCTGTGCCACTGCTTGCTACTGATCGTCGCGCCGAAGCTAGACAGAACGAGGCGGCTGCCGTTGCCAAATCGCGCGAGGAAGACGTTGTTCTCCGAGGCTGAGAAACGGACGGCGTAGTAGTTACGCGCATCGCGCAGACGGAACACGAACCTCGCATACCGATCGTCGTCGCCGGACTCGATCAGGAACTCGCCGCTGTAGTCCATGCCACCGAATCTGGGGCTGTCGAAGACGAAGAGCGGGAACGCGACCTTGCCGCTTCCGTCGGCTTGCAGGATCGCGTTCCTATCGTCCTTCCACTTTCCGCCGTGAGCGACGCCCTGTCTGACTGATGAGAACGTGGTACGTCCGTCCTGTTGATCCGCCGGACGAGGCGCTTCCTACAAGCGCGACGAGGAGAGCCGTGCCTAGCGTGAACGTTCGCAGACGCCTTCGGCTGAACAAGGCGGCTCTCACACCGCGTCAGACAGTATCTCGCCTGAAACGGCGTTTCGGAAAGCGTCACGCGCGTCGCGCGTCGACTGCCGTGGATCAGCCTGCTGGCGGCCATCGATTCTTCCTCCGCGCAAGTCGCACGTGAGTCAAAGTTTCACGAGTGAAACGAGAGACAGTGACGTAATAGCGATCACGATGATGCTGACAGCTTGGTAGGCGATTGGACGAGCCAACCAGCGGAACGGATTCACATTGAAGAATCGGAGCAGCGCGAGACTGCCAACCGCGAGAAGCACCTCATACGCCGTCGCCGCCACGTCTGCGAAACCGAACGCTTCGACCTCTCCAGCATCGGGGCCGACCGGGAGGCCCGTAGTGCGGGTCACGACCCAAACGGCAGCGACGATCAGGTTGCCGCCAGCGGCGGCGACGAGCAGTGTCCGCGACGGCTCGACCAGTAGTACGAGGATCGCCCAACCGAGTTGCAGCGGCGCGAGGAGGAGGAAGAAGACGCCGGTCAACCACCACTCCTCCAAATGCGGCGCGATGACCGCGAAGTGGATGACGCCTGCTCCGGCCGAGAGCATCGCGACGGGCGCGAGCAGAGACTCCGTTGCCCCTGGGGAACGGCGCGCCGTGGTCGATGCCGCGGCGTCACGGGAGGGTTTTCGCCGTCGGACGAGGATGCTCACGGGGATGAGCGCAACACCTGCGACAGAGATCAGGACCGCCCCCGCGACCTTGCCCATGCGGCTTCCGCGTTCCTTCTCCGCTTCGGCTTGTGCGCCCTCTGCGTGCTCAACGTGGGCAGCGCCGTCACCGTGACCGCTTGCCTCGCCGTGCGCTTGGGGGAAGACGCCGCCGTAGGCGCTCGCCGCACCGGCGACGACCGCCGCCGCAAGTGCAACCACCACGAGTCGTTGGGTGTGACTCGTCATCCACGCCGGCCAATGTCGTTCACGTACGGCTCGCCGCGCGCTTCGGTTTCCAGCTCGAAGCCGGGCTTCGACTGAACGTGTTTCAGGACCCGCTCCCGCTCTTCTTCCTCCCGCAGCAGGCGGACGAGGAAGTAGCTGATCGCGGCGAGGAAGATGAGCGCCTGCTCGCTGTTCATGAGGATGCCGCCGAAGTTCTGGTCCTTGGCGGGAGAGAGGCCCCAGAGCCTCGGGGCTTGCTCGTAGAAGTCGTAGAACGGGGTGGGCGAGAAGGTGAGCGCGAGGCCGAGGAAGGTCGAGCCGACGAACCCGGCCGCGAGGTAGGCGAGCTTCGCTCCCGTTCCGACTGCGTGGGGCGTTTCTGTGAGGACGGGCCACCAGAAGAGCGTCCCTATCGCGATCAGGAGCACGTGCTCCAGGTAGAGCGCCCAGTGATTTTGGGAAGTTGCTCGACGTCGCGCCGCCGCGCTTCCGGACGCTGCTCGCCGCGGCGGTGCTGACGGGGATGCGGCAGGGTGAGATCCTCGGCCTCCAGTGGGACGATGTCGACTTCGACGCGAACGTGATCCACGTGCGGCGGCAGGCGAACCAGAAGGGCCAGCTCGTCGAGCCGAAGACGTCGCAGGCGAAGCGTGCGATCGTGCTCTCGCCCGGCCTCGCGCGGATGCTGCGCGAGCACAAGATGGCGAGCAAGTTCAAGGGCGTCGACGACCTTGTCTTCCCGTCGGGGACAGGTCGCCCGCAGAACGGCCGCAACGTCGCGCGGCGCGGGCTCGAGAAGGCGCTCGCCGAGGCCGAGCTCGGGAAGCTGCGGTTCCACGACCTCCGCCACACGTACGCGTCGCTTCTGATCGCCGAGGGCCTGAACGTCGTGTTCGTGTCGCGGCAGATGGGCCACTCGTCGCCGGACATCACGCTCCGGGTCTACTCGCACCTGTGGGGCGCGGCCGAGCACGCGAGCAAGGCCAGCGCGGCCCTCGACGCTGTCTACGGCGCGTCGAGTTGACATTCGCTGTTGACATCGCGGCCTGAGCCTCGCGCCGCGAGCATCCTGAGAAGCAGAAAAGCCCTCGTACGCGGGGGCTTTTCTCATGCGCCCGGCTGGAATCGAACCAGCGGCCTTTCGCTCCGGAGGCGAACGCTCTATCCCCTGAGCTACGGGCGCGGGGAAAGCCGCGACAGTCTAGCCGGGAAGCGCGGCGGGCCGACTTGCGCCGGCCCGCCGCGATTCGGTGCCTCGTGGGCTACTCGGCGCCGGGCGTCGTCACGCCGCCGCCCGCGCGGTCGTACAGCCACTGGTCCTGCGGCACGCGCCGCCTGGCCGCGATGTTGAGGTCGGTCGTGGACGACTGCCGCAGCGCGCGCAGACTAATCCCGATAACCCGCGATCGCTAGTGTCGCGCCGATGGGGCTCGAGGCGCGGATCGCGACGCTGCGGCTCGCCGAGACGTTCGTGATCTCGCGCGAGGCGCACGACGAGGCACAGGTCGTCCAGGTCGAGATCCGCCACGGCGGAGTGTCCGGCTTCGGAGAGGCGGCACCGATCGAGCGGTACGAGGAGTCGGCGCAGTCCGCGCTCGCATGGCTGGGCGACGTCGAGTTGGGGGACGACCCGTGGGCGCTCGACGAGATCAACGAGCAGCTTCCGCCGGGGCAGCAGGCGGCGCGCGCGGCCGTCGACGCTGCGCTCCACGACCTGCAGGGAAAGCTCGCGGGTCTCCCCGTGTGGAAGCTCCTCGGCCTGCGCCGCCAGGGGCCGCCGACGTCCTGGACGGTGTGGCTCGGCGATCCGGACGAGATGGCGCGGCGCGCCGACGCGGCGGAGCAGCGTGGCTTCCGGCGCCTGAAGCTCAAGCTCGGCGGTCGCGACGGGCTCGATCTCGAGCGCGTGCGGGCGGTGCGCGCCGCGACCACGGTCCCGCTCCAGGTGGACGTCAACGAGTACTGGTCGCTCGCCGAGGCGCTCGAGCTGCTGCCACAGATGCCGATCGAATACTGCGAGCAGCCCCTGCCCGCGGGCGACCCCGAGGGCGCGACGCTCAAGGCGCGCTCACCGGTGCCGATCTACGTCGACGAGGACTGTCACACCCTCGCCGACGTCGCAGCATGTGCCGAGCGCGCGCACGGGATCAACATCAAACTCGCGAAGTCGGGCGGGATCCGCGAAGCGGTGCGGATGGCGGCGGCCGCGCGCGCCCTCGGCCTCGGCGTGATGCTCGGCTGCATGGTCGAGTCGGGGCTCGGGATCGCGGCCGGCGCCGCCGTCGCGAGCCTGATGGACCACGTCGACCTCGACGGGAACCTTCTCCTCGCCGACGACCCGTGGCCGGGTGTTGAATTCGCCGACGGTGTCCAGCGCCCCGCAGACAGACCCGGGCTCGGCGTCGCGCCGGCGCGTGCTGCTCCTCGCTGAGGGCCGCTCCGGCGATCCGCACTTCGGCAAGACCGCGCGCGGGGTTCTGCGCTACCGGCCCGAGCAGGTCGTCGCCGTCCTCGACTCGACCCGCGCGGGAGAGACGATGGAGGGCAAGCCGATCGTCGGTGCGGTCAACGACGCCCTCTGCTTCGCGCCGACCGTCGCGCTCGTCGGCGTCGCGACACAGGGCGGCCGCTTTCCGCCCGCGTGGCGCGAGCTCCTGAAGAGCTGCGTCGCGAAGGGCCTCGACCTCGAGAACGGCCTGCACGAGTTCGTCTCCGTCGACCCGGAGCTGACCGAACTCGCGCGCCGCCACGGAGTCGAGCTGCGCGACCTGCGCAAGCCGCCGCCGGACCTCAACGTCCCGACCGGCGAGAACCTCACGCACCCGGCGCACGTCGTCCTCACCGTCGGCTCCGACTGCGCGATCGGGAAGATGACGGTCGCGCTCGAGCTCGACGCGGAGGCGCGGCGCCGCGGGATCGCGAGCGAGTTCGTCCCGACCGGCCAGACCGGGATGGCGATCGCGGGGTGGGGGATCGCCGTCGACGCGGTCGTCTCGGACTTCCTCGCCGGCGCGGCCGAGCGGCTCGTCCTGGACGGTGTCGCCCGCGGCGGCGAGCTCCTCTGGGTCGAGGGCCAGGGCTCGCTCCTGCATCCGGCGTACTCGGGGGTGACGCTCGGCCTGCTGCACGGATCGGCGCCGCACACGTACGTCCTCTGCCACATGGCCGGCGAGCCTTACGTCGACGGCGACGAGCGCTACGCCATCCCGCCGCTCTCGGAGCTGGTCGACCTCCACGAGCGCATGTCGCTGCTCGCGCGGCCGGCGAAGGTCGCCGCGATCGCGCTCAACACGCGCCTCCTCGAGGAGGACGGAGCGCGGCGCGCGATCGCCGACACCGAGGAGGAGACGGGGCTGCCGGCGGACGACCCGGTGCGGTTCGGCGCGACGAAGCTCGTCGACGCCGTCCTCTCGTTCCGGCGATGAGGGTTGCCGTCGTCTCCGACACGCACATGCCGCGCGGGACTCGCCGTCTTCCGGAGGCGTGTCTCGAGCGGCTGCGCGCCGCTGACCTCATCCTGCACGGCGGTGATGTGACGGGCGCGGCGTTCTGGGAGGAGCTGAGTTCGCTCGGGCCGCCCGTCTACGGGGTGCGCGGGAACATGGACGAGCCGGCGCTGGGTGAGGTTCTGCCGATGACGCGGGTGGTCGCGGCCGACGGCTCACGTATCGGGGTGGTGCACATACCGGGGCCGGTGGCGGGGCGCGAGGCCCGGCTGACCGCTCGGTTCCCGGGCTGCGCCGCCGTCGTCTTCGGCCACACCCATCTGCCGCACGTCGAGCTCGTGGACGGTGTCTGGATCCTCAACCCGGGGTCGCCGACCGAGCGCCGGCGGGCGCCGAGGCGCACGATGCTGGAACTGCGGGTCGACGGCGGCGAGGTCGTCCCGGAGCTCGTCCACGTCGGCACTTGACGGGCGAACGCGTGTTCGATAGCCTACGAACACATGTTCGTTCGGCTGCTCATCATCCTCGGCGCCGCGGCTCTTTTGTGGAGCATTGCTGCACGGCCCTCCGGCGCGCGCGGCGACAAGATGGTGTACCGCGTGCAGGCGTACGACACGCTCTGGTCGATCGCGTCGTCGCATTACGACGGCGACGTCCGCGCCGCCGTCTGGCAGATCGAGCACGCGAACGGTCTCCGCGACCCGACCGTGAGGCCGGGGCAGAGGCTGGTCCTGCCGTAGCGGCGGTTCTGCTGAGGCCGACGGATCCGACTCGACGGATGCATGCCCGGCCGCCGCCATTTGCATCGTGCGGGCGCCTTTCGTACGGTCGCGTGATGTCGAGTCGAGGGAGGGGCAATGAAGAAGCTCGTCGTACTGATCCTTGCTGCGGGCGTGTTCGCAGTGCCTGCGGCGGCAGCCGCGGCCGCGTGCGAGCAGGTAACGGGAGAGTTCGTCGCGGACGTCGTTCCGTGCCCGGGGCCGTTCTGTACGGCCGGGACGCTGACAGGCGACCTGAACGCGACGTACGCATTCGCGATGACGGCGGCGAACGAGACGCCGACGGGTCTCACGTTCGAGGGTGCGAGCACGATCACCGTCGCGGGCGGGACACTGACGGGTTCCGACCACGGTCACATCGACTACGTCACGGGCGGCTTCGTCACGGTGGTCGGGATCGCGGGGGGCACGGGCGCCTACACAGACGCGTTCGGTGTGATCGTCGCCACCGGCGACCTCACCCCGACGGGTACCGCGGGCACCTACCGGGGCGTCGTCTGCACGCCGTGACGTAGCGGGTGGCAGGCGGCCGCGGCGACCGCCTGCCACCCCTCACGCGTGCCGGGAGCGCCGGTGGGCGCCGATACGATCGCCGGCGGTGGACCTCGACCTCGTCTTCCTCGGCACCTCTGGCAGTGCGCCCACCGCGCGGCGCGCCACGAGCGCGCTCCTGGTGCGCCGCGGAGGCGAGCGCCTGCTCTTCGACTGCGGCGAGGGAACGCAACGCCAGCTACTGCGGTCCTCCGTCGGCCTCGTCGACCTGCAGGACATCTTCGTCTCGCACTTCCACGCCGACCACTACCTCGGCCTGCCCGGGATGCTGAAGACGTTCGCGCTCCGGCAGCGGGACGTGCCGCTGACGGTCTACGGGCCGCCGGGGCTTCGTGACCTGTTCGACTCGCTGCGGCGCGTCGTCGGCAAGCTGACCTACCCGCTCGACCTCGTCGAGGTGCGCGCAGGGCAGGCGCTCGAACGCGACGGCTACGAGGTGCGCGTGTTTCCCGTCGCCCACGGCGTGTCCGCCGTCGGCTACGCGCTCGTCGAGGACACGCGCCCCGGTCGGTTCGACCTCGAGACCGCCGATGCGCTCGGCGTCCCTGCCGGACCGGACCGCGGCGCGCTGCAGCGCGGCGAGCCCGTGACCCTTGCCGGCGGGCGCGTCGTCCAGCCGGACGCGGTCCTCGGCCCGCCGCGGCCCGGGCGGACGATCGTGATCCCCGGCGACACGGCACCGGCCGAGACAGTCCGCGTCCTGGCCGAGGGCGCAGACGTGCTCGTGCACGAGGCGTCGTTCTGCGAGGACGAGCGCGACCGCGCGCGTGAGACGATGCACTCGACGGCGCGGCAGGCGGCCGAGGTGGCCGACGATGCCGGCGTCCGCCTGCTCGCGCTGACGCACCTCTCGCCGCGTTACTTCGGCCCCGAGATCGCGCGCGAGGCCCGCGAGGTCTTCGCGAACACGATCGTCCCACGCGACTTCGACATCGTCGAGGTGCCGCTCCCGGAGCGCGGCGAGCCGCGGCTCCTGAAGGGCGGCGCGCGCCCCGAGCGCGAGGTCGCCGAGGGCATCGCGGCGGGATGACGGCGCCTCAGGTCGACTTCGACCCGAAGGCGGCGCGCTACGACGACCTGCGTCCGATCGACGACGCGTGGTGGGAGAGCTTCGCCGCGATCGTCCGTGCAGGCGACCTCCGCGGCCGACGTGTGATCGAGATCGGGTGCGGCACCGGGCAGCTCGCGAAGGCGCTCGAGGAGCGCGAGCTCGCGCGCGTGTGGGCCGTCGACCCGTCGCCGTCGATGGTCGCGCACGCGAAGGCGCTCGGCGTAAACGCGCGCGTCGCCCGCGGCGAGTCGCTCCCCTTCAAGCAGGGCTGGTTCGACCGCGGCGTGCTGCGGATGGTCGCGCACCTCGTCGACCGTCCGCGCGTCTTCGTCGAGCTCGCCCGCGTCCTCTCACGAGAGGGCCGGCTCGTTGTCGCGACCGAGGATCCGGAGACCTTCGACGACGTCTGGCTGACGCGGTTCTTTCCCTCCGCACTCGCGATCGAGCGCGCCCGCTTCCCGAGCGAGGCCGCGCTGGGCGACGAGCTGGCGACCGCCGGGTTCGCGCGCGTCGCATTCAAGCGGCTCGACGTCGTCCGCCCGCTGACGCGCGACCACACGCTCGCGACGATTCGCGAGAAGGCGTTCTCCACCTTCGACCTGCTGCCGGCGGAGGAGTATCGGGCCGGCCTCGCGAGAGCCGAAGCCGAGCTGCCCGAGAGGTTCGAGCACCGCTTCCGCTGGCTGCTCGCCGTCGCGGACCGCGCCTGACACGCGCCGAGCCGGCTCCGTCAGACCTGCCAGTCGCCGCCGCGCAGCACCGGCACCTCCGAGCCGTCGCGCGTGAGCCCGGTGACGGCGACGTCGTCGCCGCCGATCATGAAGTCGATGTGGATCGCGCTCGTGTTGATGCGCGCGACGTCC
>Ga0126312_10001188_pt1 | contig 16831 bp, 21 predicted proteins | sample Plot104A_FD_92537 | JGI IMG/M metagenome (GOLD analysis project Ga0126312, IMG submission 92537) | Serpentine soil microbial communities from UC McLaughlin Reserve, CA, USA - Plot104A | ecosystem: Environmental > Terrestrial > Soil > Grasslands | place: USA: UC McLaughlin Reserve, Lake County... | reverse complement strand
GGTCGGCACCGCGATCCGGATAGAACACCGTCGAGCAACGCCGGTGGGAGCCAGCGTCGAGATCACTGCAACACCGCCGCACGAGGTCGCCGGGAGCCACCTGACCTTCCACGTCCGGGCGGTCGACGGCTCGGGGAAGGTCGTCGCGGCCGGCGAAATCGATCGAGCGGTCGTCGATTGGCAGCGCTTCCTCGCATCCGTCTCAGCCGCCGACGCCGTTCACTAACGAACCTTGTCCTTTGTCGGCGTCATAGAAGTCTGCACGGTCGTGCGACGGCCCGGTGTGACGTCGATGTTGGATTCGACGGAGTGGGCACTTGAGATCCTCTGCGGGTACAAGAGGAGCAACGGAGGTACGGCACGATGGAACTGGAACGGACTCGATCGTCACTGGACGCCGAGCGTGCGCAGATACGCCAGCTGCTGGCCGATCTCGGCACCGCCCGTACGGATGACCATGACGCCGAACGCGATGCGACTTATCCGGTGCAGCCACTGGCACCGCGAGGCGCCGACGACGCCGCGGCGACCGGGCTCACCGTCCAGGAGGCTGCCGACGATCAAGCGGCGGACCGAGAACCAGCCCGGTGACCCTGATGGCGGAGGCAGCGCAGGTGCAGGTTCGTCGGGTGTACGACCCACCAGAGCCCAAGGACGGCAAGCGGGTGCTCGTCGACCGGCTGTGGCCGCGGGGCCTCAGCAAGGAGCAGGCCCGCCTGGACGACTGGTGTAAGGAGATCGCGCCCTCCAATGAGCTGCGAAAGTGGTACGGCCATGATCCCGACCGGTACGCCGAGTTCGCCCGCCGCTATCGCGCCGAGCTTGACGATCCAGAGCACGCCGCCGCGCTCGCCCATCTTCGCGAACTCGCCCGTCAGGGACGGCTCACCCTGCTTACCGCGACGAAGCGAAGCGACATCAGCGAGGCAGCCGTACTCGCCGACTTGCTCGGCAAACGCTGACTAAGTAGCGGCAGCTCGTGACGAATCCGGCGACGTCGGCTCATTGGCTGGAAGCGCTCAAGGCCCCGACTACCACCTGGCTCATGAACGACCACATCATTCCTTAGTGAATTGCCCAAGTCCGGCCAGGCGCAGATCTGGGAGACGCGGACCCCCAGGTTGAAGCGGTCGCTCAGCCGGACGGCTCGACCAGGTAGACGCGGCGCCCTTCCGACAGTCCCTTCAGCTGGCGCACGCCGCGATCAGTGAAGCCAATCGGCGAGCCGGCCAGGAGCTCTCGGGTCGCCCATGAGGCGAAGACCTGGCCCGGTTCGGCCAGGTCTGCGATCCGCGCCGCGATGTGCATCGCCGCGCCGCGGACGTTGCCGCCCGCCAACTCGATCTCGCCGGTGTGAACCGCGGCCCGGACCTCAAGCCCGATGCCGGACGTCGCCCGACCGATCTCCTGAGCGGCATGGATGGCCCGCTCAGCGCCGTCGAACACAGCCACGAACCCGTCGCCGGTCGTCGCGACCTCGCGGCCCCGAAATCGGCCGAGTATCGCCCTCACCGCCTCGTCGTGCCGGGCCAGCAGGTCGCGCCACCGGCCGTCGCCCAGCTCAACGGCACGGGCGGTGGAGTCCACGATGTCGGTGACCAGGAGCGTCGCCACCACTCGGTCGAAGCCACCGCCCTCCGTACGCGCAAACGCCGTACTCGGCTGCCAGTCGATCGTGATCCACGGCCCATCTCCCACGACCCAGGAGTCGTGGCCGGGCGGAACCTCATAGAACTGGCCGGCCTCGATCAGCAGCTCGGCACCCTCGCGCATCCGGACCCGTGCGCTGCCGGAGACGCATAGGCCGATGTGGTGGTACTCGCACAGCTCGGTTCGCGCGATCGGCTTGATCGACTCGCTCCAGCGCCAGCCGGGCTGCAGGATTGAGCGGCCTATGCGGATATCGCCCATATCGTACGTCTCGAGGCGGCCGTAGGGAATCTCGCGGACATCGTCCGGCTCGCCGAAAGGCCGCCGCTGGAGCTTCACCATCGGCACCGCACAATAGCTCCTTAATAAGGTGCGCTCTACTGGCCAATGCGTCCGTCAATGCGCTCGCGCAGCAGGTCGGCGTGACCGTTATGTCGGGCGTACTCCTCAATCATGTGGACCATGAGTTCTCGAAGTGAGACTGGCTGCCCTGCCCCGTCACGGCCGATGAAGTTGAGGTCGGTTTCGCGGGTGAATTGCTCGGCAAACATGATCTCCTCTTGCCAGGCGGCCCACGCTTCGTCGACGACCGCCTGGTTGGCCACGGCACCGTCGAAGTCCCCGTCAGGCTCCACCTCGGATTGATAACGAGAAGGTACATCCTGGCCCGCGAACCTTTGCCGAAACCATTTACGTTCGACGTCGGCCATATGCCGCACCAAACCCAGCAACGAAATTGTTGATGGCTCAACAGCACGACGAGCGAGCTGAGCAGCGTCCAGGCCCGCACACTTGAGTTGTAGCGTCAGGCGCTGACCGCGCAGGAATTCGGTCAACGTCGCACGTTCATCGCCGAGCGACACGCCTCCTTCACGCGGGTCGGCTTCTTGATCGATAAACCGGTCGGCGCGATGCTTCGGTATCGTCACGGCCCCTGCTTATCACTGTCGTTCAGAAGCGCTCGAGGGCGCCACATGGGCGAACTCAGTTCTAGCGCCTCAAAAGGCTCAGCCTGCGGAGGCCGTCACCTTGCGAGCGAGTGTTAGGGGTGCCCCTTGGCTCCACCCATTTCCCTGTTGTCAAACTTTCCCTTGTTTCCTTCACCTGGTTTGCGTCGATCCCTGGTTTGCGTCGAACCCACGTCCTGCCCGTGGAACCAATCACATCTAACGATGGAGCACATGATGACGGAAGTAACGAAGCCGGATGCGCCGGCGGTGGTCAGGCACGAGACCACGGGAGCCGGTCCCGTCGCGCCGACTCCCGATGCCGCCTGCCGGCTTCGCCCGGTTCCGGTCGGAGCGGTCACGATCACGGGCGGGTTGTGGGCCGAGCGCCGACATATCAACGGGACGGTGGCGGTCCCGTTCGGGCGTGAGCGGCTGGAGTCGGCGGGCAACCTGAACAACCTGCGGATCGCCGCGGGGACGAAGACGGGCGATGCGCATGGTCCGGTCTTCGCCGACTCCGATGTGTACAAGTGGCTCGAGGCGGCCGCGTGGGAGTACGCGCACCAACCGTCGCAGGACCTCCTGGACGCGCAGCGTGAGATCACAGGCATCGTGGCAGCGGCCCAGCAACCCGACGGCTACCTCGACTCGGTCGTGCAGCTCCGCGACGGCGGCGAGCGGTACCGAGATCTGGTCATGGGCCACGAGCACTACTGCGCCGGCCACCTGTTCCAGGCGGCGGTCGCGCAGGTCCGGTGTACGGGTGAGCGGGCGCTGCTCGAGGTCGCTGTCCGTTTGGCCGACCATCTCGTGCGGACCTTCGGAGACGACTGTCGGCACGACCTGGATGGTCATCCCGAGGTGGAGATGGGTCTGGTCGAGCTGTACCGGGAGACCGGCAACCGCAACTACCTTCAGCTCGCACGGTTCTTCGTGGACGCCCGAGGCCACGGCCAGATGGCCGGCCACGGCCACGATGCGACGTACTACTCCGACCGCGTGCCGGTTCGGGAACAGACGACGGTGGAGGGCCACGCCGTCCGCGCGGTGTACCTTGCCGCTGGGGCCGCCGACGTGGCGATCGAACTGAACGACGTCGAGCTGCTTCGAGCTCTGGAACAGCAGTACGCGGCTATGGAGTCAACGAAGGCCTACCTCACCGGCGGCTTGGGCTCCCGGTGGGAAGGCGAATCCTTCGGCGACCCGTACGAGCTTCCGCCCGATCGGGCGTACGCGGAGACATGCGCCGCCGTGGGCGGCATCCAATGGGCCTGGCGGATGCTGCTTGCCACCGGTGATCCAAGGTATGCCGACTCCGCCGAGCGGAAGCTCCTGAACGGGTTCCTCGGCGGCATCTCACTAACCGGCACCCACTACTTCTACGTCAACCCCCTGCAGATGCGCTCCGACGCACATCCTGATGACGACCGCAGCCCCGCGCACGGCCGGCGGCCCTGGTTCACGACGGCCTGCTGCCCGCCAAACATCATGCGGACGCTGGCGAGCCTGCCAGGGTATCTGGCCACCACGGACGCGAACGGCCTGCAGCTGCACCAATACGCGCCCAGCAGCGTCACTGCGTCCGTGTTCGGCGGTGAGGCACGGATCTCAGTGGAGACCGACTATCCCTGGGACGGTCAGGTCCGGGTCCGCGTGGACCAGACGCCCACACTGGAGTGGACGTTGTCGATGCGCGTCCCCGGCTGGGCCGAGGGCGCGAGCTTGCGGGTGGACGGTGAGGAGCGACCAGCTCCGGCAGGCTACTACGCTTCAGTCCGCCGGCACTGGCAAGCCGGGGACAGGATCAGGCTGTCACTGCCGATGACCGTCCGGATCGTCGAGGCTGATGAGCGTGTCGACGCCGTTCGCGGCTGCGTCGCCATCGAACGAGGTCCACTCGTCTTCGCCGTTGAGCAGGTTGACCAGGCCGACGGGGCGGTAGTGGATGATCTGCATCTCGACCCCGCCCTCCCCGCGGCGGCCGAGCACCGGCCGGACCTGTTGACCGGCGTCACCGTGGTCACCGCCCGAGGCCGAGTCCGACGCCATATCCAGAAGGCCTGGCCTTACCAGCAAGCCTGCCAACGGACCGTCGCCGGAGATGGCGAGGACATCCAGATCACCGCGGTCCCGTACTTCACCTGGGCCAACCGTGGGATCGCCCCGATGCGAGTTTGGCTACCGCGCCAATGAGTTGACGCGGTTGCCGGGCCTCAGCATCAGCCAAGATGTCTCCATACGGAATTCGAGCGTCGAGCACGATGCTGGGGGGCCCGGCGAGATTGCGACTGAGGAGCGCTAGGCGCTGGCAGCTTTCCGTGGCCGTGGCGCCTTCCTGGGGCTGCGCGGCCCCTGAGTGCGCGGCTTCAAGTCTGTGACCGCGGACTCATCCTGACCGTTGGTGTCCTCTTCCTCCTCGACGTCGGAGTCCTCGGCCGGTTCATTGCCTACGTCTTCCTGCACGTTTGCGTCCTCGGCCGGTTCACTGTCTTCGTCTTCCTGCACGTTTGCGTCCTCGGCCGGTTCACTGTCTTCGTCTTCCTGCACGTCAGCATCCTCGGCCGGTTCATTGCCTGCCTCTTCTTGCGCGTCGGACTCCTGGGACTCCTGTTCGTCTGCTTCTGGTCGGAGGACTCGCTCCGCAGTGCGACTGAGTAGCTCTTGGCCGCTCTTGGTGGTAGCCAGGAGCAGCACTGCTGCGGCTCCGGCCAAAACGCCGACGCCGGCGAGGTAGGCCTCGGGCGGTGCCGATTTGGCGCTCTTGATACCTTTCTTGACGCCTTTCTTGACGCGCTTCTTGACTCGCATACCGGACTCCTTAATCGTAGGTTTAGCCAAGCCGGACAGCCGGGCTGAGACCGCTGCTAACGCTCCCCTCCATACCCTTCTGCTTCACGATCAGACGACAGATTCGATTGTTTTTAGTGTGCCCCAAACGGGCGAGGGCGGCGGTGCTTATGACCACACTCGGAACGTAACGATCGACGGCGTCCTTCTTTGCCGCGTCGGTAGCGATTTTTGGATCGGCACGGCTGCAAATGGCTGTGACGCCCCACTTTCAACCCGCGACGCCTTAATACGTGTTCGTCACGGCGTGAAGCAGGGCGTCAGCTGCAATGCGGGAGACTAGGCACGCAGTTTTCTAGATTTAGTCCTTGCCGTGATGGTAGCGGCGATGACAACCAATACCGCAGCAACCACAATTGCAACGAGCCAACGGATCCAGTCGATCCCGGCAGTGGCGCCCCCGCCCAAGGCCGTGTAGATGTACCAGCCGATGATGACCCCGCCAATGCCACACAAGATGGTCAGCCAGAGCGGGATATTGTCACGGCTGCTCGGAGCAACAAACTTGCCGAGCAGGCCAATGATGATGCCCGCGACAATCACACCGATGATTTCCATATCTCCTCCTAGCTTCAGCTGCCCGCCCTGTGCGTCAGCTGTGTATCGGTACTACAGTTCTACAACAATCTGCCGAGCGGACCCAGGTCAAGATTTAGATCGTCTGGTGTGAGCCCGAAGTGGTCGCGGAGCTCGGCCATCCGCTCCTCTAGGAGCATGAGCGTGCGGCCGACTCGCTCCGTCTCCTCTGGAGTCATTGCGCCCGCATCAAGGCGGCGTACGGCTTGTCTTTCCATCAGTTGACGGAGCAGCTCAACTAGCGTGAGTACCAGCTGTACCAGACCGCGCTCAACAGTTTCCGGATCAGCATCGACTCGACGGGTCAGCGCATTGAGAGTGTTCTCCGCAACTTGATCCAGTGGAGACTTACTGTCATCGGGAACGCTCATGCGCTCAGAGCCTCTTGATCGTCCACGAAGCTGAAAACCGGCCAAGGTCCGCTGACCGCCGTCTTTCTGTCGCTGCCTGCCTGCTGCCAGGTGGTGACCGCGTCCCTTAGCTGCGTGACGTCGGCATTAGCCACCAGGCAGGCGAGTCGCACTCCTTTCTGCCTACGCAGCACCTTTACCTCCCGAGCCCACGCCCGCACTACTTCGGTGATCTCCGCAACTGAAGCGTCCCATCTGTGAATCGATGCTGCGCGATTCATCAGATAAGTGGTGCCCGAGCTGTTCGATGCGGAGCCCAGCTCGGAATCGGCTTCTGCCCACTGCGCGCGAATAATCACCTCAGACAACCCGTCGAGTTCGGTGAGTCTCCGACGCCATGCGGCTTCGTTGGCTTGAAGCTCTGCCGCAACCGCTGATCGGGTGGGCAGCATGGTGGGAAAACGTATTGGCAGTATGGAAGTCGTAGTTGCCAGATCGCAGATGATCTCGGCAAAGGTACGCGCCTCGTCGCCGGTGGCATTGAGGCGCTCGGAGCACTCCTCAACGATGAGGGCTGCAAGCATGCCCCGGATCATCTCGAGGCGCTGTCCGGCTAGGCCTCGCCTCTCCGGAGCGGTCGCGTCGGCGGGCACGACCCCGTATAGCAGCATCACGCTGAACGCCTCCCAAGAACGACGGACTGCTCGACCTCGTGGGCGGGCGCCAGCACGAGCCGAAGACCTAGATAGACAAGGTCGACACCCGCGACACCAAGGACCACGTCGCCGGTGAGCACCACACCCCCGCCGATGACACGATCGATGAGATCGACCAAGGCAACGTCCTCATTCGACCATCTCTCCATGGCGTCGGTCATCGAATGACCTGCCTCGTTGTTGCCTCCACATCGCCGGTGAAGTTGTACGTGGGCCAGGGTCCACCTACCTCAACCAACAAACCCATCGCCCTGGCATCATCGGCAATCTCGTCAGCAAGCTGTAGGAACCGATGCTGATCAGCACGGCGCACCAGGTAGGCGCCATTCAGCAACATCGGTTCGCTGCGGCCGGACAGCGCAGCGTCCTGGGGCTGGTTGCGCACATACTCGGCACTTGCGTGACCAAGGGCCTCGTGTATCTCCTGTGCTCGGTCTGCAAGCTGCTCCCGAGCCGCAGCTTTGGCACTGAGATCTCGTGACCTTGAAAGCAAGTAGTCACGACCAGAAACTGCTCCCTCGCTTGCCGGTGGATCCTCTTCCTTGATACCTCGATATACCTTGACGGACCACTCCAGCTTTCCTTCGATACGCCGCAAGGCTCGCTCTAGGCGGTCGCCCGCCGCCCTTACCGTGTCTCCGAGGGACTCCAAGTTCCGATAGAGGGAGGGCAGGCGGAGAGGTACCACATCGCCGGTGGAAGCCGCGTACTGCAAGATCTCATCGTGCCGTCGTGCGACCGGTTCCAGCCAGCCCACATTGGCTGCGTTTCGCTCCCAGTCCGCGACGCCAAAGCCTTCCGCCGGAAGGAAACCAACGATTGCCCCTAAGTCTTCGACGTCATGCACCCACACGCGCGTATCGGCGATCCCGGCCGGAAATCCGCCGAAAGGTTCGTTCGCTGCGACGACCCCATACGCGTGGACGATCGTCTCGTCCATCAGGATCGACCTCTTGGTTCCTTTTCTCTATTGGTTGGACTGGAATCGACCTGGGGCGATTCGTTGACCCGGTCTTCCAATTCCGCCAACCGTCGGTTCAGCTCACTCAACTCATATTTGTCGCCAGCGTCATCCAGCTGGGTGATGTACTCGTCGCTCTCCCACCAGTTGATGCCCATCTCACGGGCCTTGTCCACCGATGCCACCATCAGGCGGATCTTGATCGTCAGCAGCTCGATATCAAGAAGACGGATCTGGATATCACCAACAATCACGATCCCCTTGTCCAGCACACGCTCCAAAACGTCAGCGAGGCTGTCGCTTCGTGGATGTGTCTGTAGGTTGGGAGTTCCACGACCCGCCGGAACTCGTTGCAGCCCACTCGCGTCGCTGCTCACCTTAGACTCCTTCGGTTTGCGTACGCATATAGCGCCGAAGCCGCCGGAACTCTACGATCTCCCCGTCTTTGTCGATATCAACCTCATAGCTGGCGAGCACGTCGCTCGTTTCTGGAACGCGCTCCACCTCAAGGACCTCAACCTCGACAACCCACCCATCGTTATTGCGTCGAATCCCCGTAATCCCTTCCGCGGGACATCCGACAAGCTCGGCAAGAGTATCCATTGCTCGGCGGGCGAACTGCACACCTCCCCGGTGGTTGTTCGTCACGTCAGATCACCCGGGCCTCGGGGCTGTTCGGACTCGAGCAGTCTCTCGATCAGGTCCTCTTCGAGCCGATCAGCCTCAGCATCGTCGATGAGGCCGGCGTCTCTGCGAGCCTGGACATCGGCAAGGGCCTCGCGCAGCTCCGCAGGATCCATCCACTGGCGCTCAGCTTCTTGTCTCACTTGCTCTGCAATCCAAACAACACCCCTCACTGGGGCGAGCGGCCAGGTAAGAAGACCGGTGATCAAGCCCATACCGGCTCACCTGCCAGGTCGGCGTCAACGAAGGAGTAAGGGGGTTGCGGACCGATGTAGCGAAGCCGAAGGCGATCCGGCAGTGCTCTGCTGAGCCGCGCAATTCCTTTATCCGTCCTCGTGCGATCCGCCCGCTTGACCAACAGCGCCGCATCGAGGACCTGGTTCCTGCCGCTCACCTCCTGCAACACAACGCGTTCCGCGAGCCCGCTGAGCTGCTCATTCAGCATTGCGGCGTCAGCACTGGAAAGTGCGTCAAGGCCAACTGCAACTGCTTCACCCAACCTGAGCTGCGAGTGGTAGGAGGCGGGCCCACCGGCGGCCGCGTCGCGCAGGCTACGGATCTCCGGACGTTCGTGGAGCAGGTCCTTCAGCGCTAGCTCCTCATCGTGATAGGCCTTAACCGACAGTTGCACAAAGCCATCGAGAGAAATCAGCAACGACGTCAAATCACTCTCGCCTGCTTCGAGGATGTCGCGAGCCACTCCTTCATCAGTTTCGACAATAACGCCGAACCGCATAGGTAAGACCGTCAAGCCCTCGACAAGGCTTTCCAGCACACGCGCGTGCGCGAGCAGATCATCTCGTCGAACCCGAGCATCGGCATCGATCTCGCTCACGACCGCAGCAAGATCACCATGGACAACGAGCCGCACGGGAGCTTGCTGCCGACCGGGCAAAACCTCTGGCAGCGGCGTCGCCGCCGCGACCACGCCATACACGTGGAGCGCCATGTTTACTTTCTCCCGCTAGGACTCGCGACGCCGGCTCGGCGTACTCTTCTTTGCTGGCTCTGCTTGCCGATGGCCGCTGCGCCGGGACCTGTCCTGGTCCTCGTGCTCGTCTTCATCTTCGTCCTCGCTGCTGAATACTTCAGCGACCTTCTCCTTGACAGCTTCGATGGCGCCTTCAGTCTTGTGCTTGGCACCCCCGCGCGTGATGTCCTCCATCAGCTCCGGGATTCCCTGCGTCTCAGTTTGGGTCAGGTCGAGCCGATTCACGGCCTCGGCGAATCGCAGATAAGTGTCAACGCTGGCAATGACAATGCGCGCATCTATGGTCAGGATCTCAATGCCGACCAAAGAAACACGGACGTAGATATCGATCACTAAACCCTTGTCCAGGATGGTGTCGATGACATCCGCGAGGCTGCTTGGCGCTGGGCGCTCCAAGTACCGGTTGGGCGCACGTTGCGTGACGGTCATGCAGGCTACCTTTCGTCAGTCTCATCACTGGGCATGGGCTGCTCGGGCCGCTTCAACAAATGTGTGCGAATGAATGCACGATTCTTTGAGAGTGATCTCGCTATCCCCTTTTTCCCGCAGGCATGCATATAGCCGATGCACCAATCGAGCTGCTGGAGAGCATCCTCGGTTGCTTGTCGATAGCGCTCGACCTCGTCTTCGAGTTGGCGAATCCGAGATCTCTGCTGCGCGTCTTGGGCGCTCCGATGCGAGTCCCCTGCGCTCTGCCTCTGCTGCGAGTCCTGTAGGTCAGCCTCTGTCACAGGTCATCACGACTTGCTTCGCGCGGACGAGCTCTCGTTGGTCGACTTCGCAGGCCTACTTCCGCGGCTTGATGGTGTCGAACCGGACGGTGGCTTCTTTGCGGTCGTTCGTGGCCGACTGGGCGATGGTTCGCCAACTGTCGACTTCTTCGCGGCCGGGCGAGGCCTGCTCGACGGTGATTTCTTGGCGGCAGGCGACCTAGGCTTCGCCTCCGCTGCGCCGTTACCTGACGAGACCTGCGATGGGGCGGGTTCGGAGGCCTGATCCTCCGATTCCGGCGATTCGGGGGCCTGATCCTCCGGTTTCGGCGATTCGGAAACCTGATCCTCCGATTCCGGCGATTTCTTAGTCACCTCGCCCTCGTGTATCTCTCCCCGCCAGCCCTCGACATCCTCTTGATGCAACAGGACCTGGTTAGTCAGATGGCGACGGAAATGCTTGAGTTCCAACCGGACCCGGCGGCCGGGCGCCCGCCAGAGGTTGCCGGTGTGCTCGAAGAACCCATGGGGATGGAACTCGAGGTTGACCAGCATGCGCGTCAGGTCGGGCGTCAGCTCGTGGAACGTCACAGCGCCGTCGACATGGCCCTTCTCGCCCTTGGAGTGCCAGACGATACGTTCGTTAGGCACCTGATCCACGATGTTCGCCGTCCAGGAGCGATGCGACCAGAAAATCTGCGCCGTCCACTCGAGGGTCTCATCCTCCTTTTGATCGACTTTCTCCACCTTCTTCATGAAACCGGGGAACTCCGTGAACTGCGTCCACGCGTCGTACGCCACTTGGCGTGGAACTGGGAGGTCAAGCTCTTCGACGATGTTGGTCACCTTGAGCTTCTTATCCTTCTTGCCCTTGTCCTTGGAGCCGCTGCTGCTGACTGCATCACCGAGCTTGGTCATGACGGAAGAGACTCCTTTCGCACCGGTGTCTTTGACGCTCTCGACACCAGCCTTGAGAACCGCCGTGGATTTTGAATCGCCTTCGGCGATGTGCTTGATTGCCTTGACTGGTGCCTTGGAGCCGCCCAACTTCTGGGCGAAGTTATCGAGTCGGTCGGTCACCACGTCGACGCCGTGGTCAGCCATAGCCATTCCGAGGCCTTGCAGTTCGCCCGCGAGACGGTCCAGTCCGAGCTGGCTTACGAGGGATGGCGGGCCACTGTCAGGAGCATCACTAGCGTCGGCGTCACGTGGCTTGGAGGGGGCACCGGCCGCTTTGGAGGCCGCACCGGCCGCCTTGGAGGCTGCACCGGCAAGTTTGGAGCTGGCACCAGTAATACGTGTCTTGGCGGCGCCACTGGCAGGTCTACTGGTCGCCATGTCACCTTCCCCCTCGACCGGCCGGTGAGGCGCTGCGACGACGCCTTGGAGATCGGGCAACTGGTTCCTCAGGCTCCTGCTCAGCGGTCTCCTCATCCGCGCGATCAGCCTCCGCTTCGGGTTCCTCGGCTACCTCGCCTTCTTCCTCTTCGTATTCGTCTTGGGGTTCTTCGGCTTCCTCGCCTTCTTCCTCTTCGTATTCGTCTTGGGGTTCTTCGGCTTCCTCGCCTTCTTCCTCTTCGTATTCGTCTTGGGGTTCTTCGGCTTCCTCGCCTTCACCCTCTTCGTATTCGTCTTGGGGTTCCCCGGCTTCCTCGCCTTCACCCTCTTCGTATTCGTCTGCCGGTTCGGCTACGTCGCTCTGTTCGTCGTCGTACCCCTCGTCTTCAGGTTCCTCCGGTCGCTTGTTGCTCTCGGCATCCCCGGCCCGCGACTTGCTGGACTGGCCATCTGGTCCTTTTCGCATGCTCTGGCTTCGCTCAGCCAAGCTCTCACTAAGGGTGCCGATGCGTGAGGCGACCACAGACGTCGCGGCGCTCTTGCCCGCATCGAAGAGCCTGCCGCCAACCTCTTTCGTCAGCGGACCGACGATGGACCCAGCAGGAATGCGATCTTGGATCATGCCAACAGCGGCACTGCGGAACTTGGGATTGGACATCGCCGTAGCGACAAGCACCGCGAGCCTCAGTTTCTTGAACCGGCCTAGGGCATAGCCAGCGGCGACCGCTCCGGCTACGCGTGAAGTTGTAGACATGTCTCTTGGTCCTCCCCTTCGATCCACACGCTGTTGTGTCCTTCGTTCGGCATACCCAATGTCAGCTCCGAAAAACCAGCATACTTAACAGCGGTCCTGGAGGGGCCGGGAGCCGTGACCTGACGAGCGCCCACATGCTAATCGTCAGCCCGTTGCTGCGATGCGCCGGGGCGTCGCAGGGCGCCCGTGCCGCACGCTTCTCAACGGTATTTGATCAACGTGGATTATCACCCCCGGCTGACTAGCATTTTGATCATGATCTGCGGACTGTACTATCATCGGCCGCCGCGGCTGATCAAGACGCTAGCCACCCGAATCAGCTGCGACACGGACTAACTCCGCGAGAGGCCCCACCAGCTGGGCGACACTCGGGGCATGATCTCAAATTGCCCCACCGAGTTGGTAGGACGTGTAGCGTCGATCTTGACCGGCCTGCCAGCCTCGTGCGCCGCATCATGATCACGGCCGGCAGCATCCGAGATTTAGATGGATGCTGGCGTTCGCGAAACATAAGGCTGAGAACAAGATCAAACCGCGCTGTAGTCGATGATCAACTGCGCTGCATTTGATCATCGCCTCGCTGGCCAGGGCCAGGGCATCTGCACCGCAATCGTGGACCGTCAGTCCAGGCCGATGAGTACATCTCGTTGTCCCGTCCTGCCGCTGTTCGCTTAGCCATGGTCCGACTAGGCCGAGGACAAGGCCGACGAACTCGCAGGCAAGGGCAAGGAGACGGTCGGCGTCGCCACCGACAACGAACCGCAGGCCGAAGGCCGAGCTCAGCAGGCCAAAGGGAGCGCGAAGGCGGGCCGGCGAAAAGGTCAAGGACGCCTTCAACGGCTAGTTGAGCTGATCATTGCCGCCTTCGCAATCCCAGCAACAAAGTTGATCACGTCGGGCTGTTGATCCCTTGCTGCCCGCAAAGGCATGCCGCTGGCAGATCACAAACCGTACGCTGGACCTTCTCGGCCAGTCAGGGCCAAGATCCGTACTCGGCGGTGGCGGTAGTCCAGGCGTGCGCCTGATCGCTCAGGGTGAACCCGAGCCCTGGCCGGTCGGAAACCCACATCCTTCCGTCGCGGGTCTCGAGGTGCTCGTTAAACAGAGGGTCAAGCCAGTCGAAGTGCTCGACCCACGGTTCGATTGGGTACGCCGCAGCCAGGTGACAGTGGATCTCCATCGCAAAATGCGGTGCGATCTCGAGCTGCCTGGATTCTGCGATCGTAGCTAGCTTGAGGAACTGGGTGATCCCGCCGATGCGTGGCGCGTCGGGCTGGACGACGTCGGCGGCGCCGGCATCGATCAGCCGCACGTGCTCTGCGACGCTAGCCAGCATCTCGCCGGTTGCGATCGGCGTGTCTAGGGAGCGGGCCAGGTTCGCATGGCCCTCGGCGTCGTAGGCGTCGAGCGGCTCCTCGATCCAGACAAGGCCGAAGGCCTCGAAGATGCGACCCATGCGCTGCGCCATCGCCCGGTCCCACTGCTGGTTGGCGTCGACCATGAGCGGTACATCGTCATCCAGGAACTCGCGTACCTTGCTGACCCGTTCCACGTCGGTGCGCCAGTCCGGCTGCCCGACTTTGACCTTGATGCCGCCGATCCCGCGCTCCAGTGAAGCAGCAGCGTCCTCCAAGACCTGCTCGATTGGGGCATGCAGGAAGCCGCCCGAAGTGTTGTACGTACGGACAGAGTCCCGGTAAGCGCCGAGAAGTTTGGCCAGCGGCAGCCCGGCCCGCTTGGCTTTGAGGTCCCACAGCGCGACGTCGAATGCCGCGATGGCCTGGGTCGCCAGCCCGCTACGACCAACTGAGGCGCCGGCCCAACAGAGCTTGACCCACAGCTTGCCGATGTCGCTGGGGTCCTCCCCGATCAAGACCTCGGCGATCTCCTTGGCATGGGCGAATTGCCCAGGCCCGCCTGCTCGCTTGGAGTAGGAGAAGCCGATGCCTTGGTGGCCCCCCTGGGTTGTCACCTCGACGAACAAAAATGCGATCTCGCTCATCGGTTTCTGTCGCCCGGTCAGGACCTTGGCGTCGCTGATCGGGGTGGATAGCGGCAAAGTAATGCTGGAGAGTTTCAGGTGAGCGATCCGGTCCAAAGTGGCGGCGCCTGCAGACGCGGCGATGCCAGGGGCGTCCTTCGCGGACAGCGCACTCGTCGGCGCGGTGGCGGTGTCGTGGCTGCGGATGGTGGGCGTTGCGGTCGTACCCGTCATCTCAGATGTCCTCTCGGAGGGAAAGGGCTGGGTAATCGACACTTAGGACGACATAGTGGTCACGACCCGCACACAGATGACATGAGCCGCTCGGCCCGGACAGCCAGGGTGGAGAGATCGCCCCCGATCAGCGCATCCCCAAACAGGGCGCCGCTGACGCCCACCGCGACGGCGCCAGCGTCCAGGTAGCGCGCGGCGGTCTCCAGGGTGACGCCACCGGTCGGCATGATCGCCACATCGGGGAGCGGACCACGTAGCTCGTTGAGGTAGTTGACTCCCCCGAGTGGCCCGATCGGCGACACCTTCACCACGGGAACGCCGGTGGCCCAGGCAGTGACCACCTCCGTAGGGGTCAGAGCACCAGGGACGAAGGCAAGCTGCAGGTCGCGAGCCGTTTCCACCAGCTCGGGCAGGAAGACCTGGCTGACGCTGAACCGGGCAGCTACTTGCTTGGCGGCGCGCAGGTGGTCAACCGTGCGGACAGTGCCGACGCCAACGAGCGCTTCAGGAAAAGCTTTGCGAAGTTCGACCACCGCGTCGAGCGCGCCTTCCGTTGTGAGCGTGTACTCAAAGCACCTGATGCCTACGTCCCACAGCACCTTGGACGCGGCCAGGTAGTGCTCAGCCGTTGGTGCGCGGAAGACCGCCACAACGGCGCGGGGCGGCAGGGGTGAGGGGATCCGGCTCGTGGCCATCAGGTGGTGCCTCCTTGGTGATAAATCCGACTATCACACATCCTCGGAGGCGCAGTCGTCGGTCAATCGGCTCTCCATGTCTCGCCGACCTGAGGAGCGCCCAAAGGCGTATCAAGAAGGGCATTGGCCACCTCTTACTGACGGCCAATCATCTTGTTGGCGATCGTTGAAGCGACGAGGGAAGGACAACTATGAGCGCAAGCTCTCCCCCCGCAGCCGTCTCCGAACCCCGGCCAAAGATCGGGCTCGGCAAACTGGCCGAATACAGCACTCCGACGGGCGGTGCCAAGAACGAGGATCAGATCCGGATGTACCGCCCGAACCTCTACAAGTCGTTCCTCCTCACTCGGTTGCTGGTCGGGATTGTGGGAGTGCTCTTGCCCGTCGTCCTTGTCATCGCTGACGTTGCCACTGGCCGGCCGGTACGTGGCTCACTAAGTGCTTACCATTACCACCCGAGCTGGCTGCACGTGTGGTTCAGCGGCAGTCTGTGGGCCGTCGGTGTCGGCCTGATGGTCTACATGGGAACCCGGAAGAGCAGCGTCGCAGGCCTGGTCAGCACGCTCGCGGGCGTCGCGGCACTCGTCGTGTCGCTGTTCCCAACTAACGATCAAGGACAACCCCTGACCTGGGTCTCCAAGGTCCACTTCGGCGCTGCGGCGTTCGTATTAATCGGACTGGGAGTGCTGTGCTGGGGTTTTGGCCTCTACGACAGGAACCGCGCAGGCGAGAGCAAGACAGTCAAACGAGCCCGTGAGCTCTACTGGGTTCACCAGGCCGCAGCGGTCATCATTGCGCTCTCGATCGTCTTTGCGGCAGCAAACGGCATCTGGGACTTCTGGCCTTCCCACGGTCTGCTTGTAGCCGAAGCAGTCGCCATCTTGGCGTTCGGCGCCTCCTGGACTGCAAAAGGGTGGGAGCTTTGGACCTACGGCCGCGATGTCTACGTGAGCACCAAGGATGGCGACAACAGAATGAAGGAAGATCCGAGCGGCTCGCCTGGATACGCGTCTCGGCTGCAGATATCGGGTCAGTCGGCCGGAGATGCCACAAACGCGGACCGACTACTCTCAGGCGACGAGCGTTGACACCGATAAAGCCCCGTCCGGACAGCAGAAAGCGCTACACCGCAGGGGCAGCGAGCGCGAGAAACGTCTAGGCAGCAGTTAATCCTGGGTCTCGCGCAACATCCGCTCCGTCGCGGTCGCATAGGTCGGCATGCCGAACTTTCGGTAATCGACCAGCGCCAATTCCAGCAACTCCGCGGCCTGGGCGCGGTCACCGGGACCGTCCCGGTCGAGCAACATCCGGGCGCGCAGGCGGTGCAGCTCGGTTTCTTCAAGTCGGTTCTTCATGCGCTTCGCGTCCAATTCGGCTTCCACGAAGTGGCGCTC
>Ga0126312_10001187_pt1 | contig 16831 bp, 17 predicted proteins | sample Plot104A_FD_92537 | JGI IMG/M metagenome (GOLD analysis project Ga0126312, IMG submission 92537) | Serpentine soil microbial communities from UC McLaughlin Reserve, CA, USA - Plot104A | ecosystem: Environmental > Terrestrial > Soil > Grasslands | place: USA: UC McLaughlin Reserve, Lake County... | reverse complement strand
GGTGTCGATCAGCGTGAACGTGCGCCCGTTCCAGTCGGTCGCGAGCTCCTTGCGGTCGCGCGTGATCCCCGGGCACTCGTGCACGACGGCCTCGCGCGACTGGCTCAGGCGGTTGACGAGCGAGGACTTGCCGACGTTCGGATAGCCGACGACGGCGACCTTCACGCCTCGATCTCCTTGGCCTCCACCACGAGCGTCATGATCTGCCCGAGCACGTCCTCGAGGTCGAGCTCGGTCGTGTCCACCGGCACCGCGTCGTTGGCTGGGACCAGCGGCGAGTGGTGGCGGCGCTCGTCGCGGTAGTCGCGCTGGATCTGCTGCGCGAGCACGGTCTCGTAGTCGGCGCCGAGCTCCTCGGCGCGCCGCTGGGCGCGCGCCTCCGGCGAGGCGGTGAGGAAGATCTTGACCTTGGCGTCGGGCCACACGACGGTGCCGATGTCGCGGCCCTCCGCGACCCAGTCGCCCTCGCGCAGCAGCTCCCGCTGCTTGCGCACGAGCGCCATCCGCACGCCGATGTCAGCGCTGACCTGCGACGACGCCTCGGAGATCGCGGGAGTGCGGATCGCCTCGGTCACGTCGCGTCCGTCGAGGAGCACGCGGTCGCCGAGCTCGATCTGCGCCGCCTCGGCGACGGCGGCCGGCTCGCCGCCGTTCTCCTGCACGGCGAGCGCCACGGCGCGGTACATCGCGCCGGTGTCGAGGTACGTGAAGCCGAGGCGCTCCGCGGCGGCCCGTGCGACGGTGGACTTGCCGGCCCCGGCGGGCCCGTCGATCGCGATCACCATGGCGCCCTGAGGCTAGAAGATGCGACCGACGCCGCCGGGCAACGCCGGTCGGACGGCCGAAATCCGGGAGTGACCGGCGTTGACGGCGAAATACGCCGTCAACGCCGCAAGGAGGAGCGATTCGCGACGGTGTGCAGCGTTGACGCGCTGTGACGCCATCACCCCGTCAGCGCCGCCAGATCGGCCGTGAAGCCGGGGTAGGAGACCGCTGCCGCCTCGATCCCGACGACCTCGACTCCCTCGCGGCTCGCCAGGCCGGCGACGGCGCCGAGCATCGCGAGCCGGTGATCGCCGTGGGCGTGCAGGACGCCGCCGCGGAGGCCGCCCGTGCCGCGGACCGCGAAGCCGTCCGGCGTCGCCTCGATATCGGCGCCGAGGCCGCGCAGTCCCTCGACCACCGTCGCGATCCGGTCGGACTCCTTCAGGCGGAGCTCCTGCGCGCCCTCGACCACGGTCTCGCCCTCGGCGAAGCACCCGAGCAGCGCGACCAGCGGCAGCTCGTCGATCGCGAGCGGGACCTCGTCGGCGGTCACGCGCGTGCCGATCAGCGGCCCGTGGGCGACGTCGAGCTCGCACAGCGGCTCGGCGTCCGCGGACGCCGTGGCGCGCTCCTCGAGGTCGCCGATGAGCACCGCGCCCATGCGCTGCAGGATCCGGAAGAAGCCGACGCGCGTCCAGTTGGCCGCCATCCCCTCGATCACCAGGCGCGAGCCCGGGACGAGCACGGCTGCGGCGGCGTGGAAGGCCGCCGACGACGGGTCGCCCGGGACGTGGATGGCGTCGAGCAGCAGCTCGCCCTGGCACGTGACCGTGACGCGTTGGCCGTCGCGGCTGACGCCTGCACCGGCGCGCGCGAGCAGTCGCTCGGTGTGGTCGCGGCTCGGCTCCGGCTCGACCACCGTCGTCGTTCCCTCCGCGAGCAGCCCCGCGATCAGCACGCAGCTCTTGACCTGGGCCGACGCGACCGGCAGCTCGTACTCGATCCCGCGCAGCCGCCGGCCCGTGATTGCGAGCGGCGTGAAGCGATCCTCGCGCGCGCGCAGGTCGGCGCCCATCGCGGTGAGCGGGCGGGCGACGCGGTCGACTGGCCGGCGCCGGATGCTCTCGTCGCCGTCGAGCGTCCAGCTCCCGTCCGGCTGGCCGGCAAGCCAGCCCGGCAGCAGCCGCAGCAGCGTGCCCGCGTTGCCGACGTCGATCGCCGCACCCGGGGTCGCGGCGCGCAGGCCCGGGCCGCGGATCATCAGGCGGTCGCCTGTGCCCGCGGACGAAGTCGGCTGGGTATCGACCAGCGCTCCGAGCGCTCGGACCGCGTCGAGCGACGAGCGCGTGTCGGCGGCGTCGAGGTAGTTCGTCACGTGCACCGGCTCGGCGCTCATCGCGGCGAGCAGCGCGGCGCGGTGCGAGAGCGACTTGTCGGGCGGCGGCACCAGCGTGCCGCGCACCGCGGCGCCCGGCCGGAAGGTCGCCTTCATGCGCGCGCCACCGGCAGCCCGAGCCCGGCGACCAGCGACTCCGCCTCAGCCGCGCGGTCTGCGCCGGCGATCCAGAGCACGATGTACCCGGACGAGCGGTCTGGAGCGGGATGCAGGGCCATGTCGGCGATGTTGATCGACGCCTTGCCGAGCGCGAGCGCCACCTCGGCGACCACGCCGGGCCGGTTCGGGACCGACACGCGCAGCTCCGTCACCGTCCCGCCGGCGAGATCGGCCTCGAGCAGCCTGCGCCGGTCCTCCCGCGCGTCGTCGTTCCAGGTCGCGACCGCGGCGCCGTCGCCCTGCTCGAGCGCCGCGCGAACGGCCGCGAGGCGGGCCGTCGCGTCGTCGATCGCCGCCACCAGCGAGTCGGCGTTTGCCAGGTAGATGTCGCGCCAGATCGCCGTGTTGGCCCCCGCCACGCGCGTGATGTCGCGGAAGCTCGGTCCGGTGGCGGGCAATCGCTCCCCCGCTTGCAGTCCGGCAGGGAGGTCTGAATCGGGTCCGGGCCGGGACTCTCGCCTCAGGGTCTGCGCCGCCTGGGCGACGAGCACGTTCGCGAGCACGTGGGGCAGGTGCGAGACGGTCGCGATCATGCGGTCGTGGGTCTCGGCGTCGAGCGCGGCGGGTCGCGCGCCGAGCCCGGACAGCAACCGGTGCAGGCGCTCGTACAGCGTGCCGCGCGTGCGCTCGGTGGGCGTCAGGTACCACGTCGCGCCGTCGAACAGCTCCGCGCGCGCGTGGCGCACGCCCGCGTTCTCGGCGCCCGCGAGCGGGTGACCGCCGATGAAGCGCTCGTCGCGCACCGCTTCTACGACGGCGCGCTTGGTGGAGCCGACGTCGGAGACGACGCAGTCCCCGCCGGCGCTCGCGAGCGCCGCGCTCACCGCAGCGGGGAGCGTGCCGACGGGAGCCGCCACGAACGCGGCCTCGGCGCCCGCGAGCGCGGACGCCGCGTCGGGCGCCGCACGGTCGAGCGCGCCGACGGCGAGCGCGGTCGCCAGCACGCCGTCGGCGGGATCCCAGCCGGCGACCTCGGCACCCAGCCGCGCCCGCGCGGCGAGGCCGATCGAGCCGCCGATTAGGCCGACGCCGACGATCGCGATCTTCACTCCGGCGATGATCGCCGATCGGCGGCGCCGCTCGTCACGCGGGCGAGTTCGAGAGCACCTTCCCGGCGATCGCCGCCGCGCGCTCGACCTTCTCCGCGTACGCCGCGAAGCCGTCCGCCCGCAGCTGCTGCGGGCCGTCGCAGATGGCCTCGTCAGGCTCCGGGTGGACCTCGACGATGATCCCGTCCGCGCCGGCCGCCGCGGCCGCGAGCGAGAGCGGCTCGACCAGCGCGCGCCTCCCGGCGGCGTGGCTGGGGTCGACGATCACCGGCAGGTGCGAGAGCTCCTTCAGCACCGGGATCGCCGTGAGGTCGAGCGTGAAGCGGTAAGCGGTCTCGAAGGTGCGGATCCCGCGCTCGCACAGCAGCACGTCGGGGTTGCCCTCCTTGAGCACGTACTCGGCCGCCATCAGCAGCTCCTCGAGCGTCGCCGACAGCCCGCGCTTGAGCAGGACCGGCTTGCCCGCGCGGCCGATCTCGGCCAGCAGCGCGTAGTTCTGCATGTTGCGCGCGCCGACCTGGATCACGTCGGCCACCTCGATCACGGGCTCGAGATCGCGCGCGTCCAGCAGCTCGGTCACGATCGGCAGCCCGGTCTGGGCCTTCGCCTCGGCCAGCAGCCGCAGGCCCTCCTGCCCGAGACCCTGGAACGAGTAGGGCGACGACCGCGGCTTGTAGGCGCCGCCGCGGAAAAGGCTCGCGCCGCCGGCGGCGACCATGTGCGCGGCCGTCAGCGTCTGGTCGCGCGACTCGACGGTGCAGGGGCCGGCGATCAGCGAGAAGTGCTCGCCGCCGATGCGGCGGCCGTCGACGTCCACGACGGTCCGCTCGCCCGGCTTGAGCTCGGCCGACGAGAGCTTGAACGGCTTGAGGATCGGCACGACCTTCTCGACGCCCTCGTGCCCCTCGAGCCCGAGGCGGGCGACGTGCTCGCGGTCGCCGATCGCGCCGATTATCGTCACCTCCTCGCCGCGCGAGGGGTGCGCTCGAGCGCCGCACGACTCGATCCTTGCGATGACGGCCGCCACCTGCTCGTCGGTGGCCGTCGGCTTCATCACGATCATCATGGTTCTCTGCCTGTTCTCCTGGGAAAGTTGTCCGCGTTGCTGCCGTGAAGGTGGCGCTCGGCCCTGAGGGCCCGGTTGTGGCGGACGGCGGTGGCTCAGGCCACGCCGGCCGAGCGCCTAGCTAAATCGCCAGGTGCGGTAGGAGAAGTCGTACGCGTAGCGACGGCCGGAGGTCGCGGAGAGGGTGCTGCCGGAGTGCGGTGCTCGATCGGCCATCGTTCGTACTGGCGCCAGTTGTACCAGAGCACCGGTCGTTCCGAAAGGAACATGCGTCCAACGGCGTTCTGTCGGCGATGACATCGCGGATGTCGGTTGCCCGCCGCCGGACCTGGCTCCGGCTCCTGCGGCGGACGCTCGTCGGCGTCGCCGTGGTCGCCGGCGCGGCGGTCGTGGTCACCGGCTGCCGCGAGGATCGCGCCGCGGTCGGCACGAGTCAGGTCAAGCTCAAGGACCTCCGCATGATGGTCGTCCCGCGCGACGAGCTCGGCCTGCTCGCATACGGCCTGAGGGTGAGCGACCGCGACTCGGGCTGGGTCACCAACGGCATGTCCGCGGACGATTCCTTCGACCCGAAGGACTCAGGCCGGTCGCTCTCCCGGCTCGGCCGGCTGGGCGGCTACGAGCTGACCTACGCCGACGCGCGTGGCTACGCGTCGCACGACGAGGAGCGACCGCTCGCGGTGTCGACGGCGCTCGAGCTCTTCAGCAGCGAGGCCGCGGCGTCGGCATACCTGCGCGACGGCATCGCCGACGCCGTCCGCCTGCGCGGACGCAAGCTCCCGACGGGCAAGATCGCGACCGCCGAGCGCTTCGGCGGAGGCGACTTCGGCGACGAGGCTGAAGGCCTGCGCGCCGCGCTCAGGGTCGAGGGCAACGTCGGCTACGCGAGCTTCGTCGCGTTCAGGCGCGGCCGGCTGGTCGCGACGGCGACGGCCTGGCGGCGGGCGGAGACGAAGAGCCCCACGGACGCGCGGCAGATCGCGGACGCGCTCGACGCGCGCATCAGCGGCGTGGCGACGGGCGCGATCGACCACGCGCCGGTCAAGCTGCCGCCGCGCGAGTGGTGGCACGCGGCACCCGACCCCAGGCCCCTGACGCTCGCGGGCAGCGAGGTGGTGGAAGACGCGCGGCTCGTCCACCGCGCCTACTTCCGCACGCCCGTCGCCTTCGGCTACGTGCGGGAGTACGAGCTGCGCCGTGCGCAGCTCGGCGGCTCCAGGATCGTCTACCTGCGCACGACGGCGCAGGCGCTGAAGAGCGCCGACCTGGCAAGGCGAGCGCAGGCATACCTCGCATCGACACGCGGGAGCGACGCGATCGCCCGCGGCTTCTCGCGCCGCTACTTCCGCAGGACCGACTTCCGTCCCACCGGCATCGCGGCCGAGCCGCTCGCGGGACTCCACCGCGACACGGCGGCGTTCCGCTTCTCGTTCGACGCGCCCGCCGGCCGCGTGGCCGGCGTGATGATGGCCGTGAGGCGCGGGCGCCTGAGGGGCAACGTCATGGCCGCGGGGTTCGAGCAGGAGCTCCGGACGGAGGACGAGGTCGCTCTGCGCGAGAAGCTGCTCGCGCGGCTCGCGACGGCCTAAGGCAGAAGCGCGCCGAGCGCCGCGAGCAGCCTCGCGTTCTCCTCCGCGGTGCCGACCGTCACGCGCAGCGCCCCGGCGCGGCCAAGCGCGCCGCCCGCGCGCACGAGCACGCCGCCGTCGGCCAGCGCGCGGACCGTGTCCGTCTCATCGAGGCTCTCGGGCAGATCGAACCAGACGAAGTTTGCCTGCGACTCGGCCGGCTCGGTCCCGAGCCCGCGCAGCCCCGCCTCCAGCTCCATCCGCTCGGCGAGGTTGCGCTCGACGCGACGCGCCACCTCGTCCTGGTGCTTCAGCGCCTCGATCGCGGCAGCCTGCGCGGCGGCGTTGCAGAAGAACGGCTGGCGCACCTGGTCGACGGCGATGCGGAACTCCTCGGAGCCGCAAAGCCCGAACCCGACGCGCAGGCCGCACAGCCCGTAGACCTTCGAGAACGTGCGCAGCAGGACGAGGTTCGGGTGGCGCGCGAGCAGCTCGAGCGAGTCGTCGGGGTCCTGGAGCAGGTTGAACTCGCAGTAGGCCTCGTCGAGGATCACCGCGATGTGGCGCGGCACGGCGCGCACGAAGTCCGCGATCTCGTCGAGCGGCAGCGCGGTCGACGTCGGGTTGTTCGGGTTGCAGACCACGACGAGCCGGGTGGCGGCCGTGATCTCCTTCGCCATCGCGCCGAGGTCGTGGCGGTGCTCCGAGTCGACCGGGACCTCGATCGCGCGCGCGCCCGAGGCGGCGGCGAGATGCGGGTAGACGCTGAAGCTCGGCCAGGCGTAGACGATCTCCGCGCCCGGCTCGAGCAGCGCCTCGCCGGCGGCGAGCAGGATGTCGCAGGAGCCGTTGCCGACCGCGATCCGGTGCATCGGCACGCCGTAGCGGTCGCTGAGCGCCGAGCGGAGCGCGGAGTTCGTCGGATCCGGATAGCGGTTGACCCCCCGGAGCGAGCGCGCGACCGCGTCGACCACCGCCGGGATCGGCGGGTACGGCGACTCGTTGGAGGCGAGCAGCGCGACGTCGCCGGCCAGCGAGTAGCCGTCGGCGGCGGGGTAGACGGGGATCCGGCGGATCCGCTCGGCGAACTCGATCGGCACGGTCCGGAGCCTACTGCGCGCCGTGCAGGTCCTGGCGGAGCGCCGCCGTCTCGCCGAGGTAGACGTGCACGGGGTCGTGGCGGTCGTCGGCGTAGGCGTGGATCAGCACGCGGATCACGCTCGCCATCGCGCCCGGCACGGCGATCTCATGTGCGCACATGAGCGGCACGCGGCTGAGCCCCATGCGCCGGGCGGCGACGGCGGGGAACTCGGCGTCGAGGTCGGGCGTGAGCGTGAAGATGCAGCTCACGAGGTCGCCGGTCTCGAGCCCGTTGCGGCCGATCAGCTCGTGCATCAGCGCCTCTGTGGCGGCGAGGATCGCCTCCGGCTCGTTCGCCGCGACGGAGTTCGCTCCCCGGAAGCCGATCAGTCGCATGAGGGCGAGCGTAACGTCGCCTGGCCGGCGAAACTCTCATTTGGTGTTCTCGGATCTCGCAACCCTCCGTCGCCGTCGCAGCTCGAAGTGGGGGCAGCACCCGCCGGACGTGCTGCCGGCGTTCGTCGCCGAGATGGACGTCGCGCTCGCGCCGCCGGTCCGAGCCGCACTCCTCGAGGCGGTCGAGCTCGGCGACACCGGCTACGCGGAGCCGGGCCGGCTGTTCGAGGCGTTCGCCGGCTTCGCGCGGCGCCGCTTCGGCTGGGAGCCCGATCCGGGGCGGATGGTGCTGATGCCAGACGTGATGGCGGGGATCGTCGAGCTGCTGCGCGTCCTGACGGCGCCGGGCGCCGGCGTGGTCATCACGCCGCCCGTCTATCCGCCGTTCTTCGAGGGCATACCCGAGGCCGGCCGGAGCGTGGTCGAGGTGCCGCTCGCGGGCGGCGAGCTCGACCTCGACGCCCTCGAGTCGGCGTTCGCTGCGGGCGCCGGCGCGTTCCTGCTCTGCAATCCGCACAACCCGACGGGGCGCGTCCTCGACCGCCCGCAGCTCGACGCGGTCGCGGCCGTGGCCGAGCGCCACGGCGTGGTCGTCGTCGCCGACGAGATCCACGCGCCGCTGACGCTCGCGGGCGCCCGTCACACGCCGTTCGCGGCTCCCGGCGAGCGGTGCGCGGTCGTCCTCACCTCCGCGTCGAAGGCGTTCAACCTGGCCGGCTGCAAATGCGCGGTCGCGGGCTCGCGCGAAGTCGCGCGGAAGCTGGAGAGCCTCCCCTCCGAGCTGCCTTACCGGGCCGGGATCCTCGGCGTCATCGGGTCCGAGGCCGCGTTCGAGCACGGCGACGCCTGGCTCGACGACCTGCTCGTGGCGCTCGACCGCAACCGCCGGCGGCTCGCCGAGCTGCTCGCCGCGCGGCTGCCGGCGATCCGCTACAGGCCGCCTGACGCGAGCTTCCTCGCCTGGCTCGACTGCCGCGCGCTCGGTCTCGGCGACGACCCCGCGGGGGCGTTCCTGGAGCGCGGCCGCGTCGCGCTCGAGCCCGGCCCGAGCTTCGGCGCGCCGGGGCGCGGCTTCGCGCGGCTGAACATCGGCACCTCGGAGGAGCTGCTGGCCGAGGCGGTCGGCCGCATGGCCGCCGCCGTCAGCGGCGCGTGACGTCGCGCAGCCGCTCGACCTCGGCGGCGCTCAGCCGCCGGTGGCCGCCCGGCGGGATGCCGCCCAGCCGCAGCGGCCCGAAGGCGACCCGCTCCAGCCGCACGACGCGGTGCCCGACCGCCTCGCACATGCGCCGCACCTGGCGCTTGCGCCCCTCGTGCAGGACGATCTCGAGCCGGTCGGGCGCGAGCCGGCGCACCCGCGCGGGTGCGGTCCTGCCGTCGTCGAGCTCGACGCCCTCGCGCAGCTTCCGGAGCGCCGGCTCGCGCACCGGCGGGCTCCGGACCTGGGCGCGGTAGACGCGCGGGACCTCGAAGGAAGGGTGCGTCAGGCGGTGCGCGAGCTCGCCGTCGTTCGTGAGCAGGAGCAGACCGGTCGTGTCGGCGTCCAGGCGGCCGACCGGATAGAGGCGCTCGCGGCTCGGGACGAGCGCGACGACGGTCGGCCGCCCGTGCGGGTCGCTGGCGGTGCTGACGTAGCCGGCCGGCTTGTTGAGCGCATAGACGACGTGCCGGCGCTCCAGCTCGGCCGGGCGGCCGTCGACCGCGACGGCGTCCTCCTCCGCCACGTCGCGCGCGGGGTCGCGCACGACTTCACCGTCGACGGTCACGCGTCCGCCGAGCACCAGCTGCTCGGCCGCGCGGCGCGAGGCGACGCCGGCGTGGGCGAGGAACTTGGCGAGGCGCATGGCGCTGCCACCATAGGGGCCGTGGATCTCGCGCTCCTCGACGCGACGCTCGCCGAGCTCGGCCAGCCCTCGTTCCGCGCCCGCCAGGTGTGGCGCTGGACGGCGACCGGCGCGCCGGGCTACGGCGCGATGACCGACCTGCCGGCGGCGCTGCGGCGGGAGCTGGCCGAGCGCGTCCCGTTCTCGACGCTGGAGCTCGTGAACGAGGCGCTCTCCCGCGACGGCACCGTCAAGGCGCTGTTCCGCACCGCCGACGGGCGGCCCGTCGAGGCGGTGTTGATGCGCTACCGCTCGGGGCGGCGCTCGGTCTGCGTCTCGTCGCAGTCGGGCTGCCCGCTGACCTGCACGTTTTGCGCGACCGGGACGATGAAGTTCGGCCGCAACCTGAGCGCGTGGGAGATCCTCGACCAGGTGCTCCACTTCCGCCGCATCGAGCCGGTCGACCACCTCGTCTTCATGGGCATGGGCGAGCCCGGGTTCAACATGGAGAACGTCCTCGCGGCGGCGCGTCGGCTTCCGGACGCCGGCATCACGCACCGCCGCACGACGGTCTCGACGGTCGGCTGGCTGCCGGGGATCGAGCAGCTCGCGGCGAGCGACATGCCGCTGCGGCTGGCCTTCTCGCTGCACGCGCCCGACGACGCGCTGCGCTCGCAGATCATGCCCGTGAACGACCGCTACCCGCTCGAAGCGGTGCTGGCGGCGTGCCGCGCGTACTACGAGCGGCGCCGCCGGCGCGTGTTCGTCGAGTACGTGATGCTCGCGGGCGTCAACGACGCCTACGCGCAGGCCGTCCAGCTCGCACGGCTGCTCGACCCGCGCGTCTTCAAGGTCAACCTCATCCCGTACAACCCGACCGGCGCGTACGAGGGCTCGTCGCGCGGCGCGATCGACGCGTTCCGCGCCGCGCTCGAGGAGCACGGCGTGCGCGCCACCGTGCGGCTGACGCGCGGGCGCGACATCGCAGCCGCCTGCGGGCAGCTCGCCGCTCGGCAACTCGATGGCCGGTCGCCGACTGCCGATGCGCACGCTGCGTCGTCGCGCGCAACGTCGTAGGAGGCGCATCGCGTCGCTCCGGCGCGATCCGCGACGAACGCGACACACGGAGCGGGTGAGATCACGTCGAACGCAGAGCCTCAGAAGCTCACGGGCGGGGCGGTGGGGCGGCTGCTTGCTTCGCGCCTCGCGGCTCGGCAGCTCGACTTCGACGCCGAGTCGTTCGAGTTCACAGCCACAGGCCCATTGTGCGCGTCGGGGACGTTCGAGGACGACGTGAAGGTCTTCGCGTTCGCGCACTCCGATCAGGCGCGGTCGGATGGGCTCAACCTACTCACACGCACCACGTACACGTGCGACGACGGCAGCGGCACGTTCGAGGCACTCAAGCACGTCTTCATCAGCTTCACCAAGGGCGGCTTCACGAACGTTGGCCCGACGCAGATCCTCGGCGGCACCGGCGACTACGCGGGCATCGTCGGCCAGGGGGTGTCAATGTCGGCATGACGGACGAGGAAGCGGGGACGGGCGAGGGCTCGATCACCGGCTTCATACGCTTGCCGTGAGCGACCTGGGGCGGGCGGCCATCGAGTCGCCCCGCCCCAACGCCCACCCGGCGTCCGGCTGCGTCGCTCTCAGCCGGCTGCCAGGCAGCTCGCCGCGGCGGGCCGAGCGACCTCCTCGATCGCGTCGAGCAGCCGTACGAGCGTCGCCTCGTCGGTCGCGGGCGCCATGACACTGACGCGAAGGTGCCGCTCGCCGGCGATCTCGGCTGAGCTGAGATGGAACTCGCGGGCCTCCAGCAGCGCCTCGCGGATCGCCGCCTGCGCGGCGCCGGCCGGGCCGTAGCGGAAGCAGAGGATGTTCGCCTCGGGCCGGTACGGGACCTCGAAGCCGGGGCGCTCGCGCAGCAGCTCCCACAGGCGCAGCGCCTTCGCGTACTGATCCTCCACGTACTGGGCGAGCCCGCGCTCCCCGCGGAACGCGAGGCCCAGGAAGACCTTCAGCCCGAGCTCCGCCTTCGTGCACTCGATCTGGCGGTCGATCGCGTCGACGCCGTACGGGTTGTCGAAGTCGAGGTAGGAGGCGCTCTGGCGGAAGGCTCCAGGGAGATCGGCGCGCCGGCGTACGAGAACGGCCGCGCAGAGCGCCGACGTGCGGAGCATCTTGTGGGCGTCCCAGACGACCGAGTCGGCGAGCTCGATGCCGTCGAGCAGGCCGCGCAGCCGCTCCGACAGCAGCGCGGAGGCGCCGTGCGCGGCGTCGACATGGAGCCAGATGCCGTGCTCGCGGCAGAAGGCGCCGATGCCGCGCAGGTCGTCGTGCAGCCCGGTGCTGGTCGCGCACGCCGCGGCGACCAGAGCCATCGGACGGCGGCCGGCGGCGCGCGCACGCTCCAGTGCCTCTGTCAGCCGGTCGACGCGGACCCGTTCGAGCTCGTCGACCGCGAGCGGCACGATCGCGTCCTCGCCGAGGCCGAGGATCGCGGCCGCGCGGGCGATCGAGTAATGGGCCGACGGCGGCGCGAGGATCGCGAGGTCGCCGGGTACGCCCGTGCCCCACGCGTGCGGCGCGGCGTGCGCGCGCGCGGCGAGCAGCGCGGTCAGGTTGGCGAGCGAGCCGCCGTGAGTCAGGACGCCGCCCGACGACGCTGTATCCCAGCCGACCTTCTCGGCCATCCACTCGAGCACAGCCAGCTCGGCCGACGCGGCGCCGGCGCCCATCTCGTAGATCGACATCGGCTGGTTCGCGACGCCGTGCACGAGGTCCGCGAGCGCCGATCCGGTGTCCGGGACGCCGACCTGGTGCGCGAGCTCGGCGGGGTGGTGGAGGCGCGTGCTGTGAGCGAGGTAGCGCTCGAGCCAGGGGCCGAACGAGGCGGCGTCGAGCCCGCCGTCGCGCACGAGCCGGCGCAGCTCGAGGCTCGCGCTCACCGCGGCGGGAGCGCCGTCCGCGACGACGCGCGCCTCCCCCGCGGCGCTCTCGTCGAGGTAGCCGGCGAGCGTCTCGACCGCGGCGGCGGCTGTGCTGCGGAACTCGCGTGCGTCCATGCGACGCATTGTCTCATCGCGCAGACGGCACACGACGTGCCCAGCAACGTCGCGATTCTGCACGGTCAAGTCGGACGGAGCCCTACCGCTCCGCCGGCTCGCGCGCTAGGCCTGGCCGACACGCTCGTTCGCGGTGTCGGCGTCGCCGGTCGCCTTGCGCGGGGTGCCGGTCGGCTCGGCGCGGCGACCGCGCTCGATCGTGCCGGCGTCGGGCCCGGCGCTCTTGCGCGACGCCATCACATGTATGAGCGCCAGCACCGCGGCGATCGCGAGGAACGGCAGGCCCCACCACGCGAGCACGAAGAGCGAGATGACGCCGAGGGCGGTGAGGACCGCCGCGATTATCAAAAGCATGACCTTTTCCTTCCCGGGACGCGCCGAGGCTATGCGGGCGAGGCGTCGCCGCGAGCCTCGCCGGCGCGCAGCAGGCGGTCGCGGAGCTCGGCCTGCTCCTCAGGGCTCGGGTCCCAGCGCGCGGGGTCCGGCAGCTCGTCGATCGACCGCAGGCCGAAGAGCTTCAGGAACAGCGGCGTCGTGCGGTACAGGACGGCGCCGAACTGCGAGCGGCCGGCCTCCTCGATCAGCCCGCGCTCGACCAGCGCGGCCGCCGCCGACTCCGACGCGACGCCGCGGATCCGCGCGACCTCGGGCCGCGAGACCGGCTGCAGGTAGGCGACGATCGACAGCGTCTCGGACTGCGCCGGCGTGAGCCCCGGAGCGCGCGGGCGCGCCAGCAGGCGCCGGGCGGCCTCCTCGGCGTCCGGGTGCGAAGCCAGCGTCCAGCCGCCGGCGAGCTCGCGCAGCACGACTCCGCGGCCGTCGAGCGCGGCGGCGAGCGCGTGCAGCCCGGCCTCGACCTCGTCCTCCTCCACGCGGAGCGCGTCGGCGAGCTCCTCGACGGGGACCGGGTCGGGCGATAGGAACAGCAGCGCCTCGAGCTCGCGCTCGATCATGCGGCCTCCCTTGCGGCGGGCGTCTCCGCCTTCACCGTCACGGGCCCGAACGACTCGTCCTGGCGCCAGTCCGCCTCGCCGCGCTTGTAGAGCTCGAGCAGCGCGAACAGGGTGACGGCGACCGTCACGCGGTCGGCGCCCTCCACCGCCTCGTCGAACGAGAACGTGCCGCCGCGCAGTAGGCGGCGCAGGACGGCAAGCCGCTCCGCGAGCGAGACGCGCGGCGCGGCGATGTGGCGCAGGTCGAGCGGCGGCGGCGTCCGCAGCAGCCCGCCGAGCGCCTGGCCGAGCAGCGCCGGGTCGTACGCCTGCTCGGCGTGCTCCAGCGGCGCCCTGCGCAGCGCGGGCGGCAGCGGCGCCGAGCGGTAGAGCACGCCCTGCTCGGCCTCGCGGAGGGCGGCGAGGTACGCGCCGGCGCCGCGGAAGCGGGCGTAGGCGAGCATCCGCTCGAGCAGCTCCTCCGCGGCCTCGGCGGGCGCGAGCCCGTCGAGCTCCTCGATCTCCTCGCCGGGCAGCAGCAGGCGCGACTTGAGCTCGAGCAGCGCGGCGATCAGCACGATGAACTCGGTCGCGGCGTCGAGGTCGAGCTCCTCGCGCGACTCGAGGTGATCGAGGTAGGCGATCACGACCTCCGCGAGCTCCACCTCGAGCAGGTCGAGCTCATCGCGCAGGATCAGCGACAGCAGCAGGTCGAACGGCCCCGCGAAGACGTCGAGGTCGAGCTCCAGCCTTGTGATCGCGGTCGCGGCCACGGATCGAGTCGGGGCCGCTCAGGCCGCGGGCTTCGGGGTCTTGACGGGCGAGGCGACGCGTCGAATGCGTACCGGTCGAGCCGCGGGCTTCGGGGTCTTGACGGGCGAGGCCACGCGTCGAATGCGTACCGGTCGAGCCGCGGGCTTCGGGGTCTTGACGGGCGAGGCCACGAGAACGTGCAGGCTAGGCGCCGGCCCGGCGGATCAGGCCGGGCGCAGGCTGGGGCGCCGCGCGGGACCCACCCCCATCGCCTCGCGGACGTCGGCCAGGGTGGCCGACGCGATCGCGCGCGCCTTGTCGGCGCCCGCCTCGAGCACGCCCTCCAGCACGTCGTCGTCGCCGCGCAGCTCCGCGTAGCGCTCGCGGACGGGTGCCAGCCAGGCCGCGATCTCGTCGCCGACCGCGGTCTTGAAGTCGCCGTAGCCGCGCCCCACGAAGTCGCGCTCGACATCCTCGGGCGCGACGCCGCGGGCGACGGCGAGGATCTCGATCAGGTTCGAGATCCCCGGCTTCTCATCGCCGCGCAGCACGTCGGAACCGGAGTCGGTCACCGCGCGCTTGAACTTGCGCCGGATCACGTCCGGCTCGTCGAGCACGTAGACGGTCCCCTGCTCCGTGCCGCCCGTCGTCGACATCTTGCGCTCCGGCTCCTGGAGGTCGCGGACGCGCGCTCCGACGGCCGGGATCCGGTGCTCGGGCACGACGAGCATCTCCCCGAAGCGCTCGTTGAAGCGGCGCGCGATGTCGCGCATCAGCTCGAGGTGCTCGCGCTGGTCCTCCCCCACGGGCACCTCGTGCGCGCGGTAGGCGAGCACGTCGGCGGCCTGGAGCACCGGGTACATCAGCAGCCCCGAGGAGACCAGCTGGCGCTGGGCCACCGACTTGTCGCGGAACTGGTGCATGCGGTTGAGCTCGCCCAGCGCGGTCACCGAGCTCAGCAGCCAGCACAGCTCTGTGTGCTCCTGCACGTCGCCCTGGCGGAAGAGGATGCAGCGGTCGGGGTCCAGGCCGGCGGCGATCAGGATCGCGGCCGTGTCGTAGACGCGCTCGCGCAGCACCGCCGGCTCGTACTCGACCGTGGTCGCGTGCAGGTCGACGATGCAGTAGATCGACGGGTCGGCGCGGTCCTGGCCCTCGACGTACTGGAGGATCGCCCCGATGTGGTTGCCGAGGTGCTTGCGCCCGGTGGGCTGGATGCCGGAGAAGATCACCATCGGACGGGCGAGGATATCCCGCCCGTCCGATGCGGGGAGGCGCGGGCTATGCGGGGCGCAAGAGCCCTAGGATGCCGTTGAGGATCTGCGCGAGCGCGCTGCCGCCGGGGGTCTGCGGGGCGAGCAACCCGGACACTGCGCACAACAGATCGCCGAGCAGTCCGCCGCCGGGGAAGCCGCTGCGGATCGCCGTGATCTGGAGGTGGACCTGGTTGAGCTGGACCCGGAGGCCGAGCAGATTGAGGTCGAGCGGCCCAAGAGTCAGGTCGAGGACCCGGCAGGTGCCGCCCTGCGCCGCCCGGGCCAGCCCGACGTCCCCGAACGCGGGATTGGTGACCGGCATCCGCACGCCGGTGCGCCGCACCTGGCGGCCCTTGAGCGTACCCTTCAGCGTGCCGACCGCGAAGACGGCGTCCCCCTTCGAGACGAACCGCTTGACCGTGTAGGTGCCGGTGAACTTCTTGCCGTTCTTGGCCGTTCCGGTGATCGGAATCGGTTTCGTGAGCGATGTCGCCGTGGTCTGCGCCGCCGCGGTGCCGGCGCCGCCGAGCAGCAAGAGCGCGCACGTCGTCATGACCGCCAAGGCGGCCAGACGGAACTTCGTCATGTATCTCCCCCTTCCAACGGGTTGGTGAGTTGCGCGATGGCTCCCCACCGAAGGCGAAACACCAAAACCCGGAACGTCGAAAGCCGGACCTCGGCGCTAGGGTCGCCGCCGTGCTGCGCGCGCTCGCCGTCGCCGTCGTGCTCTCGCTGCTGTCGCTGCTCGTCGTCGCCCCCGCGCCGTCCTATGACCCCTGGGCATGGCTGCTGTGGGGCCGCGAGGTCGCCGGCGGCGGGTTGAGCACGCTCGACGGGCCGGCGTTCAAGCCGCTCCCGGTCGCCGTCTGCGCGCTGCTCGTGCCGTTCGGCGCGGCCGCGCCGTGGCTCTGGGTGCTGGTCGTCCGGATCGCCGCCGCGGTCGCGGCGCTGCTCGCCTTCGGCCTCGCGCGGCGGCTGGGCGGCTCGCGCGCCGCCGGCCTGCTCGGCGCCGCCGCCGTGCTCCTGTGCGGCGGGCTGCCGGCATATACGGCGACCGGGGCGGAGCCGGCGCTGCTGCTGGCGCTGGCGCTCGGCGCGGCGGCTGCGTGGCGGGAGCAGCGCATGCGGCTCGCGCTCGCCTGCGCCGCGGGCTGCGCGCTGCTGCGCGTCGAGGCGTGGCCGTTCCTCGCGATCGCCGGCGTGCTGCTCTGGCGCACGCGCCCGCAGTATCGCGCGCTGCTCGCCGCGCTCGCCGTCGCCATCCCCGCCGCTTGGCTGCTGCCGGAGCTGATCGGCTCCGGCGACCCGCTGCGGTCGGGCGCCCGCGCGCGGGTGCCGAACCCCGGCCAGCCGGCGCTCGCCCAAGTGCCAGGGCAGGCGGCGTTGAAAGCGGCGGTCGAGCTGCCGCTCTGGCCGCTGTGGGCCGGCGTGGCGGCGCTGATCGCGCGGGGATGGGCGCCGCGATCGCGCGGCGAGACCGCCGGCCGGCGCGCCCGACCGGCCGCGACGACGGCGCGGGT
>Ga0126312_10001186_pt1 | contig 16835 bp, 20 predicted proteins | sample Plot104A_FD_92537 | JGI IMG/M metagenome (GOLD analysis project Ga0126312, IMG submission 92537) | Serpentine soil microbial communities from UC McLaughlin Reserve, CA, USA - Plot104A | ecosystem: Environmental > Terrestrial > Soil > Grasslands | place: USA: UC McLaughlin Reserve, Lake County... | reverse complement strand
ATTGAAGAGAGGTCGGTGGACGAAGTTGTCAAGGTAGGCAAAAAGAGGATCGCGCCCAAGGGGGTGCGCATATTTAACCCTGCTTTTGACATGACGCCGCCGGAGCTCATAACAGGCATTATCACCGAAAAAGGCGTGCTTAAGCCGCCGTTTGAGAAGAACCTCAAGGCGCTCCTCGGATAGATAAAGTATTTATCGTGTTTTGCACACTTATTTTATAACACATATGTCAGCCGGACAGCAGAAGGCAGTTACAGAGGATCAGGTTTACGCCGCACTCCGAAAGTGCATGGACCCCGAGATCCCGGTCAACGTTGTCGATTTGGGTTTGATTTACGGTGTAAAGGTTGCCAGTGGCAAGGACGTGGACATCAAGATGACCATGACCACGCGGGGCTGCCCACTTCATGATACACTGGTAAGTGATGTTAAGCGCTATGTTGGCAAGATAGGTGGGATCGGCAATATCAACGTCGAGATAGTCTGGGATCCGCCCTGGAGCATCGAAAAGATGGACCCGTCGGTGCGGGAGAAGATCGGGTTTGGCAAGCCCAAGCTGCGCTTTCAGATCGACTATGAAAAGAGCAGGCCGATGAAGGTCGGCAGGTTTTCCAAGCAGGAGGACGGCTCGATGATACTTGCAAATGACAAGGACCAAGGCTTTATGGTCAACGAAGCGATAATAGAGTTCTGGAAGAGCTGCGACGGAACCAAGACAATTAACCAGCTCACCGACCAGTTTTCAGGCAAGCTTGGAATGCCAAGGCAGCAGGTAGAGCAGGAAGTGGTCCAGCTGGTGCAACAGCTGCTTGAAGCAGAGCTGCTCAAGGCATAACATGCACGATGTTGCGGCCAGGATCGCTTTATTCTCCAGAGTCGTCGTGGAGCTTGGGATGGGCGACGGCAAGCTTTTAGAGAGCCTTGCCAAGCGCGATGACAATACGCTTCACATCGGCATCGAGCTGAATGCCGGGCAGTGCGACAGAGCGCGCTCTAGCATTGTGCAGGACAATGTCCTGATCCTGAATGGCTCCTTTGTCGACATGCTGCCGGCTTTTCCAAACTCTTCTGTTGACCGGTTTTTAGCAGTGCTTCCAGACCCAGCGTACATTGACGAGAAAAAGGCGCGGGAATGGGAGCCATTCTACAGGACGGTTTATTCCAAGATGAAAAAGGGTGGTACGCTCCAGATTGTCACCGAGATAACCGATGAGCTGCTGCAACCCGTGGGCGATGGCGAGTATTTGCGATGGGCAGAATGGCTCAAGGCTACATTTACTGCTGCAGGGTTTGCTCTGGTACACCAGCGCGAAGGAGCGCCTGTCGAATACTCGACGCGCTGCCTGGACCAGTTCAGGGGCGACCCCGAGCGCATACGCATGACGACCATCGACCTGGCAAAGAAGTGAAACTCCGGTTACTACTCTGAATGCACCAACGTACGCATCATTGGCAATACTGTCGAGCACAACAAGGAAACAGGCATTAAGCTCTATATGCAAGCCTCACTCTTCCGCCGTCCAGGGCAACATCATAACTGAAAGCGAGGAAGGAATAATAATAATAATGCTGACAGGATATCCGAACAACAACCTGCTGGCGGGAAAAACACCGTCACGAATACTGAATCGGAATACAGACGGATCTGACCAGCTAGCCAGTCAAATGTGCTCCAAGACAACAGCCTGACTGCGGCGGCAAGCCAGGCCGCGCCGCCAGGTTAGTTGTGCCGCCGCAGCTTCTGGTGGCTGTCCATGCATTCCCTTGAGCAGAACTCGGCGCTGCAGCCGTCCGCGGTGCACGGTACTGGCTCGACATGGTTGAATTTCTTGTTGCAATATGTGCACAGCGATTCAAGCTCAGGAAAGTCGCGGTTGAGGAAAGCCTCGCACGACCGCTTTTCCCGGAACCAAAGCACTTCAAGGTTCATTTTCTCGGCGTGAGTGAGCACGGTGTCGTAGGCTTCGTAAAAGCCTGGTGCGTAAAACTGCCGGATAAAGATAGAGCCACTAGGATGCTTTTTTGAATTGGGGTTGCGATAGGCAACAAGCCACTTTTCGGCAGGAACCTCATCGTCGCCAGACGCTACCCTCTTTCTGCCGTCCTGTGCACGATTCAAGTGCTGTTTCCTGCCTGTTGCAATTTATCGCTTGTGACACTATTATACAATTGTATCATAAGTTTGTCGAAAACGCGGGCGGCGTTTGATGCCTTGTTCGGCTGTCGACTCACGGGCGGTTTCGTCGATTGGTTGACGGGAAGTGAAGATGCACGCTAAAAAACAATCAACGCTGGATTCACACTGGTAACCCTTGTGCGGATTTTGGCACTCCTACCCGTTAAGTTCGGGTGATAGGCTATTAATTTAGAATGACGGAAACAAATATTCACTGCAACTGGATTATAAGTATAGATTAGAGATCACAAAAGAGGTTAGAGAGGCTGCTAGTCTGGTTAACGTGGAGAATTATTTGAGGCTAGCTTACCACAAACCATTTTCTTTCACAGCATTTAATTAAAATAATGATGTTTTCATCAACCAAGACATGAATGGGAGAAATAGGCATGTCTCCTCAACAACAACAACAACAAAACAAAAAGCTCATTCAGGAAGGATTTGATCGTTGGGCAAGTAATCAAGGTAGTTTCTTTGATTTGCTCTTCGATGACATTGAATGGACGATCACCGGGACTTCCCCTATTTCCAAGACCTATACTAGTCGCAAGCAATTTCTCGATGAAGTGATAGCCCCGCTATCTGCCCGTCTTTCAAAACAAATAACTCCAAAGGTTCGTGCGCTATACGCAGATGGTGCACTGTCATTGCACTTTGAATGGCACAGCGGTTGCAAAAGATGGCAAGCCTTACAACAATACCTGCTCGTGGTATATGACATTGAAGAATGATCGTATTGTCAAGGCAATCGGCTTCTTTGACACCCTTGAACTTGCAGATATTTGGGAAAGAATACCGATTTGATGCGATTCTGGCAACTTGTTGTTTGCTATGGATATACGTCTCGTTCAGTGATCAGCAAATGAAGGGTTAACAGAACCTAGAATAGACTTCTTTAAGTACGACAGAGTGATAGAATTAATCTAGTCGTATACATGGATGTTGCCAGACAGCCAGCAAGTCCGTTGAGTTCTCTATTTGCAGGTAGCGAAGCAGCCAAGGTAATAGACTTTCTTTTATCTAAAGAACAACAGCAAACAATGGCCGAAATTCATGCAGGTACTCGGGCATCCATGAATATGGTAAACAAGATAATTGAAAATCTTTTAGATATAGATGCAGCTGGCATTGGTGCAAGAAGAGTAGCAGATCCAAATAATAAAGATAAAAGCAAAGACGAAAACACATACTACATAAGAGACGATACTGATACAGGCAAGTCAATAAGGGACTTGTGGTATCATTTAATGCAGGTACAAACAAAGAGCTATTAGCTGATTAAAAACATCAACTATTCTGGACTTCTACCTTCCATGTCGTCTACAGTCCCTTCTGTGCGGTCACTGCAGCCCCAATCGCCAGCTGTGGCAATGTTAAAGTCTCCTTGTTGTGCATTGGCGTTCAGAGTTTGTGACGATGTATTATACATCATGAGTATTGCCAATATCGCAAATATCATAACAAGCAAGCGTGTAAGATGATGATGATGATTATGCACCTAACACACGGCGCACCCGTATAAAATAAATCTGATTCGAATAAAAGTTAAGGATCACTGCTTCATCTCCTCTTTATTTTTAATCTTGATACCTTCGTTATCTTCTTCCTCTATCCTCGTTCTAGCTCCGAATAAATTCAATAGGGTCGTAATTCGAGCTCATAATCTTTCCTTCATACTGCATATCATATCCATTGGCTATTCTCCCTCATCTAACTTGTACGATGTTTGAGTTATATTGCCATGGCAGCGAGTTCTGCTTCGATCTAGGGAGTTCTAGCTGACTGCTTAAGGCGGGGAGTCATTGCTTTTTGGCGCAGGAGTCTTCTGGATTCTCTCAATGTTTATATCAAAAGCCTACGACATCAACACATGGCGCCAAAGCTAATACAAGCCATGCCCGGCATGTCCAAGCCTGTCACTGAAGCTGAAGTTGAAAGATTTCTTGAAAGCAAGCTTAATCTGCAGTTGGCTGCAGTTGGCTACACTTGACAACGAGGGTTACCCGAATGTCACTCCCGTCATGTTTTATTACGACAAGGATTCTGGCAAAATGTATGTTAATGCTGATAAGAGATCAAGGAAAGTTCAGAATATTCGTAGAAATACTGACAAGGTCTACTATTCCATCGATGATGAAAATCTTTCCTATGAAGGAGTAAAGGGAAGGGCACGAGCGACCATAATTGAAGACACACAAAAAAATATCTCCATCTTGGAAAAGATAAACCTAAAGTACCTAGGAACACTTGAACACCCAATGGCAAGGGAGCTGATGGAAAATACTAGAAACGGAACATACGTGACAATTGAAATTACGCCAAGATTCTTCTCTGCATGGAATCTTGGAAAGGTACAATAATTAAGAAGGGCACTGATTAATACTAGCTAGCCGGTCTTATCCAGCAGATATCCTTGCCATTTGCCAGCCAGTTGAACCCTTGTACTCTCTCAGTATGTCGTGAATTTCGCACCACTCCTTTTCAAACTATACTACTACTCATCTGATGTATAGGCATCCTTTTTGATCAGACTAGCGTATGGCGAGCGCGTTCTGCATGAACTTGCGGAGCTCCGACGCCTTGACCCTTTCCTGCTGCATCGTGTCCCTGTGCCGGACGGTCACTGTACCGTCCTGCATCGTGGTCTGGTCTACAGTCACTGCAAAGGGCGCGCCGATCTCTTCAAGCCTCCGGTAGCGCCTGCCTATCGACCCAGATTCGTCGTAAAAGGTGTCAAAGTCCAGCTTAAGGTCAGAATAGATCTCGCGCGCTTTTTGGTCGAGCCCGTCCTTTGTCATCAGCGGCAACACGCCCACCAGAATTGGCGCAAGATACGGCTTGAGCTGCAGCACGACCCGGTCATCGTGGTGCTCGTCTTCGTAGTAGCAGTGCTCCAAGATGGTATAGATGCTCCTGTCGATTCCCATCGAAAGCTCAAAGACGTGAGGCAGAACCTTTGTCTGGTCGGCAGGGTCTACCACCTCAAGATTCTGCTTGCTAGTTGCTGAATGCCCTTTTAGGTCATAGTCAGAGCGGTAGTTGCATGCCACAAGCTCAAGCCAGCCGCCGGTGCTCGTCTCGACTTCAAAGTCGAATGCGACTGCGGCATAGAACGCCTTTTCCTCGTCAGACAAGCGCCTGAACCGGCTGCGCCTAACTTCGATGCCCGTCTTGTCGTAAAATTCTATCAGGAGCGCAAGGTAATAGGCGACAAGCTTGTTTGGCACTAGCCCTTTCCTGATAGCTTCCTCGGCTGTTGCTTCGGTTATAGACGATGATCCGTCGGAGGAAGACAGCCGCAGGACAGTGCTCTTGACTTGGTCGAATTTGGGCATGTCGTCCAGCCTGTTGGGATTGCAGAATACCTCGATCTCGGCCTGGTAGAACTCCCGGAGCCGGAGAAGGCTCTGCCTTGGCGCGATTTCGTTTCTGAAGCTCTTGCCCACTTGCGCCACTCCAAGCGGCAGGCGGCCTCTCATTGTCTTGAACACGCGGGCAAAGTCGACAAATATGGTCTGACAGGTCTCGGGGCGCAGGTATGCTTCTTCTGCCGCCGGCCCGATGCCAACACGGAACATCATGTTAAAGCGGCTGACACCCCCGAACTCGCCCTTGCAATTGAGGCACCTTAGGTTGTGCTTTTTGATGAGCGCGTCTATTTCTTCGTTGGTCATCTTCTCAGGTACATTCTCGCCTGTCTTTTCTGTGATGTAGCGATCGGCGCGGAAAGTAGAACCGCACTTTGTGCACTTGACTATCGGGTCGGTAAAGTTGCCGATGTGGCCCGACGCAACGAACACGCTCTTGCTCATTATCTGGCAGCCGTCTATCTCTATCATGCCGTCGCGCCTCACTAGCTCGCGCCGCCACAGCTCGACGAACTTGTTCTTCATGCTGACGCCTGTCGGCCCGTACTCCCAAAAGCCGGCCGGAGCGTCGGAGTAAATCTCGCAACTTGGAAAGTAGAATCCCCTCTCAAGGGCCAGCTTCATTACCTCTTCATAATTTGCCATCTGCAAGAAGCACACCTCTCAGACAGGCTTTAAATTTGTTGCCCGGATTTTATGTAAAACTGTTTTATCTGGGACGCATAACAATTTATCTCGGTCAAAGTCCCCCCTAGGTGTCCATTTGAAGGTATCAGACAGAACGCACGGCGTGCAATATGCCATCCGCGACATTACCACCTACGCGCGTAAGTACAAGGCAACGGGCAAGGAGATAATCTACCTCAACATAGGCGATCCTGTCAAGTTTGACTTCAAGACGCCTGACCACATCAAGAAGGCGATGGTGGATGCAGTCATGCGCGACGAGAACTATTACGCCGACTCGGAAGGCTTGCCGGAATTGTGTGAAGCTATAGTGGAAAAAGAGTCTGAGAAGGGGCTCGATGTCACCGAGGACGATGTCATTGTGACAAACGGGGTTTCAGAAGGTCTTGACATGGCGATGGCATCTATTGTCGACCCCAACACCGAGGTGCTGATGCCCGGGCCGTACTATCCTCCTTATGCTTCATATGCCAAGTTTTACGGAGGCAAGCCAGTAGAGTTCAAGTTGCACGAGGACGGCCGGCCTGACCTTGAAGACCTCCGGGAAAAGATAACGCCGCGGTCGCGCGCCCTTTGCATAATAAGCCCTAACAATCCAACAGGAGAGGTTTTCGACAGAAAGAGCCTCCAGCAGCTGATAGACATTGCCACCGAGCACGACCTCTACGTCATCTGCGATGAGATATACGACAAGATAGTCTTTGATTCGCAGTTCACCGGCATCGGCAAGGTCTCCAAGGACGCCCCTGTAATTTTGCTGAACGGATTTTCAAAAGCCTACCTTATGAGCGGCTGGCGCTGCGGTTACATCTGCATGAACAGCAGATCTAGAAAGCTGGGCGGCCTCCGCGAAGACATACCCAAGCTGGCAAGGGTGCGTATCGCATCCAACCTGCCCGTGCAGATTGCGGCGGTGCAGGCGCTGAGAGGGCCACAGACCCACATTCCGAAGATGGTTGACAAGCTAAAGTCAAGGCGCGACTATGTCGTCAAGCGCCTGAACACGATGGGAATTCAGTGCAAGGTTCCACGCGGCGCGTTCTACGTTTTCCCCAAGATAAACTTGGGCACACGCTGGCGCGACGACCAACACTTTGTTATCGACCTGTTGAACAACACCGGCGTCCTGACCGTGCACGGGTCGGGCTTTGGCTCAACCTATGGCTCGAGCCACTTTAGGATAGTGTACCTGCCGCCAGAGGAAATGCTGGAAAAGGCAATGGACAAGCTCGAGCACTTTATGAACTGCAAGTAGGCTAGCTTTTTTCGCCTGCTTTCGGCGCGCCTTCATAGGCTATTGCAGAGACTGCTTTTCTTCTGCTCACCGCCAGCGCCAGGGCAACCGACGCCAGCGAGATCAGGGCTGCTGTAAGGAATATCAGGTTGTACGCGTCCTGCGTAGGGAATTGCCCGGCCACTCCCTCTACGGTCCCCTGGTACATCTGTTGGAACACTCCGGCAGACGCCGGACCCACTGACATTCCGACCAGGTTGAGAAGCAGCGTCGTTCCGAGGGCAATCCCGGTCACTTGCATCGGCACAGAAAGGAGTATTATATTGAATGCGCCGGTAATTGAAAGCGAAAGCCCAGTTGCGAGTATCGCGAGCCCAATAGAAACCATGCTTTCGGTCGAATGGAACATGAGCAGTGTAAAGAATCCGATTGCGCTGATTACAGTACCAATTAGTGTCAGCTTGGTGTTTTTGATTTTATTCAGGATAAAACCTGACATAATTGTCCCGATCAGCAACACAGCCATGAAGGGCAACTGAACGCCCGCGACGGCAACGGCGTCACCTCCGAATCCTAGCGGCTGAGGGCTCCTTACCATGACAGGGATCGTCAGATATACCATGAAAATGGACATGAAGACTAGCATGAGAATGATGGTCGGAGGAAGGAAACTTTTGCTGGTCATTAACTTGAAATCAAGCAAAGGTGAATGGACTCTCTTTTCAATGAGGATAAATGTTGCAAGCGATACTCCCGATGCGGCAAAGAGGCTGGCCACCTGATACCCTGCGCTGGCGCTGTTGCTTTCCAGGAAGGAGATGCCGGCCAGAAATGAAATTATTGTAGCCGCAAGGGCCAACGTTCCCTTTATGTCAATTGTCTGGTCATTCGACGTATTGCCATTGCCTACCTCGATTCCAGCCTCCATTGATGCTGGACTCTGGACGCGCACGAACCTCACTATTATCAGCCAGAGTGCTATGGCGACGGGAAGTATTGCCAAGAATGTCGCCTGCCACCCAAAGTTTTGGATTATGGCTGCGCCGCCCACCAGGCCGACAATGGCCCCGCCAGAAAATGTGGAGCTGAATATCGTCTGGCCTATTGCAAGCTTTTTCTCCGGAAGGACTTCTCTGATGATTCCAAAAGCAATAGGGAACATAGCCATCCCAACGCCTTGCGCCGCTCTTGCTGCGAGCATGAATTCGATGTTGGTGGCAAATCGTCCTACCAGAATGCCTACTGCGTAAACTGCCATTACTATGAGCAGTATCTTTTTCTTGCCATAGATATCAGACAGCTTACCTGCAATCGGCGTCATGACGGCCGCTGCAATTATGTAAGCTGAAAGTAGCCATGACGAGGTGCTGTATGAGATGTTGAAATCGCGAATGAAATCCGGAATGGCTGGCAGTATCATTGTCTCGTCAAACATAACGATCAGGCCCAAGCAACTCAGAATGATGAGCGTTCTCCATCCTGAACGATTCGCATCTTGTTTTTCTACACTAGCCACTTGATTATCAACAACCTATTTTGAGAGTAGCTCCGAAATTCCACGAACTGATTTTGCAGCAGGAGGTATATACTTGGTGCAAGAAATCCACAGGCTCCATTGTTATAGGATGCGCTTAATAAATTCAGTAGAATTCATTTGCTAAGTCAGTTAGCAAGAAATAACAGGTATAAAAGAACTAATTATTATCTGGCGTTCCACTGGAAACGCGCGCATGTATACATGCGCACATGTATATACACACACATCATAGTAAATCATTATTAGACGATTCCGACCTAGTTTACACCTGTGATCTCGAAAAAGCAGCCCTGGCGAAGAAGGGATGCTGGCCTTACCGCAAGAATAATCGTCAGCTTTGCAGTCCTTACCATGCTCTATCTAGTATTCCTGACTGTCCTCACGTACGTCGGCTTTGACTATATCTCGATAGCGGTGATTGCCGGGATAATGATTCTGCTCCAGTGGTACTTTTCCGACAAGATAGTTCTGTGGAGCACTGGTGCAAGAGTAGTGAGCAGGGAGCAATTCCCAGAGCTGCACGACATTGTTGAGCGAATAGTGGCAAGGAACAACCTTCCAAAGCCAAGGATTGCAGTGGTCAACACAAGGATGCCAAACGCGTTTGCGACAGGCAAGAGCCCCAAGAGCTCTATTGTCGCCGTGACGACAGGGTTAATGGACGAGCTTGAAACCGAAGAGCTGGAAGGCGTCATCGCCCACGAGCTAGCGCACATCAAGAACCGCGACGTGCTGGTGCTGACGCTTGCAAGCCTCTTTTCCACAGTGGCATGGTACCTGATGCGTTTTGGCTTTTACGGCGCCTACTATGGCGGCGGAGGGTACGGAGGCGGCCGCAGTAGAGACAGCGCCGGCGGCATGGCGCTTGTAATGCTTGTCGCAATCATTACCTGGTTTGTCAGCTTTTTGATAATCAGGGCGATATCGCGCTACCGTGAGTTCGTGGCAGACAAGGATGGAGCGCTCATGACAGGCAAGCCAAGCAAGCTGGCAAGCGCACTCCTCAAGATAAGCGGGCAGATGAGACGGATGCCGACGCGTGACCTGAGGGAGGTGGAAGGCATGAACCACTTTTTCATAGTGCCGGCGCTCTCTGGCGACACCTTTGTAAGCATATTCTCCACTCACCCACCGATAGACCAGAGGATCAAAAAGCTCATGGAAATGGAGGCTGCAATGAGCTGAACTTTTTTCGCAGGATACGAGACAACTTTGACAGGCGTATAAAAGAGCGCGCGGATGCCGACGTACTGTTTGCTCTTTCTTCTACGCATATTACACTGGAGCTCAAGCTGGGTCTGAAGGTGACTGGCAGGTGCGCGCTCACCTTCAAGACAGTAAGCGGCACGTTCTTTTACGAAATGGAGCAGGATGTCAGGCGCTTCCTTGACAGCTTGAGGCCGGAATTTGACCTTAGATACCGCGCAGTCACTGACTCGTACGGCTACATGTGGGTCATTTTTGAAGGCCAGCGCATAGAAGACCTGCTGGCAGGTCTGACTGCGGCCGGCGACATTGTGGAAGAAAAAGGTTTTTCAGACCAGCTCTTGGCAGCAGTGTTCGAGTTTTACAGTGAACGACAGGGCGGCAGTGGTAGTGGTGGCGGCGGCGACGACCACCAGTACATCATTTACAACTACAAGCGGAACAACTTTTACCCATTTGTCCCGGTCGGCCGGAATAATAAGTCAAGAGACACGGAAAAGGAGATGAAAATAATGGCTGCTGTTGCCGAGGAGATGCCCTTTGAAAAAGACATGGGGCTGTGGTACCCTCTGTGGGACCTGCCGCTCAGAGCTCCGGGATAACGCCTTCTCCATGGAATAGCTTCTTTGCCTCGTCGACTGACAGGTCGGCGCTTGGCAAAATGATGTCAGACTGGATTATTTCGTGGGGGTCGAGAGGCTTGCCGTGCTTGGTTACTACCTGGTTCAGCTCCGTCAGCCTTTTCTTGAACTCAAAGTCGTCCGATCTTTCTCTGCTGACCAGCTCGACTATGGCGTTGTCGATGTCGTTGAGCTTTTTCAGAGTCTTGCTGTCGACCGTATACTGCCCTTGGCCCATAATCCTAACGACCTTTCTCGCCGCCATTGTAACGCTTTTCGCTCTTGCACGCACCGCTGGTGCCTTTTTGCGAGTGCCACTAGCCGTTTTCCGTGTAGATGCCGCCTTTTTCAGGCGCTTTTTACCCTTTACAATGCGCTTTGTCTTGAGCTTGCTGGCAGCCGTCCTGCCCTTGCCGCTCTTTACTTTCGCTTTTCGTTTCATTGCTGCGCTTCTTGCTCCAACTGCTGCTTCTTCTTACGTTCCCTCTCTGACTTTAACTTTGCTAATTCTTCCTCAACAGAGCCTTGTACTGTAATTTTTTCTAGTTCTCGTTCGATTTCATCCTTATTTGAGGTATAATCGGTGAGAGTTCCTGAATTTATCATGTCATCCAGTGCCTCAGACTTGGCCTTCATTTTTTCGGCCTTGTCCTCTGCCCTATTCATGGCCATGCCTACGTCCGCCATCTCTTCTGAGATGCCGGTGACGCTCTCCTTTATCTTGACCTGTGCCTCCGCTGCCGAGTACTGTGCCTTTATGACCTCTTTTTTCGACTTAAATTCCTCCACCTTGATCGCCAGCCTCTTTGACGTTTCCTCCAGCTTTTCCTCTTCCTGCTTCATGTCAGATATCTGCTTGTCAAGGTTCTGGATCTGGAGCAAGTTGGCGTTCTTGCGCTCAAGCGCCAGCTTTGCCAAGTCTTCTCTGTCGGTGTCAAGAGCTCTGCGCGCCTGCTCGTCGAGGAGCCGAATGTTGGCCCAGAGTTTTGACTTTTGCATCTCTAGCCGCTTTCTTGCTGTGATTACTTCTGCGAGGCTCCTGCGCAGCTCGTTCATCAATTCAAGCTGCTTAGTGTATGAATAATCGAGAGCTTCGCGAGGGTCCTCGTACATGTCAAGGAGCGTATTCACTTTTTGCTTGATGACAGTTGAGATACGGTTCATGAGGCCCAATTTGTGCTCACCTGCATATTCTAGCACTTATTATTAAAAGATGACGATTCTACCGGTTGGACCTGCGCCACTCGTGCTCGTCGGGAGGGTCGTAATCTTCTTTCTTCTTGAAGAATCCCCAGTACAGCAGGAATCCGCCGATGGCCAGCATTGCTATGACAAATTTTTCGTTTGTGATCTCGGCGTTGACAAAGTTGTCAAAGAAAAACCCGATCGAGTATTCTATGCTATAGAAGACGAGGTTCCTTATCCCAATGATGGCGGCGCTCACTATGAAGAGGATGCCCATTGCAGACATCCAGTTCTTGCCGCGCCTGCTGCCTGTCTCCTCTTTCCACCTCATCAGATATACCTGTGTATGACAGCGGTATGACTGATAACATTTGCGCTCAGTTCAGATCAGCTTGACGCCAGGGTGCTTCATCTTGTTCCTTTTCGCTGCATTCAGGAGCATCGGGGTCAGTATCTCCGCCTGGTACGTGAGCGCAAGCGGACCGAGGTAGACCGGACGCAGGCCAGAAATTTCAGATGCCAGACCAGACAGCTTTGCGACGGCGTTCTGGTCGTCGCCACAGATAAACGTGTCCGCGTCAAGGCCCTGCCCGACGTTTTTCAGCTTGACCTCGGATATAGTGTGGAACGCAGAAACCACTCTTGACCTTGGCTGCAGTTTGTCCGCAACCATTTCTGCAGCCGGCTTTTTGCCCTGCTCAAGCGGGATGTAGACAAAGCCGGCTTCCATACGGGTCATAGGCACTATCGGCGACACGACGATGCAGTCGCCCCTGACCTGCCCAGCCAGCCTGCCGCAGGTGTCGTCTATAAACTCGTATGGGATTGAAAGTATTAGGATATCGACGTCTCTTGCGAGCGCAAAGTTTTCGTCGCCGCTGATTCTGCCTGAAACACTGCCGCCATATGCTTCCTTGGCAGCTTTTGCATAATTATCCGCGGCCTCTTTTGCCTTTTGAGCGTCCCTTGAGCCAACTATTATGTCGTGCTTTTGGCACCACCTGAGCGCAAAGCCCTCGCCCATACCGCCGGTGCCGCCCACTATGCCTATTCTCATATGGTCGTTCACAAGAGATTCCGATATTAACCTTACATTCTATTGCCTTCTTCTTTTTTTTTGGACTCCTCCTTTTCCAGTTCCTCTGTTGCTTCTTTATCTGCCACCATTATCCCTGCTTTTTCTTGAAGAACAGGAACAAGACTGCGGCCACCGCGCCCATAGTTACTGCTACTATTATCAGTATCGCAAAGCCAACCGGTATGCTCCAGACGTTGTTCACGTCAAGCCCGTTCATGCCGTACACGCTGGAAATGAACGTCAGCGGCAACAATATTGCAGAAAAATATCGTCAGCGTCTTGACCGTGTCTTAGTACGATTCGATGAGCTCGATCAGCTTGTTGATGTCGTCGTACACTATTTTTAAGTACTTGATGTCCTGCCTGTCTTCGTGGACATGGGTCAGGAAATTGATGACATCGCGAATGTGCCGGAAATGTTAGCGCAATATTATAATTATCTTGACAAGTGGTCACAAGGTATTCGAGCATCTTTTTTGATTGCCTGTAGATCGACTTGCGCTCAATGTCAGTCACGCTCAGCTCTATCGCGGTCAGCAGCTGCTCGTACCTGTCTACGATGCTTGAAAGAATGTTGTTGTGTAATACAGCGCGTCGATGGACGACTCCAGTGTTGGCCGGTTCTTTTCTTCCAAAAACCGGTAGACTGTCGTCGACATCAGGTCCACCCTGGCAGAGTAGATTGTCACAAGCCAGCTCCTGCCCAGAAAGATGTATATACTTACTACCTCTGCGGTAAGCGTGCGGGCGTCACTGTACTTCATGTCAAGGAACAGCATGTAAAAGTATATGGGTATCTAGGACCGCACTTGCGCCTTTTTGGACTTTTGTTGGCTGGCATATTTCTCCAGCGCCTTGCTGTCTAGGTGGAACGCCTGCTGGACGCCTCAGAGCTCTAGAGGCATCTCGGGTCTACTAGGTCTATCTAGACATTGTAGCCCTGCCGGATGCCGTCCTTGGAGCCTCCCTGCCTAACTTCCCTTTCGTTGTATGAAATAATATATGCTGCATCCGCTCTGAGGTAAAAGGAGCTACATTGGCTATAAGGCTGACACATGAAAAAATTATTAAGCGATCTTTTGGGTAAGTGCCCACCAGCCATTGCCTCTAGTCATCTTTATGCGTCATGGGCAGTCCGAGAACAACGTCAGCAGGATCCTTGTCGGCAGGCATATCGAGTCCCACCTGACTGACCAAGGCAGGCAGCAGGTGACAGACGCCGCCCGCCAGCTGAAGAACATTCCGGTCGACAAGGTTTACGTTTCGCCAGTGACAAGGGCGTTAGAGACTGCGCAAATAATTTGCGACACACTTGGCATGAGCTACGAAATAGACGAGAGGCTATACGAGATAGAGCTGGGCAAGCTTGTAGGAATGAACTATGAAGAAGTGACCACCAATTACGGCGACCTCTTTCTGCGATTCTACACCGAAAGCGACCCAGTGCTCCAGAACTTCGGCGTCGAAACATTTGCGTCAGTAAAGCAGCGCGTCAAGAGCTTCCTTGACGATATGCTTAAGACGCATGAAGACGGCAACATCCTGACTGTCACACACCTTGACCCCATCAAGGCGGCCCTAGCATCTTTGCTTGACCTGAAGCCAGAGGCACTTTATCGGTGGCACATCCGCAACGCGTCGCTCACTGTCCTAAAGCACGAAAGCAAGGTCTACTCGCTCTCCGGCGTCAACGTCATGTCAATGCATCGGTATCCAAACGAATGACAGCAGCAGCCGCCGCCCCGATTTGCAAAACCTTAAATAACATTGGAAAACTGATTTGTAACAGAAGAGGGACAATGATCTCACATTCAGCGATAGTTTTGTTCCTGATTCCCGTTGTGGCAATGTCTCTCCTTGGCATCGATTCCGCTTTTGCGCAAGAGTCACCTGGAAAGTACATTGCAAACAGGGTGGAGATCTGGGCGCTGTTTTACAGGCTCATGGTCGTGGCATTTGTTATAGGCGCAGTCGTTATGGGCGTCGTTACCTATGTTGTCTGGCGCTTCCGGGAGTCGCATCCAAAGAACAGAGGAGACATCACCCCTGCCAGAACTGGAGGTGCGCACCACTAAAATGGGCCACGCAACTATCGAATGGGTCTACATTGGCGTAGTGATTGCGGTCCTTGCGTACGTTGGTGCAGACTCATGGAACGTTGAAAGGCTTCTCGATCATGCCCCGGCAGAGGCCAAAGTTGTCAAAGTGACAGGTCAGCAGTGGTTCTGGACCTTTGAGCACGAAGACGGCACGAGGGAAGTGGGCGAGCTCCACTTGACCAAGGGTGTCCCATACAGGTTTGAAGTGACCTCGAAAGACGTCATACACTCCTTCAATATGCCCGACTTTGTGACCATGATAGACGCTGTGCCGGGTAGGATAAACACAGTATGGATGGCGCCTGACCAGACAGGCGAGTACCTTATACAGTGCAGGGAATACTGCGGATTCTCCCACTACCAGATGAGGGCCACGCTAGTGGTCGAGGAAGGCAGCGCAGAAGCTGGAGTCACCCCGGCTGCGGCGGAGATGACGCCGTCCAAGGGCGCAACGGCGACGGCAGGCTGAAAACTTTTTCATAACTTTTCTTTTTCAACAACAACCTCATCAGGGTTACGATTTATGCTAAAAACAAAATACTTTTATTAATATAGTATTCCATGTATGTTGAACATAGAGGGACGGATGCGAATTGGTGCTAGAGGTTAAAAAACCCCGTGCAATGTGGGAAATACTTTTTTCGACCCATCACACGGATATCGGACTCCTGTACATCTATTTGTCGGTGACTGCCTTTATCATAGGCGGCGCGCTGGCAATTGGGATCCGTTCAGAGTTATTCTACCCCGGCAACCAAGGCATAATTCCAGACTCTAACACTTTCCACAGGATATTTACGGTGCACGGCACCAATATGCTGTTCCTATGGCTTATCCCATTTGCATCCGGCATCGGCAACTACCTGATACCCATCATGATCAGGTACAAAGACATGGCATGGCCTAAGCTCAACGCAGTCGCGTTCTGGATGATTCCAGTGGGCATGGCACTTGTCTGGCTTGGCTTTTCAGACACGACTTGGAATGCTTATCCCCCATACTCTATCATCAGGGCGCCCGGCCCTGCAGCAGAGATGTGGATTTTCGGCCTCAAGATTCTGGGCATTTCATCAGTTCTTGGCGCAATCAACTTTGTAGTCACGATCCTCAGAATGAAGCACCCGGACCTCCCGCTCATGAAGGTCCCGCTGTTTGTCTGGGCAACGCTTGTGACTTCGCTCATGATAATCGTGGCAATGCCGACATTTGCCGCGGCGCTGATAATGCTTTACACAGACAGGCTTGGAGTATCCGGCTTTTTCAACCCTGCAATGGGAGGAGATCCTATAGCATACCAGCATCTGTTCTGGTTCACATTCCATCCAGAGGTGTACATATTCCTGATACCTGCGGTAGGCACAGCATACGAGATTATACCCAAGTTCTCTAGAAAGCCGATATTTAGCTACTCTTCTGGAGTTACGGCGTTCGTATTGCTTGCCATAGTGGGATTTGCTTCATGGGCGCACCATATGTTTGCGACAGGCATGAGCTTTACAGAAAAGACGGTTTTCATGGTAGGAACCCTAGCAGCGGTTCCGGCGTCCGCCATGCACATCTTTAATTGGGTGGCAACAATGTGGGGCGGAAGGATCAAGTTTGCCGCTCCAATGAGCTTTACAGTAGGAGGCATAATCCTGTTCTT
>Ga0126312_10001185_pt1 | contig 16841 bp, 14 predicted proteins | sample Plot104A_FD_92537 | JGI IMG/M metagenome (GOLD analysis project Ga0126312, IMG submission 92537) | Serpentine soil microbial communities from UC McLaughlin Reserve, CA, USA - Plot104A | ecosystem: Environmental > Terrestrial > Soil > Grasslands | place: USA: UC McLaughlin Reserve, Lake County... | reverse complement strand
TCCATCTCGACGCCGCCGGCGCGCGGCTCGTTGCGCGTGTGCAGCCCGAGGAGCTCCCCGAGGCCGGGCAGCGCGTGCGGGTCGGGATCCGGCCCGGCGACGTGCACCGCTTCGACGCCGAGGGGAAGCGCGTTGAATGACTGAACGGCGGGGGTTGGCGCTGCTGTTGGCCCCGTACGTGTTCGGGCTGATGCTGCTCGTCTTTGTCCCGGCGCTCATCACCTTCGGCCTCGCGCTCTTCGAGTGGGACCTGATCACCTCGCCCGAGTGGGCGGGCTTCGCGAACTTCCGCGAGCTCTGGGGCGACGACGTCTTCCAGCGGTCGCTCCGGAACTCGCTGATGTTCATCGCGGCGGCGGTTCCGCTGCGGCTGCTCGGCGCCCTCGCGTTCGCGCTCCTCCTCCACCCTCGGTTCCGCGGCGTCTCTGCGTACCGGACCGCGACGTACCTACCGACTGTCGTTCCCGACGTGGCGTTCGCCCTCCTGATGCTCTGGATCTTCAACCCGATCTACGGCCCGCTGAACGTCGCTCTCGATGCTGTCGGCGCCCCGACCCCGCAGTGGCTGACCGACCCGCATGACGCGCGCTGGGCGGTGGTGCTGATGAGCCTCTTCCAGATCGGCGAGGGGTTCATCGTCGCGCTGGCCGTGCGCCAGAGCCTGCCCGGCGACCTGTACGAGCTGGCCGAGCTCGAGGGTGCCTCGCCCTGGTACGTGTTCGCGCGCGTGACCCTGCCGCTGATGGCGCCGGCGTTGCTCCTGCTGCTCTTCCGGGACACGATCTTCAGCTTCCAGGCCAACTTCGTCCCGGCGCTGCTGATCTTCGACGCCGGCCCGCCGCCGTACGCGACCACGTACCTGCCGCTGTTCGTCTACACAAACGCGTTCGAGTACCTGCGATACGGCTATGCGGCGGCGGCCTCGCTCGTGATGTTCGTGATCACCGCCGCGATCGTCTTCGCGCAGTGGCAGATCCTGCGCCGGTGGCGTCAGGCGGCGGCGGTCTGAGGACCGCGAACGGGTCTGTCACCTCCAGCTCGGCCGAGCGGAACCGGAACAACTCGGCCGGCCGCCCGCCCGTCTTTCCGGGCTCGCGCTTCGACCCGGTGCGCTCGAGCACCCCGCGCCGGAGCAGCACGCGCTGGAGGTTGGTCGCGGAGACGTCGTGCCCGAGCGCGGCGACGTAGATCGTTCGAAGCTCGGAGAGCGTGAACACGGACGGCGCTAGCGCGAAGCCGATGTTCGTGTACGAGAGCTTCGCGCGGAGACGGTGCAGCCCTGACTCCACGATCTCCCGGTGGTCGAACGCCGCCGGCGGCAGAGCGTCGACCACGTGCCACGCTGTGTCCGGCGGGACCTCCGGATCGAGGCCGGCCGGAACCAGCCCGAGGTAGGCAGTCGCGAGCTCCCACTGGCGAGGGTTTCGCCTCGGGTCGCTGCGCGTCTCGAGCTGCTCGAGGTGCGCGAGCTCCCGCAGGTCGACCTTGGCGGCGAGGTGGCGGCGGATCGACTCCTCGAGCGTCTCGTCAGGCTCGAGGTACCCGCCGGGCAGCGCCCACCCGCCCTTGAACGGATCGCGCGCCCGCTCCCACATCAGAACCTGGAGCGCGTCGCTGCGAACCTGGAAGACGACGGAGAGCGTGACGTGGAGCGGCGCTGGTCGCGTAGACTTCGCCACTAGGTTTGAGACTACCAAGCGAAAACCTCTTCGCTCGCCTGGCGGTCGGCTTGACGCTCGCGCTCGGACTAGCGGGTTGCGGCGGTGGCGACGATGCCGCCGAGACCGGGACGACCACGGCCGGGAGCGACGTCAGCGTCGCGCTCGTCACCGACGTCGGCCAGCTCAACGACCGCGGCTTCAACCAGCTGGCCTACCAGGGCCTGAAGCGGGCGGGCCGAGAGCGCGGCATCCGGACACGCGTCGTGGAGTCGGCGTCCGCGGCCGACTACGTCCCCAACTACGCCGCGCTCGCCCGCCAGAACTTCGACTTGATCATCGGGGTCGGCTTCGCCCAGGGCGACGCGATCGACACCGCCGCGACCCAGTACCCGAACACGAAGTTCGCGATCATCGATGTCGACCAGACGGGCCTCGAGCACAAGCCGACGAACGTGGTCGGGCTCCTCTTCAAGGAGCAGGAGGTGGGGTACTTGGCGGGCTACCTCGCCGGGCTGACCGAGAAACGGGCAGGCGGGCGCGAGGTGATCGGCTCGGTCGGCGGCTTCAAGGAGCCGCCCGTCGACCGCTTCATCGCCGGCTACCAGGCCGGTGCAAAGGAGGCCCTTCCGGGGATCACGACCCTGAACGGCTATTCGTCGAACTGGGACGACCAGGCGAAGTGCAAGGAGATAGCGCTCAGCCAGATCGCGCGCGGCGCCGGCATCGTCTTTCAAGTCGCGGGTGAGTGCGGCCTCGGCGCGCTCAGGGCGGCGAAGGAAAAGAGCGTCTGGGGGATCGGCGTCGACGCCGACCAGTCGTTCCTGGGCCCGTTCGTCCTCACCAGCGCACTGAAGCGCGTCGACGCAGCGGTCTTCCAGACGATCAGTTCGGTCGTCGACGACCGCTGGCAGGGCGGCCGTAACCTCACCTTCGGCCTCGAGCAGGACGGCGTCGGGCTCGGCAAGATCAGCGCGAAGGTGCCGAAGGAGGACCTCGGCGCGCTGGAGCAGGTCAAGGAGCGGATCCGCTCCGGCGAGATCTCGGTTCCGACGACGCTCTAGCCACGGCCGCCGGCGACGGCGGCGATCACGCACACTTCGTCGACGCCTTCGAGCGGCGTCTCGAGACCCTCGGCGCGACGGGCGTCCTGCCCGTCGACGTAGACATTGACGAGCCGGCGGAGCTCGCCACGCTCGTCGAGCAGGAGATCGGCGACCGGCAGCGCCCGTAGCGCGTCTCCCACCGTCGCCGCCTCGAGCTCGAACCTGCCCTGCCCGTCCGCCTGGTCGGCGAGCAGCGACGGCAGTCGAACTACGACCATTAGACGGTCGATGCCACGATCTCGCGCGTCCGGCTGCGCGATCTGACGCGTCTGGGCCGCTCCCGCACCGGCGAGCGGCCCGCACGCGGGCCGCCGCCCGGCGCGTCCGCTTCGCGCCGCCGAGTCGTCACCGAGGCCCTACGGGCATCGGCAACGCCTCGCCGCCGCACCCCAGAGCGGCCAGCTCGCGCCCCGAACCTGCGATCTCATGGCATCACCCGTCCTCCCCAACCTCGACGGACAGGATCGGCGGCAGCTGGCGGACGACTTCGACCCACTCGTCGCCCTCCGACGCTGAGACGAAAACCGATCCGCTCTGCGTGCCGAAGTAGATCCCGGCCGGATCGCGACCATCGGACGCGAAGCCCTCGCGCATGACAGCGGCCCACGCCCGCTGCGGCAGGCCGTCCTGGAGCAGCTCCCAGCTCGCGCCGCCGTCGGTCGTGCGGTAGACGCCCAGCCGGCCGTTGGGCGTGACGCGGTTCTCGGCTCTTTCCTCCGGGATCACGTAGGCGACGTCGGGGTCACGCGGATGCAAGGCGAGCGGGAAGCCGAACCCGCTCGGCAGGCCGTTCCCCTCCAGTCGCTCCCAGTTGTCGCCGCGGTCATCGGAGCGGTAGACCCCGCAGTGGTTCTGCTGCCAGAGCCGGTCCGGCCGCTCGGGGTGGAGCAGGAGCTTGTGCACGCACTGCCCGACCTCCGGGAACGGGTCGGGTGCGAAATCGGCGGCCACGCCCTTGTTCGCAGGCGTCCACGTCTCGCCGCCGTCGTCGGTCCGGAACGTGCCGGCGGCGGAGATCGCCGCGTACAGCTCCTTCGGGTCGTCCGGGTGGATCTGGACCGAGTGGCAACACATTCCGCCGGCGCCGGGCTGCCAGTGCTCCCGAGTGTCGTGCTGGACGAGCCCCAGCACCGGAGCCCAGGTCTCGCCCTTGTCGTCCGAGCGGAACAGGGCGCCCGGCGTCGCTCCGAGCCAGAGCGTGTCCGGCTCGCTCGCGTGCCCCGGCTCGACGTGCCAGACCTCCTCGAGCTTCAGCCCTGTCTCCTCGGGGAGGCCGAGCCCTTCCGAGCGCTCCCAGGTCTGGCCGAGGTCGCCCGAGCGCTGGACGGTCCCGCCGTGAACGAAGTTGTTGCCGGCGACGTAGAGGTCTCCGTCCCGCGGGTCCTGGATGGCATGGAAGACCGACCAGCCCGTGAGAAGCGGACCTTCGAGCTCCCACTGGCGGCGTGGATCGTCGCCGCGGAGGAGGAACAGTCCCTTGCGGGTTCCGACGAGCAGCAGGGCGCTCATGCGCGGCTAGCGTACGCGACGTGGCGATGCTGCTCCGCGAGGTCGGTCCGCGCGACGGGCTCCAGAACGAGCAGAAGATCGTCCCACCCGAGACCCGCGCGGAGCTCGTGCGCCGGCTCGCAGACGCCGGCCTGAAGCGGATCGAGGCAGCGAGCTTCGTCAATCCCGAGCGCGTGCCGCAGATGGCGGGCGCCGAGGAGGTCGTTGCAGGGATCGACCGCCGCGACGCCGTCGTCTACGCCGGCCTGGCGCTGAACGAGCGCGGGTACGACCGGCTGCGCGAGACCGGCCTCGACGAGGTCAGCTTCGCGCTCGCTGCGACAGAGAGCTTCTCGCAGCGGAATGCCGGCGCGTCGGTGGAAGAGAGCCTCGCCGCCGCCGAGCAGATCGTGATCCGTGCGCGGGAGGACGGGATCCGGGCCAGCCTGACGATCTCCGTCGCCTTCGGCTGCCCCTTCGAAGGGCCGGTGGCTCCCGACCAGGTGGTCGAGCTCGCCGAGCGGTTGGCTGCGACCGACGCGGACGAGCTCGTCCTCGCCGACACGATCGGCGTCGCCACGCCGACGCAGGTACGGACGTTGCTCGAGCGAGTTTCGGAGCTCGGCAAGCCCGTCGGCGGCCACTTCCACAACACGCGGAACACGGGCTTCGCGAACGCGTATGCGGCGCTGGAGGCGGAGGTGTCGGTGCTCGACGCCTCGGTCGGCGGCCTCGGCGGCTGCCCGTTCGCACCCCGCGCGACGGGAAACGTCGCGACCGAGGACCTCGTCTACCTGCTCGAGGGCGAGGGCGTCGAGACCGGTGTCGACCTCGACGCGCTGATCTCAATCTCCGAGTGGCTGGAAGGACTGCTGGGCCGGCCGCTCGAGGGTTATGTCTACCGGGCGGGGCCGTTCAGAAGAACAGAGCCTTGACGATCAGGAAGACGACCGCTGCAGCCGCGACGACGAGAACGAGGTTGAGCAGCCCGAAGAACGTGTGCTTCGTCTCTCCGGCGGGACTGTCGAAGCTGGAGAGGATCTGCTCGTGCACCTTGCGCTCGATCTGCGCGGCTAGGTCGTCCGCCGCGGTCTGAGGCTGCTCGGTCTTGAGCGGCGGGAAGTCGGTGCGTTGATCGGCGAGCGCGAGCTCGAAGATCCGTTCGTGCTGGATGTCTTTGAGGTTCGCGCGCCCGAGGTCTCGCACCTCGACCCCGTCGGGCACGTTGTTGCCGACCAGCGCGCGGGTCGTCTCCGACAGCAGGATCTGGCCGCCGTGTCCGGCTGAGCAGATGCGTGCCGCTCGGACGACGTCGAGCCCGACGTAGCCCTCCTCGGCGACGTTCGGCTCGCCCGTGTGGAGCCCCATGCGGGTCTTGACCGGGAGCGCTTCCGGCCACTCGTGGGCCGCGAGGGCCCGCTGGGCCGCGACCGCGCCGGCGACTGCGTCCTTCGCGCGGGTGAACGAGAAGAACAAGGCGTCGCCCTGGGTATCGATCTCCTGCCCGTTCGCCTCTTGCAATTGCTCTCGCAGGATCTGCCGATGATCGCGGAGGACGTCGCCGTAGCGATCACCGAGTTCCTCGAGCAAGCGGGTCGAGCCCTCGATGTCGGAAAAGAGGAACGTAACCGTGCCGCTGGGAAGCTCGGTCACGCGTCTAGCCTAGTCTCATGAACCGCCTCGCCCAGGAGACCAGCCCGTACCTCCTGCAACATTCGCAAGGCGGCGCTTGCGCCGCCGACCAGAAGAGGCCGGGCGGCTTTGCCGGACGGCCGCTGGAGGCGTGCTGGACATGAATCGTCTCGCTCAAGAGACGAGTCCGTACCTGCTCCAGCACGCCGACAATCCGGTCGACTGGTACCCGTGGGGCGAGGAGGCGCTTGAGCGGGCGCGCGCCGAGGACAAGCCGATCCTGCTGTCGATCGGGTACGCCGCCTGCCACTGGTGCCACGTGATGGAGCACGAGTCATTCGAGGACGACGACACGGCGCTCCTCATGAACGAGCACTTCGTCAACGTCAAGGTCGACCGCGAGGAGCGGCCGGACGTCGACGCGCTCTACATGGAGGCGGTCGTCGCTCTCACCGGCCAGGGCGGCTGGCCGATGACCGTGTTCCTCACGCCCGAGGGCGTGCCGTTCTTCGGCGGCACCTACTATCCGCCGGAACCGCGCCACGGCATGCCGTCCTTCCGCGACGTGTTGGAGACGATCTCCGGCCTCTACCGCGAGCGTCGTGGTGCGGTCGACGGCTCGGCGAGCCAGCTCAAGGAAGCGCTCGAGCAGGCGAGCAGGCTCTCGCCGTCCCCCGAGCCGCTGACCGCGCAGCTGCTCGGAGACGCCTCGGTCACGCTCCGGCGCCAGTTCGACCCGGAGTGGGGCGGCTTCGGCGGCGCGCCGAAGTTCCCGCCCGCCTCGACGCTCGAGTTCCTGCTGCGGATGCACCTGCGAGGGGACGAGCAGGCGCTGCCGATGGTCGTGAAGACGCTCGACGCGATGGCGGCCGGCGGCATGTACGACCTCGTCGGCGGCGGTTTCCACCGCTACTCGGTCGACCGGAGCTGGCTCGTCCCGCACTTCGAGAAGATGCTCTACGACAACGCCCTGCTCGCCTCGGCATACCTGCACGCGTGGGTCGTGACCGGCGAGGAGCGCTACCGCACGGTTGTCGAGCGCACGCTCGACTACGTCCTCCGTGAGCTCGCGCTGCCCGAGGGCGGCTTCGCCTCGGCGCAGGACGCCGACACCGAAGGAGTCGAAGGACTGACCTTCACCTGGACGGCCGAGGAAGGCGTCCCCGAGGAGCTGCTGCACTCCTTCGAGGAGGGCCGCTCGATCATCCGCGGCGAGCTGGACGAGGAGTTCCGGCGCCGCCTCTTCGAGCTGCGTGACCAGCGGCCGAAGCCGCTGCGCGACGACAAGGCGATCGCCTCCTGGAACGGCCTGCTGCTGGCCGCGCTCGCCGAGGCGGGCCGCCGGCTCGAGCGCCGCGACTGGCTCGACGCGGCGACGAGGCTCAGCGGGTTTCTGCTCGGGCCGCTCTCCGATGATCAGGGCCGCCTCTACCGCACGTTCCGCCAGGGCCGGGCCAAGAACACCGGCTTCCTCGAGGACTACGCGGACGTCGCGAACGGCCTCTACGAGCTCCATATCGCAACTGGAGAGCTGCGCTGGCTCGAAGAGGCGAATCGGCTCGCGCGGCTCGCGATCGGGCTCTTCGGCGACGAGGAACGCGGCGGCTTCTTCCTCACACCGGCGCACGGGGAGCAGCTGATCGCCCGCCAGAAGGGCTTCGACGACCACCCGACCCCCTCGGGCAACTCGATGCTCGCGTTCGTGCTCTTGCGGCTCGCGAGGATCTACGGCGACGACGAGCTCGAGAGCAGAGCCGTCGGTGTTTTTCGGCTGATCCGCAACGCTCTCGGCCGGGCGCCACAGGCCTTCGGCCACGCGCTCAGCGCGCTCGACCTGCACTTCTCGCCGCCGCGCGAGCTCGCGATCCTCGGGCCGGTGCAGAGTGACGTCGCCCGCGCCGCACTGGCGTCGTTCGAGCCCAATAGCGTGGTCGTGGTCGGCCCCGCAGAAGGGGTTCCGCTGCTCGAGGGAAAGGGGCTGGTCGACGGAAAGCCAGCCGTCTACGTCTGCGAGAACTTCGCTTGCCGCGCTCCGGTAACGGAGCCTGACAACCTTTCCAAAGCGCTTACAAACCCCTAACCGCCGCCCCTCGTCTCCTGGTCATGATGGCGGGCATGAGGCCGAGGGCTTGGGGGGTCCTGGCGGCCGCAACAGCGGCGCTGACGCTCTCGGCCGTGCTCGCCATAGCCGGCGGAGGAGGGGCTGCGGCCGCCTCTCCTCAGCAGGCTGCCGCCAAGCCGAACATCGTCGTGCTGATGGCGGACGACCAGACCGTCGAGTCCCTGCGCGTGATGGCGAACGTCAATGCGCTGCTCGCGCGCCAGGGAACCACCTTCGTGAACAACTTCGCGTCGTTTCCACTCTGCTGTCCGTCGCGGACGACGTTCATCACCGGCCAGTACGGCCACAACCACACGATCATGGGCAACGCCCCGCCGGCGGGCGGCTACGACAAGCTTGCTCCCTCGCACGCAAACACCCTGCCCGCATGGCTCCAGCAGGCCGGCTACCACACCGTGCACGTCGGCAAGTACCTGAACGGCTACGGGCGGACGAGGCCGACCGAGGTGCCGGCTGGCTGGACCGAGTGGTACGGCTCGACCGACCCGTCGACCTACCGCTTCTACAACTACACGCTGAACGAGAACGGCCGGCTCGTGACCTATGGAACGGGCCCGGCCAACTACCAGGCCGACGTCTACAACCGCAAGGCGGTCGAGCTCGTCCGACGGCTGGCGCCCGGCCCGAAGCCGTTCTTCCTCTCGGTGGCCTTCCTGGCGCCGCACAGCGGTGGGCCGCGGGACTCGGACGACCCCGCCAACCAGTCGACACCGTCGCCCGCGGCGCGGCATCGAAACGCGTTCGCGAACCAGCCGCTGCCGACGCCGCCGTCGCTGAACGAGGCCGACGTCTCCGACAAGCCGGCCGCGATCCGCAACCGCCGACTGATCCCGCCCGCCCGGCTGAACGCGATCCGCGAGAACTACCAGCAGCGGCTCGAGTCCCTGCTCGCCGTCGACGAGGCGGTCCGGGACATCCTCTCCGCGCTCGACGCGACGGGCGTGCTGGGTCGGACCTACGTGATCTTCACCGCGGACAACGGCTTCTTCCACGGTGAGCATCGGATCCCCGACGGAAAGGTGCTCGTCTACGAGCCTTCCGTGCGCGTTCCGCTGCTCATGCGCGGGCCGGGAATACCACGTGCCGCGACGAGGACGAACCTCGCCGCCAACGTCGACCTGGCCGCGACGATCCTCGACGCTGCGAAGGCGAGGGCGGGTCGTCGCCTCGACGGTCGCTCGCTGCTGCCGTTCGCCCGCGACTCACGGCGCGTCTCGGGCCGCGACATCCTGCTCGAGACCACCACGTACAGCGCGATCAGGACGCCGCGGCACGTCTTCGTCCAGCACTCGACCGGCGAGCAGGAGTTGTACGACCTCGTCACCGATCCGCACCAGCTGACCAGTCTGCACGCGGATAGCCGCTACGCGACGCTGAAGACCCAGCTCGCGACACGCCTGGCGACGTTGAGGACCTGCGCCGGCGACGCCTGCCGGAGGGGGCCGGACCTGCGCCTGAGGGTCAGGTATCGGGCGGGCGGCGGCCGTTGCGCCCGCTCGAACGTCAGGCTTCGGGTCGGCGGGTCGGCGGCCTCGCGGATCACCTCGGTCGTCTTCTATCGCGGCACTCGGGCGATCAAGCGCGACGCGCGGGCCCCTTACACCGCCACCGTCAGCCGCAGCCGACTCGGACGGAAGCCGACGCTCGTCCGCGCGCTGGTCACCCTGAACGACTCGCGCAGCGCCTCCCTCGATCGAGCGCTTCGCCGCTGCGGATAGCGGCGCTAAGGCGCCGACTTGTCGGCGCCGACCAGAAGAAGCCATGCCGGCTTTGCCGGCGTGGCTGTCTAAGCTGCGCCCGTGCGGGCGCTGCTCGAGGCGACGACGGAGGAGCTCTGTGCCGAGGCGCGCAGCGTCAGGCGCGGCAGAGTCGTCACCTACTCGCCGAAGGTCTTCATCCCGCTGACGAAGCTCTGCCGGGACGTCTGCCACTACTGCACATTCGCGCGGCCGCCGCGTCGAGGCGAGCGGGCTTACATGTCGGAGGAGGAGGTCCTGGCGGTCGCGCGGGCCGGGGCAGAGGCCGGCTGCCGCGAGGCGCTGTTCACCCTCGGCGACAAGCCGGAGCTGCGCTACCGCGTCGCGCGCGAGGAGCTCGCCCAGCTCGGCTGCGCGACCACCGTCGAGTACCTCGCCCGCTGTGCGAAGCTCGTGCTCGAGGAGACGGGGCTCCTGCCGCACGCCAACCCGGGCGTGCTCACCCGCGACGAGCTGGCGCTGCTCGGCACGGTCAGCGTCTCGCAGGGACTGATGTTGGAGACGGCGTCCGAGCGTCTCTCGGCGCGCGGCGGTCCGCACTTCGGCTCACCGGACAAGCTGCCGGCGGCGCGGCTGGAGACGATCCGGCTCGCGGGTGAGCTCCGGATTCCGTTCACGACCGGAATCCTGATCGGGATCGGCGAGACCCGCGCGGAGAGGATCGATGCCTTGCTCGCGATCCGGGAGCTCGGCGAGCGGTACGGCCACGTCCAGGAAGTGATCGTCCAGAACTTCCGGGCTAAACCAGGCACGAAGATGGCCGACCATCCCGAGCCCTCGCTCGACGAGCTGCTCTGGACAGCGGCGGCCGCCCGAGTGCTACTGGGCCCCGATTGGCACATCCAGTGCCCGCCGAACCTGAGCGGCGAAGACTTCGGCCGCCTGCTCGATGCGGGCATCGACGACTGGGGCGGCGTGTCGCCGGTCACGATCGACCATGTCAATCCGGAGGCGCCCTGGCCGGAGCTCGAGCGCTTGTCCACCGAGACCGAAGCGCAGGGCTTCGCGCTCGCCCCGCGGCTGGCCGTCTACCCGGAGTACGTCTCGGGCCGTTGGCTCGACGCGGGCGTCATGCCCCACGTGCTGCATGCCGCCGACGGGGAGGGGCTTGCCCGGGATGACCGCTGGGCGGCCGGCGCTCAGACCGCCGTTCCCTTCACTCCGCGCGACGCGCTCCCGATCGACAGCCGCGATGAACTCGACGAGGATGGAATCGCCCGGCTGTTCGCGGCGCGCGGCGAAGAACTGCACCCTGTTCTCGCCGCAGCCGACAGGCTGCGGCGAGACGTAAACGGCGACACCGTGACGTACGTGGTCACGCGGAACGTCAACTACACGAACGTCTGCTACTTCCGCTGCGGCTTCTGCGCGTTCTCGAAGGGGCGGCTGGCTGCAAACCTGCGCGGGAAGCCGTACCTCGTCCCGCTCGAGGAGATCGTCCGCCGGGGACGCGAGGCCTGGGACCGCGGCGCCGTCGAGGTGTGCCTCCAGGGCGGCATCCATCCGGGGTTCACCGGCGAGACCTACCTCGACATCTGCCGCGCCGTCAAGGCCGAGCTGCCCGACTTGCACATCCACGCCTTCTCGGCGCTCGAGGTCTGGCAGGGCGCAGCGACGCTCGGTGTCTCGCTCGAGGAGTACCTGGGCGCGCTCCGGGACGCCGGCCTCGCCTCGCTCCCGGGAACCGCCGCCGAGATCCTGGACGACGAGGTGCGACGTGTGATCTGCCCGGACAAGGTCACGACCGCACAGTGGCTCCGCGTCCACGACGTCGCGCACCGGATGGGGCTTCGGTCGACGACGACGATCATGTTCGGCCACGTCGACGGCCCGAGGAGCTGGGCGCGCCACCTGCTCGAGCTCCGCGAGCAGCAACGCCGGTCGGGCGGCTTCACCGAGTTCGTGCCGCTGCCGTTCGTCCACATGGAGGCGCCGATCTACCTCAAGGGGCGCTCGCGGGCTGGGCCGACCTTCCGCGAGGCGCTGCTCATGCACGCCGTCGCCCGGCTGGCGCTCCATCCGTGGATCACGAACGTGCAGGCCTCGTGGGTGAAGCTCGGGGTCGAGGGCGCGCAGTCCGTCCTGCGCGCCGGCGCGAACGACCTCGGTGGCACGCTCATGAACGAGTCGATCTCGCGCGCCGCGGGCGCCGACCACGGCCAGGAGCAGCCGCCGGAAGCGATGGAGGCGGCGATTCGCGCAATCGGGCGCACGCCTCGCCAGCGGACGACGCTCTACGGCGAGCCTCCGGCGGAGCGCGTCGCTGCGTCGTTCGGCGCGCCGCCGCTCTCGGAGCCCGTCAACCCGGCGGCCAGCGAGGCCGGCCTCAGCCCGCCGCCGAAGCTTGTTCGACCGGGACTGATCGACCGCGTACCCGCCTAAGAGAAGGAGGCTTCGATGGATTGGGTGCTGCTGATCGGACGGATCCTCTTCGCTACGCAGTTCCTGACCGCAGGACTGGGGTTCCACCTGCGGCAGCGCGCAATGGCGACGGAGTACGCGCGCTCACAGGGAGCGCCGCTGCCGGAGCTGACCGTGCCTGGATCGGGAGTCGTCATCGCCGTCGCAGGAGCGATGGTCATCCTCGGCTTCTGGGTCGATCTCGCCGCGCTTGCGCTCGCCGTGTGCGTGCTGGCATTCGCCTACTGGATGCACGCCTTCTGGAAGCTCGACGACCCGATGATGAGGGCGAATCAGATGGCTCATTTCTGGAAGAACGTCCAGCTCGCCGGCGGCGCGCTCATCCTGTTCTTCCTCTTCTACGAGTTCGGCGAGGCGATCGACCTGACGGTCGGCGACCCCAGCCTCTTCAACGACTAATCGGGCCAGGCGAAGCTGTCGGCAACGCCGCGCCCGTCGCCAGGGCCGGTGTTCGGTGCGCCGATCTTGACGAAGATCGCATCCTCGTCTCCGACGACTCGGAGTGCGCGCGGTGTCTCGGGCGGGACGCGGATCGCCGTCCACGGCTCGAGGTCGACGACCTCGTTTTCGCCCACCAGCGCCTGGGCGCGGCCTGACACGAGCAGGTAGATCTCCTCCTGCCGGTTGTGCGTGTGCCCGTCGGCCGCGTAGCCCTTGCTGTAGCGGGCGAAGCTGACGCCGCAGTGCTCGCAACCGAGCTCGTTGCGCATGAATCTGATCTCGTACTGCTCCGGATCGTGACCAAGGTTCGCCGACTGGTCGGGGACGTCCGAGACCTTCACCACCGTGTACTCCGCCATGCGCACTCCTTCCGAGAGGTTTCGCCGACGCTACACCGGTGGTATTGTCAGAGGCAATGAAGGAACTGCTCGAGTAGTCCAGGGAGCAAACGCGGCGCCGCCGCGGCAGCTCCCCTTGGCCTCTCTCGACGAGAGGCTTTTTTGTACGCGGAGACGGTGATGGAGCGATACGACCCGAAGGCAATCGAACCGAAGTGGCAGCGTGTGTGGGAAGAGGAGCGCGTCTTCGAGACGCCGAATCCTCCGCCCGACGCGCCCGAGGAGCCGCACTGGTACCAGCTCGAGATGCTGCCGTACGCATCGGGGACGCTGCACATGGGGCACGTCCTCAACTACACGATGGGCGACGTCGCCACGCACGTCCGGCGGCGAAAGGGCTGGAAGGTCCTGCGTCCGATGGGCTTCGATTCCTTCGGCCTACCGGCCGAGAACGCGGCGATCAACGAGGGCGGCCACCCGCGCGAGATCACCGAGCGCAACATCGCCGCTATCAGGGCGCAGATGAAGCGCCTGGGCTGGGTGATCGACTGGACGCGCGAGATCTCCGCGCACGAGATCGACTACTACCACTGGACGCAGTGGCTGTTCCTGAAGTTCTTCGAGCGCGGCCTCGCCTACCGGGCAGCGGCAATCGTCAACTGGTGTCCGAACGACCAGACCGTGGTCGCAAACGAATACGTCGTCGACGGGCGCTGTGACCGCTGCGGCACGCTGGTCGAGGCTCGCAGCATGGAGCAGTGGTTTTTCAAGATCACCGCGTACGCTGACGAGCTGCTGCATTACGACTTGCCGGACTGGGGCGAGTGGCCCGAGCGGACGAAGACGATCCAACGCAATTGGATCGGGCGCTCGGAGGGCGCCGAGATCCTGTTCCGGATCGAGGAGCTCGACGTCGACGTCCCCGTCTTCACAACGCGGCCGGACACGCTCTTCGGCGCGACCTTCTTCGTGCTCGCTCCCGAGCACCCGCTGGTCGAGCAGATCGCCGACGAAGAGGTGCGCGCGTACGTTAAGCGGACCGCGATGCGGCGAGGCGAAGCGCGCGCGACAGAGGAAGTGAAGACGGGCGTCTTCACGGGGCATTACGCGACGAATCCCGTGAACGGGGAGCGCCTGCCCGTCTATGTCGCCGATTACGTGCTGATGGAGTACGGCACGGGCGCGATCATGGCCGTCCCCGCCCACGACGAGCGCGATCGGGAGTTCGCGGAGGCGTTCGACCTGCCGATCCGCGAGGTGATCGACGAGGAGGGCGTCCTGGTCAACTCGGGCGACTTCACGGGGCTGCCGGCGGACGAGGGTAAGCGGCGGATCGTCGAGTGGCTCGCCGAGCAGGGCAAGGGCCGGCCGGCAGTGAGCTACCGGCTGCGTGACTGGAGCTTCTCGCGGCAACGGTACTGGGGCTGCCCGATCCCGATCGTCTACTGCGACGACTGCGGTGTCGTTCCGGTCCCTGAGTCCGATCTGCCGGTGGTGCTGCCCGAGGTGGAGGACTACCGGCCCAAAGGCGTCGCACCGCTCGCGTCCAACGAGGAGTGGCTGCATGTGCCGTGCCCGAGGTGCGGCAAGGACGCGCGGCGCGAGGCGGACACGATGGACACCTTCGTCGACTCCTCCTGGTACTACCTACGCTACGTCGATCCGCGCAACGACCAGGCGCCCTTCGACCGTCGGCTCGTCGACTACTGGTGCCCGGTCTCGCAGTACATCGGCGGGATCGACCACGCGACGGGGCACCTGCTCTACTCGCGGTTCTTCGTCCGCGTCCTGAAGGAGATGGGGCTGGTCGGCTTCGGCGAGCCCTTCGCGCGTCTCTTCCACCAGGGGTGGGTGCAGATCGGCGGCTCGAAGATGTCGAAGTCGCGTGGGAACGTGGTCGGGCCGGATGCCCTGGTGGAGGAGTACGGCGCCGACGCGGTGCGGACGTACATCCTGTTCATGGGCCCTGCCGACCAGGACATGGAGTGGACCGACACGGGCATCGAGGGCATCGTCCGCTTCCTACGCCGGCTTTGGCGCGTCGTCCTCGAGGTGGGGGAGGAAGCCCCGAAGGAAGGAGCGGGCGATACGCCGCTGGCGCGGAAGGCGCACACCACGGTGGCCAAGGTGACCGACGACATCGAGCGTCGCTTCCAGTTCCACACCCCGATCGCGGCGGTGATGGAACTGACAAACGAGCTGGCGCACGCGCCGGACGATCCCGCTGCCCGCTTCGCGGCCGAGACGGCGGTCTCGCTGATCCAGCCGTACGCGCCCCACCTGGCCGAGGAGCTGTGGGAGCGACTGGGTCACGAGCGGCTGTGGGCCGAGCCGTGGCCGGAGGCCGACCCGGCGCTGCTGGAGCGCGATACGTTCGAGCTGGTCGTGCAGGTCAACGGTCGCGTCCGGGACCGCATGGAGGTTCCATCTGATCTGGCCGAGGATGAGCTGATCGAGCGCGCGAAGGCATCCCCGCGGGTGCAGAGCTACCTGGACGGCGGCGAGATCCGCCAGACGATCGTCGTCCCCCGCAAGCTGGTCAACATCGTCACGAACTAGGGCGAACGTCGCGGGCGCTAGGCGCGCTCGAGCAACCGCTGATCCGCGTAGCGCCGGTAGGCGCGGTTGGCGGCGAACGCTGCCGCGAGCAGAAGCAGGAACGGGCTGGCGACGATCAACGCGTAGGCGCCGATCGCGAGCTCGGCGGTGAGGACGCCGGTCGCGTCGTCGACGGCGCGCTCGAGGCGGCCGGGCGATGCCGCCTTCTTCTCCGGTTCGCGGGTCGTGAGGTCGACGGCGAGGGTCGCGAAGGCGGCACGGCGGTTGAGCTCGGTGCGCTGGCGGCGAAGGGCGGCGATCCGGGCCTTGTTCCCCTTGGCTCGGCGTAGTTGGCGCGTCAGCTCGTCGAGCCGTTGCTGGAGGTCGGTGACCTGCGTCTGCTGTGCGAGGATTCGGCCGAGGCCGCTGAAGCTGACGATCGCCGCCTGGACGCGGGAGACCGGGATGCGCAAGCGCAAGTTCGCCGTTCCCTCGCTGGGCTCGGGCGTCCCGTACTGGACGGTGACGACGTAGCCGCCGAGCCGGCGCGTGGTGCGGAGAGCCCGTTGCGTAGCGGTGGAGAGGTCGCCTGGGTCGTCGACCAGGATGCGCAGAGTCGCCTGGACGTCCTGCGCCCGTTTCGTGCTCGGCGCAGGGGGGAGCTGAGGCGCGAGGTCGCGAGACGGTGATACGGCGGCGCGCAGTTCGGTGACGGGAGCCGGCCGATTGGCGACGCGAGATCGCCGCGCGTCGGCTTGGGGGGACTCGAGCTCCGGTTCGAACGCGGCCGGCCCCTCTGCGGTCGGAGCAGGAGGAGTCGAGGAGGAGATCACTCCCGCGACCACCGCAACGGCAAGCGAGCCAACCGCCGCCGCCGGCGCCGCCAGCAGCAGCGCGCGGCGGACCGGGAACCTCCGGCGGCGGGAAGGCGGGGCGGCCGCGGCGATCAGGGCGACCCGCTCGCGTAGCTCGACCGGCGCAGTGGGCGTCTCTTCGCAAAGGTCGGTGGTGAGCTCACGCGACAAGGCGGGGCCTCACTTTCTGCTCGAGTTTGTCGAGTGCTCGGTTGAGCCGTGTCGTGCACGCCGTTGGCGATATCCCCAGGATGCGTGCGGTTTGCCGCGTGTCCAGCTCGAGCACGACTCGCAGCGCGACCACCTCGCGCTCCGCGCCGGACAGAGTGCGAAGTGCCTGCCGGAGGACGGGTCCGTACTCGTCGGGAAGCTCGATCTCCGCGCCCTGGTCCGGCTCCGCGACGCGCTCTTCGCGCCGTCTCCGACGCTCCTCGGCGCGGAAGTGGTCGAGCGCCGCGCTTCGCGCCAGCTGACAAAGCCAGGTCT
>Ga0126312_10001183_pt1 | contig 16842 bp, 16 predicted proteins | sample Plot104A_FD_92537 | JGI IMG/M metagenome (GOLD analysis project Ga0126312, IMG submission 92537) | Serpentine soil microbial communities from UC McLaughlin Reserve, CA, USA - Plot104A | ecosystem: Environmental > Terrestrial > Soil > Grasslands | place: USA: UC McLaughlin Reserve, Lake County... | reverse complement strand
CTGCGCCTTCAGGCGCAGCTCGCGCTCCGAGTCGCGCTGCTGCTGGCCCTTCGCGGGCACGAACGGGTAGAAGCTCCCGCGCTTGAAGTTGTAGATGAAGTAGAGCGGGCGGCCATCCTCCTCAAAGGAGAACACGCAGGCCAGCAGGCGGTCGCCGTAACCGCTGCCCTGGAGCTCCGTCGAGACGGTGTTCAGCGACACCACCAGGTCCTCGAAGTCATGGTCGCGCAGCACGACCCAGCGGTAGCCGAACTCGTCGTCGGCTGACTCCACCTGGGTGCCGGTCTCCTCGGCCGTGCCGTGCACAAGCTGCTCGGCCTCCTCCACGATCTGCCTGAAGTCGGCGGTGCCCAGCGGCTGGAACACGATGCCCGCCGCGCCGCGGTGCTTGATGGCGAGGCCGGTCTCGAGCGTGACCTGCGCGGTCGTCATCGCGAACAGCCGGTCCGGCGCCGGCTGCTTGAGCTTGCGCTTGCCCCCGGTAAGCGCGTCGAAGAGGCCCACCGCTAGGCGGCGAGCGGCTGCTGCAGGCCCGCTTCCATCTGCTGCAGGCGCTCGATGCGCTTCTCCATCGGCGGATGGGTCGCGAACAGCGTCTGCAGGGCGCCCTTGACGCGGGTGGGCACGATGAAGAAGGCGTTCATGCGCTCGGCCTCGCGCAGGTCCTGTGTGGGCACGCGCTGCATGGCGCCGGAGATGTGCACGAGGGCGGAGGCAAGCGCGCTCGGCCGGCCGGTCATGATCGCCGCGCCGCGGTCGGCGGCGAACTCGCGGTAGCGCGAGAGGGCCAGCATCAGGAAGAACGAGACGATGTAGACGACGAACGAGGCCAGCAACACGATGATGAAGGCGGGCGCGCCGTCGTCGTCGGAGTCCCCGCCGCCGAAGAAGAAGCCGAACTGCAACATCATCGCCGCGACCGAAGCGAAGAAGCTCGCGATGGTCATGATCAGCACGTCGCGGTTCTTGACGTGCGTGAGCTCGTGGGCCATCACGCCCTCGAGCTCGGACGGCGAGAGCGTGCGCATGATTCCCGTGGTGGCGCAGACCGTGGCGTTCTTCTGGGAACGCCCGCACGCGAAGGCGTTGGGCAGGTCCATGTCGGCCACCGCTATGCGCGGCTTGGGCAGGTCGGCCTGGATGCAGAGCCGCTCGATCATCGCGTGCAGGCCCGGGGCCTGCTCGGGCGACACCGGCTTCGCGCCCATGGCCGCCAGCGCCAGCTTGTCCGAGAAGAACAGCTGCGCGAAGGTGATCGCACCGATGACCACGACCATCGTGACCGCGCCCGCGCCGGCCGCGAGCAGCGCCCCCACGAAGCCCACGTAGAGCAGGCCGAGCAGGAACAGCGTCAACAGCATGCGGACCTGAAGGCCGGTGTCCCGCGGGAAGACAGCACGTTGGCGAGCCATGACAGGAACTCTAGCGAGCCCTGAAAGACCTCTTGCAGGGGCAGGAAAAGCGGCTCGGCGGGCGATTCCGACTGCTATCTTCCCGCCGTCCCGTGGCAGATTCCCCCTGCATAACGCGGGGAAACGGGGGAACCGCAGCGCCCGCCGGACCACTATGAGGAAGACCTTCTGGCTGACCATATCCGTGGCCCTGGCGGTCTATGTGCTGCTGCCCCTTCCCGGGCTGTCGGCGCCCGTGTCCAAGCGCATCGAGAAGAAGCGGTCGCAGATCGAGCACGTCAAGCTCCGCGAGGGCGTGCTGACCACCACGATCAGCGGCTACAACAACCGCATCCAGCGGCTGCAGGGCGAGATCCGCGGCACGCGCCAGCGCCTGGGCCGCGTGCAGCACGACCTCGACGCGAAGCGCAGCGAGCTGATCGAGGTGCGCAACAGGCTCGAGCGGGCACGCGACCGGCTCGAGCGGCTGAAGCGGCAGCTGCGCACCGCGAAGCGCGTGCTGGCCGCGCGCCTCGTCGAGATCTACAAGAGCGACACACCTGACGCCCTGACCGTGGTGCTCGAGGCAGACGGGTTCAACGACCTGCTCGAGCGCGCCGACTTCCTCGACCGCATCTCGCACCAGGACCGGGGCGTGACCGACCGCGTGCGCCACCTGCGCGACGAGCAGCAGGCACAGACGGACAAGCTCGCCGGCCTCGAGCGGGAGGTGCGCATCGTGGCCACGCAGATCCTGCGCCGCCGCGACGAGATCGCCGCGGCCCAGGACCAGCTCGTGAGCTCGCAGTCGAGCCTGCGCGGCGCGCGCGACGAGCGGCGCGCCAGCCTGGCGAAGATCCGCGGCCGCCGCAACCACCTGGAGGGAGACCTCGCTGCGCTCGAGCGCGAGCAGGCCCGCGTGCAGGCTGCGCTTGCCGATGCCGGCCGGACGGCCTTCTCCGCGGCTGGACCGATCAAGCACGGCTCGGGTCGCTTCATCTGGCCCGTGAACGGGCCCATCACGGGTGTGTTCGGTGAGGCCCGCCCGGGCCACATGCACGCCGGCGTGGACATCTCCGCGGCGTCCGGGACGCCGATCCGCGCGGCCGATTCCGGTCGCGTGGTCCTGATGGCGTTCACCGGCGGCTACGGCAACTACACCTGTATCCAGCACACGGCGACACTGTCGAGCTGCTACGCGCACCAATCCCGTTTCGGCACCTCGAATGGCGCCTCGGTGCGCCAGGGCCAGGTGATCGGCTACGTGGGCAACACCGGGCACTCCTTCGGCGCCCACCTGCATTTCGAGGCCCGCGTGAACGGCTCGGCGGTCAATCCGCTCGGCTACCTGTAGCTGAGAATGGTTTTCAGTATCGTCGGGCCGCGTGACCGCCCGGCGACTGGCACCGCTCCTGTTGGGGCTGGCGCTGGGACACTCCGCCTGCGGCGAGGAGCCGGCGGGAGGCGCGAGGCTCAGCCTGGTGGCCACGACCACCCAGGTGGCCGAGATCGCGCGCCAGGTGGCCGGCCGCCGTGCGACGGTGGATGCGCTGCTGCGGCCAGGGGCGGACCCCCACGATTACGAGCCCCGGCCGCGGGATGCGCGCCGGCTGGGCGAGGCGGAGCTGGTGCTGCGAAGCGGCGGCGAGGTGGACAGCTGGCTCCACGACCTTCTGCGCAGCGCGGGCGGCGGGCCGCAGGTGGTCACGCTGATAGACGCGCTCGGGCGGCGCGGCGACGACCCACACTGGTGGCAGGACCCGCTCGCCGGCGTTGCCGCCACGCGGGCGGTCGCCGCGGCCCTGGGCCAGGTGGACCCGGCAGGGCGCGCGGGCTACCGGCGCCGGGCGCGCGAGTACGCCGGCCGGTTGCGGCGGCTGAACCGCTCGATAGCCGCATGCGTGGCGCGCGTCCCGGCGGCCAGGCGCAAGCTCGTCACGAGCCACGACTCGCTCGGCTACTTCGCCAGGCGCTACGGCATCGAGGTGATCGGCTCGGTGATCCCGTCGCTCTCCACCCAGGCGCAGCCCTCGGCGCGCGACCTGCAGCGCCTGGTCGGCCGGATCCGGCGTGAGCGCGTGCAGGCCGTGTTCCCGGAAAGCTCGCTGAACCCGAAGCTCCAGCGCGCGCTGGCCCGCGAGGCCGGCGCGCGCGTCGGCGGCCGCCTCTATGCCGACACGCTGGGCCCGCGCGGCTCGCGCGCCTCCACCTATGCGGGCTCGCTGGCCCAGAACGCGGAGCGCATCGTGGCCGGGATGTCCGGCGGCCGCGTGCGCTGCGGCGGTCTGGGCTAGCGGCGGCGGAAGCGGCCCAGCCGCTTCGATGCGCAGTTGCCGTTGGCGTCGCAGACGCTCGCCACGAGCAGGTGCCGCTTGCGGCCGCGGAGGCGCACGGATTTCCGGAAGGGCGTGCCGCGGGGGCGCACGGCGAACGCGAAGCTGGCGCCGTGGGTGGTCGAGTCGAGCAGCGCGTAGCTCACGTGGCCGGCCAGGCGGTGACCCTTGCGCGTGCGGTCGCGCACGCGCAACACCGTGACCGCCACCCGGGCGCGTCCCCGCCGCTTCGCCCGCGCACGTGGGCGCGGCGCGCTGGTGTCGTACACGCGAGCGAGCGCCACGGCGGCCCGTCCGTCGAGCACGCCGCTGCCGGTGAACTCGTTCCAGCGGCGGCCGGGCAGGGTCTGGCGCGCCGACCGCGCCAGTACGTCGCCCACCTGCTCGGAGGCCAGCTGCGGGTCGATCTGCCACACGAGCGCCGCGATGCCGGCGGCGATCGGCGCCGAGAAGCTGGTGCCCTCCCCATACGCGTAGCGGCCGCCCGCGTCCGCGAACGTGCGGTTGCAGCTGTCGGGCTCGTCCCACATCGTCTGCAGGCTGTCGTGGGGAATCGTCGAGAAGACGCCCTCGCCGCAGCCGGACTGGTCGGCGCCGGGTGCCGCCAGGCTGACGAAGTCGTTGTGCGCGGAGAACGAGGCGTGGCGGCCGTCGGGCTTCACCGCGGCCACCGACAGGCCGATGCCCTCCCGCCCGCGGAGGCCGCCCACGGCGGCCGCCGGATACTCCAGCGGGTTTCCCTCCTCGGCGCGGTTGCCGGACGCGGCCACCGGCAGCACGTTGTTGAGGAAGGCGGCGTCGAGGGCGCGCGCCTGGCTTCTGGTGAAGCCGTCCCCGGCCAGGCTCAGGTTGACGATGTCGGAGCCGCTCATGACGGCGAACTGGAGCCCGCGCAGCAGGTCGCCCACCGTGAAGCCGCCGTCGACCGATGCGCGAACGGGGAAGATCGTGGTGTCGCCGGCCACGCCGCGGCCGCCGAAGCCGTTGTCGCCCTGGGCCGCGATCAGGCCGGAGACGAATGTGCCGTGCCCAACGAGATCCTTGACGTTGCCGCCGCCCGAGGCGGTGTCGAACTTCTTCCCGATCCGCCCCGCGAGGTCCGGATGGCCGGCGTCGATGCCCGTGTCGATGACCGCGACCTGGCGCCGCGAGCCGCCCCCGGCCGCGGAGAGCGCGTCGTGGGCCTTCACCGCGTCGAAGGCCCAGGTGTAGGGGATGCCGCTGACCGGGTCCAGCGAGTCGAAGGCGTCCGCGGCCCTCAGGGTGCGGTCGGGCTCGACATAGGCGACGCCGGGGTTGTGGCGCAGGCGCGCCGCCAGCGCGGCCAGCGACGGCGCCCGCACGGCCAGCACGCCGATCGACTCGATCGGCTCGACGCCGGCGCCCAGGCGCTCGACCGCGCGCGTGACAGGCTGCCGGTCGGCGTGGGCGCGCAGCCCAACCAGCACCCGGCCTGGGCCGCGCTCCCGCGCCAGCAGCGCGCGCTCCCGGTTGTCCGCGGCCGCGCGGGAGTGCGGCGCGGCCGGCAGCGGCAACGCCAGTGGACGGCCCGTGGAGGCGCGCGCTTCCGATCGCAGTGCCTGGCGCAGCGCGGCCCGCTCACGTGGCACGGCAGCCTGGACGGACGCGGCGGTGATCAGCGGAGCCGCACACAGGAGCAAGGCGAGAGCGGGTCTCCGCACTTGTCCATCCTAGGCCAGTTTTCAACGCCCGCGGGGCACCTGGCCGCACGTACTAGCCTGCGCTCGGATGCTCCCGGAGATCCACCTGGGCCCGCTCACCCTGCAGACGTTCGGGATCTGCTTCGCGGCGGGCTTCATCGGCGCGGGGGCCCTGATCGCGCGGCGCTTCAAGGAGCTCGGCAGGCCACCCGACTGGGCCTACGAGATGGTCTTCGCCGGGCTCGCAGGCGGACTGGTGGGCTCGCGCGTCGACTATCTCGCGCAGAACTGGAGCAAGGTCTCCGGTGACCTGCTCGGCAACCTCTTCTCGGGGTCGGGCCTGGTGTGGTTCGGGGGGCTGATTGGCGGGGCCGCGGGGGTGCTGCTGTGGGCGCGCTGGCGCCACTGGCTGGGACTCCAGCTGCTCGACACGGCGGCCGCCCCGCTGGCACTGGGCTACGCCATCGGGCGCGTCGGCTGCCAGCTCTCGGGCGACGGCGACTACGGGGTGCCGACCGGCCTGCCCTGGGGGATGTCGTACCCCGACGGCACCGTGCCGACCAGGCTCGACGTGCATCCCACCCCGGTCTACGAGACATTGGCCATGGGCCTCGTAGCGCTCGCGCTCTGGCGGCTCCGCGGACGCTTGGCGGCGGGGGTGCTGTTCGCGCTCTACCTCGTCCTGGCCGGCCTGGAGCGGCTGCTGGTGGAGCTGATCCGCCGCAACGATTCCGTGGTAGCCGGCTTGACGCTGCCACAGCTCGTGAGCCTGGCCATGGTCGCCGCCGGCGTCGCCTGGCTGGGCGCCCGCCGGCGCGAGCTCACGCCCGCCTGAGCGGCAGCGCGCCCCCCGCCAGCGCGGCCAGGCAGAGCGCCAGCGCCACGCAGGCGCCCGCCGCGCCGCCGGCGTGGAAGGAGACGTAGACGCCGGCCGCGCCGGCCAGCGCGGCCAACGCGCCGCCGGCGAGCATCGCCCGACCGGGCGAGGAGGCGCGGCGCCCGGCCGCGACAGCGGGGGCCACGAGGACGGCGAGCACCAGCAGGTTGCCCAGGCCCTGGACTGCCACGGTCACCGCGACGGCCAGCAGCGCCAGCAGGGCCGCGCGCAGCAGGCCCGGGCGCAGGCCCAGAGGCGCAGCCGCCGGCGGGTCGAACGCCAGTGCCGCGAGCGGACGATGCAGGGTCAGCAGTGCGCCGCCGCCGAGCAGCGCCAGCGCCGCCGCTGCGATCAGGTCCGAATCGCTCACGCCCAGCGGGTCGCCGAAGAGCAGCTCCGCCAGCCGCGGGGGCGCCTCTGGAGCGAGCGCCAGCAGCGCGCCCAGCCCGAGCAGGCCGGTGACGGCCACCGCCGTGCCGGTCTCCGGGCCGACGCGGTCGTCGCGAGCGGCCAGGGCGATCAACGCCGCGGCCGTGGCGGCGCCGCAGGCGGCCCCGAGCAGCAGCGGCGCGCCGGCCAGCGCCGCGAGCACCAGCCCCGGCAGCAGCCCGTGCGCCAGTGACTCGGTGGCATAGGGCAGGCGCTCGCTCACCACCCAGAAGGCCAGGGCGCCGCAGACGGGGCCCAGCAGCAGCACTTCCAGGAGGGCGTGGCGGCCGATCCCGGAGCGCCAGGGGTCGAGCAGCAGGTCCACGGCCTCCACGTCAGTGCTCGTGGTGCTGGACCGTGACCGCGCGCACCTGTGCGCCGTCCTCGATCACGATCAGCTCGCTGCCGTAGGTCTCCTCCAGCGAATCCCGGTGGAGCGCCTGCGCCGGCGGGCCGAAGGCGATCTGGCGGCCGTTCAGGCAGAGCACCAGGTCGAAACCACGCGCGCTGTCCACGTCGTGGGTCGACACGAGCAGCGTGCGGCCCTCCGCGCGCAACTCGCCGAACAGGGCGGCGATCAGCTCGGCGCTGGCCGGGTCGACCCCGGCCAGCGGCTCGTCCAGCAGCAGCACCCGCGCGTCCTGCACGAGCGCCCGGGCCAGGAGAACGCGTTGGCGCTGGCCGCCCGACAGCTCTCCGAAGCGCGTGCCAGCCGCGTCCGCGAGGCCCACGCGCTCGAGCGCCGCGCCGGCGGCCTGCCGGTCGGCGCGGCGGGCGGGCAGCCACCAGCGCCCGCGTGCCAGCGAGCCCATCAGGGCCACTTCCAGCGCGCTTACCGGGAAGTCCAGCCGCGTGCGCTCGGTCTGGGCCACGTAGGCGGGTCTGCCGTCGACCGCGGCGCGGCCCACCAGGGGACGCAGCTCGCCGGTGAGCGCGCGGAAGAGCGTCGTCTTGCCGCCCCCGTTCGGCCCGAGCACGCACACGCCGCTCCCCGCCGGCAGGGAGAAGCTGATGTCTCGCAGCACGGGCTCGCCGCCGTAGCCCACGGCGAGGCCCTCCGCCAGCGCCGCCGCGCTCACGCCGCCCCCTTCACCGCGAGCACCAGGGCAAAGACTCCGGCGCCGAGCGTCGCGACCGCAGGTCCGGGCGGCACGTCCAGCCAGAGCGACAGGTAGAGGCCCACTACACCCTCCGCCGCCGCCAGCCCGATGCCCCACGCCACCAGCCCGTTCACACCGCCCGACAGCAGGCGGGCCGTCGCGGCGGGCACCACGAACAGCGAGGCCACGAGCAGCGCTCCCACCGCGGGGATCGCCGCGACGGTGGCCGCGGCGACGAGGGCCAACAGCAGCCGCTCGGCCGCTCGCGACGGGATGCCGAGCGTGGGAGCGGCGCCGGGATCGAAGGCGAGCGCGGTCCACGCGCGGCCGAGCACGAGCCCGCTGAGAACCGCGAAAGCCGCCGCGGTCGCGGACAGCGCCAGGTCGGAGCCGGTCAGGGCCAGCACGGTCCCGAAGAGCAGGCGATCGACCGCGGAGCCCGACTCGAGCACGTCGCTGGCCAGCACCACGCCCGTCGCAAGCGCTGCCACCAGCAGGAGGGCGGTGGCCGCGTCGCCGGGCGCGCGTCCGGCGTGCTGCGCGCGCTCCACGCCGCTCGCGTAGCCCAGCGCTACCGCCAGGCCGGCCAGCATGGGGCTTACCCCGGAGGCGTCCGCGGCCACGAGGCCCGGGAAGGTGGCGGTGCCCGCAGCGTGGGTGAAGAAGGCCAGGCGCCGGAGCACTATCCAGGCGCCAAGCGTGCCGCCCGCCACCGCCAGCAGCGCCAGCTCGGCGAGCGCGGTGCGCATGAACGGCAGCTCGACGAGGTCGAGCGGCGAGGGAGCCGCCCCGATCACCGGGAGAAGCCTAAACGAGAATGATTCTCAGAGGGTCGGGGCGGGGCCCGTGGCCTCCGCACCCGCGCCCAGGACAAGGTCGAGCTGCGCTAGCCGGCGGCGGCCCGCTCGATGAAGCGCAGGGTGAGCGTCTGTACCTCCAGGTCGTGCTGCAGCGAGCGATGGTGGCCGCCCGGGAAGATCAGCAGACGCTTCGGTTCGTGGGCGGCGGCGTGCAGCTGCTCGCTGACCGTGTAGGGCACCTGCTCGTCGCCACGCGCGTGCAGAAGCATCAGCGCCGTCCGTTCGCCAAGCCGCCCAACCGCCTGGTAGCTGTCGAGCGACTCGAGCCACGGCTCGGTGGCCGCCCGGTCACAGGCGAAGTCGCTCAGGTCGCCCGAGCGGATGCCGCGCAGCAGGATGTCCTCCGGCGCCGGGCACAGGGCCGCGACCGCCGTCAACGACGGTTCGCGCGCTGCCGCGTGGATCGCCAGGAAGCCGCCCATGCTGGAGCCCCTGATGGCCACCGCCGGGGCGTGCCCGCGCATGAGCTCGCATATCGACAGCACGTCGTCCACCGCATCCGGCCCGAACACGCCCTCCGAACGTCCGTGGCCCCGCGAGTCCAGGCAGACCGCCGCCTGACCGTTCTCCCGGCAGAGCCTCCCGAAGTCGAAGTGGTTCTCCTTCGCCGACCCCGCGCCGTGCAGCTGCACCACCCCGACCGCCGGTTCGCCTTCGGGCAGGAACAGCGCGAAGGACAGCCCGTCGCGGCTCCCGAGCTCGGGTGGGGCCGGGGGAGAGTGCTTCATACTGCGCGCGATCATGGCATCCGCGCAGGCCACGGTCTCCCACGTCTTCCCGCTGGGCTCGCGCCTCAACGCGGCCGGCCGGCTGGAGGTCGGCGGCTGCGACACCGTCGAGCTGGCACGCGAGTTCGGCACCCCCGCCTACGTCTACGCCGAAGACGACATCCGCGCGCGGGCGCGCGCCTACCGCGAGGCGTTCGCGCAGCGCAGCGAGCACTCCGAGGTGATCTACGCCAGCAAGGCCTTCCCCTGCACGGCAGTGCTGCGGCTGCTGGCCGAGGAGGGGCTCTCGTGCGACGTCGCCTCCGGCGGTGAGCTGCACCTGGCCCTGGCGGGGGGCTTCGACCCGGCCCGCATCTACGTGCACGGCAACAACAAGACGGCCGATGAGCTTCGCTACGCGCTCAGCGCGGGGGTGGGCCACATCGTGGTCGACTCCTTCGACGAGATCGGCCGGCTGAAGGGAAGCGCGGCGCCGGTCCTGCTGCGCGTGACGCCGGGAATCGAGCCGACCACCCACGCCTACATCCAGACCGGGCAGGTGGACTCGAAGTTCGGCTTCGGCGTGGACGACGTCCAGCAGGCGGTGCAGGCCTGTGCCGACGCAGGTCTCGAGTTGTGCGGCCTGCACGCCCACGTCGGCTCCCAGATCTTCGACGTGGACGTACTCGAGCCGCTGGCCGAGCTGCTAACCCGAATGGGCGAATGGCCCCTGCTCAACCTGGGCGGCGGCCTTGGCATTGCGTACACGGCGGACGACCACCCGCCGTCCATCGAGGACTACGCCGAGGCGCTGCTGCGGCGCGCGCCCAGCGGCGTGACCGTGCTGTGCGAGCCGGGGCGGTCGCTGGTCGGCAACGCGGGGGTCACGATCTACACGGTCGGCACGGTCAAGCGCATCCCGGACGTCCGTACCTACGTGGCCGTCGACGGCGGCATGTCCGACAACCTGCGGCCGATGCTCTACGGCGCGCGCTACGAGGCTCATCTGGCCGACCGGCTGGGCGAGGGCAAGGAGCTCTGCACCGTCGCCGGCATGCACTGCGAGTCGGGCGACATCCTGGTGCGCGACGTCCGCCTGCCCGATCCGCGGCCGGGCGACGTGCTCGTGATCCCGGCCACCGGCGCCTACGGCCACGCGATGGCCAGCAACTACAACGCCCTGCGGCGCCCGCCTGTCGTGTTCTGCAGGGACGGCGACGCCCGGGTGGTCGTGCGACGCGAGAGCTACGAGGACCTGACCGCCCGTGACGTCTGAGGCGGCCGGGGCCTTCAGGGTGGGGCTCCTCGGCCATGGCACCGTCGGCTCCGCCTTCCGCGAGCTGCTCGAGGAGCGGGCCGGCACGATCGCCGCAGAGCTGGGGCTGCGGCCGGAGATCGCGGGCGTGCTGACCACCCGCGAGGGCGACTTCGATCAGATCCTGCGCGACAGCGACCTCGTGGTGGAGCTGATCGGCGGCACCGAGCCCGCCCGCGACTACGTCCTGCGCGCGATGAGCGCCGGGCGCCACGTGGTGACCGCGAACAAGCAGCTGCTCTCGCGACACGGCGAGGAGCTGTTCGCCGCGGCCCGCGAGCACCGCGTGCAGCTGCGCTTCGAGGCGGCGGTGGCAGGCGTGGTGCCGGCCATCCGGGTGATGGCCGAGACGCTGGCGGCCGCTCACATCGAACGCGTGCACGGAATCGTGAACGGCACGACCAACTTCATCCTCACCGAGATGGCGCGCACCGGCGCGAGCTACGAGCAGGCGCTGCGCGACGCGCAGGAGCTGGGCTACGCCGAGGCCGACCCGACCGAGGATGTGACGGGCGCGGACGCTGCGGCCAAGATGGCGATCCTCGCCCGCCTGGCCTTCAACGCTCCCGTGCACCTCGACCAGGTCAGCTACGAGGGCATCGAGCGGCTCACGCCGGACGACATCGCCTACGCGCGCGAGCTCGGGCTGTCGCTCAAGCTCGTCGGATCGGCCGAGCGCATCGACGGCGGAATCGCCGTGAACGTGTACCCGGCCTTCCTCTACGCCGGGCACCCGCTGGCGTCGGTGAACGGCTCCTTCAACGCGGTCACCATCGAGTCGCCGGCCATAACCGAGATCACGCTGTCCGGCCCGGGCGCCGGCGGGCCCCAGACAGCCAGCGCGGTACTCGGGGACGTTATCTCGGCGATGATCCCGCCCCCTTCCGTGCCCCCGCCCGCGGTGGAGCAACCGGTGGTGGAGGACGTCGAGTTCTCTTTCTACCTGCACCTCGAGGTGGCCGACCACCCGGGGGTCCTGGCGCAGGTCGCCGAGATCCTCGGGATGCAGGGGGTCTCGATCCGCTCGGTCGTGCAAAAGGGGCTTGGCGACGAGGCCCGTCTCGTGATGGTCATGCACCCGGTGCTCGAATCCCGCTTCCGGGCGGCGGTCGCGCTGATCGCCCGCCTTGGGTTCGTGCGCGAGCAGCCGCGCGTGATCCGGGTCATCGAGGAGGTCTTCGAATAGGGGTCTGGGACTACCGGGACAGCCTCCCGGTCGAGCCCCGCGTTTCGATGGGGGAGGGGGGCACTCCGCTGGTGGAGGCGCCGCGGCTCTCCGAGCTCAGTGGCTGCGAGGTGCACCTGAAGCTCGAGGGCCTGAACCCCACGGGCTCGTTCAAGGACCGCGGGATGACCGTGGCCGTGTCGGCCGCCGTGGGAGAGGGGGCCGAGGCCGTGATCTGCGCGTCGACCGGGAACACGGCGGCCAGCGCCGCCGCCTACGCCGCCCGGGCGGGCCTGCGCGGCGCGGTGATCGTGCCCGAGGGCAAGATCGCCACCGGCAAGCTCGCTCAGGCGCTCGTCCACGGCGCGCGCGTGGTCGCGCTGCGCGGCAACTTCGACCAGGCCCTGGAGCTCGTGCGGAGCCTGGTCGAGCGGCATCCGATCTCGCTCGTCAACTCGGTCAACGACTTCCGCATCGAGGGCCAGAAGACCGGCGCCTTCGAGGTCTGTGACCAGCTCGGAGAGGCGCCCGACGTGCTCTGCGTCCCGGTCGGCAACGCCGGCAACGTGACGTCCTGGTGGAAGGGGTTCGGCGAGCGCGGGGCGGCCCCCGCCCTCCACGGCTACCAGGCGGAGGGGGCGGCGCCGCTGGTGCTCGGCGCGCCCGTCGAGCAGCCCGAGACGGTGGCCAGCGCCATCAGGATCGGCAACCCGGCCCGCTGGGAGGAGGCGATGAACGCCTTCACGGCGTCGCGCGGCGCGGTGCGCGCGGTGTCCGACGCGGAGATCCTCGAGGCTTACGCCCTGCTCGGATCGCGCGAGGGCGTGTTCTGCGAGCCGGCATCCGCGGCGGCGGTGGCCGGCCTGCTCAAGTACGGCGCCGAGGGCCGGGTGGTGTGCGTACTCACCGGTAACGGTCTGAAGGACCCCCGCACGGCAATGGACAGCGCCGCCGGCGTAGTGCCGAGCGAGCCCGACCTCGACAGCGTCGAGCGCGCAGTGCTGGGATGAGGCGCCACCGGATCGTGAAGGTTCCGGCGAGCTCGGCGAACCTCGGCCCGGGCTACGACGTGCTCGCCGCCGCCATCTCGCCGTCGCTCGAGCTCGAGGTCGAGGAGACCGGCGAGTTCTTCGTGCACTGCGGCGTGCCAGGCGTGCCCTCGGACCGCTCGAACCTGTGCGTGCGGGCGTTCGAGGCGCTGCGGCCCGCCGACGACATCGCCTTCCACGTTCGTTCCGACATCCCCCCGGGCGCCGGCCTGGGCTCCAGCGCGGCGGCGATCGTGGCGGGACTGGCCGCCGCCGACCACATGTACGAGCTCGACGCCCCGCTGTTCGAGCTGGCACGCGAGCTGGAGGGACATCCGGACAACGTGGCCGCCGCGCTGCTCGGCGGCTTCGTGATCTGCGCGGGCGACGAGCCCGCCCGCTTCGACCCCCCGCCCGGCCTCGAAGCGGTGCTGGCGCTGCCTCCCGACGCCGTGCCCACCGCCGACGCCCGCGCGCTGATGCCCGCCGAGGTGCCGCTGCCGGACGCGGTCCACAACGTGGCCAGCGCCGCGCTGCTCGTGCTGGGGCTCGCTCGCGACGACTTCTCCCTGATTGCCCGTGGCCTGGCCGACAACCTGCACCAGCCACGCCGGCGCCCCCTCTACCCGCGCTCGATGGAGCTCGTGGAGCGGGCGGCCGATCTCGGAGCGGTGGGCGCGACGATCTCGGGCGCCGGACCGGCGGTGCTGTTCTGGTGCCACTGGCAGCAGACCGGTCCGCTGACGGAGCAGCTGCGCGCCGAGGCCGCGGACTGCGAGATCAAGCGGGTCCAGTTCGTGCCCGGCGGCGCCGACGTGCGGGAGCTGTGAGCGAGGAGGTCCGGGCGGCGGGCGGCGTGGTGGTGCGCGACGGCGAGATCGCGGTCATCCATCGCCCGCGCTACGACGACTGGACGCTTCCCAAGGGCAAGCTCGACGAGGGCGAGGGCTTCGAGCAGGCCGCGCTGCGCGAGGTGGAGGAGGAGACCGGCTTCCACTGCCGGCTGGTGCGCGAGCTCGACTGCACCCGCTACACCGATAACAAGGGCCGGCCGAAGCTTGTGCGCTGGTGGCTGATGGAGGTGGAGTCGGGCCGCTTCGCGCCCAACGAGGAGGTCGACGAGCTGCGCTGGCTCGAGCCGGCCGACGCGCTCGAGCTGCTCGGCTACGAGCGCGATCGCGACCTGGTGATGCCGCTCGCGACCTAACCCGGGGACCGCTTTCGCTAGAGAGCGGCTCCCGAGCTCGCTAGAGCTGCGGGCGGCGGTCGGCCCACGGGCGGGCCTGCTCGAGCTGTCCCGCCACCGACAACAGCAGGGCCTCGCCAGCGGGCGGGCCGGCAAGCTGCACAGCCAGCGGCAGGCCGTCGTCGCCGTGGAAGAGGGGCAGCGAGATCGCCGGCTGGCCCGTGACGTTGAAGATGGCGGTGTAGGGCGTGAACTCGCCAGACTTCCTGAACTCCCCGGCGGGGTCGTCGCCACACGTGTCGATCTCCCCGATCCGCACCGGCCGCTTGGCGAGCGCCGGGGTGAGGATCACGTCGTGGTCCGACCAGAGACCCGCCACGATCCCGCGCGCGAACGCCTGCAGCATCGCGGTGGCGGCCACCACGTCGACCGAGGTGAAGCCGAGTGCCTGCTGGTAGAGGTGCCAGGTGAGCGGTTCCACGTTCTCCTGACTCGGCTCCGTGCCCGTGACCATCTGGCCGTGGCGAACGCTGCCCGCCACGTTGGCGGCCCACAGCACGCTGAAGGTCGGCAGCACGTCGGTTTCCTTCCAGGGCGCGCGCACCGGCTCGACTTCGTGGCCGAGCGACTCGAGCAGTCCGGCCGCGTCGCTCACCGCCCGCTCGCAGGCGGGGTCGAGCTGCGAGGGGATCGGCGTGTCGAGCGTGAAGCCCACGCGCAGCCTGCCGGGCTCGCGGCGGGCCGCGTCGGCGAAGGGCACGTCGGGCGGCGGCGCCCAGGTGGCGTCGCCGAGCTCGTATCCGGCCAGCACGTCGAGCATCGCCGCGCAGTCGGCGACCGTGCGCGTGAGCGCGCCGTCGGTGGCCAGGAAGTGGTCCCCGAGGTCGGGCGCGCGGGAGATGCGCCCGCGCGCGGGCTTCAACCCCACCAGGCCGGTGCACGCTGCCGGGATTCGGATCGAGCCGCCGCCGTCGCTGCCGTGGGCCACCGGCACCGTGCCCGACGCCACGGCGGCGCTCGAGCCTCCCGAGGAGCCGCCGGGCGTGCGCTCGAGGTCCCACGGGTTGCGTGTGGGGCCGTGGCGTCGGGGCTCGGTGACCGGCGGGATGCCGAACTCCGGCGTATTGACCTTGCCGAGCAGCACGAACCCGGCCTCGCGCAGCCGACGCACCACGCCGTAGTCATAGCCCGGGGTGAAGTCGCCGAGCAGCTCGGAACCCTGAGTCAGCGGCAGCCCTGCGACCGACGCGAAGAGGTCCTTGATCGCGATCGGCACGCCGCAGAACGGCCGCTCGTCGCCGGCTCGCACCTGCTCGGCGGCGGCCAGCGCCCGCTCCGAGTCCACGAGCACCCAGGCGTTCACTTCGCCGTCGACTTCCTCGATCCGCGCGAGCGACGCCTCCACCAGCTCGCGCGACGTCAGCTCGCCGTCGCGCACCAGGCCGGCCAGCTCGGTGGCCGACCGGAAGAGCAGCTCCGACACTAGGCGGGCACCAGCTCGGCGCGCAGGCCGGCCAGGCGCTCGCGCTGCTCCTCGAAACCGCCCAGCCGCGCCAGCACCTCGTCGGCCAAAGCCAGGTAGTCGGCTCCCAGATCGGAGGCGTACTCGAGGATCGAAACGCCGCGCTCCGCCGACTCCGCGTAGCGCACGGAGCGCCGGATGACCGCGTCGAAGACCCTGTCGCCGAAGCGCTCTCGCAGCTGCTTGAGCGCTTCGCGCGAGTGGACGAAGCGCATGTCGACGATGTTCAGCAAGACGCCGAGCCACTCGAGCTCGGGATGCAGCGACTCCTTCGCCAGCTCGATCACCTCGAGCGCCTGCTCGACTCCCTGCAGCGAGAAGTACTCCGCCTCGCTCGAGATCAGGGCGTAGTCGGCGGCCACGAGCGCATTCACGGTGAGCAGGCCCAGCGCCGGCGGGCAGTCGACCAGCACGAGGTCGTACCGCTTCCTGAGCTCGCGCAGGGCGCGCTTCAAGGTCAGCTCGCGGCCCATCTTGCCGCTCAGCACCAGTTCTGCCTCGGCCAAGCCGAGGTTCGCCGGGAGCACGCCGGAATGGACGGCGTCCGCCGCGCGTGCCTTGCCGACCAGCACGTCGGCCACCGTGGGGTCGGCGTCGGCGGGCACGTCGAAGTAGTCCGAGAGGTTGCCCTGTGGGTCGAGGTCGGCGCACAGCACGTCCAGGCCGATGCGCTCGAGCACGTCGGCGAGGGTGCGCACGGTGGTGGTCTTGCCCGTGCCGCCCTTCTGGGAGAGGACCGTGATGGTGGTGCCCACCCGCCGATCATATTCGCCGCTCCACGAGGACCGGGCATCGCTCGGGAGAGCGCTCCCGTTGCTGGCGTCCGGCCGCCTTCGCGTCTATAGTTTCCGCTCCCGTCCCGTCGCGCGCCCGCTCGGAGAAGGCGTGGAACCCGAGGAGGAGCAGTTGAAGCACCACTCGCCCACGCAGGCCTACCGCCCGCGCAGCGCTCCGAAGACAGTCGAGGATCGCGACGCCTGTGCGCTCTACGCGTCCGTCCACAAGCGCGCCGAGCCGAGCCACGAGGCCATCGAGACCGCGCTCCTGGCGCTCGAGAAGATGCTGCATCGCGCCGGAAACGTCGACGGCGAGGGCGACGGCTGCGGCCTGCTGATCGACGTGCCCCGGGAGATCTGGGCCGAGGAGGTGCGCTCCGGCGGCCACGCCCCCAAGTTGGCGCTCGATCCGCGCTTCGCGGTCGTGCACGTATTCATCCCGCGCAAGGGCGGTGCCGTGGCCCAAGTGCAGTCGCGAGCGCGGGAGATCAT
>Ga0126312_10001182_pt1 | contig 16844 bp, 18 predicted proteins | sample Plot104A_FD_92537 | JGI IMG/M metagenome (GOLD analysis project Ga0126312, IMG submission 92537) | Serpentine soil microbial communities from UC McLaughlin Reserve, CA, USA - Plot104A | ecosystem: Environmental > Terrestrial > Soil > Grasslands | place: USA: UC McLaughlin Reserve, Lake County... | reverse complement strand
GATGTTTCGAGAGGAGGCTAGGACAATGATCAGTCACTACGCCGAAACTTCCGCGACCACAGCGGCTCCCGAGTATCTCGGCCTCGAGGATTTCGAGGAGGTAGGCGTGCCTGTGGCCGAGCGATACTTCGGAGCGAAGGACATGATCTTCGTCCCAGGCGATCCCGACGGCCAGCTCTACTTCTTGCTGGAGGGTACGGTACGCCTGTACAAGATCTACGGTGAATACAAGGAGGCCACGGTCACGCTCCTGAAGGATGGAGGCGTCTTCGGCGAGTTGAGCCTCGATGAGGGTTCATGGCAAAACGTCTTCGCCGTAGCGGTCACCGACGCCCGAGTGGCCGTGGTGCGGAAATCGGTCCTCACAAAGGTCATAAAGCGCCACCCGGAGTTCGGCATGAAGCTGTTGTTCTCCTTCTCCGAGCGCCTCAGGCAGTCCGATGAGGTGATCGAAAGCCTCCTGGATCGAGAGGTCTCGGCGCGCCTGGCTACGTTGCTCTTGAACCTCGGCGACCGTTTCGGGGAGACCAACGGGTCGGGCACGGTCCTCAACGTGCGCCTCACCCATCAGGACCTGGCGAACATGATCGTCTCTACCAGAGAAGCCGTCTCCAAGGTCATGAGCGAATTCCAACGAGAAGGCCTTATCGAGATACGGAACCGCAGGATATCCGTTGCTCCTCGACTGGCGGAGATGTCCTAGGATCACCTGGGACGGAGCAGGCCCCAGGCATGAAACCCGAAGGTGGCTACCCCTGAGCGGCTTGCTTCAGAGCCTCCAGGTCGGTGACGAAGATACGATTGTCCCTCAGTTCCACGCCACCCTCGGAGCGCAACTTCCGGAAAGCGCGGGTGACGGCCTCCCGGTTGGCCCCGATCATGGTAGCTACTTGCTGGTGGGTGTAGCGGTGGCGTATCCAGTAGCCTTCCCTGGTCACCAGCCCTTCGCTCTCCACGAGTCGCAGGATCTGGCTAGCCAGGCGCTCCGGCACCTCCTTGCGGGCGAGGTCGGCGAGCCGCGCTTCGGCTTCTACCAATCGCTCGCCCAACAGACGTGCGACCCGCATTCCCAGGTCAGGGTTCCTGTCGACGAGTTCCTCGAACGCTTGCCGCCTCACGCCGCAGATGATCGACGACTCGAGGACCTCGACGCGCAGCTCCCAGGGAGGGGGTGTGAAGCCCGTAGCCCCGACGAGCGTCCCGCCTTCGACCATCGAGACCGTCAGCTCCCGCCCCGAGCGACCTCCCTCGCAGACCCGCGCTCGTCCCTCCAGCAGCAGGAGCAGCCTCTCTGCGTGCTCGTTGGGGGAGATCAGGACGACATCGCGCGCATCGAGGGTGGTGAAGGTGGAGCGCAGGGCGAGCGCCCGCACCTCCTCCGGCGGCACCGACTCAAGGAAATCCACCATCGCGAGCAGCCGCTCTCGTCTCCCGACGAGCACGCCGTGATCCTGTAAGGCGTGAGCTACCACAGCGCTGATGCGATCTCAGTGACAGACGGTAACACGCGGAACGCGGTGAGCAGGTTCACTGCAGCACCAGAGCCTGTCGCTGCTCGTCCGCGGCGACCGTCTGCACGGGTATGAGGACTTTCTTGAACCCGAAGAGTCCCATCTTCACCCTGATGTACTCCGGCTCGCCACTCCCGTTTAGAAATAGCTTCTCGGCGCGGCCTATCTTCTGCCCTCGGGGATCACAAACCTTGTACCCCACGCATTCCTCGAGGGTCCGGGTCGAGCCGCTTGGTTCCTTCCGACCTACTGTCGTGTATGGCGTGCGCATGGGTCGGCCCCTTTCTTCGATTCGACTGCTACCTTGTGGAAGAAGCTCGCCGCGGACTGCCAGAGCGCGCTCGTGTAGATAAAATCGATCCACTCCTCCAGGTCGCACGCCGCCACGCCAAGCTCCACTTCCCTGGACGGATCGCACAGAGCCACACGACCATTGCCGAGCTGGTAGTGAACCGCCAGCTCCCGGACGCACCGGGAATCCATGAAGGTTACCCCAGAGAGGTCGACGAACGTTGGCCTTCCCGAAGCCAGACAGTCGCTCAGCGTGTCATCCAGGATCTGCTGGTATCGGACGTCGACCTCCCCGGAGAGCTTGACCAGTATGGGGTGATCCTCGCGCCTGTCGCGCTGTGCCGTCTCGAATATCGGTGAGTCGCTCCTTATGATGCTACCCCCGTCGGCCTTGTCGCCTGGAACCGCAAGCCCTTGTCTTCTCACCCCAGGATGATGGCGCAGTGGGCTGGCGTTGGCATCGGGCTTTTGCGCTAGCCGCGCCCGGGTAATTGAAGCTAGGACGAACGTCCCAACGGACCTGGCGAAGCGTGTGATGCCGTGATGAACTGCTGGACCAGGATTCGGGTAGCAACGCCCTCGCCCCGCCGCAGAGCCTCCTGAAGTATCGCCGGTGCCCGGAATAGCGGCGCTCCAGGCCCGCGAACGGCCCCAGACGAACGGCTGCGAGGTTGAGGCCCTCGCGGCTACCGCTTCGGGGAGACAGAAGGGCCCGAGAGGGTTCTCAACGTGCGGCTCACGCACCAGGACCTGGCGAACATGATCGTCTCTACCCGCGAGGCCGTCTCCAAGGCCATGAGCGAGTTCCAGCGCGACGGCCGCATAGAGGTGCGAAGCCGCAAGATAGCCATAGGCCCGCGGCTGGCGAACACACCGTAGTCGTCTACGCCAACTGCGAGCCGGCGCTTATCTCTGGCTTGCCTGCACCTGCCCTTCTTCTACCAGCTCCCTCTCGTCCGGGTCATCCCCTGGGAAATCCGAGGCGAGGTAAACGCACACGACGGTGAGGGCGCACAGCACTGCCATGTAGAGGGCTATTAGCTCCGGGCCGTTGATCGCCGCGTAGAGCAAGGTAGCGACTGTCGGCGCGAGCGCGCCGCCCAGGATCCCCGCCAGCTGGTAGCTTAGGGAGGTCCCGCTGTAGCGTACGCGACCCCCGAAGAGCCTCGCTATGAAGCTCGCCATGGGACCGTAAGCCGCGGCGTGGCCGACGCTGAGACCGAGCACCAGGGCCAGCCAGATCAGGATGCTGACCTTCGTGTCGAGCAGCCAGAAGAAAGGGAGGGCGAAGAGCCCGAGGAACACGGCGCCCCCTATAAAGACGGGACGCTGGCCGACACGATCCGAGAGCGAGCCGAAGAAGGGTATGGTGAAGACTTCGATTATGCCCGCGATGAGTAGCCCTATCAGGACGGTGCTGCTCGGCAGGCCGAGCTGCTCCGTGACGTAGGAGAGCGTGTAGACGGCGAATATGTAGAAGGCGATGTCGATGCTTATGCGGGCCCCCGTGCCGAGAACGATGTTCTTCGGGTAGGCGCGCAGGACGTCGAGGATCGGGACCCTCGCCTCTGTGTGCGTCTCTCTGACGTGGGAGAAGACGGGGGTCTCATTGATCCTCAACCGGATGTAGAGCCCTACCAGCACGAGCACGAGGCTCAGGAGAAACGGACCGCGCCAGCCCCAGGAGAGGAACTGCTGCTCGGGAAGCGCGGCGAACGCGGCGAACACGGCCGTCGAGAGCACGAGCCCGGCAGGGGCTCCCATCTGCGGCCAGCTGCCGTGGAAGCCCCGCCTCTCGGCGGGAGAGTGCTCTACGGCCATCAAGACGGCGCCGCCCCATTCGCCCCCTACGGCGAAGCCCTGCAAGAGGCGGAGCACCACGAGGGCTACCGCGCCCATTATCCCGATCGTCTCGAAGGTAGGAAGGAGCCCTATGAGGAACGTGGCGATGCCCATGACGAGCAGCGTGATGACAAGCACCGCCTTGCGGCCGACCTTGTCCCCGTAGTGGCCGAAGAACACGGCGCCAAGAGGCCTGACGAAGAAGCCTACGGCGAAGGTGGCGAAGGACGCCAGGGTCGCGGCCAGAGACGAGAACTCGGGGAAGAACAACTCAGGGAAGACCAGCGCAGCCGCCGTGCCGTAGATGAAGTAGTCGTACCACTCGAGGGCCGTGCCAACGAAGCTTGCGCCTACCACCTGCCCTATGGAAGACCTCCGGCTCAGGTCTTCTCCACCAACTCTCTCCATAACCTCTACTCCTCCTCTCTACGCTTGCCGTCTCGCACGTACACCGGGGAAGATGCCTCTTCGTTCAGGCCACGGCCTACATCGAGCAGTGCCTCGCGCAGCCGGCCGACGAGCTCCCGGATCTCCGTCTCCTCGATGATCAGAGGCGGCGCGACTACTATGGCGTCGCCAGCCCGCCCGTCGATCCCCAATGCCGCCGGGTACACCAGCAACCCGTGGTGACGGGCTGCCTCAACCAGGCGGGCCGTGACGCCGAGCTTTGGGTCGAAGGGTTCGAGCGTCCGCCGGTCCGCTACCAGCTCGACGCCCTGGAGGAGGCCGAGCCCCCTCACGTCCCCGATCATCTCTATCTCCTCACCGAGCGAGGCGAGCGCATCGTGGAGCACCCCCCCGAGGGCAGAGGCGCGCGCGACCAGGTCCTCTCGCCTCATCACACCCAAGGCCGCGAGCCCCGCGGCCGCCGGCAACGGCGTGTTGGTGTAGGTGTGGGCTGTCGCGGCGCCGAGCCCGCCCGAGCCAAGGGCCGCGGCGACCCTTGATGTGCAGAGAACCGCCGACAAAGGCGCGTAGCCGCCCGAGAGCCCTTTGCCGAGGGTCACCAGGTCAGGGACCACGCCCCAGTGCTCGATAGACAGCCAGCGTCCTGTGCGGCCGCAGCCGGACATGATCTCATCGGCGATCCAGAGTAGCTCGTAGCGGTCGCAGAGCTCGCGCACCCCCTCGTGGTAGCCGGGAGGAGGGACCAGCACCCCGGCCGCGGCGCCGACCACCGGCTCCGCTATGAACGCGGCGAGCCGCTCGGGGCCCTCGCGCAGGATCTCCACCTCGAGGTCATCCAGGCAGGCCTCGGTGCAACTCTCCGGCGAGGTGCCGGCGGGGTGCCTCAGACAGTAAGGAGGAGCGACCCTGGGGAAAGGGTGCAGGAGGTCGGCGAACGGTTTGCGGCGGGCCGGATGCCCCGTCGCGGAGAGCGCCCCGAGCGTAGCCCCGTGATAGCTCATCCAGCGCGAGATGATGCCGTGCTTGCGCGGCCTCCCCTGCTCCTGCCAGAAGCGGACGGCGAGCTTGATGGCCAGCTCGTTGGCCTCAGAGCCCGACGAGAGCAGCGCGACGCGGGAGAGAGGGGGCGGAGCAAGGTCTACGAGCGCGGCGGCGAGCTCCTCAACCGGCCGGTTACGGAACTGTGTCCTGTGCGCGAAGGCCACCGTCGTGGCCTGCTTTTGCAGCGCGGCGGAGATCTCCGCGTTGCCGTGGCCCAAGCTGCTCACGACGGCACCGGAGCTGCCGTCGAGATAGCGGTTTCCCTCCTCGTCGACGAGCCACACGCCCTCTCCGTGCGACACGACCGGCAGGTTAGGGCCAGGAGGGGCGAGCAGGGCTCTATCACTCATGGCTCTCGGTCCTTCCGTAGAGTTCGGATGCTTCTGTTTCTGTGATGTAGCCTTCATCTACGTCCCTGCGCACCAGCCTGGGGTCGCGCTCCGTAGGAGGTCCATACCCCCCTCCTCCAGGCGTCCGCAGGCAGACGACGTCTCCCGGGCGCAGGGGTATGTTCTCGCCCTTGGAGATCATGGGCAGCACGGTGCGCTCCCCCTCGAGCACGAAGTACGGGCTCGCCGGCGCCCCTTCGCCGCCGCCGCCAACGCCCCGGGGCTGGCTCTTGGCCTGGTCGCCGAGAAGCGACGCCCTGCCGCTGCGGCCCGTGAAGGTGAACTCGAACTCGGTCCCGAAACCTCCCCTGTAGCGCCCCGCCCCCGCTGAACCCTCTCTCAATGCGTAGCGGTCGAAGCGGATGGGGTAGCGCTGCTCGAGTACCTCCAGCGACTGCGTCCTGGCAACGCTCATGAGCGAGCACCCGTTGGTAAGGCCGTCGCCAGAGGCGTGGCCGCCGTAGCCACCCCCGAGGAAGACATACATCACGTAGGGGTCTCCGCCGGCATCGAGGCCGCCCATCGAAAGGTTGTTGATGGTCGCGCAGGACCCTGCCGGGACGCGGTGGGGCGTAGCCTGCGCGAGGCAGCCCATCACCGCCGTTATGATGCGCTGCGAGGTCTCCGCCGAGCAGCCGGCGACGGGCCGGGGAACTGCCGCGTTGAGGAAGGTGTCCTCGGGAACTACGAAATCCAGGGGCGCGAACATGCCGGAGTTGAGCGATACATCGGGCCAGATGTGCTTGAGTGCCACGGCGCTCGCCGAGACGGTCGCGGCGTACACGCTGTTCACAGGGCCTGCGCACGGTTCCGAGCTGCCCGTGAAATCTACAGTAAGGTTCTGGCCGCTGACGGTCACTGCGACCTCTATGCGCAGAGGCTCGTCATCTATGCCGTCGTTGTCCATCTCCTCAACGAAGCGGTAGGTGCCGTCTGGCACCTCGTCGAGGTGGGAGCGCATCTGCTGCTCGGCCCTCGCCTCGAGCTCTTCGATGCACGCGAGCACGGTCTCTCTACCGTACTCCTCGAGCAGCTCGCCGAGCCGCTCCTCGCCCACCCGCAGGGCCGTAGCCTGGGCGTGGATGTCGCCCTCGATGTCTTCGGGGATGCGGCTGTTGGCCTGGAGGATCGCGAGGATGTCGGTGTTGAGCTCGTCGTCGGAGAACAGGCGAACCGGCGGGACGCGCAGCCCCTCCTGGTACACCTCGGTCGCGGCTGAGGAGAACCCGCCGGGAACGCGACCGCCGATATCCGTCCAGTGACCGGTGTTCGCCAGGTAGTAAAATAGCTCGCCGTCGTGGAAGAAAGGGCGCACCATCTTCACGTCCATGATGTGCGTGCCGCCGAGGTAGGGATCGTTGATCATGAAGACGTCGCCCGTGCGCGGCTTCTCGACACCCTCGATAACGGCCCTGGTCGCGTACTGCATGGTCCCCACGAAGATCGGTAGCCCTCTCTCGCCCTGTACGATCATACTACCGTTATCCGGGTGGTAGATCCCATCCGCGCGGTCCCAGGCGTCAGAGATCACCGGCGAGAACGCCATGCGCTCGAAGACGGTGTCCATCTCGTCGGTGATCTGCTCCAGCCGGCCGCGCACGACCGCGAGCGTTGTCGGGTCTACACCACTCACGAACTTCTCACCTCCACCACGAGGGAGCCACTCTCGTACACCTCGACTACCGCGCCGGGCGGCACGACGGTAGTGGTGTCCCTCTGCTCCACGATCACCGGCCCCTCCCACCGCCCGCCAGGCCGCAGCGCAGCGCGCGACACCACTGGCGTCTCGAACTCCCCCTCCACGAAAGTCACCTTCCGGCGCCGAGGCTCGCCGTGCTCGACTGCCGGCTCATCGGAGAAGCGAACCGCCTCCCGCTTGCCAGACACCACCGTACGGAGGTTGACGAGCTTCACGTTGCCCTTCCGCAGAAGACCCCCGTAGGTCGCCTTGTAGCGCTCCAGAAACGCCTGCGTGAGGTGTTCCCCGGTCCGCCGTTCTGATGCGTCGGGCAGCGGCACCAGAAGGTTGTGCAACTGCCTGGCGTAGGCCATGTCGGCGTAGTGGCGAACCTCGATCCGGTCTTCAGGGAACCGGTCCTGGCGGAGCATCCGCACCCCCTGTTCTCTATGCTCCGCGAAGACCTCGCTTATCTGCCCGGCATCTACGGCTTCCACGCCGGTGTTGACGGCGTGCACGAAGTCGTGGCGAACGTCGGCGAGCAGGCAACCGAGGGCCGAAGTGATGCCTGGCTGAGGTGGGATCAGGACGCGCCTGGACCCGATCTCCGCGGCCAGCTCTACGATGTGGGCGGGACCCGCGCCGCCGAACCCGACGAGCGCGAACCTCCTCGGGTCATGTCCCCTGTCTACGGAGACGCGCCGGATCGCACCGGCCATCTTTACGTTGGCGACCCTGAGGATGCCGAGCGCCGCCTCGGTGACGCTGAGCCCGAGCGGCTCCGAGACCCGCTCTCGGATGGCTCTCTCGGCCGCCGCGACGTCGATGCGGAACCCCTGCTCTGTGCCGAGCTGGGCCTGCGGGTCGAGCCGTCCGAGCACGACGTTGGCGTCGGTTACGGTTGGCAACTCTCCCCCCCTGCCGTAGGATGCCGGGCCTGGGTCGGCGCCGGCGGACTCCGGGCCGACCTGCAGCACCCCGCCGCGGTCGACCCTGGCGATGCTGCCACCCCCGGCTCCGATGGTGTGAACGTCCACCATCGGAAGCTGGACCGGGACACCGTAGGAGATCTGACGCCCCGTCGACTGGGCCGGCTTGCCTCCCGGAATGAGGGCTACGTCAAAGCTGGTGCCGCCCATGTCGCAGGAGATAACGTCTTCTATCCCCGCCAGCGCGGCTAGCTCAGCGGCTCCCACCGTGCCGCCCGCGGGACCCGAGAGTACCGTGCGCACGGGCTGCTCCGCAGCGCGGTCGATCCGCATGAGCCCCCCGCTAGACTGCATTACCCATACGTCCTGCTCGAAGTCTTCCTCGGTGAGGCGCCTCTGCACCTCCCGAAGATACTGCGCCATGCGGGGTTGCACGAACGCGTTGATGGCCGTCGTAGAGGCGCGCTCGAACTCTCCGGCCTCTGCCGCCAGGGTGCTCGAGACGCTCAGGTGCAGGTCGGGCAAGCCGTCGTGCAGGGCCTCGGCGAGCGTGTTCTCGTGCGCGGGGTTGGCGTAGCTGTGGAGCAGACAAACGCCGACCGCCTCGACATCCAGCTCCTCGAGCCTGCTTACGACGCGCCGCACGCTCTCTTCGTCAAGCTCGGCGACTACCTCGCCGCCGGCACCGATCCGGCCGTCCAGCTCGACGCAGCGGCTGCGGGGGATCAAGGGCCGGTACCCGCCTGTAAGCCCGTAGGTGTCGGGCCGGTCACGCCTCCGCAGCTCGAGCACGTCTCGAAACCCCGCGGTGGTGACGAGCGCAGCTTTCGCGCCCTTGCGCTCCAGGATGGCGTTGGTGGCCACCGTAGTGCCGTGCACCACGGCCGCGAGCTCCCCCGCCTTCTCCACTACCTGATGGAGCCCCCGCAGCAGGCCGTCTGCCTGGTTGCGGGTGGAGAACACCTTCGCCGTGCGCGCTGACCCGCTCTCGGTATCGTAGACGACCACGTCCGTAAAGGTGCCGCCGACGTCGATACCGGCGACGAGGCTCACAGAGCCAGCCCCTTGGGTCTCACCCTCACGCGTCCTCCAGAAACGGGTTCTCGACCGTAAGGCCCTCGATCCGCTGCCCGTGCTGCAGGTGCTCGGTCAGCAGGCGGTCCGCCCCTCCTCTGAGCGCTGCCTCGACGATCAGGGCGTCCCAGAAGGAGAGCATGAGCACCTGGCTACGCCTAATCGCTCCAACCACCATCCGCGCATCCTCGGCTATCGGCGAGAACGTAGCCAGGTACCCGACCGCCTCTACAGCCTTCTCGATCGGGAGCGGGCGCGTTGGTTTTCGGGTTGCAGCGTAGAACTCCCGCAGGACTTGTACCGAGAGCATCCCGTCGCCCTCGACAAGGTGCTCTTCTACGAGCCCGCGAGCTACCTCGCGTTTCTCGGGCTCCCCTTCGTCAAAGGCGTAGACCAGTACGTTTGTATCCAAGAACGCAGGCACCGTCACCCGCTCAGAGCGGCCCCGCGGACCGGCTTCTCGCGATGTCGCGGTCGTAGAGGTCCTCCCGCCTGGGCAACCCTTTGCCTTCGCTGCTCATGCCGGAGTTTTCGGTGAGCTCGAGCAGCCTGCGGCCCGCTTCCCGCGTCTCCCGCCTCCTCCCCGCATACTCCTCGAGGTACTCCCGCAACAAAGCGTTCACGGACGTGTCTTCCTCAAGCGCCCGCATCCTCGCCCGCTTCAACGTCTGCTCGTCGACCGTGATCGTAAGGTTCGCCATGCACCCCCCAATCTACACGGGATCAGTGTAGCACGGAAGCCGGTATACCTTCCAGCGTTGCGAAGAGCTAGTAGTGCTGCACTTCTGCGCAAGCGCTCCACAAGCCGGCACCTCGTTCCTCGGCCTCCTCCCTGAGCCGCTCGAACTCGCGGCTGTGGGCATGAGAGATGTCGGTGGTGCGGGCCAGGCCCTGGGTGATGAGGTCCTCGTTGTAGAGATGCTCGTAGGCTCCTTCATCGCCGGTATCGAGGTAGACGTAGGCGAGGGTGCGTCCGTAGGCGTCTTCGGAGTCGCCTATGCGTAGGATCTCCAACCTGACGATGCGCTTTGTCAGGATCTCCTTCGTGTAGGCGGATGCCCGCAGCCCGAAGCAGCCGATGGGCTGGTCGGGGGCTACGGTCTCGGGGGTGTCGACGCCGATGAGCCTCACAGGGGTGCTGCGTCCTCCAATCTGTACCGTGATGGTGTCGCCGTCTATGACCCTGGTTACCCTGCCGTAGAACTGGTCCGAGCCGCCGAGGCGGTAGATCAGGCCGTCGAATCCCACGCGGCTTACCAGGTAGAAAAGCAGGGCGAGGAGGAGGGCGAAGGCTACGAAGACGGGCTCGGAGTTGCCCCCCGTCCTGACGCGGTAGTCGTCGCGGCCGGGGAAGACGGCGATGAGGCGAGATGGCCAGAAGAGCCGGATGCCCCCGAGGGTCATCATGTCGGCGAGGAGGTGGGAGCCGTAGCCTATCCCTACGGCGATCATCGTGGAGGGGCTGCCGGTGATCCACCACAGCGGCAGGCCAAGCGCCGGGGTGATGAGCGTGAGGATGAACAGGGAGTGCAGGAGACCGCGGTGCCCGAAGAGGTGGTTGAGGTCATCCGAGATGGAACCCAGCAGGTGGCCTACCCAGCTCTTGGGGTGATCCACGTCCGGCAGGACCGAGGTAGCCGCGGCGGCGAGCACCGCAGGGGTCTCGTAGTGGACGTCGAGGACAGCGCTGGTGGCGAACCAGCAGCACTCGGCGAATACGAGGTGGGTAACTACCCTCACTCGGCGGCCCTACTGGTCCCTCGGCCTCTGCATCTTGAAGAAGAAGGGACGTAACCCGTACATCAGCGCGAAGGCTATGCCTGCGAGGATGTAGAGGTCCTGGTCGTCGAGGCCGAGGCTAATGTAGCGGACGGCCATGGCTATCGCGGCGAACACGAAGATGGCCGGGGTCATGTCTATGTAGCGCTTCTCGTCTTCTGCCCTCAGCTCCTCGACCTCGGCGCCGAGGCGTTGCAGGGCCGTGCGCCCCGTACCGGCGAGGCGCCCTTCCACCACTACCTTGCGGCCCTTCACTAACGGGCCTATGAGGTGTTCGATCTCCCCCATAGACGAGCGGTACAGCGCCCGCTGCAGACCCGCCTCGTCCACCTCCCTGCCACGCACCTCTCCGAGCTGCTTCGGGTCGAGGAGGCCGGCGCGCGAGGCTTCGAGCGTAAGGTGTACCAGAGCCGCCTTTCTGGAGCCGGCGGGGATTATGAACGTTCCGTGCCCGGATGCAATCTCCTTAGCAAGATCCACGCGAGCTGTGCTGGAGGCGCCTGGCACGGGATAGGAGTTGCGGTTGGACGCCTCTCTGCCCTTGTGACTTGTGGTGTCGAAGTCCAAGCCGCCGGTCCTCTGTCTGCTCCCCGCGCGGATCCAGGGCAGTTACGCTCTGAGATCCTCCCTGCTCCGGCGCAACATGTGGAAGAGTATGTCGCCGAGGTCCACCCCGCGGCTACGAACGATCCGTATGTTCTGCGCGGAGAGGGCTTGCCCGGTCTCCCGCGGAGAGTTGGTGACTATGCGTGTAGGGGTGCCGCCCTCTACTACTTCGACGACCCCAGGAACTTCTCCCTCCGGCTCACTATCCAGCCAGAAGGACTTCCACCTCTGGCGGAGATCGTCCTTCTCGTAGAGGCCAAGGAGCTTCCCGTCCACGAGCAAAGCTACGTAGTCTGCCACGCTCCTCACCTCCTCCACGAGATGGGTCGCGAATACGACGGTTTTCCCGGCGCCACCCTCCGTGAAGCTGGAGATCTCCTCGAGCATCTCCAACCGGGCGAAGGGATCGACGCCTTCGGTCGGCTCGTCGAGGAGGAGCAGCTCGGCGCCGGTGGCCAGCGCCAGCGCGAAGACGAGGCGGCGCTGCACCCCCCTGGAGAGCTTGCAGAACTTCCTGCCCGGCTCAACGTCCAGACGTTTCACGTGCTCTTCGTAGCCCCTCTGGTCCCACCCTGGATACCAGTGGGAGACGAACTCGCCCAGAGAGTCAGCGCTCATGTGGGCGTGTCCTACGGAGCGCTCGGGGACATAGCCAATCCTCTGCTTTATCGCTACCTCGTCTCCGGGGTAGGAGCTACCGAAGAGGCTTACCTCACCCGAGGAGGGCTGGACGAGGTTCATGAGCATTCTTATCAGGGTGCTCTTGCCGCTTCCGTTGGGACCTACCACCGCTACGACGTAGCCAGGCTCTATCTCGAGGTCAACCGGCCCGAGCTCGAAGCTCCCGTAAGACTTTCTTACACCCCTGAGCGAGACCACCGGCGTCTCCTTCATGACATGCCTCCTTGATGAACGTTGGCATCCTCTCTCTGCAACACCTCTTCGAGCATCCCGCGCAGCTCCTCTTCCGTGAGCCCCGCCCGCCGCCCGGCCATAACTGCCTCCCTGAAGGCGGCGTCAACTGCTTCGCGGCGGTGGGCACTCATCCTCTCCTCAGGCATCTCCGCGACGACGGTTCCTCTGCCCTGCCTCGTGAGGATAAAACCTTCACGCTCGAGGTCCTCGTAGGCCCTGCGCGTGGTTATGAGGCTGCACGAGAGGTCCATGGCCAGAGCCCGCATGGAGGGGAGCCTCGTCCCCGGAGGAAGCAGGCCAGAGAGGATGAAGTCCCTTAGCTGCGACTCTATCTGCTGGTACATCGGCTCGGGGTCGTCCATCGAGAGGTAGATCGGGACGCGCGGCTGTGCCTTTTCCTCACTCATCAGTAGAGCTCCCGCTTCTCGAGGCGGCGGGTGGTTGTCCTGCAAAGCAGCGCGAAGAAGGCACCCCCAGCGAGGATCGCGAAGACGGCGGCGAACGCCCCGTAGCCCTCCCGCGCCACATGCGCCGTCCTCTCCACCAGGCTCAAGTCAAGCGTCCACTCGAGAAAAGCTACTACGGCCATGAGCGAGACAACGATGCCGGAGGAGACGACCCTGGCACCCGTGACGAGCTCGAAATGGAGCCACAGTCCCGACGCAAAGAGGCCGTAGCCGACCCAGACCCCGCAGAACCAGAGGTACGATGCTCCCCCGAACACTCCGAGACCCACCAGAGAGAAAGCGGGCAGAAAGAAGGCCGCAGCACCCACGGCGAGCGCGAAGAGCATGCATAGGGCGCGGCTCCCCACGAGGATCTCCGCTCCAACCGGCAGGCTCCTCGAGAAGAGCAGCCTCGAAGATGCAGCATCACACCAGGCAAGCGTGAAGTTCCCGGAGATCACGTTGATGCCAAGGTAGGCGCACACCACCAGGAAGAGGTAGTCGGAGAAGAAGGCATTGTAGAACCCTTCCATCCTCCGCCCCTCGGACCCGAAGCCCTCGAGCTCGATCACCCCAGAGAGGCTCACTACCGCGAAGAAACCCACGAGCACGACGAACAGGCCACTCAGCGAATACGAAGGCCACGCCTCCCTTATCTCCCTCCGAGCAAGCCAGAAGCTCTCTGCCGTTCCCCTCACCCCTCTCCTCCCAACCAGCGCCCCCAGAACATTCACCCAAACTCCTCTCCCCACAGCTAAATAATATATACTATATGCACAATATAATATCACGGATGAGCGGTGTCAAGAGTTATCTGCGATAGTCGACCTGATGCTGACAAGCCGTCTGCAAGACGGCGTGCTGAAAGCGAGGGCCTTGAAAAGGCCCGAAGCGGGCTGAGAGGCGCCTGGCGTAGCCTTGGCTACAAGCCAGCGCGCCGGGCTGACAAGCGGAGCCCGAAAGGCGTAGCGGGCTTAAAGGTCACCTGCGGCGGCAACGTGGCAGGCTGCGAGGCGCGAGCCGTGCACCTCGAGGGCGAGGTCTATGTGGTCGCAGGGCTCGAAGGCGTAGGGACAGCAGGGATGGAAGGCAACGGTGAAGTGTACGAAATTCATCGAGGATTCATCGCGGGGTGTCAAGGTGACGGCTCGAGTCCGGCCAGACACCTGGAGGCGGGAAGACGTAATCGATGACAAGGAGGACCTCGGATCGATGCTCACGGTGACGGAACCACTACCCGAAGATGTCGCGGCCGATCTTACACGGCTCGGGGCCGCGCTGGATGAGGAGATCCCGGCCAAAGCGCTCGACCGCAACCTCCTTATCGCCACCTGGAACGTACGCGCCTTCGGGGACCTCACCGAGAAGTGGGCGTCCGGCGACAATGACACACCGAAGCGTGACCTGCACGCGCTGCTGTGCATAGCCGAGATAGTCTCCAGGTTCGACGTTGTCGCGCTGCAGGAGGTCAAGGACAACCTCAAGGCGCTGCGCCACATGCTGCGCGTGCTCGGTCCGCGCTGGGGGCTGAGCCTGACGGACGTGACCAAGGGCGCCCCTGGCAACGGCGAGCGCATGGCTTTCCTCTTCGACACGCGCAGGGTGCTACCCTCGGGGCTTGCCTGCGAGCTCGTCGTCCCGCAGGAGCAACTCAAGAGTATAGGGCCCGACGCCCTCGAGCGGCAGTTCGCCCGCACGCCCTACGCGGTCAGCTTCAGGGCTGACGCTAAGACCTTTATTCTAGTAACGCTGCACGTGCTCTACGGGGAGAGGGCGGAGGAGCGCGTCCCCGAACTCAAGGCGATAGCGGAGTGGCTCGCGGAGTGGGCAAGGGACATAAACGGCTGGGACCACAACCTGATCGTCCTCGGCGACTTCAACATCGACAGGAGGGGGGATGAGCTCCACGACGCCTTCGTCTCTACGGGGCTGGACATCCCGGCAGACCTGCAGGTGGTGCCGCGCACGATCTTCAGCGACCCCCAGAGGCCCGACCTCGACAAGTTCTTCGACCAGATCGCCTGGTTCACGGGCAGAAACGACCTGCCGGCGCTGTCGCTGAGCTACTCCAGAGGGGGTTTCTTCGACTTCACCAAGGCGGCCCTGACCTCGAGCGGGCTGACGAAAACGCAGTTGTCGTGGAGGATCTCGGACCATTACCCACTGTGGGCCGAGTTCTCGACGCGCTGATTAGCTCGCCTGCTTTTAGCAGGCTCTCAGCTCGCTACGCCCTTCGGGCTTCGCTTGTCAGCCCGCTACGCCATAGCGGGCTACGCTCGTCAGCCCGGCGCACTGGATTGCAGCCAAGGCTACGCCAGGCGCCTTTCAGCACGCTTCGGCCGCTAGTCTAGGCCTCGCTCTCAGGGGTAGAGCTTCCTTCCTTCGCGCAGCATGGTTATGTACTTCTCGATGCGGCGCGCTCGGGTTTCGGGCTTTTTGGCGTCCTGTATCCGGTAGAGGATCGCGTACCTGTTCTGGCTGTCGAGCGTGGCGAAGAAGTTCTTCGCCTCTTCGTTCCTGTCTAGCTCGCGCTGGAGATCTTCGGGTACTGTGGCGGTGCTCGGGGAGTCGTAGGCGGCATCCCAGCGGCCGTCGGACATGGCGCGCTCGACCTCGCGCAGGCCGGCCGGCTTCATCCTGCCCTCCTGGATCAGCCTCATCGCCTTGTCGCGGTTGCGCTTCGACCACTTGCTCCTCGGCCTGCGCGGGGTGAACCGTAGCAGCCAGTAGCGCTCGTCGAAGCCCTCCGCCTGGCTGTCGATCCAGCCGTAGCAGAGGGCGACCTCGATGGCCTCTGCTACGGAGACGGTCTCTAGACCCGAGCCCTTCTTGGCGAGCATGATCCTCAGCCCATCCGAGGTCGCGTGGTTCTCCTCGAGCCACGCCTCCCACGCCTCGCTCGAGGCGAACGGGATCATGGGCAGCTCCGGCCTCTTCGTGGTCATCCCGCCTGCCTGGAGCAGCCTGCCCCATTCCCCGGTCGCTGGCACTCAGTGACCATGCAGAGAGTGTACGGTACTCGCGGCGGGCTCCCAAGTATGAGCCCGGGCATTTTGCTTCAGTCGTCGAGTCCTGCCAGGTCGAGCCGGCGGAGGCGCGCGGGGTCGGCGAGTATGTGGATCTCGACGATCTTCCCGCCCCTGACCGTGAAGCCGCCGACCGAGAAGGCTGCCCGTTGCGGGCCTCGTTGCGACCCGCGACCCCGTTGACGAGCTCAGGGCGCACGAAGAGGCCGAGCTGCGAGTAGCCGAGCGTCTGGCAGGCCACCGCCTCTGGGCCACGGCCCGCAGGCGGGTCCTGTTGGCCTCGAAGTGCTGTGCCAGCCATTGGTGTTCGTCCATCTGTCACATTCCCGCGTCGTGATACGTCATAGTAGTAGTGACGAAAGTAGAAGAGCCGATGTGATAGACCCGGGAGGTTACAGATGAGCCGCATACCCGCCGTCCCCCCCGCGGAAGCAGGGCCCCTGATCCGGGCGTCGTACTGGTATGCGAAGCGGCGCTTCGGCGAGGTACCGGAGCCTTTCGCCGTTGTAGCCAACCACCGCAAGCTGTTCGTGGCGGAGGTGATCGCCGAGACCGTGGCCGAAAAGGCATCGAGGGTACTCCCCGCCAGCGTCCGCGACCTGGCCGTCTACAGGGTGGCATGGACGGTCGGTTGCTCGTGGTGTGTGGACTTCGGCAACATGATGGCGCGGCTCGACGGCCTCGGCATCGAGCAACTCAAGGAGATCGGCGACTACGAGACCTCTCCCCACTACAGCGAGGACGAGCGAGCCGCGATCGCCTACGCCGACGCGGTGACCGCGACGCCGCCAGAGGTGACAGACGAGCAGGTCGCCGACTTGGAGCGCCGTTTCGGCCGCGACGGCATCGTGGAGCTCACCTACCAGATCGCGCTCGAGAACCTGCGCTCGCGGATGAACACGGCGCTCG
>Ga0126312_10001181_pt1 | contig 16855 bp, 19 predicted proteins | sample Plot104A_FD_92537 | JGI IMG/M metagenome (GOLD analysis project Ga0126312, IMG submission 92537) | Serpentine soil microbial communities from UC McLaughlin Reserve, CA, USA - Plot104A | ecosystem: Environmental > Terrestrial > Soil > Grasslands | place: USA: UC McLaughlin Reserve, Lake County... | reverse complement strand
GTCGCAGGAGGTGAGCACGAGGCGACCGATCCGCTCCGGCCGGCTCGTGACGAGCATCTGGCAGAGGGCGCCGCCGGTGTCGTTCCCGACCAGGGTCACGTCTTCGAGCTCGAGCGCCTCGATCGCGTCCGCGGTCAGGTCGGCGAGCGCCGGCGGGCTCAGGTCGGTGCGGTCGGGCATCGGGAGGTTGTGGGAGCCGAGCGGGAGATCGAGCGCCACGCAGCGGAACCCGGACGACAGGCGCGCGACGACTTTGCGCCACAGGTTGGCGTTCACCAGCAGGCCGTGGACGAACACGATCGGAGGGCCCTCGCCGGCCTCGAAGACCCGGAGCCTCCCCTGCGGGAGCTCGAGGTCGCGAGGCGTCCCGAGAGCCGGATCGCGCCAGGTCTGGTTGGTCATCGGGTGCTCCTTTGCATTTGACATACAGACTGTCGGTATCCTAACGAACCGGTGGAGGGACGGAGGACGAAGGCCGAGCAGGCCGAGGTGACCCGCGCGCGGCTGCTGCGCGTTTCCCGGGGGCTGTTCGCGAAGCGGGGCTACGCCGGCGTGCCGACCGAGGAGGTCGTCCGCCGGGCCAAGGTGACCCGTGGCGCCCTCTACCACCACTTCCGCGACAAGCGCGACCTCTTCCGCGCCGTCCACGAGCAGCTCGAGCAGGAGCTCGTCGAGTCGATCGGCGAGGAGATCGCCGGCATCGAGGACGCGCGCGAGCTCTTGGCCACCGGGGTGCGGTCCTTCCTCGACGCGTGCACCGATCCCGCCCTGGCGCAGATCGCCCTCCTCGACGCGCCCTCCGTTCTCGGCTGGGCTGAGTGGCGCGAGGTCGACGCCCGCTACGGGATGGGTCTCGTCCGGCTGGGGCTCGAGGCCGCCATGGAGCAGGGCGTGATGCCGCGGCAGGACCCCGAGCCCCTCGCCCATCTCGTGCTCGCCGCGCTCGGGGAGGCGGCGCTCCTGATCGCCAACGCCGACGATCCGGAGGTGGCGCGGCGCGAGGTCGAGGCACCACTGATGGCGCTCCTCGACGGGCTCCAGAAGGGCTAGCGAACGATGCTGAACGTGGCCCGCCGGCGCCCCGACCGAAGGCCCTGCCGGTCCCGGGCCACGATCGTGACCCGGTAGCGACCCCGCCCCAGTCGCTTGCGGCGCGACAGCCGTCCCTGGAAGCGCAGCGAGTTGCCGCCGCTGTCTGCCCTGACCTTGATCTTGGTCCTGATCTTCCGATAGCGGCGCCCGCGGCGGCGCTCGAAGCTCAGCGTCACGCGTGCGGGCTCCGACAGCCGGAAGCGGATTGTGGTGCCGACCCTCGCCCGGCGGCGCCGCGCCAGGCGCGCAAGCTTGCGGCCGCGGCGGAAGCGCTTGCGGGAGAGCCGGAAGCGCGTGACGGAGGGCCGGACGTTCGTGACCGTGATGTGGGTCGTGCCCGCGTTCGAGTCGAGCGACCCGGCGTGCGCCCGGAAGGTGAGGAAGTCGGCGCCCACGAAGCCCGGCTCCGCGCGGTATTCGACCGTGCCGCCGGCGTCGTGGAAGTCGCCGAGGTCGCCGTGCGCGGGCCCCGTGATCGCCTCGTGGATCAGCGCGTCGCCGTTCAGGTCGAGGCAGTGAACCGGCATCGAGGTCCGCCTGCCGGGAACCGTGACCGTGGTGTTGCGGCAGACGGGCGGGACCTCGCGTCCCAGGACCGCAAGGCCCGCGGCCGTGCCGGCGTAGACGCTGGCGCCGTCCGGCGCCACGTCGATCGCCTCCGTGGCACTCTCGATCGCGCGCGTCCTCGCGCAGCCGGCCTCCGGCGAGCCGAACTGGCCCAGGCAGCCGGCCGGAGACAGCGCGCCGGTCGGGGAGCGGTTGAAGGTGGCCACCGCGCCGCGCCCCGAGGAGCTCAGAGCGGTGGCGTGAACCGTCCTCTGGTCCTTCGACATAACGATGTCGAAGGCGTTGTCTATGCCGGGGACCGCGCGGCCGGGCCCGCACTGAGAGGATCCCGTGAAGGCGTAGCAGGAGCCGTAGGAGATGCCCCCGCCGGCCTGCCGGCGCAGCGTCGTCACGCTCGAGGCTGCGCCCGAGGACCCGTCCCGGGAAGCGACGTAGACCGACTCGCCGCTGGCGACGACGGCGTACGGATCGACGAGGCCGGGACCGCTCGAGGCGCACGGCGGCGGCGCCCCGGTCTGGTCGACGCAGCCGCCGGCGGTGAGGCTGCCATCGATGCTGCTGCGCGCAAGCGACGCGACCGACCCATCGGGCGTCCCGCCGAAGTTGGCGCCTGTGGAGGCTACGTAGACACTCCCGCCCTTGGGGCTCACCTCCACGCCGTGCGCCCCGGCCATGCCCGGAGCGACCGCGCCCGAGCAGGTGGCGGCGCTGTCGGCCACGCAGCCGAGGAACGTGAGCGAGCCGTCGCCGGCGCGCTTGAAGGTCGAGACGGCGTTGCTGGGAGCGCCGGCCGCCACGTAGACGTTCCGCCCGTCCCCCGAGACGGCGACGTCCGCCGCCTGCGACAGCGAGGGGATGTTTCTGGCGGGACCGCAGGCATCCGCCTGGTCGAAGCAGCCGCCGTCGCTCAGTCTGCCGTCGCCGCGGACGTGGAGCACGTGCAGCGTGCCGCTGCCGGCGCTACCGGTATCCACGGCGTAGAGGTCGCGCCCGTCCGGGCTCGCTGCCAGCGAGTCGACGCTCTTGAAATGTGAGATCGCGTTCGTCCCGACCGGGGCGAGGCGCCCGGCCGCCAGGCGCCGCAACGTCCAGAGGGTGCCGTCTGCGCCGCCCGCCCAGACGAAGTTCCCCGTCGGGCTCGTCGCCACGGCCTCACCGCCGTCCAAAACCGGCGACAACGACACGGCGCAGGGGTACGAGTCGCTCGCCGCCTTGACGCACTGGAGGCCGAAGAGGCGGCCCGCCGGGAGGGTCGACGCCCCCGCCGCACCCGGAAGCACGAAGCATCCCGCTGCCAGACCAGCCAGCAGCGCGCGCGTCACGGGAGCACGACGATCTTCCCCAGCTTGCCCCCCGCCTCGAAGCGTTCGTAGGCATCCTCGACCTCGTCCAGGGGGAACGTCCCGGACAACGGCACGGCCAGCTCGCCGGACTCGAACAGGGGGAGCACCTCCTTCTCGACGAGCCGCGTCGCCTGCGCCTTGTCCTCCAGCGACCGCGCGCGGAGTGTCGAGCCCATGATGCTCGCGCGTTTGCCCATGACGGCGAGCAGGCTGATCTCGGTCTTCGGCCCGGCTCCCACGCCGATCACCACGATCCGGCCCCGGGGGGCCAGGGCGCTGAGATTGTCCGGGATGTTCGGCCCGCCGACCAGCTCGAGCACCACGTCGAAAGGCCCCTGGTCGGCAAAGCCCTCGGGGTCGATCGCCGCCGCGCCCAGCGACTGGACCCGGTCGCGGAGCTCCTCGCGCCTCACCGTGGCCGTCACACGCGCGCCGGCGGCCCTTCCGAGCTGGATCGCCGCCGTCCCCACGCCGCCGGCGCCGCCGTTGACGAGCAGCCGCTCGCCCGGGCGCAGGGCGGCCTGGCTGAAGAGGGCGTCGTGAGCGGTCACGAACACCTCCGGCACGCCTCCGGCCTCCGGCCAGTCGAGCGCGTCCGGCACCGGCATGGCGGCCCGCTCGTGCACCAACGCCAGCTCCGCCTGGCCACCCCCTCCAACGACAGCCATCACACGGGCGCCTTCCTCGAAGCGCTCGGCATCCGGGCCCCGGCCGACCACCTCGCCGGCCAGCTCCAGGCCGGGGATGTCCGGCGGCGAGCCGGGCGGCGCCGGGTAGCCGCCCTTGCGCTGGAGCATGTCCGCCCCGTTGAGCCCGGCGGCCCGCACACGCACGAGCAGCTCTCCCTTGCCGGGCTCCGGATCCGGCCGGTCCTCGATCCGGAGATCCCCGTCGGCGATCACGACAGCCCGCACTGAGCGAACAATATTCGTCGACGCGACGACGATTCCGTCCGGTTCCGGATTACTTTGGACCCATGGCTCGGCCCCCGTTCTGGCGTGAGTCTCGCGTCGGCCTCGAGGCCGCGGCGCTCCTACGGAGCCCCATCTACCGCGGCGAGGAGGTCGCCGACGGCCGCGGCCGGCCGGTGCTGCTGATCCCGGGCTTCCTTGCCGGCGACGACTCGCTGGCGCTCATGACGCGCTGGCTGCGCGCCCGCGGCTACCACACCCGCAAGACCGGCCTGCGCTCCAACGTCGACTGCTCCGGGGGTACCGTCGAGCGGCTCGAGGATCGCCTCGGGGGGCTGGTGGAGAGCCGGGGCCTGCGCGCGGTGATCGTCGGCCAGAGCCGGGGCGGCACGCTGGCCCGTGTGCTGGCCCGGCGGCGCCCTGACCTCGTTTCGGGGATCGTCACGCTCGGCACGCCTCATGTCGAGCCCTTCGCCATCCATCCGCTCGTCGGGCTCCAGGTGATAGCGGTCGGCGCGCTCGGCACGCTGCGGATTCCCGGCCTCTTCTCCCGTTCGTGCCTCTCCGGCGACTGCTGCGCCGAGTTCTGGGAGCAGAGCAGGGAGCCGCTGCCGGGCCGGATCGGCTTCGTCTCGATCTACTCGAGGAGCGACGGCATCGTGGATTGGCGTGCCTGCCTGGCGCCGGGCGCCCGCCACGTCGAGGTCCGCTCGAGCCACATCGGCATGGCGGTCAACGGCGCCGCCTACCGCGCCGTGGCCGACGCGCTCGAGTCCTTCCGCTGGCGCGAGCCGTCCGGCACGGGCTCGGCCTCGCTCACGCCCTTGCGCCGGGCCGCGTAGTCCTCGCGGTGTAGTCCCACGCCAACGACCACCAGCGCGACTCCCATGAGCTCGGCCGCGGACGGGATCTGCGCCAGGACCACCACCCCGATCACCGTCGCGGTGGCGGGCAGCAGGGACACCATGAGCGCGTAGGAGGCGCGGGGCAGCCTCGCCATCGCGAGCTGGTCGGTCACGTACGGGATCACGGAGGAGGACAGGCCGACGCCGGCGCCGGCGAGCAGCGCGACCGGATCGAGAAACGCCGGCGCCGCCTCCCAGCCGGCGATCGGCGTGACGAACACCGCGGCGATCAGCATCGACGCCCCGAGCCCGTCGATGCCGCTCATCACCTCGTGCCGCGCCGCCCGGTGGGCGAGCACGATGTAGAGGGCGAACAGGAGCGCGTTGGCGAAGGCGAGCGCGACGCCCAGGGGCTCTCCCTCGAGCCGGACGTCCGTGAGCAGGTAGACCCCCGCGACCGCCAGCAGCAGCGCGGCGGCGTTGCGCGGCGTGCGCGCCCCCAGGGCGGCCAGCGCGATCACCGGCAGGAACTCGATCGCCGCGACGGTGCCGAGCGGCAGACGGTCGATCGACAGGTAGAAGCAACAGTTCATCAGCGCGAGGACCGCGCCCCACCAGACGAGGAGCCGGCGGCCCTGGTCGTCGATGCGGCGGAGCCCGCGCCAGGGCCGGCGCCAGGCGGCGAAGACGACCGCGGCCGACGCGATCCGCAGCCAGGCGACGCCGAGCACCTCGACGCGGGCGAAGAGGAGCACCGCGAAGGCCGGGCCGAGGTAGTGGAAGACGGCGCTGACGACGAAGTACAGGTGTGGCGGGGCGCGCCTGGTCACGCCCCGAAGACTGCACGGGTTGCCAGCCGACGTACAGGGTAAAACAGCGCTATTCTGGGGCTAATGCCGTCGAATCGAAGGGAAATCGACGAGCTCAACCGCCGGTTGCTCGTGGAGCTCCAGGACAACGCCCGGCTGACGCTGGCGGAGCTGGGGCGCCGCGTCGGCCTCTCGCCGCCGGCGGTCGCCGAGCGCCTGGCGCGCCTCGAGGAGGAGGAGGTCATCACCGGCTACTCCGCGCGGATCGACCCGCGGGCGCTCGGCTACTCGCTTACCGCGGTGATCCGGATCCGCCCGGCTCCCCGCGAGCTGCGCAAGGTCGCGGAGCTCGCCCAGAGGACGCCGGAGGTCGTGGAGTGCAACCGCATCACGGGCGACGACTGCTTCATCTTCCGGCTCCATGTGCGCGACGTGGACCACCTCGAGGAGGTCATCGACCGCTTCGTGCCCTACGGGCAGACGACCACGTCGATCGTGCAGTCCTCCCCCGTGCCGGCGCGCGGGCTCGCCATCCAGAAGGAGCGCCGTCGGGAATCAACTGACGAGGACCGCGGACCCGCGGATGCGGCCGCCGCGAAGGCGGTCTAGCGCCTCGTTCGCCTGCTCGAGCGGAAAGGTCTCGATCTCCGAGTGGACGGGCACCTCCGGAGCAAGCCGGAGGAACTCCTCGCCGTCGCGCCGGGTCAGGTTGGCGACCGAGCGCAGCACGCGCTCGCCCCAGAGAAGGTCGTAGGAGAACGAGGGGATGTCGCTCATGTGGATCCCGGCGCAGACCACGACCCCGCCCTTGGCGACGGCCTCGAGCGCCGCCGGGACGAGCGCGCCCACAGGCGCGAAAATGATCGCCGCGTCCAGCTCCTCCGGCGCCGGGCCCATGGAATCGCCCACCCATTCGGCGCCGAGCTCGCGAGCGAACGCCTCGGCCGCCTCGTCGTCTCCGCGCGTGAATGCGAACACCCGGCGCCCCTGGTGCCGCGCGACCTGGATGACGATGTGGGCAGAGGCGCCGAAGCCGTAGAGCCCGAGCCGCTCGCCGTCGCCGGCAAGCCGGAGCGAGCGGTAGCCGATCAGCCCGGCGCAAAGCAGCGGCGCCGCCTGAAGGTCGGGGTAGCCGTCCGGGATCGGGAAGCAGAAGCGCTCGTCGGCGGCGACGCGGGTGGCATAGCCGCCGTCGCGCTGGTAGCCGGTGAAGCGGGCGTTGTCGCACAGGTTCTCCCGTCCCGAGCGGCAGTAGCGGCAGGTGCCGTCGGTCCCGCCGAGCCAGGGCACACCGACCCGCTCGCCCGCACCGAAGCGGCCGCCGCCCGCGACCACCCGGCCGACGATCTGGTGGCCCGGCACGAGGGGCAGCTTGGGCTCGGTGAGCTCGCCATCGACCACGTGCAGGTCGGTGCGGCAGACAGCGCACGCCGCCACCTCGAGCACGACCTCACCCGCCGCCGGCTCGGGGTCCGGGAGCTCCGCCGGGCGTAGCGGCGTCCGGGGTGCGTCGAGGACCATCGCGCGCATTCGCCTGGATACCATCGCATTCGGGTGGCGAGCGAGGAATACCGCAGCGCCAGCTACGAGATCTGGCGGGCCATGGCCGAGGGCTGGGACCGCGAGCGGCAATGGACATGGGACTTCTCCCGGCCGGTAAGCGAGCAGATGCTCGCGGCTCTCGATCCGCAGCCCGGGCAGACGATCCTCGAACTGGCAGCGGGGCCGGGCGAGACCGGCTTCGCGGCGGCCCGCGCGATCGGCTCCGAGGGCCGGCTGATCCAGACCGACTTCGCCCCGGAGATGGTCGAGGCCTCGCGGCGCGGGGCGAAGCGGCTCGGTCTCGCGAACATCGAGCACCGGGTGATGGACGCGGAGCGAATGAACCTCGGCGACGACAGCGTCGACGGCGTGCTCTGCCGCTGGGGCTACATGCTCATGGCGGACTGGAACGCAGCGATGGCCGAGACCCGGCGGGTGCTGCGCGACGGTGGCAGGCTCTCGCTCTCGGTGTGGGGCACCCCCGAGCGCAATCCGTGGGCTTCGATCCCCGGGCGGGCCCTCGCCGAGCACATGGGCGCCGCGCCGCCGCAGCCCGGCCAGCCGGGCATCTTCGGGCTGGCGGAGCCCGAGCGGCTGGCCGCGGTGATTCGGGGCGGGGGCTTCGGCGAGCCGCGTCTCGAGGAGGTCGAGGTGTCGGTCGGCTTCGACGACTTCGACACCGCCTGGCGCTTCATCACCGAAGTGGCGGGGGCGATCGCGCTGGTGATCCGCGGGCTGCCCGAGCAGGAGCGACGGGACGTACGCGACGCGATCGAGCGCGAGATGGACGGGTTCCGCTCGAACGGAGGCCTGGAGCTCCCCGGAGTGACCCTCAACGCCGTGGCCGAGTGATCCCCGACCCCCTAGTGGATGCCGCTTGGGTGCGCGACCGCCTCGACGATCCGGCGCTGTCCGTCGTCGACTGCCGCTGGCAGCTCGGCGAGCCAGGCGCCGGCGGGCGCGACTATCGGGCTGGCCACATCCCCGGCGCGGCCTTCCTGGACGTCGAGGCCGACCTCTCCGCCCCGCCCGGCGAGCGCGGGCGACACCCGCTCCCCTCCACGGAGGACTTCCAGGCCGCCGCCCGCCGCGCGGGCATCTCCGCGCGGAGCGACGTGGTGGCCTACGGCGAGGGCGCCGCGCGGCTGTGGTGGCTGCTCCGTCACTTCGGCCACGGGTCGGTCGCCGTGCTCGAGGAGTGGGACGGTCCCTGGCGCCGGGGCGAGGAGGAGATCGAGCCGGGCGACTTCACGGCCCGCCCGCGCGACGACGACGCCGTGACCGCCCAGGAGGTTCGCGGCGGCGACTTCGTCCTGCTCGACGCCAGGGCGCCCGAGCGCTACCGGGGCGAGGTCGAGCCCATCGATCCCGTCGCGGGCCACATCCCCGGCGCGCGCAACCTGCCGTTCGAGGAGCTGGCTCCGGGCGGCCGCCTGCTCCCCGCGGACCAGCTGCGCGCGCGGCTGCCGGAAGGCGGGTTCGTGGCCTACTGCGGCTCGGGCGTGACTTCGTGCACGCTCCTGCTGGCGGCCGAGGTGGCCGGGGTCGGCCCCGGCAGGCTCTACCCGGGGTCCTGGAGCGAATGGTGCGCGCTCCAGTGAAGCGCACGCTCCACCTCGAGCCGTAGCAGCGGCCCGGGCGGCCGGCGCTGTCGGTAGGCGGCGTAACGCCGGGTCAGGGCCTCGAGAGCGGCGCCGCCGCTCTCGAGCGACAGGACCTCCACGCGGCCCAGCAGCTGGACCCAGGCGAGCTTCGTCCAGTCCTCGTCGTAGTGGTCGATGCACAGCGCTGCCTCCGGTCGGCGGCGCAGGTAGCGCACGCGCGCCGGCTCCGCCGCCCGTTTCGGCTTGTCGTCGATGACGCTCCACACGGCTCCCTCGGCGACCGCGAACGTGACCGGCAGGACACGCGGCAGGTCGCCTTCGTCGAGAAAGGCCAGGCGGGCGACGCGCTCGGTTTCGAGCAGGTCCAACGCCCACGCGGGCAGCCGATTCCGTCCACTGCTCACGCCACCATCATCGGGGATGGACCCGGTGAGGATGCTCGGCGTGCGCGTGGCCAAGTCGCTGTACTCGCGCTGGCGCGCGCTGGGGCCGGCGGCGCGGGAGCGGCTGGCGCCGCTGGCGGAGGACGCGAAGAGGGCCGCGCTCGACGCGCGCGGCGCCGAGGACTCCCAGGCCGCCCAAGACGACCTCCGCTCGGCCAGCCAGACCCTGGCGGCCGCCATCGTCGAGGATGCCGAGGCCGATCCGGAGCTCGAGGACGTCGAGGTGCACCGGTTGCGCGACGACCTCCGCCGGGAGCTCGAGCGGCTTTCCAGTGCCGAGATCAAGGCGTCCCGGAACGTGGCGCCCCGACGCCCCGAGTAGCATCCGGCGCCTGCGAGGCGCCCTCCTGTGACCCCCGCCCGGTCTGCCGCGACGCTCGAGTTCCGGAACGCGACAAAGCGCTATCCGGGCCAGTCCAGGGCAGCCGTCGAGGAGCTCTCGCTGACCGTGCCGGCCGGGGAGATCTGCGTCCTCGTCGGGCCGTCCGGCTGCGGCAAGACCACCGCCATGCGGATGGTCAATCGGATGATCGACATCACGAGCGGCGACATCCTGCTCGACGGCGCCAGCGTCCGCGAGCGCCGGCCTGCGGAGCTGCGGCGCGAGATCGGCTACGTGATCCAGCAGATCGGCCTGTTCCCGCACCTCACCGTCGCGGACAATGTGGCTACGGTCCCGCACCTGCTCGGCTGGGAGGACGACCGGATCCGGGCGCGCGTCGACGAGCGGCTCGAGCTCGTGAACCTCGACCCCTCAGACACCCGCGGCCGCTATCCGGCGCAGCTCTCGGGCGGCCAGCGCCAGCGCGTGGGCGTCGCGCGGGCCCTCGCCGCCGACCCGCCGCTGATGCTGATGGACGAGCCCTTCGGCGCCATCGACCCGATCAACCGCGAGCGGCTCCAGAACGAGTTCCTGCGCCTCCAGGCGGAGATCAAGAAGACCGTGGTGTTCGTCACCCACGACATCGACGAGGCGATCAAGATGGGCGACAAGATCGCCGTGATGAAGGAGGGCGGCAAGCTGGCCCGCTACGCGCCGCCTGCCGAGCTGCTGCTGCACCCCGACGATCCCTTCGTTGAGGATTTCGTCGGGGCCGATCGCGCTCTCAAGCGGCTGGCGCTGCAGCGTGTGCGGGACATCGATCTGCTGGCCTCGCCGGAGGACCGGACGCCTGAGCTGGAGCGAGCGCCGCGGATCGGGCTGGACGACAGTCTCCGAGACGCCCTGTCCGATCTGATGCTCGCCGAAAGCCCGTACGGCGTGGTGCTGGACGCCGGTGGGCAGGTCGCGGGTGCGATCTCGGTGGAGGCCATCTCGCAAGCGCTCAACGCGCGACCCGAGGAGGTGGTCGCCTCGTGATCCTCGAGCTGGCCCAGGTCGAGCTGCACAAGCGCTCGGGGAGCGGCTGCGTCCAGAACGACGGCTTCTGCCCCGACTGGATCGCCCACAACCTCGACCGCTACGTCGACCCCTTCCTCCAGCAGGTCGTGCTCGTGCTGGTGTCGGTAGCGACCGGCTTCGTGATCGCGACGGCGCTGGCGCTGATGGCGCACCGCCGCCGCTGGCTCGTGGGTCCCATAATCGGCGTGACGGGGGTCCTCTACACGATCCCCAGCCTGGCCGCCTTCTTCCTGCTTCAACCGATCACGGGCCGGGGAAAGCCCACCGCGATCATCGCGCTCGTCGCCTACACGCTCCTGATCATCTTCCGCAACGTCACGACTGGACTGCGCGGGGTTCCGGCGGGGGCGCGCGACGCCGGGCGCGGGCTCGGCTTCACCGACAACCAGCTGCTCTGGAAGGTCGAGGTTCCGCTGGCGCTGCCCGAGATCATGGCCGGGCTCCGGATCGCCTCGACCACGACGGTCGGCCTGGCCACGCTCGCCTTCTTCGCCGGGGCCGGCGGCATGGGCGAGCGCTTCGTGGGCTCGCAGATCGTGTTCAAGTCGAACGTCGTCGTCGCCGGCGCGCTCTGCGTTCTGCTTGCGGTCGCGCTCGACCTGGTGATCCTCGGAGTTCAGCGCCTGCTCACGCCCTGGACTCGCGCGGGGGCCGCCTGATGCGCACCACCCTCGCCTTCCTCGGCGACTTCGGCGGCGCCGTCGACTTCATCTTCCACAAGCGGGAGTCCTACGCGGGCGGCACGACGATCGGCGGCACCGAGCTCTTGAGCCTGATGTGGGCCCACCTCAAGCTGAGCGCCGTGGCCGTGGCCGCCGCAATCGCCACCGCCGTGCCGCTCGGGCTCTGGCTCGGGCACATCCGCCGCTTCTCCTTCCTCGCGATCAGCGTCTCGAACGTCGGCCGGGCGGTGCCGACGCTCGCCCTGCTCGCCTTCTTCGCGGCCTACCTCGGGCTGGGCTTCACCAACGTGGCCTTCGCGCTGACCCTGCTGGCCGTCCCGCCGATCCTCACCAACAGCTACGTCGGCGTCTATCAGGTGGACCGCGAGACCGTGGACGCCGCCCGGGGCGTGGGCATGAGCGGGCAGCAGATAGTCCGGCACGTCGAGCTGCCGCTTGCCCTGCCGACGATCGCCGGCGGCGTCAGGACGTCTGCCGTCAACGTGATCGCCACCGCGACGATCGCGCCGCTGGCCGGCGCGGACTCGCTCGGCTTCCCGATCTTGAACGCGCAGATCTACGGGCCGGAGGGCCAGATCGGCGCATCGATAGTCGTCGCGGTGCTCGCCGTGACGGCCGATGTCCTGCTGGGACTCGTCCAGCGGGCCGTGACCCCTCGCGGGGTCAGGTTGGAGGCGGGCGACGGCTCACGCCGCGCGCTCGCCTTGTCCCGAAAGAGAGGGGTAGAGGCAACATGAGGAGGTATCTGCTTGCTGTCCTCGTCTTCGTCTCCCTGACGGCGTTCGCCGCCTGCGGGGACGACGAGGGCGCGGGCGAGAAGTCGGCCTCGGGCACCAAGCTCTCGCCGATTCAGATGAACTCGGCCAACGAGGGCAAGAAGGTCACCATCGGGTCGAAGAACTTCACCGAGGAGTTCATCCTCGGGAACATCTACTCGCAGGCCCTGGAGGCGGCCGGCTACACGGTCAAGGAGGAGTTCAACCTGGGCTCCGAGCAGATCGCCAACCGCGCGCTGAAGCGCGGCCAGGTTGACGCCTATCCCGAGTACACGGCGACGGCTCTCACGTCGTTCTTCGACGTGAAGATCGCGGACCTGCCCAAGAGCGCGAGCGCGGTGTACGAGCAGGCCAAGGCGGAGTACGCCAAGGAGGGCCTCACGGCTCTGCCGCCGACGCCGTTCTCCGACGCGCAGGCGGTCGGCATGACGAAGACGGAGGCGAAGCGGCTGGGGGTCAAGACGATCTCCGACCTGAAGCCCAAGGAGAACCAGATCGTGTTCGCCGGGACTCCCGAGTGCAAGCAGCGCGTGGACTGCCTGCTCGGCCTCGAGCAGGACTACGGGCTCAAGTTCAAGAAGTTCATCACCGTCGACATCGCCCAGCGCTACAAGGCGGCTGACGACGGCCAGGCGCAGCTGATCGTGGTCTTCACGACCGACGGCCAGCTGGCCACCGGGAAGTACCAGGTCCTGGTGGACGACAAGCACCTGTTCCCGCCGTACAACGCCACGCTGGTAATCGACAGCAAGAAGCTGAAGTCGCTCGGCCCGGACGTGCGGAAGGTGGTCGGCCAGGTTCAGAAGGGCACGACTGAGGCCGTCATGCGAGAGCTCAACTCGCGTGTCGACATCGACAAGCAGGAGCCCAAGGATGTCGCTACGCAGTATCTGCGGGAGACGGGGCTGGTTCGGTAGCTCGTGGGTCGTAGGTCGTAGGTGGTAGGCGGTAGTTAGCGTTGCGGGGCGGTGACTCTGACCGCCCCACTTCGCTTCGACGACGGCGTCCTGCTGATCCTCGATCAGCGCGCGCTGCCCGCGGAGGAGCGCTGGCTCCGCTGCGAGCGGCCCTCCGACGTGGCCGAGGCCATCCGCACGCTCGCCGTCCGCGGCGCTCCGGCGATCGGGCTGGCCGCCGCCTACGGGATGGCGCTCGCCGCTGATGACTTCGACGCCGCCGCCTCCGAGCTGGCCGCTACGCGGCCGACGGCGGTCAATTTGCGCTGGGCGATCGAGCGCGTCCGCGAGGCGGGTCCCGACGGCGCACTCGAGCTCGCCCACCAGCTCCATGCCGAGCAGGAGGCCGCCGACCACCGGCTCGCCGAGCTGGGCGCCGAGCGCTTCGGCGAGGGCGACCGAGCGCTGACCCACTGCAACACCGGACCGCTCGCCACGGGCGGGTTCGGGACCGCGGGCGGCGTGCTTCGCGCCGCCTGGCAAGGCGGGCGGCTAGGACAGGTCTGGGTGAGCGAGACACGCCCGCTGCTCCAGGGCGCCCGGCTGACGGCCTGGGAGCTCGATCGCGAAGGCATCCCCTTCCGCGTCGTGACCGACGGCAGCGCCGGCGCCCTGATGGCGCGCGGCCTCGTGGACCGCATCGTTGTGGGCGCGGACCGCGTGGCAGCCAACGGGGACGTGGCCAACAAGGTCGGCACATACCCGCTCGCGGTCCTCGCCCGCCACCACGGGATCCCGTTCTACGTGGCGGCCCCAGTCTCCACTCTCGACCCGGACACACCCGACGGCAGCGGCATACCGATCGAGGAACGCGATCCCGGCGAGGTGGTGGCGGACGCACCCGCCCTCAACATGGCCTTCGACGTGACGCCGGCAGAGCTGGTCAGCGCGATCTTCACCGAGGCCGGCGTGCTCGAGCCACCCTACCCGGACGCCATCCGCCGTATTCTCGCCCGGCCGGAGGCCGGGCTTTCCGATCGGAGCGCGGGGCAGGCGGCCCCGCGGAGGTATCCATGAGCGACGCCGAGCGGCTCCTCTCCAGGGCGCGCAGGCCGCTTGTCCTCGGCATCGGCGGCGGCGGCGACGTAGTCGGCGCGCTCGCGACCGCCGAGGCCTGCCGCATCTACCACGGAGCGGAGCCCGTGGTCGGCGGGGTGACATGGGAGCGACGGGCCATTGACCCCGCCCCCGGCCCGCGTGGCGCGGCCGAGATCGCGGGTGTCCGCGAGCTCGCGCCCGGTGTGCTGGCGGCCGGCGGCGAGGCTCGCGTCCGCCACAGCGGTGTTCGCTTCGCCGAGGGCCGAGTCGCCGCGGTCGTCGGTGAGGAATCGGTGCTCGTCGACGTGACGCGGCCCCCGGCGGAGCTGGCGGAGTCGCTGCGAAGCGCCGGCGCGCAGCTGGGCTGCGACCTGTTCGTGTTCATCGACGTCGGTGGCGACGCGCTCGCCCACGGCGACGAGGACGGCCTGGTCAGCCCCCTCTGCGACGCGGTCATGCTGGCGGCGGCGACGCGCCTGCAGCGCGACCGCGACGTGCTGGGCGGCGTGTTCGGCGTCGGCTGCGACGGAGAGCTGGCGCCCGAGGAGGTGCTCGATCGGCTGTCGGAGGTGGCGGCCGCGGGCGGGCTGAGCGGCGCCCGCGGGCTGACCCCGCCGGTGGTCGAGCGCCTCGACCGCGCGGTGGAGGCGGTTCCCACCGAGGCGAGCGCCCAGGCCCTGCGCTGCTTCCGCGGCGAGCGCGGCACCGTCGAGATCCGCGACGGCCGCACCACCGTCGAGCTCACCCCGATCGGCGCCATGACCTTCTACTTCGACCCCGTCGCGGCTCTGCGCTCGGCGGCCCGGCTGGCCCGCGCCGTGCAGGAGGCGAGAGGATTGGAGGACGCGAACGAGCGCCTGCACGCGCTGGGCATCCGAACCGAGCTCGACTACGAGCGGGCGCACGCAGTGTGACCACTTCCACATAACCCGGTCGTCCGGAGGAGCAAGCTAGTTGCATGACGAAACTGCTCCCCGGGGGAACCCCGATAATCGTCCGGAAGATCCGCTCCGACGACAAGGAGCTGCTCGTCAGGGGGCTCGCCGAGCTGTCCGACAAGAGCGCTCAGCGCCGCTTCCTCGCCCCCAAGCGCCGCTTCACGCGGGCCGAGCTGCGCTACCTCACCGAGGTCGACCAGCACGACCACGTAGCCCTGGTCGCCGAGTCGCCCACCCAGGCCGCCCGCGGCCTGATCGGCGTCGCCCGCTTCGTCCGGCTGCCCGAGGACCCCACCACGGCCGAGGTGGCCATCGTTGTCGGCGATCTCTGGCAGGGCATGGGCCCCGGCTCGGTCCTGGCGCGCGAGCTGGCGGCGACAGCCCATGGCCTCGGCATCCGCCGCTTCACCGCGACGGTTGCGAGCGACAACGTACCCGCCAGGCGCCTGCTCCAGAAGCTGAACCGCCAGGTGGGCGGCGGCCCGGTGGGACACGGCGTGTCCGAGCTGGTCCTGGAACTGGCGGCTTAGACCGCCGCGATCTCCTCCTGGTAGATCCCCATCCCGCGGGCGATGCCCTCCTCGACCAGCGCGCCGACGGTACCCAGCCCGTCGACGATGAGGTCGGCTCGGGCTGTGCGGCGCTCGAACTCCTCGTCGGAGCGAACGGCGTTGATCTGCTCGGTTGTTCCCCGGAGCAGGACGAACCCGGCCAGGTCGCCACCGTGCGGCTCCAGCAACACGACTTCCCAGCTCTCGATCCTGCCGTCCTGCTCGAGCCCGGCGTAGTACTCCACGCTCTCGTTGAAGACGTCGAGCGCACGCTGCTCGCGCCCTCGGACCACTTGGCCCCAGCCGATGAACAGACCCGTGTCGGCCATAGCCACTCCTTCCCTCGGTTCCGGTTGGAGCGAGCCTAGATCGGCGCTAGCCGACCGTCCAGGTGTCCCCGGAGTGGAGCAGCTTCTCCAGGTCCTCGAGGCCCGTCTGTGAGTGCGCGTCCTCGAGCTGCTCCTGCCAGCCCTCGCCGTAGACGGGCCGGTCGATGTCGCGGAACACACCGATTGGCGTGGGGCCGGTGGGACGCTGGGCCAGCTGAGCGAGCTCGAAGGCGAGCCCGGGATCGGCTCGATTGGCGTCGTGGACGACCAGGGCGTCCTCCCCCGCCTCGGCCACGTCGGCCAGCTCGAGCTGGCCGATGCCGCGGCGAACCACGCCGCGCTCGCCGTCGGGCCCGAAGCGGATCGGCTCCCCGTGCGCCAGCCGGATCTGGTTGTGCTCCCTCTCGCCCTTGGCGCGCACGGCGTCGAAGGCGCCGTCGTTGAAGACGTTGCAGTTCTGGTAGATCTCTACGAACGCCGAGCCCTTGTGCGCGGCCGCCGCGCGCAGCGTCTCGACGACATGCTTCTTGTCCGTGTCGACCGTCCTGGCCACGAACGTGGCTTCGGCCCCGAGCGCGAGCGCGACGGGGTTGAACGGGTGGTCCTGCGAGCCGAACGGCGTGGACTTGGTGACCTTGCCCTCCTCACTCGTCGGCGAGTACTGGCCCTTGGTGAGCCCGTAGATCTGGTTGTTGAAGAGGAGGATCTTGAGCGGGACGTTGCGGCGGAGCGAGTGGATGAGGTGGTTGCCGCCGATCGAGAGGGCGTCGCCGTCGCCGGTCACCACCCACACCGACAGGTCCGGCCGCGCGGTGGCGACGCCGGTGGCCAGAGCGGGCGCCCTCCCGTGGATGCCGTGCATCCCGTAGGTGTCCATGTAGTAGACGAAGCGGCCCGCGCAGCCGATGCCGGTGACGAACACGATCTTGTCGGGCGGGATCCCGAGCTCGGGCATGAAGCCCTGGACCGAGGCCAGCACCGCGTAGTCGCCGCAGCCCGGGCACCAGCGCGTCTCCTGGTCGGAGG